>JACCDL010740807.1_pt1 | contig 10877 bp, 9 predicted proteins | sample 7441931 | NCBI WGS metagenome assembly JACCDL01 (sample SAMN15323437, study PRJNA562643) | freshwater metagenome | isolation source: river surface water | place: USA:Blue River Watershed | collected 2017-08-16 | reverse complement strand
CGCTGAGAAAATAGAGAAGCAATTACTGCAATGGGCCACCATGTTCGAGCAAACACCTGCGCGAGTTGAAGTCCAGATCGCATCGTTCCATGTAGAGAAATTTGAAATGCGTCAGTGCGCAAGTGAGGAAACTTTCGCAATTTGCGCGTTGTAGAAACTGATGCGAGTACAGCAATTCCAAGAGCAACAAAGGGTAAACCAAGAAGAACTGAAATCCATGTGGACGCCTGCCATGCAGAGAGTTGAATTGGGGCGAGTTTCCCCAGATGTCGTGCAGCAAGGGGAGCAGCCGATTCGCCATATGACATTCGTTGACGGGCAAATTGCTTAAAAGTTGAACGCGGAAGATGTGTACACACTGCTTGGGGCTGGTATCGGCATCGCCAACCACCAGAATGCAATTGCCAAACGAGATCAACGTCTTCGCCAAATCGAAGTGTTTCGTTGAAACCTGAAACTGAGCGCACTGCTGAAGTTCTGCACACCAGCATTGCTGAAGGCACATAACTCACACGTGTCGCTGGCGCTACTCGAGCTTCTACTTCTCCCATATCAAGCACGCTGGCAACTGATTCATACTCGGCAAGCGCATTGCTTTGGCCAAACGATTTAACGCGAGGCGCAACCAGAGCAACTTTAGGGTCAGAGAAATAGGGAAGGAGTTTCCCAACCGTGGTCGCAGAGAGAGCGATATCTAGATCGATAAAGGCGACAAAATCAGTAGAAACTTGTTGTAAACCTACGTTTCGTGCAGTGGCTGGGCCGCTATTGACGCTGAGTCGAATGACGACAGATCTACCAAGATCTGGCAATGGATATGGCGAGCAATCATCAACAACGATGACCGCAAAAAAATCTGCACACATTGCAACAAGTGATTTCAAATGCTGCGCTTCTTCTGCAGATCGAACGAAAGCTGGAATTACTGCGGTGACGGTGTTCAGGGCTTCACTATGACTGGGTTCGGGAATCGGGTGAATAGCACCGGCGTCAAGAAGTCTTTCGGTCAGAGATTCATGACCAGATGAAAGCGACTGACCTCGTTCAATGTTTTCGGCAATGCGTCTTCCTGCTTCAGAGAGCGAAAACAACGTGAGTGGCGAACCTGCAAGAACAACATTTCCTTGCGCAGGGCGTCGCCACGAAATATCTGTGACAAAACGTGAAGTAGGTGTCATGAACTTTGCCAGCGGGCGCGTGTGGTGTTAACGAAATCATGCAGGTCGCTGACCAGGGTGTGCATGATTTCCTTGCCAATCTCAGCGCTTGCAAGACGCGCGTCACCAAGAACACCATTTGGACTCACCGACTTAACTCCATGGTTGCGGAGCTCGCTTTGAATCTTAGATATTGGCTGAATGTTTCCAACAGAAAGCCGATCTATGCGAACGGCATCTGGGTTGATTGCAAGCATCATGGATGTTTCAGTACAACCTGCATGTGCATCGGCTTGCACAATTCGTGGCCACCAATGCGCAAAATTTCGTTTCTCATGCTGAAGTACCTGTGAAGCAACATGTGTTGCTTCAAGGTTTCCTCCATGACCGTGCACAAAGACGACCCCTTGCGCCCAATCACACGAGCGAACTAATTCAACGAAAACTGTGCTGAGTGCTTCGGTACCAATGGAAATAGTTCCGGGAAAGCCTGCATGCTCACCACTTGCCGTAATAGCAATTGCTGGTGCGACAACTATTTGAGTTTGATGGGCAGATAGTGACTCTGAGAGATAGGTAGCAATTTGTGTATCGGTGTCGAGTGGAAGATGCGGACCATGTTGCTCAAACGACCCCACAGGAACGATCACGCACGCGCGCTGTGCGATATCGGTCCAGGGCTGCTGGCTTGGCATAGTTATTGCGACTTGCGTCTTTTAACAATGAACCGCACGAGTTCGATAAGTGCGGTGACTCCAATTGCACAGCTAAACGCGAAGACGAACGCCAACGTGTGATTGTCTTCAAAGGTCTTTCCACCAATAAATCCAAGCAATGAAGCGTACGTTGCCCAAATTGATGCAGCTGCAATTATCCACCCGGTAAACCATTTGCGCTCTTGCTGGGTGATTCCGCATGACAAGGTGAGAATTGTTCGACCACCTGGAATGAAACGGGCGGTTATCAGCAACAGTCCGCCGCGTTCGTGTATTTGGTGGATCACACTTGCCAGTCGGTGCTTACCCTTTTCGGTGCGCTCATATCGGCGAGTGATGAAGTCACTGGCTTGTCGCCCCAAGTAATACGACAAATGATCTCCTGTGAATGCTCCTCCAAATGCGCATGCCATGACGAGTGCAAGCGAAAGAGAACCAGAACCCGCGCTTACACCTCCGATAATGACCAAGGTTTCACTTGGCACGATGGGGATAACAGAGTCAAGAACTGCAATGACAAAAATAATGAGATAAAACCAATATGAATCCGAAAAATCTTTCAGCCCATTGAAGAAATCATTGAGGAAAGAAATCATGTCGGCGAAATGTGGTTAATTAAGCAGCGAGTTCTTCATTTGCGCGAATGCGACGAATATTTGGAAGATGGCGGATAATCACTAATCCGACAAGGCCAAGCACCGCTGCGATTTGCCAAGAGTCTGGTTGTCCGAAACCAACAGTTGCGGTTACATAAACAGGGACAGCAATGGTGATGACTAGGGAAGCCACTGCAGACTTGCCAGTAATTTTTCGCAACACAAACCATGATGTGCACAACACGGCGCTCATCATTGGGTACAACACGAACATCGTGCCACCGCCAGTTGCAACGCCCTTGCCACCTTTGAAACCTCGAGTGACAGGAAATGTGTGCCCAATAACAGCTGCATATGCGCATGCGTAAGCTAAATACGAAACGTTGAGGCCATCACCGAATTGGTGTGTGAGGTAATAAGCAATACCAACTGATGCTGAGCCTTTGAGCACGTCAGCAACAAAAACCACAAGACCGTATTTCCAGCCGAGTAAGCGAACAACATTCGAAGTTCCAGGATTTCCAGAACCTTCGGCGGTGACATCAACACCGCCACGCTTTGCAACCATGAGTGCGCTTGGAGTTGTTCCTAAAAAGTACGACACGATGATCGCGCCGGCTACGTATAACGGTGCAACACCGTTTAGTGAAAAGTCCATTATGAATTCCCCCCAGTGGTAACCGAAACTTTACGTGAATGGTCCATGCTCGGTTTAGGAATCAACGTGACAGTGGCGCTTTTCAGCAGAGATTCGCCCGCACCGATTACACATTCTGGGTCTGGGCCGTCAAGGGGAAGACCGGTGAAAAATTTTGCAGCCATGCAGCCGCCTTGGCATGAGTCGTAATTTCCACATGCTGTGCATGCGCCTTCTGATTCGGGTTCGCGAAGTGAGGTGAATAGTTCGCTGTTGCGCCAAACCTGAGCAAATCCGCCTTCGTTATGTACCGAACCAGCTTTGAATTGGTCGTGAATAACAAATGGACAGGCATATACATCGCCAATCGGATCAATGAGACACACCACGCGACCAGCCCCACACAAGTTCAAACCAGGAAGCGATTCTCCGAATGCATTTAAGTGGAAAAACGAGTCGCCTGTAAGCACGTTGTCACCATGTGCAATGAGCCAATTATAAATTTGTCGTTGCTGAGCCTGAGTTGGATGCAACTCATTCCATGTGTCTGCGCCGCGGCCGGCCGGACGTAAACGAGTAATGCGCAGCTGAGCGCCATAACTATCGGCGAGCGCTTTGAACTGATCAAGTTGGTCAACATTGTGTCGCGTCATGACGACTGAAATTTTGAAAGGACCAAAATTGGCATCGCGCAAATAGTTCATCGCAGCAATTGACGTGTCAAAAGATCCTTCTCCACGCACTGCGTCATTTGTCGCGCGATCTGCGCCATCCATACTGATCTGAATGTCGAGATAATTCATGCCAGCAAGTCGCTTTGCGTTTTCTGCAGTGATGTACGTGCCATTCGTTGAGAACTTCACACCAATGTTGTTGTGTTCGGCATGTTCCAGAATTTCAAAGAAATCTTTTCGAATCATCGGCTCGCCGCCTCCGATGTTGATGTAAAACACTTGCAAGTCGCGGAGTTGGTCTAGAACATTCTTTACTTGATCAGTGTCAAGCTCACGCGGATCGCGTCGACCACTGCTTGATAAACAATGGATGCATTGCAGGTTGCACGCATACGTGAGTTCCCACGTGAGACAGATTGGTGCGTCAAGGCCACCCTTGAGTTGCGTGGTTAAGTTACTGACGGACACGTACGATCTCCGATGTTTCAAGTGAACTAATGGCTTTCACAAATGAATCCCATCGCTCAGGGGCCACATTGTGTGCGCGCAATGTGTCTGCAAGAGTTTTGTGTGCTGCAACATCACGAAGCACCGCAACTACATCAGGGTGCTTAAGAAAAACGAGCTTGCGATTTCCGTAGTGATAAGCAAGCGCACCGAATGGCTCTGGCCGAATTGCAACCTGGGGGTGCAACTCACACGCTGAGTCCAGGGTGACGGTCATGGGAAAATTTCTGTTGGCTAGTACACACCACACATGCCGTCGATGGAAATTTCCTCTACGAGGAGTTCCTCAACAATGTGTGGGGTTACAGATGCCGTGGAAACGCTGTCGTGGCTTGGTGTTTGGGCCTGGGCGGTGCCGACGGCTAGAGATGCTGTGGTGTCCATTGGTCTCCACAGTACTCAGGTGGCGGGCTCGGGGTAGCGTCAGCGATGGGGGCTGGGCAACAATAGAACCAGTAACTCGCGGGCGCACGGTGTGCCACGCGACAGTGATGAGGGGGTCATGGTGAAGACGAAGGCAGCGGTGTTGTGGGAGCTGAATGCTCCATGGGCAATTGAAGAAATTGAACTTGATGCGCCAGGTCCAAACGAGGTGTTGGTCAAGATCGCAGCATCAGGAATGTGCCACAGTGACGAGCACTTGGTAACTGGTGACTTGCCATTTGAATTGCCAATTATTGGTGGCCACGAAGGTGCAGGCGTTGTGCAACAAGTTGGCGCAAATGTCAGTTGGTTAGCGCCAGGCGACCATGTGGTCTTTGGGTTTATTCCATCATGTGGTCGTTGCGTCAGTTGCAGCACCGGGCATCAGAACTTGTGTGACCTTGGTGCCTATATGGCAACGGGAAAGCAAATTAGTGATCAAACTTCGCGACATCACGCTGGTGGAAAAGATGTTGGAATTATGTGTCTGCTCGGAACATTTGCCGAACACACAGTCGTGCACGAAGCGAGTTGCATCAAAATCGAAAAAGATGTTCCACTTGATCGTGCATGCTTGCTCGGATGCGGTGTTGTCACTGGTTGGGGCTCCAGTGTGTATGCAGCCGAAGTGAAGCCAGGTGACACTGTTGCAGTTGTTGGTGTTGGTGGCATTGGTGCAAACGCAATTCAAGGTGCCCGACTTGCTGGAGCAAAGCGCATTGTTGCAATTGATCCAGTTGAGTTCAAGCGCGAAAAAGCGATGGAGTTTGGTGCAACGCACACTGCAAGCTCAATGGCAGAAGCACTTCCCTTGTTACAAGAACTCACATGGGGAACGATGGCTAACAAAGTCATCATGACCATGGGTGTTGGAAATGGTGCGATCATTCATGAAGCAATGGCACTGACTGCAAAGCGCGGACGTGTTGTTGTGACCAACATTCATCCAGCAACAGAGTTTGGCGCAGGAATGAGTTTGCTTGATCTCACATTGATGGAAAAGCAATTGGTTGGTTCGTTGTTTGGTTCAGGTAATCCACGTTCAGACATTCCAAAATTGATGGGCTTGTATCGCGAAGGTCAGCTTGACCTCGATGGCCTTGTGACCAAGGAATACAAGTTGAGCGACATCAATGAGGGCTATCGAGCTATGCGCGACGGAGAAAACATCCGTGGCGTTATCAAGTTCGACTAGTTAGTTATACAAACATGTCTACAGCGTCGGCAAGCGACGTTCTCCGCACTTCCACAGCATCTGTTGTCGGTCGTGCGCGTGAGCTAGAGCTTGTCGTTGCATCGCTTCATGGTGGCCGACACATTTTGTTGGAGGGCCCTCCCGGCACAGGAAAATCAACGCTTTTGCGCTCTGTTGCAGATGCTTTGGGCGTCGGTTTTGCTTTCGTGGAAGGCAATGCCGAACTCACTCCTGCGCGTTTGGTTGGTCACTTTGACCCCGCGCGCGTGCTGACTGATGGCTATAGCGCTGATGTGTTTGTTGATGGTCCTTTGGTGTCAGCTCTTCGCAATGGTTCATTGTTGTATGTAGAAGAAATCAATCGCATTCCTGAAGAGACACTTAACGTGCTCATCAGTGTGATGAGCGAAGGTGAAATTACTGTTCCACGACTTGGCACAGTGAAAAGCGCAGAAGGATTTCGGTTAGTTGCTGCGATGAACCCTTTTGACGCTGTTGGTACTGCACGTATTTCAAGTGCTGTGTATGACCGTGTGTGTCGAGTTGCAATGACATATCAAGACGCAGACGATGAAATTGAAATAGTGATGCGTGAACTTGCAAAGCAAGCTGGAGGCAGCAAGGTCTCTCGTGACTGGGTGGCATTAGTGGTGGAAATGGTGCGACGCACTCGCAATCACACTGACTTGCGTTTTGGTTCATCTGTGCGCGGTGCAATTGATACGGCCGTCGTTGCATCAAGTTTGTCAACAATGCGTAATGCCTCGGTTGAAACAGCAACGATCGGTCTGGATAGTGCGCTAGTAGCACTTACCGGTCGGGTGCGAATGCGCGAGGGAAGCGTGCGTACTGCAGAAGAAGTAATCGCCGAGATTTTTTCTGAAGTTTTTGGCGTGAAGCCGAAAGACGGCGACGCGGGAAAAGCTGGCGCCCCGACTGGGGCAACGAACTCCCAATCATAAAAGAGGGCGCTCAAGCCGAACAAGCAGTTCAGCAAGCAAACAAACGGACTACCTCGCGCAAAGAGCTGTCAAAACATTCTGGTTTTGAAGAAATCTCACCAGAAGTTGGCGAGCTAGATGAAATTGCTTTCGACGAAGCAATGCAAAATTCGCCAGATGAAACTTTGTCAATGCTTGCAGATTTAACTGCAGCAACAGATCCAGCATTGCGAGAGCTTGCTCGCAAACTTGCAGGTCGCATCTTGATCGATCTTGCTCAAACAGGAAAACCTCTTCCTCGCGGTATCGGGAAAATGTCTACACGTAGATATCAGCCAGATGCGGGTGACATAGATATAGACGCAAGCTTGGATGCGTTGAACGAACTGCGAGCAACCGGAATGGTTGACGCTGACGAGTTGAGAGTTCGGGGATGGTTGCGCCCTGGAACAGCAATCAGTTTGGTGGTTGATCGCAGCGGCTCAATGGGAGGAAAGCCTCTTGCCAATTCGGCAATGGCTGCTGCGTCAATTGCTGCACGAGAGCCAGCCGATTACAGCGTGTTGGTCTTTGGAAAAGACGTCATTGCGGCAAAATCGCAAGAGGTGCACAAATCTGGCGACGATGTGGTGAATATGGTGTTGGCATTACGAGGATTTGGAACCACTGATTTAGCAGGAGCTCTGCACGCTGCTCGGCAACAGCTTTATCGTTCGCGCGCTTCGCGAAAAATTACCGTCTTGTTATCTGACTGTCGAGCGACTGTTGATGGTGATGCGCGAGCGGCTGCAAGCGCACTTGACGAATTGGTGATCATTGCGCCTCTCGACGACGAGATGGAAGCTCGTGTGTTTGCCCAAGAAGTAGGTGCTCGATTTACAACGGTAAGTGGGCCAAGCGACATTCCTGACGCGATGCGGCGCGTGCTTGATTAGCGACAGCTTGGATCGTTCGGTGGCGAAATGCCGTAATTCGTCTGCTCGGGTGCAACTGCTGGAATCGTTGTTGGTGGTGCAGCATTTACTGAATGAGTGTTGAGATAAGCCACAGTTTGGATGATTGCGCCAACTGCGCCTTCTGTTGATGCAACATCTGGCGTAGGTGTAGTTGCCGCAGAGCCAGGAGTTGCAAAACTTGCCTTGCCTTGGAAGAGCGCAAGAATTTCACGCATGGTGTCATTTTGAATTCGTGGAACCAAAACAGCTTGATCACCAATCATTTGGCCAGAGCTTTCAACTGTGTAAGTAGGGATGCCACTGGTGTTCAGATTGCGCATTGCTTGTGCAAGTTGCAACATTGTGATCGGTGTGAGCTTGTCATCGGTGATCACGTTTTTAAGCGCGGCATTGAGTAGTTCATTGGCTACTTTTGGACTTGATGAACCTTTGTCGAGTGCCCGCTGCATAGCGCGACGAATAAAGTCTTGCTGGCGACTAATTCGACCTAAATCAGAAGTGCCATCTGATTGCCATTCGTTTTTTGCAGGGTCAAAGTATGAATATCCAGACCGCGAGCGAACGTAGGCGAGTGCATGGTCACCGCTGAATTCAAAGCAACTTGGTCCTGGAACGTATAGACCAGTTTTCTTGTCTCGTGTTTCGTATAGGAAGGGGACCTTTACTCCGCCAACTGCATCAACGATTTCTTTAAATGCACAGAAATCAATATTGACGTAATGATCAATAGAGATTCCAAAATTTTGATAAATCGTGTCGGCAAGCGTGTTTGGGTTTTTGCGTTCAAAGGCGGTGTTGATGCGATTTGATCGCGTTGACCCTGCAATTTTCACCCAAAGGTCTCGAGGAAACGAGAGAAATGCCGCTTGATTATCCTTCGGGTTTACCCGAATAATCATGATCGTGTCGCTGCGCTCACCGAACGAAGTACGGTCACCAAATGCCCCGGCATAAGGGGAATTTGGGTCTACACAGCTTCCATTGTCTGAGCCCGTCAACAGGAAATTCTTTGCTTCTAAATCGCCCTCGCTCAAATTCCATTGATCTGATGGGGTGATGTTTGCATCTTCATTCACTGCAACATCATCGCCACGGTTCAAACTGACAACCTGTCTAGCGCTCAAGCGCTGACCTGCGTACAGCAAACCTGCGCCAACGATAAGCAGCGATGCTGCAATAACCATATTGAATACGAGCACCGCATAGTGCGAGCGCGGACGCTGATATTTGGTCATTGTGCCAACAAGCGAACGGATGTTGCAATCTGGTCGTGAGCGTGTGAAGAGAACTCAATTTTTTGTGCAACACCTGCATTGAGTAGATCAACTAAGCCTGCTTGCAGCAGTGCGATTTGTGAGTCGTTTGCGTTCACTAAAACATGTTCTACTTCGGCGCGTTGTGACACTTTTGCTTCGGTTTTTGTGCGACGTATAACTGCAAGCACATTGCATACACAATCGAGGAGGTTCTCAGGAGAATCGACAGACTGCGTACCATCAAGCAAGTCTGAACGAGTTGGCCATGTGGCGCGATGAATGCTTCCGCTTTGCCACCATGACCACACTTCTTCTGTTGCGAATGGAATGTGTGGAGCAAACAAGCGCTGTAGTGCACTAAGTGCGCGTTGCAGCGCTGCACGTGCTGAGTCTGACCCTGCACCTTCTGAGTATGCGCGAGTCTTTACAAGTTCTACATAGTCATCGCAGAACCACCAGAAGAATGACTCAGATTTTTCGAGTGCACGCGCATAGTCGTATGTTTCAAAAGCTGCTGTTGATTCTTCAACCACGGCTGCAAGGCGATTCAGCATTGCAATGTCCACAGGTTCAGTGGGGGTTGCGTTTGGATTGGTTTCTCCGAAGCCAAGAACAAATTTGGTGACGTTGAGCAATTTGGTAGCGAGTTTGCGACCAACCTTCATTTGGTCTTCACTAAATGCCGTGTCAACTCCGGGTCGTGCACTTGCAGCCCAATAGCGAACAGCATCACTTCCGTATTGCTCAAAAAGATCTATCGGTGTAACAACATTGCCTTTTGACTTTGACATTTTCTTGCGGTCGGGATCAAGAATCCAGCCAGACAGTGCTGCGTTTTTCCACGGCGCAACCTGGTGTTCAAAGTGCGAGCGCACTGTTGTTGCAAATAGCCAAGTGCGAATGATGTCGTGAGCTTGTGGTCGAACATCCATAGGGAAGATGTTGTTGAATAACTGTTGGTCGTCAATCCATCGACCAGCGATTTGTGGAGTGAGCGACGAAGTTGCCCATGTATCCATGACGTCTGGTTCACCAATGAATCCACCTGCAACTCCGCGCTGTGCCTCGGTGAAGCCCGATGGAACATCAGAACTTGGGTCGATTGGAAGCTGCGATTCGCTTGGAATAATTGGGTTATTGAAGTCGGGTTCACCTGATGAAGTGAGTGGATACCACAGCGGAATCGGCACACCGAAGTAACGCTGACGGCTGATTAACCAGTCGCCGTTAAGTCCGCCAACCCAGTTGGTGTAGCGGTGTTGCATGAAGTCCGGATGCCATGCAAGTTCGTCGCCACGCTTCAGCAGCGCAGCGCGCAGGGTTTCATCACGTCCACCGTTGCGTATGTACCACTGTCGGCTTGTCACGATTTCCAAAGGACGATCGCCTTTTTCAAAAAACTTAACTGGGTGAGTGATGGGGTCTGGCTCACCATTCATGTCGCCACTGGCGCGCAGCATGTCAACAATTGCTGTCTGTGCTTGCTTCACACTTTTACCTGCTAGTGCGGCGTAGTTCGCAGATCCGGTAGCTGACGAGATCCAATCTGGAGTATCAGAAACTATTCGCCCGTCACGGCCGATAACTGCGCGGGTCGGAAGATGTAGCTCACGCCACCAAATCACGTCGGTGAGATCACCAAACGTACAGATCATGGCAATGCCCGTGCCCTTATCGATTTGCGCAAGTTCATGTGCAACAACGGGTACTTCAACATCAAATAGTGGCGTGCGAACTGTTTTCCCAAATAGTGGTTGGTAACGCGCATCATCTGGGTGTGCGACGAGCGCAACGCAAGCCGGAATGAGTTCGGGACGCG
>JACCDL010376621.1_pt1 | contig 10877 bp, 10 predicted proteins | sample 7441931 | NCBI WGS metagenome assembly JACCDL01 (sample SAMN15323437, study PRJNA562643) | freshwater metagenome | isolation source: river surface water | place: USA:Blue River Watershed | collected 2017-08-16 | reverse complement strand
TGCGTCCTGCCCCACCTGCGCAAAAGGCTGGCGGAAAAGGCCTGAAAAGGCCCGCCTCCGCTGTTGACCGTGGGGGGTAGTTCTATTTGCTCGGCCCTTCCCCCCGCGTCGACCACCGACCGGGGGCCTTCCTCCCTTTACATACCATGGACATCAAAATCCAAGAAACCAACCCGACCCGCCGCTCCGTCACCGTGACGGTCCCCGCCGCGACCGTCGCCGCCGCCGAGAAGGAAGTCGTCAAGGGCTTCACCCGCGAGGCCGCCCTCCCCGGCTTCCGTCCGGGCAAGGCGCCGGAAGCCATCGTGCGCCAGAAGTACGGCAAGCAGATCGCCGACGAGGTCAGCCAGCGCCTCCTCTCCCAGGGTTATGAGCGCATCCAGCAGGAGAAGTCCTTCACCATCTACACCGTCGCCGACGTCCAGAAGGAAGCCGGCTCCGGCGCCGACGCCGTGTTCCGCTACGAAGTGGACGTCGTCCCCGATTTCAAGACCCCCGACTGGAAGGCCGTCAAGGTCCCCGTCGAGGAAGTGACCGTCACCGACGCCGACATCGACCAGCACCTCCAGAAGATCCTCGAGCAGCGCGCCCGCTACGAGAAGACCGAAGACGCCGCCGCCAAGGGTGACTACGTCCGCATCGGCTACGTCGGCACCGTCGACGGCAAGCCCGTCAGCGAAGTCGACGCCGAGGCCAAGTCCTACGGCAGCGCCGAATCCACCTGGGAGGAAGCCGGCGCCGAAGGCGCCGCCGTCGCCGTCCCCGCCATCGCCCAGGCCGTGATCGGCCTCAAGGCCGGCGCCACCGCCCAGGCCGAATACGTCTTCCCCGCCACGCATGAGCGCGAAGCCCTCCGCGGCAAGAAGGTGTCCTACGCCATCACCGCCAGCGAAGTCCGCCGCAAGGAGATCCCCAAGGTCGACGAAGCCTTCTGCAAGGCCGTCGGCGTGAAGGACGCCGCCGAACTCCGCGACCAGCTCCGCAAGGGCATCGAAGGCTCCAAGAAGCAGGCGGCCGAGACCGCCCGCCGCGAGAAGGCCGTCGACGCCCTCCTGGCCGGCCTCGAATTCCCCCTGCCGGAATCCGCCGTCCTCTCCGTCGCCCAGGGCCTCTTCTACCAGTACGCCGAGATGCGCCTGCGCTCCGGCACCAAGCCCGAAGAGCTCGAGACCCAGCGCGACGACATCCTCGCCGAGGCCAAGAAGGCCGCCTCCCTCCGCGTCCGCGCCCAGTTCGTGCTCTCCCGCATCGCCGAGGAGCTCAAGCTCGAGGTGACCCGCGAAGAGCTCAGCTCCGCCATCATGCAGGCCGCCTACGCCGCCCAGACCCAGCCCGAGAAGCTGGTCAAGGACCGCCAGCGCCTCGCCGAGATCCGCCGCGACACCCTCCTCAACAAGGCCCTCGACGCCGTCCTCGCCGGCGGAGTCGCCGCCTGAGGTTGAGATTTCGCCCTTTCCGGGCACAGTCCTCCCCGCACCACCATGTCCTACATCATTCCTAACGTCGTCGAACGCGACGCCCGCGGCGAGCGAGCCTGGGACATCTACAGCCGCCTCCTCAAGGACCGCATCATCTTCATCGGCTCGCCGATCTACGATGACGTGGCCAACGCGGTCATCGCCCAGCTGCTCTTCCTGCAGATGGAGGACCCGAAGAAGGACATCTCGATCTACATCAACTCCCCCGGCGGCTCCATCACCGCCGGCATGGCCATCTACGACACGATGAACTTCCTGTCGTGCGAGGTGAACACCTACTGCATCGGCCTCTCGGCCAGCATGGCCACCGTCCTCCTCGCCGCCGGCACCAAGGGCAAGCGCCACGCGCTCCCCAACTGCCGCGTGATGATCCACCAGCCCAGCGGCGGCGCCACCGGCCAGACGTCCGACATCTCGATCGCCGCGAAGGAGATCCTCCGCTGGCGCGACACCCTCAACCACGTCCTCGCCAAGCACAGCGGCAAGACGCCCGAGGAGCTGATGCGCGACTCCGACCGCGACTTCTACATGACGGCCGAGCAGGCGAAGGCCTACGGCCTCGTCGACCACGTCGTGATGCCCAAGCCGGGCCGCGCCTAAGCCCATGGCCGGCGACCGCGCCGAGAGCTGCTCCTTCTGCGGCAAGCCCGCCGCCCAGGCCGGCAAGCTGATCGCCGGACCCGGCGGCGTCGGCATCTGCGACGCCTGCGTGGGCACCTGCGGACGCCTCCTCGAACGCGAGAAGGGCCGCGACGCCAAGCCCGCGGCCGCCGCCGGCGGTCCCGCCGTGCAGGAGGCTCCCGCCAAGAATCCGCTCGCCCCGATCAAGCTGATCGCGCCGACGCAGCTGCGCCTCGAGCTCGACGCGCACGTCATCGGCCAGGCCCACGCGAAGAAGGTCCTCTCCGTCGCCGTCTTCAACCACTACAAGCGCCTCAACGACCGCCAGAAGCCCGCCGGCGCCGCCCAGGCCGGCGACCTCGCCGACGTCGAGCTCGACAAGAGCAACGTGCTGCTGATCGGTCCGACCGGCACCGGCAAGACCCTCCTAGCCCGCTCCCTCGCGCGCATGCTCGACGTGCCGTTCGCGATCGCCGACGCGACGACGCTCACCGAAGCCGGCTACGTCGGCGACGACGTCGAGACCGTCATCCTCCGCCTCCTGCAGGCCGCCGACATGGACGTCGAACGCGCCCAGCGCGGCATCGTCTTCATCGACGAGATCGACAAGATCGGCCGCAAGTCCGACTCGGCCTCCATCACCCGCGACGTCTCGGGCGAAGGCGTCCAGCAGGCGCTCCTGAAGCTCCTCGAGGGCACGGTCTGCAACGTCCCGCCCGCCGGCGGCCGCAAGCACCCGGAGCAGCAGTGCATCCGCGTCGACACGGCGGACATCCTCTTCATCTGCGGCGGCGCCTTCGCCGGACTAGACCGCATCATCGCCCGCCGCGGCGGCGCGAAGTCCCTCGGCTTCGTCCCTCCGCGCAACGACGCCCCTTCCCTCTCGGCCGAACAGATCGTCGCGGGACTCCAGCCGGAGGACCTCTTCTCGTTCGGGATGATCCCCGAGTTCGTGGGCCGCCTGCCGGTCATCTCCGTGCTCGAGCCGCTCGACCGCGAGGCGCTCATCCGCATCCTGACCGAACCGCGCAACGCCGCGACGAAGCAGTATCGCAAGCTCTTCGCCCTCTCGGGCGTGTCCCTCGAATTCACCCGCGAATCCCTCGAAGCCGCCGCCGACAAGGCGCTGGCCCTCGGCACCGGTGCCCGCGGCCTCCGCTCCGTCCTCGAAGGCGTGCTGCTCGACACCATGTACGCGCTGCCTGAGGCCGCTCCGGGCTCGAAGTTCACGGTGACGCCCGAAGCCATCCGCGGCGAACAGCCGGTGACGGTCTCGGCGCCGAAGAAGAAAGCTTCCTGACCTCCATGCTCGCCTATCCGGCCATCGATATCCGCGGCGGACGCTGCGTCCGCCTCAGCCAAGGCCGCGACGACGCCCGCACCGACTATTACAAGGACCCGGTCGAACCGGCACTCGTCTTCGCCCAGGCCGGCACGTCGTGGATCCACGTCGTCGACCTCGACGGCGCCTTCGGCGGCGCGCCGCTCAACCTCCCGGTCCTGAAGCGCATCGCCGCGCTCGGCCCGAAGGTCCAGTTCGGCGGCGGCATGCGCGACCGCGCGACTGCCGAAGCCGCCTACGAAGCCGGCGCCAGCCGCGTCGTCATCGGCACGCGCGCCGCGACCGACCCGGCCTTCCTCCGCGAGATGGCGAAGTCCCATGGCCCGCGTCTCGCGGTCGGCATCGACGCCAAGGACGGCTTGGTGGCCGTCAAGGGCTGGACGGCCGTGACCGCCCTCAAGGCGACGGAGTTCGCCCAGGAAGCCGGGGAGCTCGGCGTCTCGACGGTGATCTATACCGACATCGCCACGGACGGCATGCTCACGGGCCCGAATTGGAAATCCCTCGAAGCGGTGCTCAAAGCCTGCCCCTGCGGCGTGATCGCCTCCGGCGGCGTGTCCGGAGTCGAAGATGTGGCGCGCCTCGCCGAGATGGCCAAGGCCTACCCGAATCTCGTCGGTGCGATCGTCGGCAAGGCCCTCTACGAAGGTCGTTGCGACGTGGCGGGATTGCTCAAGGCCACGGGCGAACGCTGAGCCGGGCCGGAGCCGGCGGCACCCCTCCCGATGCTTGCCAAGCAGGCACCCCCGCCCAACATCGGTCGCCCATGGTCCTGTTCCGACGATTCACCGCGGTGGTGGCGACGCTTCTGCTCGCAGCGACCGGCCTGCTCGCGGCCGAAGACCCACCCCTCACGGCGGCGACGATCATCGCCAAGGCGCGCGCGGCCCTCGCCGCCGACCCGGCCGACCTGGACAAGGTGAAGTCCCTCCGGATGGTGTTCACGGCCTGCGACGAGCAGGGCCGGCCGATCAATTCGACCACGCTGACCCTCGCCGCCGGCGGCTACCGCCTGCAGAGCACCGCCGACCGTGACCGTGGCTTCGAAGCCGCCGTCTGCGCCGGCCGCCTCGAAGGCTGGACGAGCTCCAAGGCCGACGCCCTCTCCCCTCGCTCCGTCCGCCCGGTGCCCTACGAGGAATTCAAGAAGCTCCGGGACATGGCCCTCGACGACCTCGCCTTCTTCGCCGCCCCGCCGGCGGGACTCGGGACGGCGACCTACCGCGGCCCGTCCGAAGTCGCCGGCCGCAAGACCCACGCGGTCGAATACGCCTACGGCAGCGGCCTGCGGATCACGCGCCACTTCGACGCCGCCAGCTTCGCGCTCGTGGCGTCCGACCAGGCCACCCCCAAGGGCGAACTGCAGCGCCAGCAGGTCGAGTCGCTGACGAAGGTCGACGGCATCGGCTTCCCGGCCAAGGAGACGATCTACGTCGACGGCAAGAAGTCCGGCGAAGTGACCTACGACCAGGTCAAGGTGAACCCGGCCTTGACCCCGGGGCTTTTCGATTTCCCTTCCTTCTGAGCCCATGACCTTCCTCCGCCTCCGCGCCAAAGACTTCCGCGCCAGACTCGGCGCCTTCGTCGGCACGGGCGAAGCCTCCCCCGACGTCCGCGACGCCGTCGCCGGCATCATCGCCGACGTGAAACGCCGCGGTGACGCCGCGGTGCTCGCCTGCACGGCGAAGTTCGACCGCGCCAAGCTCACCGCCGCACGCCAGCGCATCCCGCTCGCGGAACTCCGCCGCGCGGCCGCCGGTTTCGCGCCGGCGAAGAAGAAGGCTTTCGACGAAGCGGCGAAGTGCGTAACGGCCTTCCACCTGCGCACGCTGCCCCAAGGCTGGACGGCGAAGAACCCGCACGGCGCCACGGTCGGCGAACGCCACCATGCGATCCGTCGCTGCGGCCTCTACATCCCCGGCGGACAGGTGCCCCTCGTGTCGACGGTCCTGATGACCGCGCTGCCCGCGAAGGTCGCCGGCGTCCCCGAACTCTGCGCCTGCACGCCGCCCGGACCGGACGGCAAGATCAACCCGGACATCCTCGCCGCGCTCTACCTCTGCGGCATCACGGAGGTATACGCGGTCGGCGGCGCCCAGGCCGTCGCGGCGATGGCCCTCGGCACGCGCACCATCGCGCCGGTCGACAAGATCTTCGGCCCGGGCAACGCTTTCGTGACCGAAGCGAAGCGCCAGGTCTTCGGCCTCGTCGGTGTCGACCTGCTCCCCGGCCCGAGCGAAGTGATGATCGTCGCCGACGGCACCGCCAAGCCGGAGTGGGTCGCGGCCGACCTCTGCGCCCAGGCCGAACACGGCAGCGGCAAGGAGAAGCTCTACCTCGTCACGGAAAGCGAGGCGTTCGCGAAGCGGTGCCTCGCCGCCGCCCGCGCGCAGTCCGCGTCCCTCACGCACGGCGAGAAGATCCGCAAGGCGCTCGACGCCAAGGTCTGCGCCATCCTGGTCCCGAAGATCGAGGACGCGGCCGAAGCGGCCAATCTCGTCGCGCCCGAACACCTCGAACTGATGGTCGCACCGGCCAAGCTGAAGGCGCTGTCCGCCCGCATCACCACCGCCGGCGCCATCCTCCTCGGCCACCACACGCCCACGGTGCTCGGCGACTTCACCGCGGGTCCGAGCCACACGCTGCCGACCGGCGGCACGGGCCGTTTCTTCAGCGGCCTGCGCGTCGCCGACTTCCTCCGCCGCACGAGCCTCGTGGAATACTCCCCGGCCTCGCTCAAGAAGGCGGCCGGCGTGGTCGACGCGTTCGCCCGCATGGAGAATCTCGACGCCCACGGGCGCTCGCTGAAGGTCCGGCTCTGAGCCGCGCTCAGTCGCGCAGCGTCCGCATCACTTCCGCGTGCAGCTTCGGCGCCGCGGCGATGATGTTGCCGGCCTTGACGGGGTCGCCGCCTTCCCAGGACGTCACGACCGCGCCGGCGCCGCGCAGGACGGGCAGCACCGGGACGAGGTCCCACGGATTCATGATCGGGTCCGCCACGACGTGCGCGCGGCCCGCCGCGACGAGGAGATGGCCGTAGCCGTCGCCCCACGTGCGCACATGGGCGACGCTGTCGGCGAAACGGTTCCAGCGGACGTCGCGATGCAGGCGACGGATGTTGTCGAGGTCGGTGGAGACGACGACGGCCTCCTTCAAGGGGGCTTCGGCCACGCGCACGGGGCGGCCGTTGAGCTCGCACGTATGGTTGTCGCCGATGATGCGCTCGCCGAGGACGGGCTGGTCGATGAGCCCGAGCACGGGCCTGCCTTCGTAACGTAGGCCGATGAGGGTGACGTAGAGCGGGACGCGGGAGAGGAACGACTTGGTGCCGTCGATCGGGTCGAGCACCCAGCAATACTCGGCGTCGACGTTCTCGGGGCCGAACTCCTCGCCGAGGATGCCGTGGTCGGGATAGGCGGCCTTGATGGCCGCGCGCATCTGACGCTCGGCTTCCTTGTCGGCGACGGTCACGGGCGTGCCGTCCGGCTTGATCTCGACCTCGGTCTCGCCGCGCGCGTGGGCCGCGAGCAGGACCGCGCGGGCGATGTCCGCGAGTTTCCCGGCGAAGGCCTTGAGCTCTTTCTGACGCGCTTCCGGAAGCATCTCCCAGAGGTAAGCCCGGACGGCCCCCGCTCCAAGCGAAAAGCCCCGCGCGGACTTGAATCAGCCGCGGGAATCCGGAGACTAAGGCCATGCGGCCCGCCTCCTGGCTTTTCGTCCTGCTTGGCCTTACGGCGATGGCGGCCGCCATCCAACCCTGTCGCATCGAGGTCGTCGAACAAGGCGACGGCTGGCCCGTGCCCGGCGTCGAACTCCGCACGATCCACGGCGTGCGGTTCGTCTCCGACAACGCCGGGCTTATCGCCTGCGACCTCCCTGAGCTGATGGGCCGCGAGACTTGGTTCACGGTCAGCGGCCACGGCTACGGAGTGAAGGCGGACGGGTTCGGCTATGCAGGAGTCCGCCTGACTCCCACGCCGGGTCAGACCCTCAAGGTCACGGTCGCGCGGTCGATCCTCGCGCGCCGTCTCGGTCGTCTCACGGGCGCCGGCTTGTTCGCGGAATCCCAGAAACTCGGCGAGCAGCCTGACTGGCAGGAAAGCGGCGTGCTCGGCGCGGACAGCGTGGTGACCGCGGAGTTCGCCGGACGGCTCCACTGGTTCTGGGGCGACACGAACCTCGCGCACCACCCGCTGGGTATCTTCCACGTCTCCGCCGCCACGACCGAAGGCTTCACGCCTCCCGGGCGCCCGCCTCTCCGACCGCCCTATGCCTATTTCACGAAACCCGACACGAAGCACCGTGAGCGTCGACCGGTCGGCGTGGCCGAGGTCCCCGGCGAAGGCCCGACGTGGCTCTGGGGAGCGGTGACGTTGCCCGACGCCCAGGGCAGACCTCATCTGGTGGCCGCGGCGGCGAAGGTGCGCGGCACGATGGAGGCTTACCGCTGGGACTTGGTCGAGTGGGACGCCGCGGCGAGCCGCTTCCGCCCTGTGTCGACGGTGTGGACGCGCTCCGCGCAGAGCCCGACACCGCCCGCCCTGCCCGAAGGTCACGCCGTCCCGTGGACCGACGAAGCCGGCGTCCGCTGGATGCTCTTCGGCGAGACCTTCCCGAAACTACGCGTACTCGCGACCTACGAGGCCTGGCGGGACCCTTCGAAGTGGGAGTCCGTCGCGACTCCTGCCGGCGCGACCACCCCGGACGGACGCCTGATCAAGGCGCATCGCGGCCATGTCGCCTGGCATCCGTGGAGCCGGCGCTGGCTGGCGATCTTCACCGAGCACGGCGGCGCCTCTTCATTCCTCGGCGAAGTGTGGCTGGCGTCCGCGCCTGGTCCGTTCGGTCCGTGGACCGACGCCCGTAAGGTGGCTTCGCATGACCAGATGTCTTTCTATAACCCGGTCCTGCATCCGGAGTCCTTCCGCGCGGACTCGCCCGTGATCCATTTCGAAGGCACCTACACGACGTCGTTCTCCGGCAATCAGCGGCCGACGCCGCGCTGGGACTACAATCAGGTGCTGTATCAGCTCGATCTCTCCCTCCCGCCCTTCGCGCAGGGAAAATAAGCCCGCCTGCTTGACGCGACCATGCCCGTGCAGGATGGTGGGCCGATGGACGAAGCCACCCAACGCCTGCTCGCCGCGCGCCGCCGCCCGGACCGCCGCGCGTTGCTGCGGCAGCGGTGGGACCAGCTCTTCTTCCTGCATTGGCGCTGCGACCCAGCGGCCGTCGCCCGGATCCTGCCGCCGGGCCTGACGCCGGACCTCTTCGAAGGCGAGACCCACCTGGGCATCGTCGGCTTCCGCATGCTCGGCATCCGCCCCGAGGGCCTGCCCGCCCTGCCCTGGATCTCCCGCTTCAACGAACTGAACGTCCGCGTGTACGTGCGCGACGCCGCCGGCGAGCCGGGCGTGTGGTTCCTGTCGCTGGACTGCGACCGCGGCCCGGCCGTGCGCATCGCCCGCGCGTTCTTCGGGCTGCCGTATGAGCATGCCCGCCTCACGCATCGGCCGTTCGGCGAACGCTGGACGATGGACTGCCAACGCGAAGGATTCGCGCACGCCGCGCGTTACGCCTGGAAGGCGCTGACGCCGCCCGCGCCCGCCGAACCGGGCACGCGGCTGTTCCACCTCGCCGAGCGTTATAACTTCTTCTCCGTCCGCGGCGGCCGGCTGCTCCGCGGCCAGGTCCATCATGCGCCTTACGAACTCAGCCTCGCCCAGCTGACCACCTGGAGCGAACAGCCGGTGGAATGGGACGGCTTCCCGCTCGCCGGCCGCGCCCCGGATTTCGCGCATTGCAGCGCGGGCGTCGACGTCGAGGCCTTCAGCCTCGTGCCTGGTCATGCGTAAGAAGCTCCGCGAATACCGCCACGCGGTCTGGGACTGGAACGGCACGCTCCTCGACGACACCTGGCTGTGCTGCGCGTCCCTCAACCGCCTGCTCGCGGAGGACGGCCATCCGTCCGTCGACCCGGTCCGCTATCGCGAGATCTTCCAGTTCCCGGTCATCAAGGTCTACCAGGCCATCGGCTTCACGCCCGACGAAGCCTCCTTCCGCGCGATGTCCGTCCGCTTCATGGCGGCCTACGAAGCACGGAAGACGGAATGCCGCCTGCACGACCACGCCGAGACGCTCCTCGCCGGACTCTCCGCCGCCGGGCTGACGCACTCGGTGCTCTCGGCCTACGAACGCACGCTGCTCGCCGACACCCTCGCCCACTACGGACTCGACGGCCGCTTCCGCAAGGCCTGCGGCGGCGACGACATCCATGCCGGCAGCAAGGAGGACCGCGCCCGACGGCACCTCGCCGACCTGGGAGTAAGCCCGGAGGACGTCATCTATTTCGGGGATACGGCCCACGACGCCGAAGCGGCCGCGGCCATGGGGGTCGACTGCGTGCTCGCCGCCCACGGTCACCAGCACCGGGCGCGCCTCGAGGGGCTGGGTCCGCGGATCGTCGACGGGTTCGCCGAACTGCTGACCGAACTCTGAGGCGAACCAAACCCCCTCCGCGGGGTCAAATCGTCTGCCCCTCCGCGTTTTGGTTGCCCTGAGACGGTCGGCTGGGTTCTTATTCCCCACCCACCCCATGGCTCTCGTAGCGGACCAATCCCCCGGCACCCCGGATATCTCCGGCACCCCGTGGCTCGTCCTCACGCTCGCCATCCTGGTGGCTTTCTCCATCTACCTGATCCTTCGCTCCAAACGTAAAACCATGGCCCACACTCCCCAGAACTCCGACGCCAACGAAGAGATCGATGACGTCAAGAAGGCCAGCGCCGAAGGCTTCGGCTCTAACGAGCAGGTCTTCCCGCCCAGCGCCGCGTTCGTCGCCAAAGCCCGCGTCAAGGGCATGGACGGCTATCACGCCCTCTACCGGCGCTCGATCCAGGACCCCGACGGCTTCTGGGCCGACGAAGCCAAGGAGCTGACCTGGTTCCAGCCGTGGACGAAGGTGGTCGACGAATCCAAGAAGCCGTTCTTCCGCTGGTTCGTGGACGGCAAGACCAACGTCGCCTACAACTGCCTCGACGCGCAGGTCGCGAAGGGCCTCGGTGACAAGGTCGCGATCGTCTACGAAGGCGAGCCCACCGCCGACGGCAAGGCCGTCGAGGTCCGCCGTATCACCTACCGCCAGCTGCTCTCCGAAGTCAGCCGCTTCGCCAACGTGCTCAAGGGCATGGGCCTCCGGCGCGGCGACACGGTCGCGATCTACATGCCGATGGTGCCCGAGCTCGCGATGGCGGTCCTCGCCTGCGCCCGCCTCGGCATCGTCCACTCGGTCGTCTTCGGAGGCTTCTCGGCCGAATCCATCCGCGACCGCGTCAACGACGCGAAGTCGAAGGCGGTCATCACGATGGACGGCGGCTACCGCCGCGGGAAGTTCCTGCCGCTCAAGCAGACGGTCGACGAAGGCGTGAAGGACTGCC
>JACCDL011524158.1_pt1 | contig 10892 bp, 10 predicted proteins | sample 7441931 | NCBI WGS metagenome assembly JACCDL01 (sample SAMN15323437, study PRJNA562643) | freshwater metagenome | isolation source: river surface water | place: USA:Blue River Watershed | collected 2017-08-16 | reverse complement strand
GAAGCCCGTCGATGAAAATGCCGTGGCAACGTTGTTGCGACGTGCACTTCAACGAGATGGTGTTGTCGCAGACGATGCTGCGCTTGGATTGTTGGCTCGACGATGTACGGGTGATGCTCGGCAAGCACTCACTGCGCTTGAAGTTGCAATTTCACTGTCGGCCGGTGGGCCTGTTTCCGTAGAGAGTGCGACGACCGCACTGGACACCAGTGTCTCGCGCATGGGTCGAGATGATCACTACGACATCATCTCTGCATTCATCAAGTCGATGCGTGCATCAGAGACAGACATTACCTTGCATTGGTTGGCTCGGATGGTGGAAGCGGGCGAAGACCCACGTTTCATCGCACGACGAATGATTATTTTTGCAAGTGAAGATATTGGCGTCGCTGATCACTCAGCATTGGTCGTGGCGATTGCGGCAGCCGATGCACTCGATCGCGTGGGATTGCCTGAAGCTCTGCATAATTTGGCGCATGCTGTCATTCATTTGTCCCGAGCACCGAAGAGTCGTGCCGTTACCGATGCCATTGCCCGCGCCATGGCCGATGTACGTGAAGGCCGGACAGGACAGGCCCCTCCGACCACTGCTCAACCGCCAACATTTCGTCCGTTGGGTTTAGGGGAGTTGCGGTACTACCGTGAGGAAGATGAGTAGCAAGTTGATGCACGAGACATTGTCATGAGTCGACGTATGTTTTGGTTTGTGCTCGGTGCAATTTCCGGTGCGAGCGGAGTTCTTTGGGCGCGCCGAAAGGCCGTTGAAGCAGCGGAAAAGATGACCCCTAGTGCGATTTTGTCAGTACTCATCGATACAGCGAAATCCCTTGTGACACGCCTGATTGCGTTGTATGGCAAGTCGAATACGTCAGACATCACCCCTGTGCCGCCAGCTCCACGTCAGCCGTAAGGCGTTTTCCATCTGGAGTGAGAAAGAACTCCTCCCTCTCGGCTGAAGGGCGATGGGTAACATGGAAGTCTCATGGTTTCACCACTTTCTTCCGGTACGCCCCGTAGCGCAGACCAACTGAGGTCCGCTTTCTCGCAGTTCTTTAACGACCGAGCGCACACGGTCGTTCCCTCGGCCAGCCTCATTCCACACGACCCCACATTGCTCTTCACAGTGGCAGGCATGGTGCCGTTCAAGCCATATTTCATGGGTGACGAAGTGGCTCCCTATAACCGTGCAGTCACCGTGCAGAAATGTGTTCGCGCTGGTGGCAAGCACAACGACCTTGACGATGTTGGTCGCACCAAGCGCCACTTGGTGTTTTTCGAAATGTTGGGCAACTTCAGCTTTGGTGATTACTTCAAGCAGGATGCCATTCCCTGGTCTTGGAAATTGGTGACCGAGGTTTTTGGATTTGATCCAGAACGTCTATGGATCACCGTTCATGAATCAGATGATGAAGCAGAAAAAATCTGGCACGAGCAAGTCGGCGTTCCGATGGAACGTATTCAGCGTCTTGGCGACAAGGACAATTTCTGGCAAGCAGGGGACACAGGTCCATGTGGCCCGTGTTCCGAAATTCACTATGACCGCGGACCAGCCTTTGGTCCCGATGGTGGACCACAGAATGACCCTCATGGCGATCGCTTCATGGAGTTCTGGAACTTGGTGTTCATGCAATACAACCAAGCACCGGACGGAACGCGGACTCCACTTCCAAAGCCGAGCATCGACACAGGTGCTGGTCTGGAACGAATTCTTGCTTTGGTGCAAGGCGTCGACTCCGTATGGGAGACCGATGCTCTGTACCCATTGATTCAGGCAGCTCAGCAGATCACTGGTGGTGAATACATCACGGGTGATTACGAGCATCGGGACAGTTTCAGTATCCGAGTTCTCGCTGAACACGCTCGTTCATCCACAATGTTGATTAATGACGGGGTCTTCCCCAGCAATGAGGGTCGAGGTTATGTACTTCGTCGAATCATTCGTCGCGCAGTGCGACACGCATTCTTGTTGGGCACTGAAAAGTTAGTGATGCCGACTCTTGCTGGAGTTGCGATTGATGTTATGGGTAACGCATACCCCGACATTGTGAAGAATCGTGACTTCATTGTTGGTGTGCTGACCAAAGAGGAAGAGCGCTTCCGCAACACCTTGAAGACGGGTCTTGCAATTCTTGAAGAAGACATTGCGGCAAACCCCACTCGACTTTCGGGTCGGTCAGCGTTCTTGTTGCACGACACCTATGGTTTCCCGCTCGAACTCACGCAGGAAATTGCTGCTGAGCGTGGCGTTGAGGTTGACATTGATGGTTTCGAATCAGAAATGAACGAACAGCGGACCCGCGCGAAGGATGCACGGAAGTCCGGACGTGCAGATGGCGATCGGGTAGCGGCCTATCGCGAAGTGATGGAAGCACACGGAACAACTGAGTTCGTCGGTTACGTGCATGAATCTTCGGAGTCCACACTTTTGGCAGTCATGGACGGCGATGAAGGACTCGTTGAAGTATTCCTTGATCACACCCCGTTCTATGCAGAAAGTGGCGGCCAAGTAGGAGATGTTGGAACGATTGCAGGGTCAGATTTTGAACTGCAAGTGGTGGATACAAACTTTGCTTTGCCAGGCCTGCGTCGTCATGTGTGTCGAGTGGTGTCTGGCGCCCCAATCGATGGTGCGGCTGTGTCCGCGCGTATTGATTCCGATGCCCGTACCGCAACACGTCGCAACCATACGGGTACGCACATCTTGCATTGGGCCTTGCGCACTGTGTTGGGTGAGCATGTAAAGCAGGCTGGCTCGTTAGTTTCCCCCGACCGTCTTCGCTTCGACTTCAGCCACTACGACTCAGTAACACCTGAAGAGATTGCTCGCATCGAAGAACTTGCAAACGCTCAAGTTCTTGCCAACGTGGCTGTTGATGCATTCGAGACATCGAAAGATGAAGCTCTTGCTGCGGGTGCCATCGCATTCTTCGGAGACAAATACGGAGACACGGTGCGTGTCTTGAAGGCGGGGGCATCGACGGAACTTTGTGGAGGCACCCATGTGTCAGCCACTGGGGACATCGGAACCATCAAGATTGTGGGTGAATCATCCATCGGTTCGAACTTGCGTCGTATTGAAGCGGTCACGGGTGTCAACACTCTTCGTTTCGTGCAGCGCAACGGAGACATTCTTGAACAGGTCGCTTCAGTTGTCGGAACGAAGGCCGATGATGCCGTTGCTGGAGTTCAGCGCAAACTTGATGAACTGAAGGCAGCGCAGGATGAGTTGAAAGTCATGCGTGCTCGACTCGCATCGGGTCGTGCCGTCGAACTTGCGGCAGAAGCTGTGAATGGCATCGTTGTCGCTCGAGTTGACGGAGTGACTGCTAACGATCTTCGCGATCTTGCTGTCGCCGTTCGTCAGCAACCAGGAATTTCGGCCGTCGTCCTCGGAGGTGTCACCGATACAGGTGGTGTGTCCATAGTCGGTGCGACTGCTACTGCTCTGAAAGCAAATGCAGGAGACATCATCAAGGATGCGGCAAAAGCTGTGGGCGGCGGCGGTGGCGGCAAGGGCGATATCGCGACTGCAGGCGGCAAGAACACAGAGGCGCTTGATGAAGCTCTTTCGATTGCCCGGGAGAAAGCCGCAGCCGTCATCGGCTCACTCGGCTGAGATTGTGCGCGTCCTAGGTATCGACCTCGGCTCAAAGAGAATTGGCATTGCTGCGTCTGATCGCAGTGGCACTATTGCATCTCCTCTCACAGTGTTGTCTCGCGGTGCGTCTCAGCGCATCGATCATGCAGAGATCGCAAGAATCGTGCAAGAAGAAGAAGCCCAGGCTGTTGTGATTGGTCTTCCATTAAATATGGATGGCTCAGAAGGATCGGCAGCGAAGTCTGCCCGAATGGAAGCCGAACGGATGGCTACGGTGGTGAATGTGCCGATTTACATCCATGACGAACGCAGGTCCACCGTTGTCGGAGATCGCGTATTGATGGAACGTGGTCTCAATGCCCAAGATCGCCGCAAAGTGATTGATAAGGTTGCAGCAGCCGTCATTTTGCAATCGTGGCTGGACTCTGGATGTCCTGGAGTTTCTTCCGGTGAATGACCCACTACTTCCCAATGATTGGCGTGAGGACCCGTGGGACGAAGTGTCGGTGGTCGCAGAAGGTGCAACGGAAGAATTAGTACCAAGTCTCGATCATTTCCGAGGCCCCATCCGCATGGTGACCACCATTGTGATCGCCGTTGTTCTTCTTCTCGGCGGCACCGGTTGGTGGGTTGTCCATCAACTCAATCCATCAGGAACTCCTGGAGCAACGATCAACTTCACCGTCAACGATGGTGACACTCTTTCCAGTGTTTCGGGCCGGCTTGCTGATCAGGGAATCATCAAGAGTGCATCCATTTTCCGTTGGTATGCATCAACAAAGGGCGGCATTGACCTATCGCCGGGTTATTACACCTTGCACGTCGGAGACAATGCAGGCTCCATCATTAAGGCTTTGTCCACTCCTCCTGCACAAACCTTTATCTCGGTCACTTTCCCAGAAGGTATGACTGTGGCGCAGATGGCTGACCGACTCTCGTCCAAACTGACCTTCATGGCTCCTGCAGATTTCATCGCTGCAGCCACAGATGGCTCAGTTCGTACAGAGTTGCAGCCAAAGAACATCAACTCACTCGAAGGACTCTTGTTCCCCGATACGTATCAGGTCTCTGGCGATGGTTCCGAAGCGCGAGTTGTGTCAACGATGGCCTCAATGATGGAACGAGTCTCTCGTCAACTTGATCTTGTTGCAGGTGCCAAACTGCGTGGATACAGCCCGTATCAAATCTTGATTATTGCTTCACTCATTGAACGAGAAGCGAAAGTACCTGCAGACCGTCCCAAGATTGCTCAAGTGATTTACAACCGCCTTGCTGCAAAGATGCCTCTGGAAATTGATGCTGCGGTGAAATACGGACAAGATCCCGCAATGTCATGGACCGACATGAAAGCGACAAACACTCCGTACAACACGTATTTGAACAAAGGTTTGCCACCGACTCCGATTGCAAACCCTGGTCGGGCCTCCATCGAGGCTGCGTTAGCGCCAGCGGGAACACCGCCGAAGACTGATGAAGCCTGTGTGGGCCTCGCTGCTGGAGTGAAGTGCCAATACATCTTCTATGTATTGGCCAATGCCGAAGGTGGACACGTGTTCGCCACAACATATGAACAGCATCTTGCGAATGTTGCAAAATCGAAAGCTGCTGGGCTCCTGCCATGACATCTACACCACCTCTACTTGCAGCGGTCGTCGGTACGCCCATTACGCATTCGTTGTCTCCTTCTATTTACCGCGCAGCTTTCGCGGCACAGAACATCGTGGGCGACTATGTCGCGATTGATGCAAACGCTGCATCCATTGCATCTGTTTTCGCGGAAGTGCAATCGCAAGATGTGCGAGGACTCTCAGTGACGATGCCACTGAAGGAAGCGATCATCTCGTTGTTGCAATCCGTTGACGAAGATGCAGCGTTACTGAACGCTGTGAACTGCGTGGACTTCAATAACGGAACAGCGACAGGACACAACACCGATGGTGATGGATGTTGTGATGCTCTGGAGCAGCAGGGCGGGGCCTTGCTGGGTGGCGCACACGCCGTCGTCCTTGGAGCCGGTGGCACTGCACGTTCAGTTGCCTTGGCACTCGGTCGTCGTGGTGCGCGGGTTGCAATCATCAATCGCACGACAGAAAGAGCGGAAGAATTGGTGCGCATGCTTGCGCCTGCAGCCCAGGAAGCAGGGGGAGACATTGTCATGGGCTCACTCTCCGAGATCGCTCGTGCTGGTGTCTTGGTGAACACCACTTCGGTTGGCATGAATAGTGATGAGCTACCAATTTCAGCGAATGTGCTTCATCGCAATTTGGTCGTTCTTGATGCGGTGTACTCGCCGATGGATACGGCATTGCTGAAGGCGGCACGCCAAGCGGGGGCTGTCACCGTCGATGGCTTATGGATGTTGATTCAGCAGGCCCGACGCCAATGTGTGTACCAATTTGGATGGAATCCGGACGCTGTGCCCATGCGCGAGGCAGCAGAACGGGAACTTGCCGCTCGCCGCAAGTAGTCTGAAACGGTGCTTAGGTACCTCACAGCTGGCGAATCACACGGAAAAGCTCTCACGGTCATCGTGGAAGGCCTTCCCGCTGGCATGCCCATCGTGGCAGAGGACATTGAGACCGACCTCGCTCGTCGCCGTCTTGGCTATGGTCGCGGACCTCGTCAGCGTTTCGAAAAGGACGTGATCACCCTTGTTGGTGGAGTCCGTCATGGGCGCACGTTGGGTTCTCCTGTTGCTATTGAGATTCAAAACTCAGAATGGTTCCGCAGCGACAAATGGCATGCAGAGATGTCTCCGGAGCCAGGCGCAACCGAAACCCCATTGACGCAACCACGCCCTGGTCATGCCGACTTGGTTGGTATGCAGAAGTACGGATTCAACGATGCACGCGACGTGCTTGAACGTGCCAGTGCACGTGAAACGGCAGCGCGAGTAGCGGCAGGTGGACTTGCCAAGCAGTTGTTGTCGCACATCGGCGTGAACATTCTCAGCCATGTTGTTCAGATGGGAACAGCAAAGGCACACAACACATCGCTGCCGACGATGGCAGATCTTGCAGCGATTGACGAGTCGGAAGTGCGTTGTTTTGACAAGAGTGCTGAAGAAGCAATGATTACTGCAATCAAAGATGCGGCCCGTGAAGGCGACTCTTTGGGGGGCATCGTTGAAGTCATTGCATACGGAGTGCCAATTGGTCTCGGTAGCCATGTTCATTGGGATCGCAAGATTGATGCAATGTTGGCTCAAGCAATCATGAGCATTCAGGCTGTCAAGGGCGTGGAAATCGGTGATGGTTTTGAAACAGCTGGCCTCCGCGGCAGCCAATCACACGACCCCATCATGTGGGACGCTGCTAATAAGAAGTACGTGCGTGAAGGTCATCGGTCTGGTGGTACCGAAGGTGGAATTACCACTGGTGAGCCATTGATTGTTCGTGCCGCAATGAAGCCGCTAGCCACACTCAACAAGCCCAGTTTGAAGACGGTCGACACTGTGACGAAAGAAGAGACAGTGAGCTTCAAAGAGCGCACTGACGTCACAGCAGTTCCGGCATTGGGTGTTGTTGCGGAGACCATGGTTGCTCTTGTGCTGGCTGCAGAAGCGCAACGGAAGTTCGGCGGAGACTCCCTTTCAGAATTCGTTCGCAATGCGGCCTCATTTGAGGCGACACTGGAGTCGTGACCCAGAAACGCCTCACCATTGTCCTGATTGGACTGATGGGAACCGGCAAATCAACTGTTGCTCGAACATTGGCAACTCATTACGGACTTGACTGTCTGGATACCGACAAACTGGTGGAAGCTCGAGCAGGTAAATCTGTTCGTCAGATTTTTGCAGATGAAGGCGAATCCACGTTTCGCGACATTGAGTCTGATGTTCTCGCCGATTGTCTTCGTTCACCCAATGGCGCAGTGATTGCCGGTGCTGGCGGTGTTGTGGTGCGTGACGACAACCGTGCACTGATCAATGCAGCCCGTTCAACATCGGGAGTCTTAGTGGTCTGGTTACACGCACGTCCAGAAGTTCTTGCTGTGCGAACAGCCAAAGGTGGACATCGACCATTGTTGGACGAAGATCGCGAGGGAACGTTGGTGCGGCTCTCGAAAGAACGGGCTCCGATGTATTCAGATGTGGCTGACATTGTGGTCGATGTATCTGACCGCTCTCAAGAATCGGTGTGCACATTGTTGATTGATGCAATTGACGAGGCAGTGAAGTACGGAGACGGTAGTAATGGGTGAGATGAATTGCGTGACTGTTGACCTTGGGGATCGCACCTATGACGTGATTGTGGGTCATGGTGCTCGCTCCGAAGCGGCTTCACTTCTTCCATCAACTGCAAAACGCGTCGCCATTGTGACGCAAGCGGGCATCCCTGCAGCATTGATTCCTGATTTCCCTCAGCATCAAGTGTCCGTCCACGAAATTGGAGTGGGCGAGGAATTCAAATCTCTTTCCACGATTCAGTCCTTATGCAGCGCGTTTGCCCAGGCTGGTCTTACTCGCAATGATGTTGTCGTTGGCGTTGGCGGAGGAATGGTCACGGACATCGCCGGATTTGCCGCAGCGTCATATCACCGCGGTATTCCCGTCGTTCATGTCGCAACATCTCTTCTTGCAATGATTGATGCTGCCGTTGGCGGAAAGACCGGTGTGAACATTCCAGAGGGGAAGAACCTCGTTGGTGCGTATTGGCAACCGCACGGAGTGATTTGTGATCTGGATGCGTTGGAAACGTTGCCAGCTCGTGAGATGCGATGTGGACTTGGCGAGATGGCGAAGTACCACTTCATCGCTCGAGAAAATCTTGACGAACTCCCATTTGCAGAGCGGGTTGCTCGCAGCGTTGCCATCAAGGCAGAAATAGTGGCAACCGATGAACGCGAAGGGGGAGTGCGAGCGTTGTTGAACTATGGCCACACTCTTGCCCACGCGATTGAAATTGAGACCGACTTCGCTATGGCGCATGGGGAAGCAGTAGCGCTCGGACTTCTTTTCGCAGCTCATCTGGCACAAGTGATGGGCCGCATTGACGCGGGGAGAGTGGATGAGCACTACCGCGTGGTCAATGAGGTCTACGACATCTCGTTAGCGCTGCCCGCAGGACTCGAAGAATCTCGGCTTATCGCTGCCATGGGGCGCGACAAGAAGGCCCTTGAATCAATCACTTTCGTCCTTGATTCGACTGCCGGTCTTGAAGTAGTGCCAGGCGTTCTTGAGGCGGATATTCGCACTGCTCTCACTGCCTTCTCTCAGCGACTTTCCTGATTCTTGCTCACTGCGTTTAATCACTCCCCGAAGTGAATCGCTCGGAGTACCGTGGAGGCATGTCGTTGTCATCCATCCTTGTTGTGCACGGACCGAATCTCAATTTGCTCGGCACCCGTGAACCAGATGTCTATGGCACTGCAACCCTCGCTGACCATGTTGCAACGGTCGCGGCTGCAGCGGCACCACACGGGATTTCTGTTGCCGATGTGCAATCGAACTCTGAAGGTGAACTCGTGAATGCAATTCATGCTGCGAAGGGCGCGCACGATGCGATCATCATCAATGCAGGCGCTTTTACCCACTACTCGTGGGCTTTGCATGATGCCTTACGTTCCTTCCCTGGAAATGTGATTGAAGTACATCTTTCTAATCCTGGCGCTCGAGAAGAATTCCGTCATGTCAGTGTGTTGTCGGGTGTCGTGAACGGGACGATCTCTGGTCTTGGCGGTGTGGGGTATTCACTCGCTGTGCAAGCACTTCTTCAACTCGCTTAGATGAAATGAGCATTTCTTCACGCATCAGTCGCCTTGCAGCAATTGAAGCCGCCGATCACATCTTGATTCTGCGGACGGAAGATATTCGATGGCTGACGGGTTTCACGGGAGGCACGGCCCAGTTGTTGCTGCATCGTCATGATTGTCGTGCCACATTGTTTGTGGATGGCCGTTATGTCGAACGTGCCCATGCAGAAATTGATCGAAGTGGAGCACCCGTTGATATCCACTTCATTTCTTCTGGTCAGGTCATTGATGAAGTAATTGCCTCACGTGTGCAGAAAGCAGAAGTCGCAATCGATCTGCAACACATCACAGCTGCTCGTTTTGAAGCATTGAAAGATCGTGTAACGCTGGTGGGTCAGCCAACTTCGCTTGACCTCCTTCGCCGCGTCAAAGATGAGGCGGAAATTGCTGTGATGGCCCGTGCGGCCGCAATTGCGGATCACGCATTGCAATCTGTGGTTGCGGATGGCATTTATGGTCGTACAGAAAAGCAGGTGCGTAATCAACTTGATGCCCTGATGCGTGAGAACGGTGCCGACGATGTGGGATTTGACACGATTGTTGCGACGGGACCCAATGGGGCACGACCTCACCATGAACCCTCTGACGCGACTATTGAAAATGGTCACGGAGTCGTCATTGACTTTGGCGCCGAACTAGAGGGCTATCGCAGTGACATGACGAGGACGATTCGTGTGGGTGAGTGGAGTGCCGAATATCAGCATCTCTATGAGACGGTGATCGAGGCGCAGGCAGCCGGCGTTCGCGCGGTGACGGCTGGAGTGCCGGGCTTGGAAGTGGATGCGGCTGTGCGGTCCATCTTTGTCAGAGAAGGTCTCGAGCATGAGTATGTTCACGGAACTGGTCATGGAATTGGCTTGTATATCCACGAAGAACCCATTCTTTCTCCTCGTTGTACGGAGGTGCTTCAGGTGAATGAGGTGGTGACCGTAGAGCCTGGGCTCTATCGTGGAGGGGTAGGCGGCGTCAGGATCGAGGATCAAGTCGTCGTCACCGGCACAGAATGCCGAATTCTCACTCTCAGTCCCAAGGAACTCTCATGCCCGCGATCACCACGAACGATCTGAAGAACGGAATCACACTCGAGCTCGACAATGGCCTTTTCACGGTCGTTGAATTCCAGCATGTGAAGCCAGGTAAGGGCGGAGCCTTTGTCCGCACCAAATTGCGCAACCTTCGCAACGGCAACGTTTTTGAAAAGACCTTCAACGCAGGTATTCGTGTTGAACAGGCAATCCTCGACAAGCGCGACATGCAGTTCTTGTACAAGGACGGCGATGATTTCGTTTTCATGGATACCGAGACGTACGACCAGACAAACATCTCTCCTGCTGCATTGGGCGAAGCCGCCGATTACCTCATCGAGCAGGCAATGGCGATCATCGCTTATCACAACAATGAAATCGTCACGGTTGAAATTCCTGCCTCTGTTGAACTTGTGATCGCTGATACCGAGCCTGGAGTTCAAGGTGACCGCGTGTCGGGCGCGAAGAAGCCCGCGACACTCGAGACCGGCAAGGTCATCCAGGTTCCATTGTTT
>JACCDL011314169.1_pt1 | contig 10892 bp, 8 predicted proteins | sample 7441931 | NCBI WGS metagenome assembly JACCDL01 (sample SAMN15323437, study PRJNA562643) | freshwater metagenome | isolation source: river surface water | place: USA:Blue River Watershed | collected 2017-08-16 | reverse complement strand
TTTGTTTTTGTCTTAACAGTTCTGAAAGACGCAAAAGCATGTCCTGATTTTCAGTCATCCTGCTTGTAGTTTAGTTAAATTGTCCTAAATATAGAAATTAATTTTTGGAATTACCAAACAATTGTAACTGAGTTAATTATATAGGTTAATCAAATTGGTTATAAAATGAAACTCCTAGGGAACATCTGTCCCTAGGAGAAGTCTTGTAAACCAACAAACAAGACTTTTTATATCTTAACAAGTACAACCCACACCATAACTAGTGATTGTTGTACCACGTGGTACATACGTAGGACCATTCAGGAAGTAACAATTGGTATTGTAAAGAATCAATGTTGGGTATCCAGATCCTAATATATTCACTTTATCTGTAGGATTGCTACATGATGTATACTGTGTATACAACACTGTAGGGCATCCTGTTTGACCTGTTGCTACAATAGGTAATAATGTTCCTGCTGGCTCAGTACCAACTACTCCTGTAATTCTATAAACATTATCTGTAACAGTAACACGATCATTTACTGCAAATGTATCTATTGGATATTGCTGAGAGTTTGCTGTTGCTCCACCTTCACAGTTAACTAATGTGTAGTATTCGCCTAATGGAGGACATCCTGTTTGACCAGTAGCTGTAACTGTAATCTGAGTACCTCCAGGATTAACTGAATAAATACCATTAACCACATAAGGATATGTTTGATATGTCACTCTACTATTCAACTCAAATGTGTTAACATTGTATTGTGTAGTGTAGAACACAGCCTGAGTGTTACAGTTAACCACTCTATACCATTCTTTAGGTGTAGGAGCAACTGTAGTTGACGTTGTAGTAGTTGTACCTATCTGTAAGTTAACATAGTTAGTACAAACACCATCTGATTGAACTCTCACTGTAACAGCATCACTAGGAACATTTGTAGCTAGAAAACCAGTCTCCAATGTTGACTTCGCTATTCCAGATGCAAATGGTACTAAGTATCCATCAGAGTTGGAATACAGATCAAAAGGACCTGTATCCACTCCAGCAGTTGTTAATTTAATTAATACATTCATATTTTATTGGTTTAACAAGTTGACCCTTGTGTTCTAGTTCCATTACCACTTGTTACAGTCACTGTATTCTGTAGTGCACAAACTGATCCAACTATACCACCTGAACTAGATGAGTTGTAGAATGAGAAGTTTGATGGGTTACCAAACTTATCTGTATATGTACCTTCTACAGTAACAAATCCAGTGTAAGCAATGATGTTGTATGTGTAGTATGGATAACCACAATTAGGGCTATTGTAAGCTACAAGTTCATCATTTCTAGTGGCACTTGTGCAACTATTCTGTTCATATCTTCTATACTCATAAGGAGCTACGCCATAGTTTACACAATAATACACCCAACTCCATGTTCCACAATCAGTATTATTTCCTGTAGGAACAGTACGAGTTTGTCCATAAGTAGAAGAACATTCGTTAATATCTGTTTGAGGTTGTTCTTGCGTACATCCATTACAAGTAGCAACACCACTGTTTGACCAGTTTGCAGTTACAACAGGATAACTATTGATTGGATTAGCTGATTGCCATGCACCATTTATTTGGTAGATGTCATTTCCAGTGTAACATGTGTTAGTATTTCCATAGACAGGAGTAGTAGTAACTGTTCCATTAGAACATGTATACCTATTACCTATTGGATTAACACTTGCTACTTGTGCAGTAGACTGACCACAACATGGACCTTGTCCACAACATCCACCACATTCTGTAGAGTTAGAAGCTCGTAAAGCACCTTGTCTAGTTTGTCCAAATGTATTAGAACAATTATTATAATCTTGTTCTATAAAGTATTGGTCACAACCACCATAACAGCTATAAGAACCATTGTTTTGCCAGTTTGCAGCTGTATTTGGACAACAGTAAATATTACCAGTATTCTTAATAGTTATTCTACCAGTATCATTACCATCTCGAACAGCGACATACCATGTACCATTTTGATTATCATCATATACATGAGAGTTACTTGTTAACTGGAAGAACGTGCTATTCTGTGCATTAGCTCCAGATGTTTGTGGATTAATATTAGCTTGATAGGATCCTGTTCCACCACTAAAGTTACTAATAGTAATATCGTTTATACCATTAGACGTACAGTTATAACTAATATCGAAGTTGATATTAGCAAGCGTTGTAGTTGTTGTAGTAGTTGGATCAGAACAGTTATAAGAAGCTGTACGTTGAATATTTTCATTCAATGCTCCTGGTACAGTACATTGTGTGTATGTAGTACCTGTAGCAAGATAAATCTTACCTGTCTGACTATCTACATATCTATTATTAACACCTAAAGGTTGTATTAATGTAATAGCATAATCAGAAGGATTACATCCAGATAACTCATAATAAGTAGTTGGTGTAAGTTTAGTTAGTGTGGTTGAAACTGTGTTTGTTGAAATAGAAGTTGTACCACCAGTAGATGTAGTTAAATAAGATACTGTTCCTGATGAGCTTACAGTTTGTGGACTAACATTTTCTAACCACTCTCCATAGAAATACATTCGATAAGTATTGCTATTTCCAATATCTCCTTTAAATCTTATCTTGATCTTATTAGTTGTTTCATTAAACTCTAATACATCATAATGTACATCAAAATTTCCAGTAAGTAATGATCCATTTCGAAGAACTTGTACAGGACTAGCCCATCCTGGTGATGGGTATGTATTCCAAAAGAAAAAATTTGCAGGAGCTGATGTTCCACAAGAGTCACAAGTATTAAATTCAGTACACCAAATACACCACCAATTATAAAAATCATAATTAACGTTATATTCTAAACTTCGTAAGTTGATACCTGAAGGAAGTGTTGCTTCAAAAATAACGTCACATGTAGGAGTTCCAGTATTACTTAAAGATAGTTCATACTGAATAACTTCACCACAATCAACCCTTGCAGTAGGTGCTGCCAACACTGCAGATATTGATGGAGCTGCATCAGTGTAAGTGTAGCTACGTGGAACTGTAGAGACAACATTACAAAACTTAGAAGTTAAGTTTGTTTGAATATTTCTTGTACCATATAATGTAGTTCTTTCTACAGCAAATGATATTGTGTAGTCATCACCATTACCAATTTGTTTAAATAACTCTACTCTAAAATAGTTGTCATCTTGATTAGTTACATTATAAAATGGAGCTGTAGGATTTAATACTTGTCCATTATAATAGATGTACTTGAACTCTTTATACTTCAATCCTGCTGGAAGAGTAACATCAAAGATCATTGTATATCCAAGAGCACTTGGTCCTTGTGAACTAGCACCTAATTGAAATACATAATCTGTTGGCCCAACGCTACAATCATTAAAGTTAGATGTACCAGTAAATGTAAGAGTTACCCCAGCATCAGGACATTGAAAGTCCTGAAATCTGGGTAGTTGGTTTGAAGCAAATGGGTCAAGAGGTGTTTGTGATAAATAGTAATCTGTATTACCTTCTGTTTTGGTTACTCCTTTATCATTATTCAAGACTATTTCTTTAGCAACAAATCCACGAGTTCTTGCTAATTCTTTAACCTCAGTTGTTGTAACGCAATAGTTAGTTTCTAACATGTGCTTCTAATTGTTTAATTCTTGCGTCTAGTTCCTGTACTGATTTTATCAAGAGAGCTACTGTGGAGTTAGTATCCATACTAGTCTTGTCCATTGTAGATAGTTCTACAGGAGTATCTTCAGCAATGAAACCATAGTGTAATGTTTCTAAATCAGTTTTATAGTAGAATGATACAATTGATGTTTGATTAAATAAATCAGTTGCATCACCAACATACTCAGTGATGTTAGTTTTAAACACTCTACTAGATGTTTGATAGAAACCTGCAGCCCATACTTGATCAGCATTTGTACCTTGAACTCTTACGTTAGCATTTGCAACAGCTGAGTTAGCGTTACCATTACCTGTTAATATATATCCTGTATTTCCTGTATTTGGTGTAATAGTGCTAAAACCTGTACCACTTGATCCTGATGTACCATTACTACCAGCTGAACCAGAAGGTCCAGTCGTTCCATTAACACCACTTGTTCCATTTGATCCACTAACTCCACTTGAACCAGATGAACCAGAAGAACCACTAGAACCAGAGGTACCATTAACACCATTGGTTCCATTTATACCTGAGGAACCATTTGTACCTGATGATCCTGATGTACCTGATACACCAGAAGAACCACTTACACCACTACTTCCACTAACACCAGATGATCCAGAAGATCCAGATGAACCTGAGCTACCACTTGAACCTGATGTGCCATTTATTCCATTAGTACCATTCACACCATTTGTTCCTGATGTACCAGCAGTAGCATCTCTACCAGATGTGCCACTAGTCCCTGATGTTCCATCAACACCACTAGATCCATCAGTGCCACTTGTTCCTGATTCTCCAGAAGTTCCACTAGTCCCACTAGTTCCAGAGGATCCAGATGTACCTGAAGAACCATCTCCTCCTGCTACACCATTTAAGTTAACTGCCCATGGTTCATAAGTTCCAGATCCTGTAACTGTATCAACCTCAACAATCATATCACCACAAAGAGTATCGTAGTATGTAACTGTACCCTCCATAGTGTTATTTACACCATAAGTTAAAATTACAGATTGACCAATTGTATATGCTAATCCTGGTTCTACACCAAATACTGCTGTACCTACACCAATTGTTAATGGTGTTGGTGATGTTGTAGCATATCTATCTCCTGAAAGTCCAGATGTACCACTAGCACCTGAAGGACCTGTTGTTCCAGATGTACCATTAACTCCACTAGTTCCTGAAGTACCTCTTGTACCTGAAGCTCCAGATGTACCTGATGTTCCTGTTGTACCAGTTGTTCCTGATGTTCCAGTAGTTCCTGAAGATCCACTTGTTCCTGAATCACCATCTGTACCAGAGGTTCCATTTGAGCCATCAGTTCCAGATGATCCACTAGAAGCACTAGTGCCAGAAGATCCTGAAGTGCCATTAGATCCAGTCATTCCAGATGTACCAGCAGATCCAGAAGTACCAGTAATTCCACTTGTTCCAGAAGTACCATTACGTCCAGAGGTACCCATTGTACCTGCAGAACCCATAGGACCATTAGTACCATTGGTACCATTAACACCATTTGTACCACTTCGTCCATTTGTACCAGCTGCTCCAGATGTACCATTTGTGCCATTGTATTGTTGAATGTCACCAATAGCAGTATCCATCTGCTCAAGAGCAGTGGTTAAATCAGTAAGGTTTTGTACTCCTGTATGAGGTAGATTAGGACCTACATAGGTCACATCATCAGAACTTATTTTACAATTCCCATTACAGCCTACACTTCCACATCCACAATCTGACTGTGAGTTAGCATAAACTACATCGCTGTAACAAGGCATTCCTGGTAAACAAGACATATATTTATTTGTTTATTAAGATTATAACTCTACTCCCAATCATCTCAACTGTAAATGGTTTACAATAATCAGGATTACACTGTTTGTATTGCAAGATTTGTTGGTAATGCAATAAGTCCTCTATCACTTGTCCAGGGATAGGGTAGTTTAACGAATACACAATATTGTTGTATTCATAGTTAGCTAGTGTTGCTAGCTTGTCATTAATATCTTCAAGTAGTACTGGTATACTATTGTAATACAGCGAATTTGTTAGTCTTGGTGTTAACATCTTTTTGTTGTTTTATCTCCTGCTGAACAGCGTTATTACAAGCTGAACAATATCCATTTACTAATTGACACCCACATCCAACCCTAACTTGACATCTCTTACAGTTAGCCATTATTCAAAATTGTTTATGTAATTGTTACCTGAACAACCACAGTTGTTTTTAATAAAGTTATTTAACATAGTATTTGCTTGTGCGTACAACTTGTTAGCTGTAGCAATAGCAGAGTTATTAGCAGCTGCAATCGATCCTTGAATCAAATACCAGATACTGTTTAATGTCACTTTTGATTGTGTCCTTATAGCACTATCACATTCCATCATGTCAAGCTTCATAAATGCATTGTCGAACTTCTCTTGAATAAGAGCAGTACGCATAATGTTATGTTCAACATGATAAGTTTGTGCTGGATTGATAGTATACACTATGTAGTAAATACCATCTGGAAGTGGTAAAAGAGGTTGTCCTACTGCAGATAGTCCTAATGATGCAGAATTGAAAACATTAAAGTCATTAGGAGTAAATGGGAGACTTACAGCAACTGTTGTATTAGGAAGTGTAATTGCTATTGTTGGTGATACTATTGATATTCCATCATATACAGATGTATCTGCAATACCCAATGTTTCAGTATTGTATGTATTGATTACTAGAAAATCTAATGTTGTTGCCATGCTGTTAAAAAATAATGCCAGAGGACAGAGATTATCCTCTTACCCTCTGGCATAGGTTATATGATTACCTTTTTATTAAGGAATCAAAGTAGTTGTTGTACTAGTTGAAGGCCAAATAGTAGTTGTAGTTGAAGTAGTCGAAGTGATTGGACCACTATCATCAGTTACAGCTCCTAAGGCAGCTACTAAGATATCTTCGATGTCTTCAGCTAAAGACTGAGGAGCAGCGATGATAACAGTAGAATCTTCGTGGATATAGTCACCCCACTGGTAAGCAGACTTATCGTAAGTGTTAAACTTGATGTAATAAGTATCATAAGTTGTACCATCAGATACCCAAGACTCAAAATTCTCGTTGTATCCATTCATACGATATAAGTGCTTCAAGTAACCAGCTTGGTAGCTATAGAAGTTCTTCTCTAATTGAGCAATCTCTGCAGATGTTCCAGATGGGTAAGTTGAACGTTGGATAACCTCAACCTCAGCAACATTGTTACAAGGATCTGCTACGATAAAGTCAGCAGTAGTAGCTGGACCAGAGAAGATGAAAGTTCTGAACCACATACGATCATACTCCCAAGGGAATGCAGCGATATCACATGGCTGTCCATAAACAGTTAATGGCTTACCAGAGATACGTAAGATAGCGTTTTGATCGTTACCAATACGTTGGAATTGATAGAACGTAGAGAACGAGATGTTGTCAGGGTTGTTACCTGGAGCACGTAACTCTAAGTGATAAATCAAATCGTCGATTAAAGCAGGAACGTCAACATCAGTACAAGGATCTGCTCCACAAGCTAAACAAGGTGCATTAACAGTCACTGAACGAGTGAAACCATTGAAGTACAATGTGTTGATGTAAGAAGAGAATCCACGCAATGTTAAAGTTACAATCTCACCTGGCTTAACAGTAAAACCAGAGATGTCTGTTACTTGGTTAGCAGCAACAGGGTTGCCAGTAACTTTGTACCATTCAGTTACGTTTGAAGCAGAGATCTTGTCAGAACGCTTCGATGCTTGTAAGTACGTATTAGTACGTCCTTGAGCAGCATAAAAATATGGAGCAGAACCAATGTTACCAGTGGTAGCAACTGCATACGTGTTTGTGAAAAGGCCAAACTGCCCAGCAGTTAGGTTTTGTGTAGAACCAGTGCTAGGCAATGTATTACCTACTGGAACTACAAACAGGGTGGTCAATGAAAAATCAGCCATTTATATATTTGTTTAATTGTTTACTCGTTTGTTTTAATTCTGTATATGGAACTTTCTACAGCAGATTGGTTCTCAGTATACATTGCAAGATTCTGAACTGTTAAATCTAGAAGCTCATCTTCTAGGTATAATTCTAATTCACAATCTTGATCAAAGGAAGGTTCTCCATCTAACATTATGTACCCAGTCTTATTAATATATTGTGGGTATCGCATGTATGAAACGTAGATATTACTTGGTGTAAATGTACCATCTGTAAATACGCTTATCTCATCAGTAGATAAGAAGTTGAAGGACTCTTGATACTCAAACGATGGTTGATAGTGAACATTGTTTAGTAACAACGACAAATCACCATGTTTTGCAAGATCTCTGTTAATCCAAATCTTTCTGTTAGTACATCTTCCTTTGCTAGCTAAGAAATAACTATCAACATAGAACATGTAAGCTGGACTTAGACTATTGATGTTTGCCTTCCATTGATTTAGTTGAGCATTTTCTAGAGTTAGTGGTAACTCACCATCATTGTAATTTACCACTAACCTTTGAAGGTCTTCGTAACGCTTTTTGAACGAATCTAGACCAAGACCAGGTGTAGTACTGAAACCATCCACCTTCTGTTTAATCAACTTGATCTGGGCTTCATTCAAGGCCAAGATCTTGTCTTCTAATGCAATTTGTTGATGCTCATTAGTAGATAGTTTATTTAGTTTCTGGTCAATCTTATATAATAAACTATCTACAGGGATCATACAGATGCTAGTTTTTTACTTTTTAATTTTTGTTCCAACACTATTAAGTCCTCTTGATTGTCATCATTAGCTAAGAACTTAACTAATTCTTCCTCATCAGTAGCAACTTCTAGTTCACCCATATAGATGTGTCCATTAGTTTTGACACGATAAATTGAGTGCGTGATAGCTTGTTTAACCAAATCCTTGATGTTCAACAAGTTCTCTTTCATATCTGCGAAACGATTGAACACTTCAATTGGAGATAATCCAGAGTATTTACCATCTTTGAATTCAGTTTGTTTCAACAAGTTATCCACTTGGTTGTATACAACTTCTTCTTTCGTTTCGTCTGTTACAGGTAAGCCCAGCATTCTAGCTACTTTCTTCTTCTTCTCTGGAGACATTGAATCAAACTTAACAATTGCTTTGTTAACAAGTTGTTTCTTTTTGTACAATACTGCGTTCTCGATTTCATCATCAACAACATAGAATTGTGTGTCTGCAGGATATTCACCACGTTCCCAAGCTTGATATGAACTTGCAATAGTTGGATGAACTCGCAACCATGCAAATGCTAACTCTTGCATTGGATTAGTGAAATCAAAGTAATTATCACCATCTAACAACTTTACAGCTTGTACGTGCAACATGTCATCAGTACCTTGAGATAATCCATAGTTCCAAAACTTAGAACGAGGACCAAGATCAACATCACCTAGAGCAGATTGTAAACGATCACGTAATGCAGTTACACGTTCGATTTCCAACTCACGTTCTGTAGGATCAGAGATACGTTGAATATAACCAGCTTGTGGATTTAATCCTGTACGATACTGACCATCTAATTCTTTGTAAGGATATTTGAACACCCCTGTTCCAGGGATACGTGTCATACCTTTTGCAGCTAGACCACCTTGCATGGTTTGTAGCTGAGAGTTGTTGTAATCTTTCTTAATAGTAGAAATTTTGCCTGTCTTACCCATATGTAGTTTAATTTTTAATTGGTTTGCAGAGTGCTATCCATCGAAGGAATAGCGACCAGGGACACCCCAATCCAAGCACTCTGTATCAAGAAGAGCCTCCCCAGGTTGGGAGGGAGGAGTGGGGAGGTCTTCTTGTGCCTATCGATTGATAAGCGTAGGGCCCTATTGCCCTTATGTATTAGAACTGAGGGATTTCTTCGATCAAGACTGTGCGAGACAAGTCTTCGATAAATACGTCACAACGATCCTTCATCCAGATTTCGTATCCTGGGAATTTGTTAGCAGAGCTCATACCTTGAGACTTAGCAAAGCCTAAGTGGTGACGAGTTCCATCGATATAACCCCAAGTCATAGAAGGAGCACCCTTCATACGAACCTCACGAATGTTGTTTACCATTGAACCATCAGACATTGGAGATACGTCGAACACCATAAATACTGGAGTTGACTTCTTGTTCTGTCCAAATTCTAGATTAGTTTGTGGTAAATCTAACTCTTTCAAGTGGATCAATTCAACACGACCAGTCTCACGAGTTACCATTGCATCGAATGCAAAGTTGTAAGTGATGTGTTGTCCTTCTCCTTGCATGTAACGATTACCTGAATCAGCCATGAAAGTCAAACCTGAATTCAATGCATCGTTCTTAAGTGCTTGCTGGAATACGTCGAAACCTGCTTCGTTAGTATACATTTTAACACGACGATCCTTAACATCCACACGACGATAGAATAAATCACCAAATACTGAACGAATCAAGTTAGCAGTGAATTCTCCACGATTGTATTGTACCAAGTTACCATTGTTACGCATACGATGGTAAACACCAGCAGATGTACGCTTAACTTCTTGCTTAGAACCATTAGATTTAACAGTACCTGGCTTAGCCCAGATCATACGCTTAACCTTCAATTCTAACATTGACTTACGCATCCAGAACTCGATGAATGGCTCCCACTTAACATCATTACGAGTTAAAGGAAGTTGGTTACGACGTTGTGGAGCATATACCAAGATATCCAAAGGATTACCTGAAGCATCACGCATCATCTTATCATCAGCCCATTCAGTAATCTTGTGCTCATATCCATATGCAGAACCTAATGATTCAAACATAGTGATTTGCTCACCTAAACGTGGCAATCCTAATAAATCTTGGTCAAACTCGCCAATTGCAGCGTCAACCAATTCTAATTCTAAACCTGTTTGCAAGAACACTGGAGAAACGAAATCAACCTGAGGGTTGTCAGTTACCAATGTAAATGTGTACAAGTAACCCATGTTCCATGGTTGAGGATCTTTGATCGCATACCAACGTGGACCATACTGACGAGTACCTACAGAAACGATAGCGTTCTTAGAGAATTCGTTAGTGTCAATGATAACTTGAAATTCTTGACCATCGATACCTGGTTTGTCCAACGCTAAAGTTGAATCAGGGATGTCAATAATTTTAGGGAATTTGTAAGGTACAGCTACCTGCCACTTCCAAGCATCACTATTGTTGTCAATGTAGTAAGGCGTTGACTTGTTGATCATGTCCAAGAAGTCATTGCTGTACAATGAGCTCTGAG
>JACCDL010915838.1_pt1 | contig 10892 bp, 11 predicted proteins | sample 7441931 | NCBI WGS metagenome assembly JACCDL01 (sample SAMN15323437, study PRJNA562643) | freshwater metagenome | isolation source: river surface water | place: USA:Blue River Watershed | collected 2017-08-16 | reverse complement strand
ACTGCATTCCTTGGGTGATTTACACATCTCCAGAGATTGCTTGGGTAGGTAAGACAGAGCAACAGTTAAAAGCAGAAGGTCGTGCTTACAAGCCAGGTCAGTTCCCATTTGCGGCCAATGGTCGTGCGCTAGGTATGGGTGCTGCTGATGGTTTTGTCAAAGTATTGGCTGATGCACAAACTGACGAAATCCTGGGCGTACACATTGTTGGTAATGCTGCTTCTGATTTGATCGCTGAAGCGGTAGTTGCTATGGAATTAAAAGCCACAGCTAAAAATATTGCTGCAGTTTGCCATCCACATCCAAGCTTATCTGAAGTAGTGAGAGAAGCTGCTTTGGCAACAGATAAACGCGCACTAAACATGTAAAAAAGGAGATGTCAAAATGAATATTTACTCTAAACTTATAGTTCTATTAACCTTATCCTTAACCCTTGGAAAAACAGTTGTAGCTGCTGACATAGCATTCGTAGCCAAAGAAAGCTACCCCGAAGGTATTACTTATTTAAGCAAAGATGATACTTTCCTGGTGAGCTCAATTCGTACAGGCACAATAGGAAAGGTAACTAAAACCGGAAAGTATCAATCTTTTATCAACGATGAAAAATTGATTTCAAGTCTTGGCTTACTACTAGATGAAAAACGTAATAATCTATGGGTGGCAATCTGCGATCTTGGCCTCTCAACTCGCTCCACAGAAGCAACAAAAACAAAATTAGCAGCTGTTGCAATGTACGATGCTAAAACTGGAAAAAGAAAAGCTTACTATGATTTAAGTCATTTAGCTAAAGGCACACACCTTACTAACGATTTAACAATGGACACCGATGGAAATGTCTATGTGACAGACAGTTTCTCACCAGTAATCTATAAGATTGATACGAAAGGTAACAGCACGGTATTTGCATCAAGTGAATTATTCAAAGGGGATGGTGTAAATTTAAATGGCATTGCCTATCACCCTGACGGATATCTATTAACAATAAAATATAACAGTGGGGAGCTTTTCAGAGTTGACATAAAAAACCCAAAGAAAATTTCCAAGGTTGAAATCAATGAACCCATAAAAGGTGGTGATGGATTAATACTCATGTCAAACAACAAGCTAGTCATTGTTCAGAATCAGGGAAATGATTCAGTCATTGAATTGACATCAACAGACAGTTGGCATAAAGCAAAAATAAAATCAAAAAAGAAAACATCTCAATCTTTTCCAACAACTGGCATAAAAGTTAAAAATTCTGTTTTTGTACTTAACGGTAGATTAGATTCACTACTAGACGAAAAAGCTCCCAAAGTAAGCAATTTTTCAATTCAAGAATTTTCATACTAATAAGTTTTAGATTAGCTAATTTCAACAATCAAGTCCTGTTAAATAGATTCAAATAAGAGGATGTCGGGCTGACATCCTCTTATTTTTTACAAGCCAAAATCTCAATAGAAAAAATCATCTAATCAAAGAATATTTGTAAGCTTAATTGCTATCAGAAATTTAAGTAATCAAATATCAGGATTTTCAGCATTTAATTAACAGCACAATTATGTTTCAGCCGCACTAAACAGCCAACTGTTCACACTGCAATCGGATGCATAATGAGCAAATTATCCCAGCAAGTCAATGTCGTGAATCCCAACATTGTTTGCCCTTACTCCATTTATGATAAAGATTTAACTAGCCAGTTAAAAGTGCTTACTTAAAACGCAAATTGTCAACCAATTATTAATTAATCTTTTTAGTCATCAAACCACACGCAATACGCCAACTTAAAAAATCAATTGATTGAGCAGAAACTTTAAACCAATTTGTTGATGCAGAATTATGAACTTCTGCACCCATTCCTTTGTTGTCCGAAAAATATTTTGAAGATACTGTTTTAATTTGCTTATCTTTACAGTCAAAATCTTCGGAAGAAATGATTGATTTATATTTTTTACCACCATCAATTTCAGCAACATCGATCATATCTAACATAGTGGTCATTCTTACGATATTTCCTGACTTAGATATCGTATCAGAATCTACATAAGCAAATAGTTGCTGACTTTTACCAATTTCCTGCCAACCAGCTGCAGCAATACTAGGGAGAAGCACTAGCATCACAAGTATATGCCTCATAACAACCTCATATAATCATTTCATAGAAATAAGTACGCCATTTTTTTCTAAAAGTCTTACCAAAGTCTTTACAAAATTACGCGCATCTGAAACATAAAATAAAAACTCTTTTGAAGTAGAAGTGCTTTGAAATAGAGCATTTGAATTACTTTCACTTAATTCCGCCAACTTCTTAAGTTTTTCTAAATCATCTAATTTTGTGATTAATAATTCACAATTGTTTTTTAGCAATTCAGGATTGTTAATTTTTTCATATTGAAAACTATAATCCCTAATTAAATTAGAGTATTTTGTACTTTTCTTAATTAACATTTCTAATGTAAATTCAGCATCAGAAGTTGATGGCAAGCCGAATATACTCAGAATTTTTTCTTGCTCCAATATAAAACTTGTTAAAGTTATTTCAGCCTTACCTTTAAGATCTTTGTTTACATCCTGGTCGACCACTTTTTCTTTCATCATCTTAGAAGTGGATTGTTGAGGAACACCAAATGCCCACACAACATTCAGATTCCAAACACACAACACAAAAAATATAGTCGTCAACCTCATGCAATTCCTCATAAAAAATCCCTCAACCTAAGAGGGATAAAAAATTTAGGAGAAGTGGATGTATTACTCATCCTTGATAAAAAATCACCATGGCACATAAGTATCTTTATTTTTTGCCTCTGCCGCTTTAACTCGCAAAGATTCTTCTCTCAGAAAAGAAATTACTTGCCAAATTTCATCATCACTTAAACTACCCTTAAAACTTCCCATCGCCGTGTTGGGGCGACCAGTCGTGATGACATGGTACATATATGCATCAGAATTTGCCCCGCCCGGCCCCCAAGCACCTTTAACCAATTGGGGAGCTTTTCCTCCCTTACCACGACTGTTATGGCATTGTTGACAGTTGCGACCAAATAATTCTTCGCCATTTTTTGCGGCAGATAACTTTTCCGCATATGGATTTGTTTGAGCATTGGCTATGCTAGCAGCAAAGCTGCTCAATAAAAGTAAAAATTTAATTGTCTTCATCGTTGAGGTAATTTTACAAATGGTAATTTCGATTGATTAACAATATTGTTTAGTGATCCATCGTTTAACAAACTGTCTATAGCTAAATTAATTTGATTTATCAAAGTTATTTGAGTTTCTTTGGTTGCAATACCAAAGCTCATATTCATAGTCATATTTTCTGGTTGATAATCTGTAAACCTGTATTCTTCTGTTGAAATTTTTTCTTGATGCCTAGCAATTGCTGGAGACCAAACTAATGCGTAATCAACAGTGTCTTTATTTAGAGCGTCAAGCAATTCAGCATAAGTATTGAATGGATATCTATTTTTCGGAAAGTTTTTATGTATAAAAAGGTCTCCACTCGTACGCGTAACCGTACCAACTTTTTTTGATGTATCAAACTGATTTTTTTCGACAGTTAAGTGCTTGCGTCCTATTAAAAAATAACCCACCTTGAAATATGGTTTTGAAATAGCCAATTTCTTCTCTTTTAATTCATCTAAAAAAGCACTGTCTGTAGGTAACCCAATATATGCATCACAAAGACCCTCTCCAATACTTGTTTTTAGCACCTTACCAATGCCGCCACGATTTGGAATAGTTGTCCACTGAACTCTCAGATTCTTACTTATTTTTTGACTAATTAACTCAAGAACCTGAATATCAATATTATTTTCTTTTTCCACCAGCGATGAAAAGGGAGGATTATTATCATTTACACAAACAACAAAATCGCCATCTTTATCAGAGGTGGCTGCGTACAATAAATTACTCGCAGCAGTTGCGCTTATCAAAAAAAGTAATGTGATTATTTTTTTCATGATTTGTTGATAGAAATAGACGCATCTCATGATGCGTCTATTCACCATTTAGTCTTTAATCATGTAATGCAAAGACCATCATGCCACCACCACGATTATTTCGTTGAAATAAATCGCCGTATAGTAATGGCCATAAACTACCACCACCTGGGCCATACACTACTGCAACATATTGTTTACCTTCCACAGTGTATGTTGTTGGGTTGCCATGAATGCCTGTGCCAACATTAAAAGACCACATAGTCTCACCGGTTGTATCTTTCAATGCTCTGAAGTAACCCTCAGCATCTCCAGAAAACACTAGACCTCCAGCAGTACTTAATAAACCACTTGTAGCTGGAGTACTTTGTGGACGAGTCCAAACCACTTCACCTGTAGTCGCATTAAATGCCTTTACACCGCCAGTATATGGATTGGCCTTCAACACTTTTGATGCCAAGAACCATTCACCCGCTTTAAATTCCTGCTTTTTAGCCTGAATATCCATTGAACTGTCTATGAATGGGACATACATTAATTTAGTTTTATGGCTATACGTTGCAGGATGCCACTCTTTACCCCCGTCAAGAATAGGTGCAATGTCAGTGGTAATCCTATCGTAATTTGGAACCTTTGCAGGATTCACAATCGGGCGACAATTGTCTTCAAAACCTTTCACCCAATTAACTCGAGCAATCGGAACCACCCAATTACATTTACCATTGGTTCTATTAATTGAATATAAGTGCCCATTTCTATCAGCGTGTAACCAAACCTTACGGCCTTTTTCGTCATCAACCAAAATGACTTCATTGTTACCGTCGTAGTCCCATGCATCATTAGGTGTGTACTGGAAGTAGTACTTTAATTTACCTGTTGAAGCATCCAAGGCTAATGTAGAGTTACTGTAAAGATTGTCGCCTTTTCGAATACTTGGATCAAAGTCTGGCGTTGGATTACCTGTACCCCACAAAATAGTATCAGTTTTAGGATCATATGTTCCTGTCAACCATGCCGAAACACCACCTGTTTTCCAAGAGTTATTCGCCCAGGTATTAGCTCCTGGATCATTAGGACTTGTAGGACGGGTTTTTGTTTGCCAAATAATTTTTCCCGTCTTTGGATCTAATGCAGTAATCTTGCCTACGTTTGCACCCACGTCACTTCCGGAATTACCAACAACCACCATACCTTTCGCAATTAGAGGCATTGATGTGTAAATTTCCCCGGTCTTGTAGTCACCCAATTTTACTTCCCACTCAACCTTACCAGTGGTGTTGTTGAGCGCAACAATATGTGAATCAAGAGTTGCCATGTAGACCTTATCTTGGTATACGGCAACCCCCCTATTTACATCCTCGCAACATAGTTTAGGACCCAAATCCCCTGGTAATGATCTTTCATATTTCCAAAGAATTTTTCCAGTGGCTCCATCCACTGAAAAAACTTTATTTCCACTTGATGTGACATAAAGTCTACCGTTAACTACTGTCGTTTGACTATCTTGGGCACCAACCACTCCAAATGATAAATTCCATTTGGGCACTAAATTTTTAATGTTTGAGGTATTAATTTGTTCAAGCTGACTGAATCTGGTTCCTTGATAATCTTTACCATAATGTAACCAATTATTCGAATCTTTATCTGCGTTAACTAACATGTCATCACTAACGTAGTTAGGGCGCCAGTTAAAAGTAGCTTCAAGTACATTTACGCCCAGTGGTGGCTCTGGATCTTCTGCATGAACAATATTCATTACACCAAGCCCAAACATTGCACTTAAAACTGATGCCGATAATAATTTTTTACTATGTGGAATCTTTCTTATGTTGACTTTCATGACGCTCTCCTAATGGGTTAAACATAAAAGTAATATCTCAAATAATTGAGATATAGCTATATTGGTGCATAAATCGCGCCAAAAATTACGGACCCCAAGCAATAAGTTGCAGCAGGTTGAATAACCTTATGTTTTTTATATGAAAATAAATCTATATAAAAATTGAAGATAAGGGTAAACCTTGATATGAAATATCAGAAGAAATTTGAGAAATAATGAACATGTGTTACTTTTGTATCGATACAGTAATCACAAAATTTAAAAATAAATACAGCACAATTTATTTATCAAACCTAAGAAATCTTTACATGAAAATTGCCAAAAAAATTTTAGTGTTTGCACTTGCCTTTTCATTAACCGCATGTAACACAGTATCTGGTTTAGGTGATGACCTTAAAAAAGCATCTGAGTGGACAAAAGATAAATTGTCTAAGTAAGTACTTTTTTAAATATTAGGGAGTGGCCTGCCCAGCACGATTCGAACGTGCGACCTACGCCTTATGAGAGCAGATAACCAGTACTGAACTCCATAAACAGGATGTCTACAGCTGGTTAGTATCGGTGTGTAGTGAAATGTGTAGTGATTAAATTTGGCAATACCCCAAAAGCCCTATCAATCAATACAGAATAAAAAAATAGTGGCCCCTGGCATATGAAAAACCACTCTACGGTGGTTTATTTGCCCCCTCTAGCAATACTGAGTCATTTACATGTTGATACTAGGCTATATCTTGAAATAATCATAGTGAGAAATGATTTTATTTTTTTATGCGAGCCCGATGATGGATATCGGTCATTATTTTTGCAAGAGCCAAATATTCATCAATTCGTGCTGTGGTCTGTCTAGCAACTAATGCTATCCCTCTTTTGGGCGCTGGCGCACTAAGCGGTCTAGCTGTTAGATCTGTATTTTTTAGAATTCCACTTTTAATAGCCATTTCTGGAAGCAAAGCAATTCCCAGATCTGACTCAACCATTTGCACCAGAGTTAACAAACTTGTTGCCTCCAATCCATCTTGGTTTGCAAGCTCTGATCGACGGCAGGCTCTTAAACTATGCTCTCGAATACAGTGACCTTCTTCTAACAACAATAGCCTCTCAGCCATTTTGATAGAAACCGTGACATCTTTACCTGCTAAAGCTGAATCGTTGGCTTTGGCCGTCAACCAAAACTCATCCGTATAAAGTTCTTTAACCAGTAAACCATCTATGTCATAGGGCAAAGCAATTAACGCAAAATCCAACTGATGATCGTTAATTTTTTGGAGTAAATTATTTGTAAGATCTTCTCGCAATGCTATTTTTAGCTGTGGATAGATTGCACGTATCTCTGGCAATATTTTAGGCAATACAAACGGGGCTATTGTTGGTATTACTCCCAATCGAATAGTGCCTGTCATTTTTTGTGAAGCACTCTTTGTGTACTCAACTAAATCTTTAGAAGCAGTTAATAGTTTTACTGCTCTACTAATCACTTCTTTACCCATGGGTGTAATTGATACTTTTTGCCTATCACGCTCAACCAACTGAGCCCCCAAACTATCTTCCAGATCTTTCAAACCAGCACTTAAAGTAGATTGACTCACGAAGCAACTTTCAGCTGCCTTAGTGAAATTTAGATGCTGGCCAACAGCGACCAAATATCCCAACTGACGCATTGACGGCAGTACAGACATAAAACCTCAATTATCGAAAAAAACGATTAATATTATCATATTAATCTGTTAGACAGATTAATACAGCTAATTCAGAATTCCTTCCGTTGTTAAACAATTTTCATACAGGAAGGAAACACCATGTCAATCATTAACTCAGCAGTTCAACCATTCAAAACTCAAGCCTTTCATAACGGCAAATTTATTACTGTTAGCGATGAGAGCCTAAAGGGTAAATGGTCTGTGCTCATTTTTATGCCAGCAGCATTTACATTTAACTGCCCAACTGAAATTGAGGATGCAGCTGACAACTACTCAGAATTTCAAAAAATGGGTGCAGAGGTATACATCGTAACCACAGACACACACTTTTCACACAAGGTATGGCATGAAACATCGCCAGCAGTAGGTAAAGCCAAATTCCCACTAGTCGGCGATCCAACACACACTCTTACAAGAGCGTTTGGCGTACATATCGAAGAGGAAGGTCTAGCATTACGCGGAACATTTGTAATCAACCCCGAAGGCGCTATCAAGACTGCGGAAATTCACTCAAATGAGATTGCACGTGATGTTCAAGAAACACTTCGCAAGCTAAAGGCAGCTCAATACACAGCCGCCAATCCCGGTCAGGTTTGCCCTGCTAAATGGAAAGAAGGCGCAGAAACTTTGACCCCTTCACTAGATCTAGTAGGAAAAATCTAATAGCAATTCCAATCAGACTCTCTTTGGAGAGTCTATTGGAGAGAAAAAATTCTGCCCAATAGATTCACTAATTAAATTAAGGAACACATCATGCTAGATACCAATATTCAATCCCAACTTAAGACTTACTTTGAAAAGATTGAGAAGCCAGTAGTTTTAACCGCCACTTTAGATGACAGCCAAAAATCAATAGAAATGCTTACTCTATTGAATCAAGTAGCGAATTTATCCGACAAGATTACAGTTAAAACTGATGGAACTAACCAACAAGTTCCTAGCTTTAGCGTGGCACAAATAAATTCAGAAGCTAGAGTTATTTTCTCTGGATTACCTATGGGTCACGAGATGACTTCATTTATTTTGGCTATTTTGCAAGTGAGCGGTTATCCACCCAAAGTGGAAGAGCAAATTCTTCAACAGATTCGTGGTCTAAATCAGTCAATGCATTTCCAAACATTTATTTCTTTGTCTTGCCACAACTGTCCGGATGTTGTTCAAGCTTTGAACTTGATGGCCGCATTAAATCCAAACATTCATAACCAAATGATTGATGGGGCTTTATTCCAAGACATGGTGAATGAACATCAAATTATGGCTGTGCCAACAGTTCTTTTAAATGGTCAGGTTTTTGGTCAAGGCCGAATGAGCGTAGAAGAAATTATTGCAAAACTCGATAAAAGCAAGCCAGAAGAATTAATTGAAAAATTAAATGCTAAAGATGAATTTGATGTATTGGTTATTGGTGGAGGACCCGCGGGTTCTTCAGCAGCAATCTATGCCGCACGAAAAGGAATTCGAACAGGCATAGTCGCTGAAAAGTTTGGTGGTCAAGTAATGGACACTTTGGGCATCGAAAACTTTATTTCAGTTAAAGAAACCGAGGGACCTAAATTAGTTCAAGCCCTAGAGCAGCATGTCAAGAGCTATGAAGTAGATATCATGAACCTACAGCGTGCCAATGCTTTGCGTAGAACCAATAACGGAATTGAAATAACCCTCTCTAATGACGCAAAACTTCATAGCAAATCAGTCATTTTAAGTACTGGTGCAAGGTGGAGAGAAATGAACGTGCCCGGAGAAAAGGAGTATCGCGGCAAAGGTGTTGCTTATTGTCCTCACTGCGATGGCCCCCTTTTCAGGGGTAAACGTGTCGCAGTTATTGGCGGAGGAAACTCTGGGGTAGAGGCTGCTATTGATTTGGCTGGCGTGGTTAGTCATGTGACTTTACTTGAATTTGATAACAAATTAAGAGCTGATGCTGTTTTGCAGGCAAAGTTAGCGAGCTTATCTAATGTCACCATAATCAAGAGTGCACTTACGAAGGAGGTGGTTGGTGATGGCCAAAAAGTAAATGCTCTTCAATATGAAGATCGTATCACTGGCAACCAAATGACCATTGAACTCGAGGGTATTTTTGTTCAGATTGGTTTATTGCCGAACACCGAATGGTTGAAAGATACTTTAGATCTATCACCTAGAGGAGAAATCATCATTGATGCTAAAGGTGAAACATCTGTTCCAGGAATTTTTGCTGCTGGAGACTGTACAACAGTTCCATATAAGCAAATTATTATTGCAATGGGAGAAGGAGCAAAAGCATCACTTGGAGCTTTTGACTATTTAATTAGGTCATCAGTTACTGAATCAATAGCAGCTTGATTAGAGTGCGTGAGGAGTCTCATGCTGGGTAAATTTATAGCCCAGCATGAATATCATGCAAAGATTTACTCAACGCAAATAAATCTTACTTCTACGCCCAATATCCTAAATCTAAAAACATAAAGTATTCAAAGAAAAAAGAAGTAAATCTTTCATCTAAAGTAGGCCATTTAATAAATGTCCAGTTTTCACAAAGATAGTACAACCCTCTTTACTAAATGGCTGGTGCTGACTCATGTGAGGACTTCTAATCCTACTTCTGATCAACCCTTGGCAATCCCCCCCCTGTTTGTCTTGCTTTGCTATCAACAGTGGATGCTTGCGCGAAATCGTAAGTGTTTTGCGTAGCCGTTAGAGTATTTTTAGTTTTTTCAATGGTGCCGGTTTCAGTTAATACGATTGCGCCTTTGTGAGCGATGTCGGCCGCCACCACAGCGAGCCTTGCCAACTCTTCAATATCAATTGCTTCTTTAACGGCATCCCCAGTAGTCTTATCCATCCGAGATGCCATAGATTCAATGCGCCGATGAATGATGTCGTACGCTGTTCTTAAATTATCAATCTCCATCCTCAATGACACTACCGTGTCTAAGAGGCCTTGCGTATATCCACTAATCTTGTCATCGGCCATCATATTTCTCCTATCTTTAATTCACTCTACGCTGATATTGGAGAACTAGATAGTTAAAGTTGATAATTAATGAATGAGTCGGGATTAGATCAAATGAAAAAACCACCCAAAGGTGGTTTATAGATTCTTGGTGGCTCGGGGCGGAATCGAACCACTAACACAAGAATTTCAATCAATTACACAGGCATGCAATTTGTCGGTTTTCCCGACAAATCATAATGAGTCGCCAATAGTCAACAGGATCAATCACCGTAGAACAAGGTGTAGACACGCTCAACAGACTCGACACCTTACCGAACACAGTCGGCACAATCAGTAACAGTGAAATTATTTTTTAGATTTATATCGAGCCAGACAGGCCTTTGGCCTGCCCAGCACGATTCGAACGTGCGACCTACGCCTTATGAGAGCAGATAACCAGTACTGAACTCCATAAACAGGATGTCTACAGCTGGTTAGTATCGGTGTGTAGTGAAATGTGT
>JACCDL010026030.1_pt1 | contig 10895 bp, 5 predicted proteins | sample 7441931 | NCBI WGS metagenome assembly JACCDL01 (sample SAMN15323437, study PRJNA562643) | freshwater metagenome | isolation source: river surface water | place: USA:Blue River Watershed | collected 2017-08-16 | reverse complement strand
TGCGCCATCCAAGGCAATGTCGCCATGCATTTCGCCATCGACTTCTAACCAAGGTGCGTTCTTTTGCAACAAGGCCAATGTGTCCCGCATTTTGATGGCGCTGGGTTCATTGGACGTCCCAAAATTGGAATGCGACAGCAAAGCCACTTTCGGGCGAATGCCAAAGCGTTTCATTTCGTGGGCAGCCATGACCGTGATCTCGGCCAACTGCTCTGCGGTGGGGTCGTAATTGACATGCGTGTCCACCAAGAACACCTGGCGGTTGGGCAACATCAAGCCATTCATGCAGGCAAATGTATTGACGCCGGCGCGTTTGCCAATGACTTGTTCCACATAAGGCAAGTGCGCCGCGTTGGTACCCCAAGTTCCGCAAATCAGACCATCCACTTCGTCTTTGTGGAGCAACATGGCGCCAATCAAAGACAAACGACGGCGCATTTCAATTTTGGCCATCTGAACTGTGATGCCTTTGCGCTCGGTCATGCGGTGATAGGTTTGCCAGAAATCACGGTAACGGTCGTCTTGCTCGACATTGACCACTTCGTAATCGAGCCCTTCCTTGAGGCGCAAACCAAACTTCTCAATGCGTTCGGCAATGACTGCAGGACGGCCAATGAGGGTGGGACGGGCCAAGCCTTCGTCGGCCACAATTTGGGCTGCACGCAAGACGCGTTCTTCCTCGCCTTCGCTGTAGGCGACGCGCTTTTTGAGACCGCGTTTGGCAGCTTGGTAGATGGGCTTCATGGTGGTACCAGACGCGTATACAAAGCTTTGCAGGCGTTCGCGATAGGCTTCCATGTCGGTGATGGGGCGCATGGCAACGCCGCTGTCGGCCGCAGCTTGCGCCACCGCCGGTGCAATTTTGATCATCAGGCGAGGATCGAATGGCTTGGGAATGAGGTATTCAGGGCCAAAGACCAATGGCTCACCCGCGTATGCCGCTGCCACGACTTCACTTTGCTCTGCTTGCGCCAATTCGGCAATGGCATACACCGCCGCAATTTCCATCTCTTGGGTGATGGTGGTCGCACCACTGTCCAATGCCCCTCTAAAAATATAGGGGAAGCACAAAACATTGTTGACTTGGTTGGGGTAGTCGGTTCGACCCGTGGCCATGATGGCGTCATCGCGAACGGCCTTGACATCTTCCGGAAGAATTTCTGGATTGGGGTTGGCCAAGGCAAAAATCAGTGGCTTGGCAGCCATTCTTTTCACCATGTCTTGTTTTAAAACACCGCCAGCAGACAGTCCCAAGAAAACATCGGCACCGTCAATGGCTTCGGCCAAGGTGCGCATGCTTGTTTTTTGCGAGAACTGAATTTTGTCTTCGTCCATCAACTCGGTTCGGCCTTCATAGACCAGGCCCGCCAAGTCAGTGACCCAAATATTTTCTCGGCGAATGCCCAACTTGACCAACAGGCCCAAACAGGCAAGGGCAGCAGCCCCAGCACCTGAAGTGACCAATTTAACTTGGCTGGGGTCTTTACCGACCACTTTCAATCCATTCAAAATGGCAGCGCCCACCGTGATGGCCGTACCGTGTTGATCGTCGTGGAAGACTGGAATTTTCATGCGCTCGCGCAACTTGCGCTCGACATAGAAGCAATCCGGTGCTTTGATGTCTTCGAGATTGATGCCGCCAAAAGTTGGCTCTAAAGCTGCAATGATTTCAACCAATTTTTCTGGATCTTTTTCATTGATCTCGATGTCAAAAACATCAATGCCAGAAAACTTTTTAAACAAAACTGCTTTGCCTTCCATGACAGGCTTGCCCGCCAAGGGGCCAATGTCGCCCAAGCCCAAAACAGCTGTGCCATTGGTGACCACACCAACCAAATTGCCACGGCTGGTGTATTTGAAAGCGGCTGCGGGGTCTTTGACAATTTCCTCGCAGGGTGCAGCAACACCCGGTGAGTAAGCCAAAGCCAGGTCGTGCTGATTGACCAATTGTTTGGTGGCGGCAATGGAAATTTTTCCAGGGGTCGGGAACTCGTGATATTCGAGCGCAGCACGGCGCAATTGCGCGCGTCGTTCTTCTGAATTGGCCTTGGCCATGTCATGTCTCCTGTTGGTCGGCAGAGGCCCTGCTATTTGGACAGGGGCTTAAGTTCTGCATCATCACATTCTAGACCTCAGCAGAAGCTAAGACCCTGAAGAAAAACCACATTCAAAGTAGGTAGTGTTTTAACTTCTGAGCAAAAGACAAATGAGAATAAAAAGCAAGGCCGATCATCAGGCCTTCATCAAAGCTTCAATTTCTTCTACTTTGACGGGCACATCGCGGGTGATCAACTCACAGCCATTGGCCGTCACGACGGCATCGTCTTCAATGCGAATGCCGATGTTGTGGAAGCGCTCTGGGACGCCTGGCGCAGGTCGAACATAGATGCCTGGTTCGATGGTTAATACCATGCCAGGCCGCAAGATGCGACTGGGACGATCTTTGATGAGCTCGCCACTCAAAGGATCTTTGCGTTCGCTGTAAGTGCCTACTTCCGCAGGCTCCACATAACTGCCGCAATCGTGCACATCCATGCCAAGCCAATGGCCCGTGCGGTGCATGTAAAACTGAAAGTAGCTTCTATTGGCAATCACATCTTGTGCATTGCCCACCTTGTTGGCATCGAGCAAGCCCACATCCAACATGCCTTGCGCCAACACTTTGACGGTGGCTTCGTGAGGGTCAACAAAGCGCGCGCCTTCATGCGTGGCTGCAATGGCGGCCTCTTGAGATGCCAAAACCAGTTCATAAAGTTCACGTTGAGCGGCGCTGAATTTGCCATTGGCGGGAAAAGTTCGCGTGATGTCGCTGGCATAGCCATCAAGTTCACAGCCTGCATCGATCAACACCAAATCGCCATTCAAAATGGGCGCGGCATCTGCACGGTAGTGCAAGACACAAGCGTTGGCACCGCCCGCCACGATCGAGCCATAGGCTGGGTATTGAGAACCGTGGAGCCGAAATTCGTGCAGCAGTTCGGCATCCAGGTGGTATTCACGAACATCTTTACCCGCACGCAACATTGAGGCTGAGAGCTTCATGGCACGTATGTGAGCGCCCGCACTGATTTGAGAAGCACGGCGCATGATGGCCAACTCGTGTGCGTCTTTGACCAAACGCATTTCGTCCAAAATGCCGCACACATCTCGTTGTTGCTCTGGGCACAAGGCCCCATAACGCACCCGAGCACGCACAGCATTCAGCCCCGTTTCAATGCGAGCAGACAAATTTTTGTGGGTTGCAAACGGATACCAGACCACCGACTTGTTTTCGAGCAAGGCGGGAAGCTTGGCATCCAAAGCCGAAATGGACCACGCATCGTTCACACCCAAATGCGCAGGTGCGGCTTCAGGGCCCAAACGCACACCGTCCCAAATTTCACGCTCTAAATCTTTGGGTTGGCAAAACAAACTGCTGTACCCCTCCGATGTCACCACCAACCACGCATTGGGTTCTGTGAAGCCGGTCAGGTAGTAGAAATAGCTGTCATGCCGAAACAAAAAATCACTGTCGCGGTTGCGTTGTTGCTCAGGGGCAGTCGGAATGATGGCAATGCTGTTGGGCGCTTGCGCGGCCATTTGTGCAGCCAGTTTCGCGCGGCGTTGTGCGTACAGGTTGGAATCAAAGGTCATGATAAGCAGGGGTTTAAATTGTGATCAGAGTTTAATGGTTGAACGGAGCTTGATTTAAGTCTCGCAAGCGTTCTGGGGTACCCACATCCGTCCAGGGCCCCGTATACAAGCTGGCACTGACCTGGCCCCGGTCCATGGCGGCCCGAAGCATGGGCGCCAGAGGGGCCGCAGCCCCTTGCGGATTGCCCTCAGGCATGCCCGTGATGGCAGGGTCAAAAAATTCTTTTTTGTACAAGGCAAATGTACTGAAAGTGAACAGCGTCCCAGGCTTTGGTAGGTTCAGCGCCAAGCCCTCGGGGGACAGGCCAAAATCGCCGCCAGGGTTGTGGGCCGGATTGGGAACCAGCCAAATGTGAGCCAATTTGTCACTCGTCACAAAATCTTTGGCAGCTTGATTTGAAAAGTCAAAAGCTGGCGCAAAGATATCGCCAGCGACCACCCAAAAAACGGGCGCCAAATAGGGCAAGGCACGCACAATACCGCCGGCCGTCTCCAGTGCATAGCCAAAGTCTTGACCTTCATGAGAATAACGCAGTCGAACGCGGCCGACCTTTGGCAAATCGGGGTTCAAACCGAAGTGGGTTTCAATTTGCGGGCCCAACCATGCGGTATTGATGAGCTGATCGTGGTGTCCGGCTTTGGCCAATGCCTCCATGTGCCACTGCATCAAAGGCTTGTTGTGGACTTTCAGCATGGGCTTGGGCGTGTGATCGGTCAGAGGGCGCATGCGCTCCCCACGACCGGCCGCCAACACCATGGCACTTGCCAAGTCATTGGCTGAAGTTCCCATCCACACTTTTGATGATTCAGGAGACAAATTGGATTCCAAGGTATTCAATCGCATGGCGCTATGTTGCCACGCTGTAGGGGTTAAGCAAGCTCATGGGCAGTAAAATATCGGGTTAACCAGTGATTCACTCGTCATCTACCCCGACCTTTTATTTGGAGCCCCCATGGCAATCACCCAACCCGCAGCTCAACAAATGGCCAACGCAATCCGTGCCCTGGCCATGGACGCTGTTCAACAAGCCAATTCGGGTCACCCTGGTGCGCCCATGGGCATGGCCGATATGGCTGTGGCTTTGTGGGGCGAGCACTTGCAACACAATCCTAAAAACCCGCACTGGGCCAACCGTGATCGATTTGTTTTGTCCAATGGCCACGGCTCCATGCTCATTTATGCATTGCTGCACCTGACAGGCTACCCCTTGCCCATGACCGAGTTGAAAAACTTCCGTCAGTTGCACAGCAAAACCGCCGGACACCCCGAAGTCGGGATCACGCCCGGCGTTGAAACCACCACCGGCCCTCTGGGACAAGGCATTACCAATGCCGTGGGCATGGCCTTAGCAGAAAAATTGTTGGCCACTGAATTCAACCAACCCGGCCACAACATCGTCCATCACCACACGTATGTGTTCATGGGCGATGGTTGCTTGATGGAAGGCATCAGCCACGAAGCGTGCGCATTGGCTGGCGCGTGGAAGCTCAACAAGCTGATCGCCCTGTACGATGACAACGGCATTTCCATCGACGGCCAGGTGGCCCCTTGGTTCATTGACAACACACCCCAACGCTTTGCAGCCTATGGCTGGAACGTGATTGATTCTGTGGACGGTCATGATGCAGCGGCTGTGAGCAAAGCCATTGCCGATGCCAAAAACAGCGCCGACAAACCCACCCTGATCGTTTGCAAAACAGCCATCGGCAAAGGTAGCCCTAATCGTGCCAACACATCAAAGGCTCACGGCGAACCTTTGGGCGCAGAAGAGATCAAACTGACGCGCGAAGCACTGGGTTGGGCACACGAGCCTTTCGTTATTCCGAAAGATATTTACGCCAACTGGGATGCCAAACAAAGTGGTGCTGCGCGTGAAGCCGAATGGAACAAAGCCTTTGCTGCCTACAAAGCAGCACACCCTGCTTTGGCCAAAGAATTTGTGCGACGCATGAAGGGCGACTTGCCCAAGAACTTTGCACAAACGGCAGTCGATGCCGTCATTGCAGCACACACCAAAGCCGAAACCGTCGCCAGCCGCAAGGCCAGCCAATTGGCACTGGAAGCGTTCACAGCGGCGCTGCCTGAAATGTTGGGTGGCTCTGCCGACCTGACTGGCTCCAATCTCACCAACACGTCGTCTACACCCGCTTTGCGCATGAACTTGGCCGGTGATGTGGTGAAAAATGACAAAGGCCAAATGGGCCGTCACATCAACTATGGTGTGCGCGAATTTGGCATGGCCGCCATCATGAATGGCGTGACCTTGCACGGTGGTTTCATTCCTTACGGTGGCACCTTCCTGACGTTCAGCGATTACTCACGCAACGCCATTCGCATGGCCGCACTCATGAAGCAACGCGTGATCCATGTGTTCACCCACGACTCCATTGGCTTGGGCGAAGACGGCCCCACCCACCAGTCCATCGAACATGCGGCCAGCTTGCGCTTGATCCCTGGTCTCGATGTCTGGCGTCCTGCCGATACCGCAGAAACCACTGTGGCATGGGCCGTGGCACTTGAAAACAAAGACCGTCCTACCGCCTTGCTGTTGTCGCGTCAAAACTTACCTTACTCACCCAAATCAGATTTGGGTGAGATCAGCCGCGGTGCTTATGTGTTGGCTGAGCCTTCACGCGTTGGCATCAAGAAAACCAAAGCCGTCATCATTGCCACAGGTTCTGAAGTGCAATTGGCTTTGAAGGCACAAGAATTATTGGCGGCGAAGAAAATTGGTGTGCGTGTGGTGTCGATGCCCAGCACCACCACCTTCGATCGTCAAACCAGCAGTTACAAATCCGACGTGTTACCCGCAGGCTTGCCCCGTGTGGCAGTTGAAATGGGCAGCACCGACGGTTGGTGGAAATACGGTGTGGCCGCAGTTGTCGGCATCGACACCTATGGCGAATCAGCACCCGCACCCGTGCTCTTCAAACACTTCGGCTTCACGGCAGAGAACGTGGCCGAAACCGTGCAAGCAGCATTGCAGAAAAAATAATTTTTTAAACGCAATCTGAATGAAGCTTTGCACTTGAAACAGTTTCAAATTTAACTTTAAAGGGAATAGATCATGGCGATCAAAGTAGGTATCAACGGTTTTGGCCGCATCGGCCGCATGGTGTTTCGTGCTGCCGTTCAAAATTTTTCTGACATTGAAGTGGTTGGCATCAACGACTTGCTCGAGCCCGATTACTTGGCATACATGCTCAAGTACGACAGCGTGCACGGTCGCTTCAAAGGTGACGTGTCTGTCGACGGCAACAACCTGATTGTGAATGGCCGCAAAATTCGTTTGACCCAAGAGCGCGATCCATCTGCACTCAAGTGGAACGAAGTCGGCGCCGACATTGTGATCGAAGCCACTGGTTTGTTCTTGGACAAAGCTTCCGCCGAAAAACACTTGGCTGCTGGCGCTAGAAAAGTATTGATGTCTGCGCCCTCCAAAGACGACACCCCCATGTTCGTGTTTGGCGTGAACGACAAAACTTATGCCGGTCAGGCCATTGTGTCCAATGCCTCCTGTACCACCAACTGCTTGGCACCCGTGGCCAAAGTATTGAACGACAAGTGGGGCATCAAGCGCGGTTTGATGACCACCGTTCATGCGGCCACCGCCACACAGAAAACCGTCGACGGTCCTAGCAACAAAGATTGGCGCGGTGGTCGCGGTATTTTGGAAAACATCATTCCTTCAAGCACTGGCGCTGCCAAGGCTGTAGGCGTGGTCATTCCTGAGTTGAACAAAAAGCTCACCGGCATGTCTTTCCGCGTACCAACATCCGATGTGTCTGTCGTTGACCTCACCGTTGAGCTCAACAAAGAAGCCACCTATGCAGAAATTTGCGCAGAAATGAAGGCGCAATCACAAGGCGCTTTGAAAGGCGTGCTCGGTTACACCGAAGACAAAGTGGTTGCCACCGACTTCCGCGGTGAGCCATGCACCAGCGTGTTTGATGCTGATGCTGGCTTGGCTTTGGACAGCACCTTCGTGAAAATTGTCAGCTGGTATGACAACGAGTGGGGCTACTCCAACAAGTGCTTGGAAATGGTTCGCGTGATTTCTAAGTAACGCACACTTTCTAAGTGAAGCATTCGCACCCCCATCACGCTTTGGCGTGAATGCAAAAAGCCCAACCATTTCTGGCTGGGCTTTTTTTTCACCGGATCAAACTTACGGCGAGGTCACTCGCCGCAAAGAATCAACTCAGGTGCTTACCGATCAACCCCGCCAATTCAAACATGGTGATTTGGTCTTTGCCAAACACAGGTTTGAGTTTGGCGTCGGCATTGATGGCGCGTTTATTGGTCGGGTCTTGCAAACCTTGTGCCTTGATGTAGTCCCACAACTTTTTCACCACTTCTGTGCGCGCCACTTTGTCGGTGCCAATCACTGCAGCCAAATCTGCGCTGGGCGTGAGGTTGCCCACTGAAGCTTTGCGGGGTGTTTTGCTTGCAGGTGCTTTCTTTGCAGCGGCTTTTTTCGCAGGTGCTTTGGCCGTTTTGGCGGCAGCCTTGCTTGTCGTTTTGCCTGCCGCTGTTTTTGCGCCAGCTGCATATTTGGCCGGCGTCTTGCGAGGTGGGAACTTGCTGGTGCGAGGCTCAAATTCAAACACCACTTTGTCTTCCTCGGCATTCCATGACAAGAACGCTTTGAAGGCGCGCCGTGTGCGATTGCTGACAAACTTTTCTAACAAGTCTGTTTTGCCTGTGCTGAGCAACTTGGCAATTTGTTCGCGCTCCACCACTTGTTGCAGCACAATTTTGCCGCTCTTGAAATTACACGTCGGCGTAGGCTGTGCGTCAGTAGGCACGGCTTTTTCGCAAATGTAATTGCTGCCATGCTCATGCACAGCGCCGCCACATTTAGGGCAAGCGCCCAAAGACTCGCTGCCAGTAAAGTCAACTATTTCGCCGGTCTCTTCGCTGTTCTTGTCATTTCCAAAGTCGAATTCAAGCTTCCAGTTTTTTTCTTCTTCGTTGTACTTCAATGCAATTTCTGAAGTGAAAGGCCATCCCGCTTTAGAGCGGAAACCTTCCAAGGGGCCAATCTTTTTGTCGCGAAGGAACTGCTCCACTTCCGCTTGTTCAAAAGTTCTGCCTGCCGGTGTTTTGCCAAACGAGAACCCACAACCCGCAGCAGCTGTATCGTCAGACGTAGCGTCTTTGCCCACGCAGGCATAGCGTCGATAGTTCTCTTTCACAATGCCACCGCAATTGGGGCAGGGTGTGCTCAAGGTGGCGTAGTCACCTGGGATGGTGTCGCGGTCGTACTCTTTGGCCTTTTTGACGATGTGCTCGGTCATGTCGGCAATTTGCTGCATGAAGTCTTCGCGGCTGAGTTTGCCTTGCTCCATTTGCGAGAGCTTGTATTCCCATTCCCCTGTGAGTTCGGGCTTGGACAATTCTTCGACGCCCAAACCACGCAACAAAGTCATGAGCTGAAAGGCTTTGGCGGTGGGAATCATTTCACGGCCATCGCGCAAAATGTATTTCTCATTGATGAGGCCCTCAATGATGGCCGCTCGTGTCGCTGGCGTGCCCAAGCCTTTTTCCTGCATGGCTTCACGCAATTCATCGTCGTCCACCATCTTGCCAGCGCCTTCCATCGCGCCCAGCAGTGTTGCTTCTGAATAGCGTGCGGGTGGGCGCGTTTTGAGTGGCTTGCTTTCGACCTCACTCACACCCACTTTTTCACCTGGCGCCACCGCCACCAAGTTTTGACCCTTGTCACCTTCTTTGGCATCGTTCACTTCATCGGCAGCTTCTTTGCCATAGATGGCCAACCAGCCCGGCTTGACCAACACTTTCCCTTCGGTTTTGAAACTGTGGCCCGCTGCCGTACTGATACGGGTGGTCACCATGTACTCGGCGCTTGGGAAAAATACGGCCATAAAACGGCGCACCACCAAGTCGTAAAGCTTTTGTTCGGCCTCAGACAGGCCAGAAGGGGCCTGCAAGGTGGGAATGATCGCAAAGTGATCGCTGACCTTGGTATTGTCAAAAATTCGCTTAGAGGGCTTGATATAGCCGTTGTTGAGCGCCGTGAGGGCATGCGGTGCCAAATGCTTCATGCCGCTGTCGGCCAACATGTTGAAGGTGTCCTTGGCCACCGGCAAATAATCCTCGGGCAAGGCCCTTGAATCGGTTCGCGGGTAGGTCAGCGCTTTGTGACGTTCATACAAAGACTGCGCCAGCGACAGCGTGGTTTTGGCCGAGAAACCAAACTTGCCGTTGGCCTCACGCTGCAAAGACGTTAAGTCAAACAACAAAGGACTGGCCTGTGTGGTGGGTTTGGCCTCTTCTGTCACGGTGGCTTTGGCACCCTTGACCGCCTGCACGATGGCCTCGGCCTCGGCAGCAGACCAAACTCGGTCGGCTTTTTTCTCGGCGTCTTCGGCGTCTTTCTTCCATGCGGTGTTGAACCACTTGCCTGGGTATGAGCCTGCAGCAGCATCAAACTGCGCATGCACTTCCCAATAATCGCGGCTGATGAACTTGCGGATTTGCTCTTCGCGCTCAACGACCACGGCCAAAGTGGGCGTTTGCACGCGCCCCACCGTGGTTAAGAAGAAGCCGCCGTCGCGGGAGTTGAAGGCCGTCATGGCACGGGTCCCGTTGATGCCCACCAGCCAATCGGCTTCAGATCGGCTGCGGGCCGCATCGGCCAAGCCTTGCATTTGTTGATTGGACCGCAACTTGTCAAAGCCATCGCGAATGGCTTGCGGCGTCATGCTCTGCAACCACAGGCGCTGCACGGGTTTGCCCAAAGGAATGGTCTGCCCCGCCTTTTGTGTGCCCGCGTATTGTTCAATGAGTCGGAAGATCAACTCACCTTCGCGGCCCGCGTCACAGGCATTGACCAAAGCCCCCACGTCTTTGCGCTTGGCCTGCTTGACCACGGCATTCAGTCGCGTTTTGGTCTTGTCCACGGGCTTGAGATCGAAATAGGGCGGAATGACGGGCAAATGGGCAAAGCTCCACTTGCCGCGTTTCACGTCAAATTTCTCTGGCGCCTGAATTTCAACCAAGTGACCCACCGCGCTGGTGACCACATAGGTTTCACTCTCAAAATGGTCCTCGTGTTTCTCAAATTTACCTGCAATCGGCGTCAAAGCACGCACGATATCTTGAGCCACCGAAGGCTTCTCTGCAATTACCAATGTTTTCATCTCATACAATCCGGTCTCGCGTGCGCGCATGCGCACGTGTACACACACGGGCACGCGCACACGCGCGCCCACATGTTTTCACCATAACAAATTTT
>JACCDL010223206.1_pt1 | contig 10900 bp, 10 predicted proteins | sample 7441931 | NCBI WGS metagenome assembly JACCDL01 (sample SAMN15323437, study PRJNA562643) | freshwater metagenome | isolation source: river surface water | place: USA:Blue River Watershed | collected 2017-08-16 | reverse complement strand
TGCAGGACTTCACCGGCGTGCCCTGCGTGGTTGACCTGGCCGCGATGCGCGATGCCATCGCCAAGCTGGGCGGCGATACCAGCAAGATCAACCCGCTGGTCCCGGTCAATCTGGTGATCGACCACTCGGTGATGGTCGATGAATTCGGCCACCCCAAGGCATTCCAGGAAAACGTTGAGATCGAATACCACCGCAACATGGAGCGCTATGACTTCCTGAAGTGGGGTTCCAAGTCGCTCAACAACTTCTACGCCGTGCCCCCGGGCACCGGCATCTGCCACCAGGTGAACCTGGAAAACATCGCCCAGGCAGTCTGGACCAGCCAGGACGCCAGCGGCGCGACGATTGCCTATCCGGATACCTGCGTCGGCACCGACAGCCACACCACCATGATCAACGGCCTGGGCGTGCTGGGCTGGGGCGTTGGCGGGATCGAAGCCGAAGCGGCCATGCTGGGCCAGCCGGTGTCGATGCTGATCCCCGAAGTGGTCGGCTTCAAGCTGACCGGCGCGCTGCGCGAAGGCGTGACCGCGACGGACCTGGTGCTGACCTGCACCAATATGCTGCGCAAGCATGGCGTGGTGGGCCGCTTTGTTGAATATTATGGCCCGGGCCTCGCCTCGCTGAGCCTCGCGGACCGTGCGACCCTCGCCAACATGGCGCCGGAATATGGCGCGACCTGCGGCTTCTTCGGGATCGACGACAAGACGCTCGATTACCTGCGCCTGACCGGCCGCGAGGAAAGCCAGATCGCACTGGTCGAAGCCTATGCCAAGGAGCAGGGTTTCTGGATCGATCCGGCCGCCGAATTCGTCTTCTCGAGCACGCTTGAGCTCGACATGGGCACCGTCGTCCCCTCGCTCGCCGGGCCGAAGCGCCCGCAGGATCGCGTCAACCTGGAAGACGTTGACGATGTCTTCGCCAAGGACATGGCCGAAACCTACAAGAAGACCAACGCCCGCGTGCCGGTGGAAGGCAAGGACTTCACCGTTGGCGATGGCGACGTGATGATCGCCGCAATCACCAGCTGCACCAACACCAGCAACCCGGGCGTGCTGGTTGCCGCCGGTCTGGTTGCCAAGAAGGCCGACGAGCTGGGCCTGAAGCCGCAGCCGTGGGTCAAGACCTCGCTCGCCCCCGGATCGCAGGTGGTCACCGACTATCTCGAAAAGGCCGGGCTGCAGTCGCACCTCGACAATATCGGCTTCAACCTGGTCGGCTATGGCTGCACCACCTGCATCGGCAACTCGGGCCCGCTGGCCGAACCGATCAGCAAGGCGATCAACGAAAATGGCCTGGTTGCCGCCGCCGTCATCTCGGGCAACCGCAACTTCGAAGGCCGCGTCAGCCCCGATGTGCGCGCCAACTTCCTCGCCAGCCCGCCGCTGGTCGTGGCCTATGCCCTCAAGGGCACGGTCATCGACGATTTCGTCACCACCCCGATTGGCAAGGGCAAGGATGGTCAGGACGTGTTCCTGAAGGACATCTGGCCGACCAATCTGGAAGTGGCCGAAACGATGAACGCCTGCGTCACGCGCGAGATGTTCCAGGCCCGCTATGCCGACGTCTACAAGGGCGACGCGCATTGGCAGGCGATCAATGTCACGGGTTCGGAAACCTATTCGTGGCGTGCCGGTAGCACCTATGTTGCCAACCCGCCCTATTTCGAAGGCATGTCGATGACCCCCGCCCCGGTGCAGGACATCATCGAAGCCAAGCCGCTGCTGATCCTGGGCGATTCGATCACCACCGACCACATCAGCCCGGCTGGCAACATCAAGGCTGACAGCCCGGCGGGCCAGTGGCTGATGGAGCATCAGGTCGCCAAGGCGGACTTCAACTCCTACGGCGCGCGCCGTGGCCACCACGAAGTGATGATGCGCGGCACCTTTGCCAATATCCGCATCAAGAACGAGATGGTCCCCGGCACCGAAGGCGGGTTCAGCCGCTATGGCGACCAGGTCCTGCCAGTTTACGACGTGGCGATGAAGCACAAGGCCGATGGCACCCCGATGGTGGTTGTCGCCGGCAAGGAATACGGCACCGGCTCGAGTCGTGACTGGGCAGCCAAGGGCACCAACCTGCTGGGCGTCCGCGCCGTGATCGTCGAAAGCTTCGAGCGCATCCACCGCTCGAACCTGGTCGGCATGGGCGTGCTGCCGCTGCAGTTCAAGGATGGCGAAACCCGCGAAACGCTGGGCCTCGACGGTGACTGCACCTACACGATCAAGGGTGTGGCCGATCTCAAGCCGCGCCAGGACGTGGAAGTGATGGTCACCCGCAAGGATGGCAGCCAGTTCAGCTTCACCGCGCTGTGCCGGATCGATACCGCCAACGAGGTTGAGTACTTCATGAACGGCGGCATCCTGCACTATGTGCTGCGCAAGCTGGCCGCCTGATCCCGGCCGGAATGAACGCCTGAACAGAAAAGGGCGGCCTTCACGGGCCGCCCTTTTTGTTTATTCCGACCGTGCCGGGATCGTCAGCCGACGGCCTTTTTCCCGAACCGTCGGCGCCCGGCAATCGTTGCGGCCGCCGCGCCGAATAGCAACAGCATCGGCGGTGCAGGGACCGGGGTTCCGCTCGAGCCGCCGGTGGAACTCCCGCTCGAGGTTGACGAGCCGGTGGAGGTTGAAGAACCGCTAGAGGTTGACGAACCGCTTGAGGTTGAACTCGACGTTGAAGAACTGCCCGAACTTGAGCCCGAGGTGCTGCTCGAGCCTGAGCTCGAGCTTGACGACGAACTGCTGCTTGAGCTCGAAGTCGACCCGCTGGAAGTTGAAGTGGAGATCCCGCCCGTCGAACCGGAAGAAGACGACGAAGACGAGGAGGAAGACGACGATGATCCCCCGCTTGAGCCGGAGGACGACGTCGAAGTTGCCCCGCCCGAGCTGGAGCTGGAGCTCGACCCCGAACTAGAGCTGGAGCTCGAACTCGAGCCGCTCGACCCGGAGGTGGAGAAGCTACCGCTCGAGGTGATGAAGCCCCCGCTAGAGCTGGACGAGCCGCCTGTCGAAGTCGAGGAGCTTGACCCCCCCGATGAGGTCGAGCCGCTGCTCGAGGAGGTTGAAGAACCCCCGGTCGAGCTGATGCCCCCGCCGGTTGAAGTGGACGAACCGCCCGTCGAGGTTGAGGTTGATACCCCGCCGTTCGAGGATGAGGTGCCCCCGCTCGAAGTGGAGGAGCCGCCCGTCGAGGTGAACGAGCCGCCGGTTGAGGTAACGCCGCCAGTGGTGGTGCTCGTGGTCGAGCCGGTCGTGGTGGTCGAGATTGCGACACTCCCTCCGCCACTGCTTCCGCCACCGCCAAAGAAGCCGCCGAAGAAGCCACCGCCGAAGCCGAATCCGCCCGAGCCGCCAATCACGGTCACTTCGCCACCGCCCTGGGAACCAGGCATTGGCGGCATGGGTGGGAGCGGCATTGCCATCGGCACCATGGCCAATTGCGGCTGTTCCGGCGCCAGGCAGGGGGCTGCGCGGCGTATGACCCGTCGCGCGGCATTGGGGCTTTCTGCCTGGCACGCGGTCCGGATTATCCGCCGCTTGAGCACTGGGGCCTTTGCCCGGGCAACCGGCTTGATCCGGGCGTGCTTGACGTACTGGACCTGGGCCGCGGGTGCCTCGGCAACATGCACTGCACCGCCGCCAATCAAAACGCCGCCCGCGGCAAGCGCCGATATCTTCACTAGGGCCATACGAACCGACATAAGCTCTGCTCTCTTTGCCTTGGCAGGGACTGATCCAGCCGCCCAATGCAGCTGAGATGCCTCTATAGGCCTAAAAACGCAGAGGAATGATTAAGCGACAATCGCATTAACCCTGTTTCCGCCTTCGCAGGGCAGGAAATTCGGCATCGCGGGGTCCGCAGGCAGGCACTTGTCCCAAACTGGAACCGTATGAGGACAAAAACCCTAATAGCCCAAGCGTGTTAAGCGCTATCCGTCTTGCGAATCGGCAGAATCGAACAGGCCGCCCTGGTTTCCGGCCGGTGGATTCAGCCCCAGATGCTGCCAGGCCCGCGCGTTTAGGCAGCGCCCGCGCGCGGTCCGGGCCACCAGCCCCAGCTGGATCAGGTAGGGTTCGATCACATCCTCGATCGTATCACGCGGTTCTGACAGGCCAGCGGCCAACGTTTCGACCCCGACCGGCCCGCCATTGTACAGCTCGGCAATCATGGTCAGATAGCGCCGGTCCATCGCATCTAGGCCCAGGTTATCAACCTCCAGCCGGGTCAGCGCGGAATCGGCCTGGCCCTGGGTGATCGCGGCATGGCCTTCGACATGGGCAAAATCGCGCACCCGGCGCAGCAAGCGGCCCGCGATCCGCGGGGTGCCGCGTGAGCGCCGGGCAATCTCGCGCGCACCGGCCGGCTCGATCCCGATGCCGAGCAGGCCGGCCCCGCGGGTCACCACCCGCTCCAGTTCCGCCTCGGTATAGAAGTTCAGCCGGACCGGAATGCCGAACCGGTCACGCAGCGGCGTGGTCAGCAGGCCCTGGCGCGTGGTGGCACCGACCAGGGTGAACGGCGGCAGATCGATCCGCACCGAACGGGCCGAGGGCCCTTCGCCGATGATCAGGTCGAGCGCGCGGTCTTCCATTGCCGGATAGAGCACTTCCTCAACCTGCGGGTTGAGGCGGTGGATCTCGTCAATGAACAGGACATCGCCCTCTTCCAGGTTGGTCAGCAGCGCGGCCAGGTCCCCCGCCTTGGCGATGACCGGACCCGACGTGGCGCGAAAGCCGACACCGAGTTCCTTGGCCACGATCTGCGCCAGCGTGGTCTTGCCCAGCCCCGGCGGGCCAAAGAACAGCACGTGATCCATCGCCTCACGCCGCTGGCGGGCGCTCTCGATAAACACCCGCAGGTTATCCTTGGCCGCCGCCTGCCCAACGAATTCGTCAAGCGACTTGGGCCGGAGTGCGGCGTCGGCGTCTTCGCCGGTGCGCTGAGGGGTGAGGAGGGGGTTATCGGTCATTAGGCAAGCGAGCGCTGTTCAATTTGTTGTTTTTATGATCTAAATTGTCACCCTGAACTTGTTTCAGGGTCCCCTTTGCGGCACGCCCCAATCCATGCAGATTGAACGCGATCCTTGCGTCTATATCTTGGCCAGCTACCCGCGCGGCACCCTTTACATTGGCGTCACCTCGGACCTGATCGCGCGGCTTTGGCAGCATCGTAACAACGTGCTGCCAGGGTTCACCGCGAAATACGCAGTCCACCGGCTGGTCCACTTCGAACAATTTGGCGACATGGTGAGCGCGATCAGCCGCGAAAAGCAGCTGAAACGCTGGCACCGATCGTGGAAGCTCAACCTTATTGAGGAGAGAAATCCGCATTGGATTGATCTGGCGGTCGGGCTGGGCTTGCCCCCGGTTGGAACTGGCAAGACTGATCCGGGACCCTGAAACAAGTTCAGGGTGACGGGACTGGCAGAGAAGCCCCATCACCCCGCCACCCGCTTCAGCGCGACGCGCACGAGGTCATTCAGCCCGGCACCCTCACCCAGTTCCTCGAGCGCACGCGCAACGGCGTCGGTCGCCACGTTAGGCTTGAAGCCGAGGTTCTGCAGCGCCGAGACGGCATCCTGGCTGGATGAGCCGCGCGGCGCGCCAGCGATGGCGGCGCCTGCGGCAGTGGGCAGGCCGCCGGCCTTGTCCTTCAGCTCGTTGACGATCCGGCTGGCCAGCTTCGGCCCAACGCCCTGCGCGCGCGCGACCATGGCCGCATCGCCGCCGGCACAGGCCCGCTGCAGTTCATCCACCGTCAGCGCGGAAAGCACGGCCAGCGCCATCTTGCTACCGACGCCCTGCACGCCGGTGAGCAGGCGGAACCATTCGCGTTCCCCCCCGCTGGCAAAGCCGATCAGGCGCATGTCGTTTTCGGAGACCTGCAATTCAGTATGGACGGTCACCTTGTCACCGCGCGTGCCCAGCGCATCGAGCGTGCGGGCGCTGCAATGGACGAGGTAGCCGACGCCGTTCACGTCAATCACGGCCCAATCGGGACCGAAATCATCCAGCAGGCCAGAGAGGCGGGCAATCATCCCCGCGGGTTAACCCGCCGCGCCGCGCTCGGCAAGCAAAAGGAACAAGTCGCGAACAGTTATGAGCCTGATGGCTCGCGTCAGGCCCGGCTCAGGTGGGCATGCGTTATTGCGACGGCAAGGGCATCGGCGGCATCGGCCCCGGCCGGTGTCACGCCTGGCAAGAGGACCTTGAGCATCGCCTGGACCTGCGCCTTTTCCGCCCCGCCGGTGCCGACCACCGCCTTCTTGACCAGCGTCGGCGCATATTCCGCCACGGAAAGCCCCGCGCGGGCCAGCGCTAGCAGGCAGACGCCACGCGCCTGGCCCAGTTTGAGCGTGGACTGCGCGTTCTTGTTGACGAAGACTTCCTCCACCGCGCCGCTATCCGGGCGGTGGCGCAGCAGCACGTCGCTCAGCTCGCGATCGAGCACGACCAGCCGCTCGGCCAACGGGGCCTTGGGGTCGGTCTTTACCTGACCATTGGCAATGTGGCTCAGCCGGTTGCCGCTTTTGGCGACGATCCCCCAGCCGGTGCAGCTGAGGGAGGGGTCGAGGCCGATGATTATCAGCCCAACTTCTCCATCACCGCATCCGGGATTTCGTAATTGCCCCAGACGGTCTGGACATCGTCGTCGTCGTCAAGGACGTCGATCAGCTTGAGCAGCGTGGCCGCGTCTTCCTCGCTGACTTCGGTCTTGAGGTTGGGCTTCCATGCCAGCTTCACGCCCTCGGCCTCGCCCAGCACCTTTTCGAGTTCGCGCGCGACGGGGTGGAGGTTCTCCACCGCCACCCAGATGGCATGGCCTTCATCATCGCTCTCAACGTCATCGGCCCCGGCTTCGAGCGCGGCTTCGAACACCTTGTCGGCATCACCGGCGCTGCCGGGATATTCGATCAGACCCAGCCGTTCGAACCCGTGGCTCACCGCGCCCGAGGCGCCCAGGTTGCCGCCGTTCTTGGCAAAGGCGGTGCGGACGTTGGTGGCGGTGCGGTTGCGGTTGTCGGTCAGCGCCTCAACAATCAGCGCGACGCCGCCCGGGCCATAACCTTCGTAGCGAATTTCCTCGTAATTCTCGGCATCGCCACGGCTGGCCTTGTCGATCGCCCGCTGGATATTGTCCTTGGGCATCGACTGGGCCTTGGCCGCGTTGACCGCGGCGCGCAGGCGCGGGTTCATGTCCGGATCGGGCATGCCCATCTTGGCGGCCACGGTGATTTCGCGGCTCAGTTTGGAAAACTGCGCGGCGCGCTTTTTATCCTGCGCACCCTTGCGGTGCATGATGTTCTTGAATTTGGAATGGCCTGCCATGGGATTGTGCCGTCAGCTAGGGATTGGAATTGAGCCGCCCCCTAGCCGACCGTCGTCAATCAGACAACCACGGCCGTACCGGTGGCGCTGACCATCAGCATCGAACCGTTGGCGCCCAGCACTTCATAGTCGAGATCCACCCCGACCACGGCATTGCCACCCATACCGGCGGCAAACTGCTTCATTTCCTCAAGCGCCTGCATCCGGGCGCGGGCCAGCACGTCTTCGTAAGAGCCCGAACGCCCGCCGACGATGTCGCGGATGCTGGCGAACAGATCGCGGAACCTGTTGGCGCCGACGATAACTTCGCCGGTCACGACACCGAGGTACTGCTGGACCGGGCGGCCTTCGATCGTGGGGGTAGTGGTAACGATCATCGCGGGCTCCTTAGCTTGCAAGATCAGCACAAGCTAAGGATCGACCCGCCATATTCAAGCGCTTAACCGAGGCCGAGCGCGGCCTTGTAGGTATCAAGGATCGCTTCCATCTCGGCGCGGTCATCGGGCTTCATCTTCCGCAGGCGGACGATCTGGCGCATGATCTTGGCGTCATAGCCCACGGCCTTGGCCTCGGCGTAAACATCGCGGATATCGTCCGCGATGCCCTTCTTCTCTTCTTCCAGGCGTTCCACGCGTTCGATCAGCAGGCGTAGGCGGTCGTCGGTGGTTTCGGCCATGAGAAGGTAAGCTCCGGTAAAAGGTGAATCGGTTGACCGGCTCTTAGGGGGCAGGAGCGTTCTTCTTCAAGCTCTCGGCCATGGCTTCGAGCTGTTCGGGGGTCGCTGCCCTGTGGAAACGCGCTTTCCACGTCGCGGAGGGCATCCCGTGGATCACTTCGCGCGCGCCCTCCTTGTCATAGGGGGCACCCGCATCACGGATCCAGTCGGCCAGGCAGTTGCGGCAGAAGCCGGATAGCACCATCAAGTCCAGGTTTTGCGCATCGTGACGATGGCGCAGATGCCGCACCAATCGCCGGAAAGCTGCCGCGGCGACAGCATCATCCAGCGCTTCAAGGGGATCTGCGGGGTTCGCATTCGTATTTTCAGAACAGCTCATGGGCATACCCTTGGGTTTTCATCGCCACTTTGCCATAGGGGCAGCGATAAGAAGAAGGAATTTTCCGTGGCAAAGTTCGATCCACGCGGTCGCAAGATCAAGATCCTGGCAACGCTTGGCCCGGCCAGCCGTAGCCCTGAAATGATCGAAAAGCTGGTCCGCGCCGGCGCCGACGCGTTCCGCGTCAACATGAGCCACGGCGATCATGAGACCCACGCCCAGACCATCGCGTCGATCCGGGCAGTAGAAAAGGAAGTCCAGCGCCCTATCGCGGTCCTGTGCGATTTGCAGGGCCCCAAGCTGCGGGTTGGCCAGTTCAAGGATGGCAAGGCGGTGATCCGCCATTCGGGTCACTTCACCCTCGACCGCAATCCCGAGCTGGGCGATGAAACCCGCGTCTGCCTGCCCCACCCCGAACTGTTCGGCATCCTGGAAAAGGGCCAGCGCCTGCTGATCGACGATGGCAAACTGCGGCTGAAGGTGATCGAGGCCAGCCAGGACGCGATCCTCTGTTCGGCCGAAGTTGGCGGCGTGATCATGGACCGCAAGGGCGTGAACGTGCCCGATGCCGTCGTGCCCGTGCCCGCGCTTACCGAGAAGGATCGCCGGGACCTGGCCTTTGCACTTGACCAGGGCGCTGACTGGATCGCCCTGTCATTCGTCCAACGGCCCGAGGACGTGGCCGAAGCGCGCAAGCTGATGGGCAGCTCCAACACCGCGCTGATGGCCAAAATCGAAAAGCCCGCGGCGATTGACCGGCTGACTGAGATCATCGAACTCGCTGACGGGATCATGGTCGCCCGTGGTGACCTGGGGGTTGAACTGAACCCCGAAGAGGTGCCGCCGCTGCAAAAGCGGATCGTTGCCGCCACCCGTCGTTCGGGCAAGCCGGTGGTCGTGGCCACGCAGATGCTGGAATCGATGATCGAAAGCCCGGCCCCGACCCGCGCCGAAGTGTCTGACGTGGCCAACGCGGTTTATGACGGGGCGGATGCCGTGATGCTCTCGGCCGAGACCGCCAGCGGTGCCTGGCCGGTTGAAGCCGTGACGATCATGGACCGCATTGCCGGACAGGTTGAGCGCGATCCCGGTTATCGCCAGCAGGTCAGCTTTGCCGATGTCATGCCCGATCGCACCACCGCCGACGCGCTGGCGCATTCCTGCGCCTCGATCGCGGAATCGCTGCCGATCGCCGGGGTGATCGTGTTCACCGGATCGGGCAGCACGGCCCGCCGTGTGGCCCGCGAGCGTCCGGCCGCGCCGATGCTGGTGCTGACGCCTTCGCAAAAGATCGCCCGCAAGCTGGCGCTGCTGTGGGGGGCGCACGCCGTGACCACCAAGGACATCGGCAGCTTTGAAGAGATGATCGGCAAGGGCAAGCGTATGGCCCTGCGCCACGGTTTCGGCACCGCCGGATCGAAGCTGATTGCCCTGGCCGGCGTACCCTTTGGCACGCCGGGCGCGACGAACCTGCTCCACGTCGTAACCCTGCAGGGTGACGAGTTGGACGGGCACAAGGGCTAATCGAATAGCGCCTTAAGGTCCTTCTTGAGGATCTTGCCATTGGCGTTGCGCGGCAGGGTTTCCGGATGGAACAGGATCCGGACCGGCACCTTGAACGCGGCCAGCCGCTCGCGGACCCAGGCCTGCAGCTCGGCCTCGCTGGCCGACTGGCCTGGCGTGAGGTGGACCACTGCCGCCGGTTCCTCGCCCAGGGTGCGGTGCGGAATGCCCACGACCGCCGCATCCATCACCGCGGGGTGATCGTAAAGCACGTTCTCAACCTCGGACGAATAGATGTTCTCACCGCCGCGGATCACGATATCCTTGGCCCGGTCGGCGATGTAGCAGAAGCCTTCCTCGTCCAGCCAGGCCAGGTCTCCGGTGCGGACCCAGCCATCGATGAAGGTCGCGGCCGTGGCCTCGGGGTTGTTCCAATAGCCCTTCACGATCATCGGGCCTGAGGCATAGAGCTCCCCGATCTGGCCGGGGGGCAGTTCCCGGCCATCGTCATCCAGCACTTTCAGCCGTGCGACCGGAACTGCGGGGCCGCAGCTGGTCGGGCGGTTGAGATAGTCCTCGGCCGACAGACCCGTCACGGTGGCGGTGGTTTCGGTCATCCCCCAGCCGTTGCCGGGCAATGCGCCAAACACTTCGCGAATCTTGCGCACCAGATCGGGCGCGGAGGGTGCGCCGCCATAGGCAATCGCCTCGATCGAGGAGAGGTCATACTTCGCGCGCGCGGGATGCTCGATCAGCTGCCAGGCGATGGTCGGCACGCCACCGGTCACATTGACCCGCTCACGCTCGATCAACTCCATCGCGCGCACCGCATCCCATTTGTGCATCATCACCATTGTCGAGCCAGCGGCGATCAGGCCCATGAGGCCGGCACTGCACGCGGTGACATGAAACAGCGGGATGACCGTCAACGATACTTTGGGCGCTGGCGCGGGCGGCGGATCACCGCGGCGCAGCGCCGTCCGCACACCGGCATAGGCGCTCGAAAAG
>JACCDL010805021.1_pt1 | contig 10901 bp, 10 predicted proteins | sample 7441931 | NCBI WGS metagenome assembly JACCDL01 (sample SAMN15323437, study PRJNA562643) | freshwater metagenome | isolation source: river surface water | place: USA:Blue River Watershed | collected 2017-08-16 | reverse complement strand
TTCTTAATTAACGCAACAGAGGTTCTAGAGGTTGAGGTATCAATTGCCAACACAGTACTCATAGTGCAAGCTCATTCCATCGATCACCTATTGGTAAATACTCAACTACTCTAGAGCTCTCATCTTGTCCTGGTGAAATCCTTATTTCCAAATATTGATCAGTTAATGAGTCAATAAACTCTTTGCCCCACTCAATTACAAAAACACTTGAAGTCAAATAGCTCTCAAAATCTAAATCAATAAAATCATTCTGTCCAGATCCTAAAAGTCGGTAAGCATCAATATGAATAAAATTTGGCTTACCTTTATATATTCGACTAATAACAAATGTTGGTGAAGTTACCACCTGATGTCCTAAGCCATGGCCAATTCCCTTGGCAAAAATAGTTTTACCAGCCCCTAAATCTCCGGTCAGAACAACTACATCACTAGCAGCTAGTTCCTTAGATAATTTAACACCTAAATCAAACATCTCATCAGCTGATGAGATTATGACTTTTTTATTGGACATATGAGAAGAATAAAGGGTAAATAAGTAAGACGGGCCCGCACATTTAAGTGCGGGCCCGTCTACTAGTAGATATTTACTTGTTGTACTTCAACTCTGATGGACGCCATCCTGGATCAGTGTTGAGGTAAGGAGTTCCAGCCGTAAAGTTTGAAACCTCTTCAGCACTTAGTGGGCCGAACTCGGCTGCAAATGCCAGCATATTGATCCATGCTTGCATCTGTTGAACCGTAAAGTCCTGATGACCCACACCTGATTCAGCTGGTGCTGCCGCTAAATCTGGAGCGCCAGTAGCTAAATATTTTGTATACCTAGCTGGGGTAAATGCATAGATAGAAGTCACGTTTGCAACTGGCTTAACAGACTTTCCTTTAGCTGCTGCAAGCCTCTTCTTGAATGCTGCATTTAGCTTATCTGCGGTACGAGCTTGGTTACCAGAGAAAACTAAACGATCTGCTTCATTTGCCATTAATACATATGGCTTAGTTGATGTGAATTTAGTTTTATCTAGATTCTCTAACTTCTTAATTGTTTCTGCATTACCAGTAACTCGAGGAGCTGCTGCTAACACTCGTAACATTGCATTTATACCGTCATCACCAGATAAACCTAGGTTATAACGAGCAGCATCGGCATCAGTTAGTAGTTTTGAGTAATCTGTCTTGGTATTGTCATAGAAACCAGCGCCAATTACCTGGGCAACGCTGTGTCCAGCAAGTACACCAGTTGCAGCTGATTCAATTGTATTTTCAAGTATCGCTACCGTTGCATTAATACTTTGCTCAGGTACAAGAGTGCTGGTTGAAATTCCATCCATATGTGCACTCTTAGCTGGAATACCAACGATTAAACCTGCTAGTAGAAGCATTGAGCGTTGAGGAATTGGGCCGCCTGCTAAAGCTGCTGGGTATGCCAATGGTTTTGCACCAAAGTCAGCTTGCCAACCGCGCAATAGGGCACCAATTTTTTGTAGCTCACCTACTGCTACTCCGAAACCAGCTTGACCAGTTCCATAAAATGCAGGACAACCTTTAATTGTTGGATCTGCAAATACACTCATAATATAGAAAAGGTCACAAGCTGATTTAAGGCTTTGTCCTACTGATGGTGAAACACCTGACATTATGCCAACAGCATCAACTAGCTTTGGATATTTTTCAACGAATGGATTAATAATCGTTCCAGCCATTGAAGAGCCATAAACAACATTTTTACTAATCTTTGGATACTTAGCCTTTGTTGTATCGATTAGCTCTTTAAGCATTGCAACTCTATCTGCAGCGTTCCATCCATAAAGGTTATTTGTTACACCGTCATAGGATGCAACTCCAAGTCCCATGTTCAACATGTATGTTGTGACATCAGACTTTGCAGAGGTGCTGTATGGAGTTAACTCTTCTAGGCCGCTAGGTCTAACAAGAGTGGTTCCTGGAACTGTGTATGAGGTTCTAATTCCATGGTTCCAATAAAACATAGTTCCTTGGAAATTAGATGGCATTTTGATTGCAAATGCAGCGCCATTCTTTAACTTACCGCTGCAAGTCTCTACCCCATCTGCAGTAGAACATGCCACCGCAGCATTTGCTGCTGGCGCAATAGCTACCGCGCTGGATGCAAGTAGTGCTGACGTTAATAGCGCAGCAGATAATTTACGGATATTGGTTAGTTTCATTATTACTTGACTCCCTTTGCGATTGTATCGGCTGGTACTGGTGCACGCTTAAAAGTTTTATCTGTTAAAACTCTAACGGCTCCTTTTCCAGAGTCTGTTGTATAAATGACGCGCTGTGCATCAACTGGTGTGATATTGGTTTGGGCATCATATTTACCGATCCAATATCCAATATATCCAGCATGTGAGCTCTTTGAGTATCCAAGCGGAGTAAATGCTGCTCCACTCATCTTCTTGCCATTTGTTTCTAGGTAAGAAATTAAGTTCTTTCGAGTTACATTTTTGCCTACTCCGTTAAGAGCTTGGACTAGCAGATAAGCATTGTTCATACCAATAAGTATGTTGTTATCCCATCTCTTATCTGGACCCTTATTGAACTCATCATTAATTTTCTTAAATGCAGCTACATATGGGTCAGTCGCTTCAGTAGGTGCTGGTGCAAAGGAAGCAGTAATAACACCATTTAGTAGAGCTGCACTTGATGCAGCAGGGACTCCGCGAGCGCCAAGGATTGTCTGGAAGGTTGTTGCATCAGCGCCAACGCTAGTTACTACCCAATTAGCTGGCTTGTAACCAATTGCATTAGCAGTAGTAATCGCAATCGCAAGTGCAGAGGCAACTGCAGCGAATAGAACAACTTCAACACCATTTGATTTCAATTGGTTTAACTGACTTGTAAGTCCTATGGAACCTTGAGTACCAGCAACGAATTTAGCGGCAGTCTTGCCTTCTTCAAAACGTAAGCCGACTTGGTTAAAGCCTGCAAGTGCGTTACGGCCAAAGTCATCAGTCTGGTAAAGAATTCCTACTTTTTTGCCTGCAAATGTTTTCTTAACATATTCGCCAACAATCTTAGATTCAGCAAAATATGTTCCTAGTCCAGCAAAAGTGGTTGGGTACTTCTTTGGATTATTATAAAAATTACTGTAACCAGTAAGTGTGAACAAGTGTGGAATGCCATCACGATTAATTCGATCAATAACAGCAGACTGTGTCTGTGTACCGACATTGCCTATGAATCCAAAGACTTTATCATCGTTAATTAATTCCGCAACCGAAGTTAGCGTAATTCCGGCGTTGTATACATCGTCCTTTGCTACAAGACGAAGATTCCTACCATTTACTCCACCTTTAGAATTTACATAATCAAAGTAGGCACGAGTTGCATCATCTACCTTGTTGTAACCAGGAGAAGCTGCTCCGGTTTGTGGTAGTTGCATACCAAAAACTATTTCATTTGATGTGATTCCTGGATCTGAAGCTTTGGCAGGAAGTGCAGTAAGCACAAGGGATGCTGCCAGTATGGTTGAAAATATTGATGATGTTTTCCTTATTTTCACTACTTCACACTCTTTCTCTAATTTTTCTATCGCCGCAATTCTTTGCGAGGACAGTCAGACCAGGACAGGCCTGAACTGGACTTAACCTAACAGAAAGGCAGGTTTATGTGAATAATTGCCATAAAAAAAGTGAAATTTTAGGTTACTGACCAGTTTATTTCTTGTGGTGATGCAAATTTGAGGCTATTCCACCAGGATTTATAACAACAGTGAGAACTAATAAGGCCCCGGCAAAGAAGGCAGGTAAGAAATTAGAGACTTGCTCAGATAACTCTAAGGCTTTAACCACATCATGAATCCAGTCAGGTAAGAATACGATAATTACGGTGCCTAAAAGAGCGCCAAAAATACTTCTTACGCCACCAAGTACTGCGGCAGTTAAAAGTGATAGTGAAAGTGAAACTGCATAAACACTTGGACCCACAATTCCACGTAAACCATATAACGCACCAGCTAAGCCTGCAAAAGCTGAGCTAACTGCAAAGACTAATACTTTTGTATTGCTTATCTTTATTCCAACAAGGCTAGCTGCAGTTTCATTATCGCGAAGTGCTTTCCAGCTTCTACCTGATCGAGACTTTAAAATATTAGAGATAAAGAAAAATGTTAGTGCTGCAAAAGGCAAGGTTGCAATTAATTGCCAGTGCTCATAGCCAATCTCTCCGAAAATACTAGTAACCCAAGCAGGCGGGCTTTTGAAATCAACTATAAAACCAATATTTCCTGCTAATACTGATTCGAAACGGTTTGCAATGGTAGGTATTGCAAGTGCAATAACTAAAGTTGTGCCCGCTAAATAGGGGCCAGATAGGCGAGCTGCGATTACTCCTAAAATTAATCCTGAGACAAATGCAACGATAATTGATCCAATTAGCGCTGCCCAGATTGGGAAGTTTTGGTTAACTATTAAAAGCGCAGAGCTATATCCGCCAACTGCCATAAGTGCACCTTGACCAAGTGAAATTTGGCCAGATAAGCCGGTTAGTAAAACTATTGAAGCAACCGCAATAAAAAGCATTAAGGTAACTGCAATTTGTCCATGGTTATAAGCCTCAACAGAAAAACTTAGCCAAATAAAAAATAATACAAAGAAAATTGATTTATAGAGATTTCGCCGGCCATATGATTTAAATTTAGACACGCCTAGAGTCCTTCCTACCAAAGAGCCCTTGAGGCTTAAAAATCAATACTGATAACAAAAGTGCCAGGATTGCTAAAAATACATCTTCGGGCGATAGATAAACATTTACAAATGAAATAATTAATCCAACTAATAATCCGCCGATTACAGCTCCAGGTAAACTATCTAAACCACCAACCACTGTTGCAGTGAATCCAATAATTAAAATCAAATCTAGAGTATTTGGTGACAAGTTTGTACTAGGGGTAACAAGTAAGCCTGCTAATGATGAAGCACAACCTGATATCGCCCAACTTAGAGTTCTTACATGCTCTGTTTTAATTCCACTTAATTTAGCAACCTCTTTATTTAATGCACTAGCACGCATTGCAAGACCCATGCCAGTTCTAGTAAAGAAAATTGTTGCAAGAATTAGTACTAACAAAACTGCCCCAATTACGAATAAATCGAAGGCGGTAAATGGAGCAACATTATCTCCTATGGTAAATCCAAGATTGCTAACCGGAGTTGGAAAGCCCCGCTCTTCTGCCGCCCAAATCATTCCTGCAGTTGCTTGAAGCATTCCTAAAATACCAAGAGATGCAATAACTGGAATTGTTGATTTCATTGCCGCACTATCCAAAAGCTCTGAGCCTTTTTTATTTGATAGTGGTCTCATAACCAAAAGATCCACCAATGCCCCAAGAATTGACCCAGCTACCAATGCAACAATAAATGCGATCCAATATGAGTACTCATTTATTATTAAAGTTGAGGCAATATAGGTTGAAAACATTGCTTGACCCATTTGGGCAAAATTCACGACACCGGCGCCTCGCCAAACTAAAACTAAACCGATTGCAACCAATGCATATATTGCCCCACGTGATGTACCGGTAAAGAGTGCTGCTAGAAAGGTATCCATTAGTATCCTAAATAAGCTGCTCGAAGCGAAGTATCTGATCGCAATTCACTAGCTGGCCGATCGGCAATAAGTTTTCCAAGCGCCAGTAGAACACCGTGATCTGCAACTCCTAACGCAGTATTTGCATTTTGTTCTACAAGTAAAACTGTAAGCCCAGTTTTTCTGCATAAATCATTTATTGTTTGAATTATCTGCTCAACTATTAATGGTGCTAACCCTAATGATGGCTCATCCAATAAAAGTAGTTTTGGCCGAGATACAAGTGCACGACTAATGGCTAGCATTTGCCGCTCACCTCCTGAGAGGGAGCCAGCCATTTGAGTACGGCGCTCTTTTAATCGAGGAAATAGCTCATACACATCATTTAACGCATCTTTTACATCTTGCTTATGTTTTCTAGCTCTGAAGAGGGAACCGATTGAAATATTCTCTTCAACACTAAGTTGTGAAATAACTGCATGGCCTTCTGGAACATGTGAAATTCCAGATCTGATTATGTTTTCAGTAGATTGACCAATTAACTCCACACCTTCCCAAGTAATTGAACCACTACTTGGTTTTTCGAGTGCAGTAATTGATCTAAGCAACGTACTTTTACCAGCACCATTTGCACCAATAATGGTAGTAATTTTTCCAGTCTCGGCCTTGAAACTAATATCATCTATAGCTTTAATATTTCCATATGCAGTAGAAAGATTTTTTATAATAAGCATTAAAGGGCCCTACTCGAATTAGAGTTTGAATTACTTTGCTGAGTGCCTAAGTATGCATCTAACACTGCAGGCTCTCGCTTAACAGAGTCAAAAGTTCCACTTGCGATTACTTTTCCAAAGTTTAAAACATAAACTTGATCGGAAATACGACTAATAAAATCAATATGATGTTCCACGATCACAATTGAGCAATTTCTTTTTAGATCAAAAATTAGCTTAGTGAATTTATCAATATCATCTTGACCTAAACCTGCAGCCGGCTCATCCAGAAGTAATATTTTGGGCATCATAACTAATGCTCGTGCAATGGATACTCTCTTTGAATCTGGATAAGTTAGTTGTTTTGGTTCTAGCTCTGCCAAATGTGCTGCGCCAGCCCACGCTAATGCTTGCATTGCTTTTTCTTTTAATTCATATTCATCTCGAGATGAAAGCCCTAATATGTCTTTAATAAAATTAGATTTGCGGTGAATATCCGCACCCATCATGACATTTTCAACTACAGACAATCCACTAAATAATCCGACTCCTTGCAAAGTTCTAGCAATTCCGTAGCCAGCAAGCTCATGCGGCTTTGGCCATGAGATCAAGTTATCTTCTAACTTAATTTGACCTGAATCGGCAGTGACCAAACCTGAAATCGCGTTAAATAAAGTTGTTTTGCCCGCACCGTTTGGTCCAATAAGTGCCACGACATTATTAGGTTTAACCTCAATTGAAACATTGTCGAGTGCCTTTAAACCACCGAAACTGACTGATAAAGAATTTATAGCCAGTAAATTATTTTCACTCACGAGTGTAGATTCTAGGCACACGAGGGCCGATTCGGGTAACAATTTCATAATTTATGGTTCCGCAAGCCTTGGCCCATTCATCTACTGTGTATTCATTCTGGTTTCCGTTACCAAAAACAATCACTTCATCCCCAGTCTTTGCTAAGGAATTAGCTCCCAAATCAACCACAAATTGATCCATTGAAACCCGGCCTATTAATGGTGCCCGTTTACCTGCCACCCATACCCCTGCTGAGCTGTTTGCGTTTCTGGGAATCCCATCTGCATAACCAATTGCAACAACACCAAGTTTGGTGTCATGAGTAACGATTGCAGATGCGCCATAACCAACTGTCGCACCAGCCTTAACAGTTTTCACTAAGTTAAGTTTTGCCTTTAATTTCATTGCAGGTTGTAAATTAAGAGATTTGGAATCACCTAAGTTATTTATATCAGGACTTAAACCGTATAAACCGATTCCCCATCTAATAATGCTTTTGTGAGAATCTTTCAATGTAAGCGCTGCTGCTGAGTTTGCAATGTGTAAAAACTTAGGCTCAATTCCTAGATTCTTTAATTCGTCAACCATGTTGCTAAAAACAAGTAATTGCTCTTGACTCATTTTCTCTAGCGGCTCATCTGCTCTTGCAAAATGAGACCAAATTCCAACAACATTTATCTTATTCTCTTTTATTAATCTACTACACTCAAGTGCAAAAACTTTCCAATCATTTCCAATGCCGCCCCTGCTCATACCTGTATCAATCTCAATATGGACACGGGGTAGTTTTTTTAACTGCTCACCTGCAGTCACAATTTCAGTCAAAACTTCTAAAGAAGAGATGGATAAATCAATACCTAAATTTATTGCTTCTTTAAAATCCTCACCACATGGTGTCAACCAAGCAATAATTGGCACCTTAATTCCATTTTTTCTTAGCTCTATCGCCTCCTCAAGTAGTGCAGTCCCTAGCCAATCGGCCCCTACCTCAATTGCTGCTTTAGAAACGGGAATTAATCCATGGCCATATCCATCTGCTTTTACTACTGCAAGAACTTGTGCGGAAGTTTTACTTTTAATCAGCGTTAAATTCTTTTTAATCGCTTGTAAATCTACTTCCGCTACAGCTCTACTCATAATCTAAGCCTACTTGGCTTTATGAAGGTTGGCGATTGGAACTTATTGAGCGGTCAATTGCAATAATTAATACAAGAAGAGCAGATCCTATAAATAATCCACCTAGTAGATCAGAAAACCAATGTGTATTTCGGTATAAAGATGCCAGGCAAACACCAATGGTAATGATCGAAACAAACCACGTTAAGCGTAAGCCTTCAAAGGGCTCTTTATGGGAGTATCTAAAAATTAGATAAGCCATAATACCCCAAGTTAATACTGCATTAGCTGCATGTCCTGATGGATAAGAAAGACCACTATCGGTAAAAACTAAATCAAATCCAGAGCTAGGTTTAGTCCTACCAAAAAGTAATTTTGATACACCAACTACTAAATTAAGTAGCACAAGTGAAAGTATGGATAAATTAATTGGGCGCCAAGATTTAAATCTACGACTAATAATTATTGCTGTAACTATTAGAAATATTGCGGTGACACTCCTTAACCCCAAATCATCAACTAACATAACTATCGTTGGTGTTTTTCCTGGTGTAATTAATAAGAAATCTCTTTCATAAATCCATTCATCAAGTCTACGAATCCATGTATTTGCTAGTACCTGCTGGGTTACAAGAGTATAAAGAAATGTAAATAGGATTGTTAACTTTAATGCAGAGTTCATCTGCTTTCTTCTCTTTGCAGGCATTTTTATTCGACAGTTACAGATTTAGCTAAATTACGAGGCTGATCAACATCATTTCCTCTTGCTACTGCCATTTCATATGCGATTACTTGTAGAGGAATTACCGATAAGACAGGTTGCATTAATTGATGAATTTTTGGAATACGAATCAAGTGATCTGCTCCAACAAATTCAGATTCACTAATTACAATTACTACCGCTCCTCTTGCTTTGACCTCTTGAATATTACTTGCCATCTTTTCTGCTAATACAGATCCAGTGGCGGGCATAATTGCAATTACCGGAGTGCCCTGATCAATTAAAGCAATTGGTCCATGCTTTAGCTCTCCACCAGCAAATCCTTCAGCATGCATGTATGCAAGTTCTTTTAACTTAAGGGCGCCCTCTAACGCGGTAGGATAGCCAACATGTCTTCCTAAGAATAAGATTGACTGAGCAGACTTAAATTTTCTAGTTGTTAAACGTAGCGGCTCAACAGTTTCAAGTATCTGTTCCACTTTTGCTGGCAATTGATTTAATTCCTCACTTATTTCTTTAATCTCATGCTTACTTAAAGTACCCAGCTCGCGACTAATTTCTAGTCCAATTAGATACATTGCAATTAGTTGGGTTGCAAAAGCTTTTGTTGAAGCAACCGCAATTTCCGGGCCTGCATGTGTGTAAAGGACCGCATCTGATTCTCGAGCTATAGTTGATCCATTTGTATTACAAACTGAAAGTATTGAGGCTTTCTTTGATTTCGCATATCGAAGTGCCATCAAAGTATCCATAGTTTCACCTGATTGCGATATTGGGATTACCAATGTCTTCTTATCTAGGCTTGGTTCTCGATATCGATACTCTGAGGCTAACTCCACATCAACTGGAATATTTCCCCATTTTTCAATTGCATACTTACCAACTAATCCTGCGTTATAGGCAGTTCCACATGCAATTATTACGATCTTATCAAACTTCTTAAACTTAATATTCAAATTTAAGCCAGCTAATCTTCCGATTAAGGTATCGGCAATAGCTTTTGGTTGCTCGTATATTTCTTTAAGCATAAAATGTGGAAACCCACCGCGCTCTGCTGCAGTTGCATCCCAAGATATTTCAAATTCTTTTCCAGATATTTTTTGTCCTGTTAAATCAGTTACTTCGATTGAATTTGGCGTTATCTCTACAACTTGGTCTTGCCCAAGTTCTAAAGCTTTCTTCGTATATGAAATGAAGGCAGCAACATCAGATGCTAGGAAATTTTCTCCAGTTCCAATACCAACAACTAGTGGTGAATTGCGCCTGGAACCAACAATATGAGTTGGTTTATCAGCATGAATTGCAAGTAATGTAAATGAGCCTTTTAATTGTTTGCAAACTTGACGCATTGCTGCAGCAAGATCACCATTATTTTCTTTTCTAGCATCACTTAATAAGTGCACTACAGATTCAGTATCCGTTTCTGATTTAAACTTATGCCCCTTTTTTTCTAATTCAGCACGAAGCTGTTCATAATTTTCAATTATGCCGTTATGGATTAAGGCAAGTTTTCCTTCATTATCTAAATGTGGGTGCGCATTTGTATCTGTTGGTCCACCATGTGTTGCCCAACGAGTATGACCTATTCCACTTTTAGATTTTGGAGTATCACCAAGTGCATCTTCTAAGTTCTTTAATTTTCCGGATCTTTTTTCAACAAATAATGGCTTACCAATTTCAATAGGGATAGCTATACCAGCTGAATCGTAGCCGCGGTACTCAAGTCGGCGGAGCCCCTCAATTACTGGAGTAAGTGCGGAATCTTTTCCGGTGTAGCCAATAATGCCGCACATTTAATGCTCCCTTTACTTAAGCTCTAATCTTACTAGTTGCGCCAATGAATCAGCGATTTTCTGTGCTAATTCCAAATCATTTGCTTCAACCATTACACGAACTAGTGCTTCAGTACCTGATGCTCTTACTAAAACTCTACCCTTTTCTGCCAGTTGTTGCTCTGCAGTAAGTATTGCACTTTTGATCTTTTCTGAAGTTTCTAACTTATCTTTTTTAAC
>JACCDL011520168.1_pt1 | contig 10905 bp, 10 predicted proteins | sample 7441931 | NCBI WGS metagenome assembly JACCDL01 (sample SAMN15323437, study PRJNA562643) | freshwater metagenome | isolation source: river surface water | place: USA:Blue River Watershed | collected 2017-08-16 | reverse complement strand
ATTTTTAGATAGGTGTCGTGATGGCAACTCCATTAGTCGGTTTAGTTGGTTGGCGCGGGATGGTTGGTAGTGTGCTGATGCAGCGCATGCAAGATGAAGGCGATTTTGCTTTGATTGAGCCTGTTTTCTTTAGCACCAGCAATGCTGGTGGCCCAGCTCCTGCAATGGCTAAGAATGAGAAAAAACTCTATTCAGCTGATGATGTAGATGCTCTAAAGCGTTGCGACATCATCATCACTTGCCAAGGTGGCGACTACACCAAAGAAATTTATCCAAAGATTCGTGCTGCCGGTTGGAAAGGCCATTGGATTGATGCTGCTAGCTCATTGCGTATGGTTGATGAGTCTGTGATCGTGCTTGATCCGGTGAACCTTCCAGTGATTGATTCTGCTATCTCTAAAGGCGGCAATTTATGGGTAGGCGGTAACTGCACCGTGAGCTTAATGTTGATGGCGATGGGTGGTTTGTTCCGCGAAGGCATGATCGAATGGGTAAGCGCGATGACCTACCAAGCAGCCTCTGGTGCTGGCGCGCAAAATATGCGCGAATTGTTATCCCAGATGGGTGCTTTGCACGATGCGGTTAAAACAGAATTAGCTGATCCTGCATCTGCTATTTTGGATATTGATCGCAAAGTTTCAGAAACAATGCGTTCTGCTAATTTCCCGAAAAAGAATTTCCGCAATACAGCCTTGGCTGGCAGCTTGATTCCATGGATTGACGTCCCTGTTGAAAATGGTCAAACCAAAGAAGAGTGGAAGGGTGGTTCTGAGTGCAACAAGATCTTAGGTAACCCACCATTTAGAACAGCTGGCAGTATTCCTATTGATGGTTTGTGTGTGCGTATTGGCGCTATGCGTTGCCATTCACAAGGTTTAACCATCAAGTTAAAGAAAGACATTCCTTTAGCTGATATCGAAGGTATCTTGGCGAGCGCCAATGATTGGGTCAAAGTTGTTCCTAACGATCGCGAGATCTCTGAGCGTGATTTAACACCTGCGGCAGTGACTGGTACTTTAACTGTGCCTGTCGGTCGTTTACACAAGATGGCAATGGGTCCTGATTACTTAGGCGCATTCACAGTTGGCGACCAATTGTTATGGGGTGCTGCTGAGCCATTGCGTCGCATGTTACGTATTTTGTTGGAGCGTTAATTGCGTCTGATCCAAACTTTAGGTGTGAGCCTTTTAGGTCTATTGATGACCGGGCAGGCTCTCGCCTTGAGCTTGGGTAACTTGAGTATTCAATCTAAACCTGATCAAGCTCTTAAGGCTGAAATTGCTATTGAGCTTCACTCAAGTGAAGTGGGAACTCTAAAAGATATTCAGGTAGCTCTTTCTAGCCCTGAAATTTATCAACGCCTTGGCATCACTTCATCGGCGACTCAATCGCAGTTAAGGGTAACGCTTGTTAAAGGTTCTAAGCAAGAACCAGTAGCGATCAGAATCACTTCGGATGAAGTATTGAAGCTTCAAGCAGATGAAGTATTTTTAGATGCCTTAGTGGAGTTGCGTTGGTCTGCTGGTCTTGTGCGCCGCGCCTACACTCTAATGGTGGGTGATCAAGCCAAGGTTCAGGTTAAAGGTGGTGACACCCTCACTGAAATTGCAGCGCGCGCTTTACCGCAATTCGAAGATGCCAATTTAGATCAGGCGTTGATTGCTTTGTACCGCGCCAACCCGCAAGCTTTTGCCGGTGGCAGCATTCATCGTTTGATGGCTGGTACAGAATTAAAAATGCCGAGTAAGGCCATGGTGCAAAGTGTGCCTAAGGAAGAAGCTAAAAATATTGCTGCTTCTGCTGATCAGGCATATAGAACTGGTCAATCTCAATTGTCTTTATCCGAAGTGAGTAAAACAATTGTTGGTGATCGCTTGAAAGTTGGCCCTGCAGATGGATTAGAGGGTGACGCTAAGCGTCGCATGGAAGATTTATTGGTTCAAGAAAAAGCACTATCTGATGCCAAACAAAAAATCGTTGAGCTTGAAAAAAATATTGCTGATCTGAAAACTTTGATTCAGAACTCAGACAAAGCTCCAGCAATGGCATCAGGTTGGAAAGCTTATGCAGGACCTATCGCGATTGCTGTGATGACATTGATTGCATTGTTGGTTCTTTTGAAGCTTTCAAAAAACCAGGCCAAGCAAAACCAAGCTCCTCAGATGCCAGCGCAAGCAGCACAGTTGTTTGCTTCTTTGGATCTCAATTTGGGTAGCCCAACATCTGCAGCATCAAAAAACTTGGATCTGCCAAGTGCTGAAACACTCAAGGTGAAATTGAACTTGGTCCGTGCCTACATCACCATCGAAGATTTCAGTGCAGCTAAAGTTGCATTGCAAGAGGTTTTAGCGGTGAGCAGCCAGGTTGATCCTGAGTTAACTATTCAGGCTCAGTCCTTGATGGCTGAGATTGATCAGCGTCAAGCTTAAAGATCATGCGCCTAGCACTGGGTTTGCAATACGACGGTGCTGCCTTTTCAGGATGGCAAACCCAAAGCAATGGCAACACTGTTCAAGATCATCTTGAAGAAGCATTACGCCACTTCATAGGCGACCCCCAAATTCAAGAAGTTAAAACCATCACTGCTGGCAGAACAGACACAGGTGTTCATGCTCTAGGGCAGGTGGTTCATTTCGACACCGAGATCGTTCGACCAGAAAATGCTTGGATTAAAGGCGTTAATTCTTTCTTACCAAAATCAGTAGTAGTGCAGTGGGTCAAAGCTGTCCCAGAAACATTTGATGCACGTTACTTGGCATTTGAGAGAACATATTGTTATGCTCTCTATACCGGCTCGCATGCAGCACCCTTGGTGCAAGGTAAGGCTGGTTACCTCATGTTACCAAGCGGTAAAAGCCTGGATATCGCAGCCATGCAGATAGCTAGCCAATGCTTAATTGGCGAACATGATTTCAGTTCATTTAGATCATCAGAGTGCCAAAGCAAAACGCCAGTCAAAACTTTGTACCAAGTAGAGATACACGGCGAGGGACCTTGGGTGTACTTTGTGCTCAAAGGAAATGCCTTTTTGCACCACATGGTCAGAAACTTGGTAGGTAGCCTCGTTCTGATTGGCCAAGGAAAAGAATCCCCAGAATGGTTAAAGACCGTCCTAGAAGCTAAGAATCGTCAGTTGGCGGCCCCCACTTTTATGGCGGATGGTTTGTATTTGGTCAGAGTAGGATATCCTGAGCACTTCGAGATTCCGGAACCCAATTTAACTGCTAGTCTATTACCAAGTGGTCTTTTGAAGTCTCTCAGTCGGTAAAATGACGGAAATCCTATAAAAGATAAAAAACACAAAAAACTGCAAAAACAGGCATTTTTTGAGCGATATACAGTAGAAAACAGTGAAAATTTAGTAAAAATTGCATAAAACCAAAATATAGAAAACTAATCAATGGGCTTGTTAAAACACACACCAGGTAAAACACGGATCAAATTCTGTGGTTTTACACGTTCAAGTGACGTCGATGACGCCGTACGTTTGGGTGTGGATGCTTTGGGATTCGTCTTTTACGCTCCAAGCCCTCGTTACGTCAGCCCAGAAGTAGCGGCGACCCTTGTGGGCCGTATGCCTGGTGGTGTGGATGCTGTTGCCTTGGTGGTCAACCCCACCGATGAAGAGGTGCAGCGCATTCAAGACAGAATGCCCCTCACTTTATGGCAGTTTCATGGGGATGAGTCTCCAGAGCGTTGCGCAGAGATTGCAGGGGGCTTGCCTTGGGTAAAAGCTGCCCGAATGAAGCCAGGATTCAGACTTGAGGATTTTTCTCTACAATATAGCCAAGCAGCCGGTTTTTTGCTGGACGCCTTCGTTGAGGGCTACGGTGGAGGCGGGCATGTATTCGATTGGTCTTTGATACCGGAAGTATGGGCAAAAGAAAACGCGCATCGGGTCGTTTTGAGTGGTGGATTGAACACGCACAACGTGGTCGAGGGAATCTCACACCTTAAACCTTGTGCTGTTGATGTCTCGAGTGGCATTGAAATAGCAAAAGGTCAAAAAAGCCCTGAGTTAATGCAGGCGTTTATCCAGGCTGTTCGTGATGCTGATGCCAGCATCCCATCCGCATAAAAAGGTCAAGACTATGTATGATTTTCCAGATGTAAGAGGTCATTTCGGCCCCTACGGTGGCGTGTTTGTTTCTGAGACGTTAATGTTTGCATTAAACGAGCTCAAAGAAACTTATGCCAAATATCAAAATGATCCAGAGTTCTTGGCTGAGTTTCATTCAGAGTTAAAACACTTTGTTGGTCGTCCATCGCCGGTGTATCACGCCAAGCGTTGGAGTGAACAATTAGGTGGTGCGCAAATCTACCTTAAACGTGAAGATTTAAATCACACTGGCGCTCACAAAATTAATAATGTGATTGGTCAAGCAATGTTGGCTAAGCGTATGGGTAAGAAACGCATCATCGCTGAAACAGGCGCTGGTCAACACGGTGTTGCAACTGCGACTATTTGTGCGCGTATGGGTTTGGAATGTATCGTCTATCAAGGTTCTGTAGACGTTGCTCGCCAAGCGCAAAACGTTTATCGCATGAAACTCTTGGGCGCCACAGTGGTGCCCGTCGAGTCCGGTACAAAAACACTTAAAGATGCTTTGAATGAAGCGATGCGTGATTGGGTCACCAACGTAGAAAGCACTTTTTACATTATTGGCACTGTTGCTGGTCCTCATCCATATCCAATGATGGTGCGCGATTTCCAAAGCGTGATTGGTGAAGAGTGCAAAGTACAAATGCCAGAAATGATTGGCCGTCAACCAGACTACGTGATGGCTTGTGTCGGTGGTGGTTCAAATGCCATGGGTATTTTTTATCCGTATATCGATGTGCCTGATGTGAAGTTAATTGGTGTTGAAGCTGCAGGTCGTGGCTTGAATACCAAAGATCACTCAGCCGCTTTGGTCGCGGGTACGCCAGGTGTTTTACACGGCAACCGTACTTATTTATTGCAAAACGAAGATGGTCAGATTGCAGAGACACATTCAGTTTCAGCAGGTATGGACTACCCAGGTGTAGGCCCAGAACATGCTTGGTTAAAAGATTCTAAGAGAGCAGAGTACGTGGCTGTGACTGATGATGAAGCGCTAAAAGCTTTCCATGATTGTTGCCGTATCGAAGGCATTATTCCTGCGCTTGAAAGCAGTCATGCCATTGCATACGCGTGCAAGCTCGCATCAAGCTTACCGAAAGATAAAACAATTTTGGTGAATTTATCTGGTCGTGGCGATAAAGATATGCACACGGTTGCTCAAGAATCAGGTTTGAAGTTTTAGGAATTTAGATGTCGAAAATTGCAAAAGTATTTGCTGAGCTGAAGGCTCAGGGTCGTAAAGGTTTGGTGCCTTTCATCACGGCAGGAGATCCTGAGCCTGGTATCACCTTAGATTTATTACATGCCTTGGTGCGTGGTGGTGCGGATGTGATTGAGTTGGGCATTCCATTCTCAGACCCTATGGCAGATGGCCCAGTGATTCAGCGAGCCTCTGAGCGCGCTTTATCGCACGGTATGAGTTTGAAGCACGTGATCGAGATTGTGAAAGAGTTCCGTCAAACCAATGATCACACGCCAATCGTTTTAATGGGCTATGCCAATCCTATCGAACATATGGGGACGGAGACTTTCGTACGAACAGCCAAAGACGCTGGCGTGGACGGAGTGTTGGTGGTGGATTACCCGCCTGAAGAATGTGAAGATTTTGCCCAGCAATGTAGAGCTGCTGGTATTGACCCTATTTTCTTGTTGGCGCCAACATCCTCTCAGGCTCGCATTGATCAAGTCGGTAAGGTGGCTGCTGGCTATATCTACTATGTATCGCTAAAAGGTGTGACAGGCTCAGCTAATCTAGATACCAAAGCCGTGGCCGGGATTATTCCCCAAATTAGGGCAGCCTCTCATGTGCCGATTGCGGTTGGTTTTGGCATTAGAGATGCTCAATCTGCTGTGGCAGTGGGGCAGACAGCGGATGCAGTGGTGATTGGTAGCCGAATTGTGCAATTATTAGAGGAAACCCCTAGCGCTGAAAGAGTACAATCACTAGAACGTTTCCTAAGGGACATCCGCGAGGCTTTGGATAAATAATATGAGTTGGTTAGATAAACTACTTCCGCCAAGTATTCAACATACTGACCCGGCACAACGTAAGAGCGTTCCTGAGGGTTTATGGGTGAAATGCCCATCTTGTGAAGCCGTTCTTTATCGTAACGATATCGAGGCGAATTTACATGTTTGCCCTAAGTGTGATCACCATATGCGCATTAATGCACGTGAGCGCCTGGATAAGTTATTGGATCTAGAAGGCCGTCATGAGATTGGTCAAGAAGTATTGCCAGTCGATGCACTGAAATTCAAAGACACGAAGAAATACCCAGATCGCCTCAAAGACGCTATCGATACCACGGGTGAAACCGATGCGATGGTGGTGATGGCTGGATCTATCCACACCATTCCTGTGGTAGTTGCCTGTTTCGAATTCGAGTTCATGGGTGGTTCCATGGGTTCTGTTGTGGGTGAGCGTTTTGTGCGCGGTGCCCAAATGGCTTTAGAGCAAAAAGTTCCTTTCATTTGTGTCAGCGCAACAGGTGGCGCACGTATGCAAGAGAGCTTGTTGTCATTAATGCAAATGGCTAAAACCAATGCGATGTTGGTGAAGTTAGCTCACGCACGTTTGCCATATATCAGCGTTTTAACTGATCCAACCATGGGCGGTATTTCTGCCAGCTTCGCTTTTATGGGTGACGTGGTGATGGCTGAGCCTAAGGCTTTGATCGGATTCGCGGGTCCTCGAGTGATTGAGCAGACTGTGCGCGAAAAATTGCCAGAAGGCTTCCAAAGATCAGAGTTCTTGATGCAAAAAGGTGGCATTGACATGATTGTTGATCGCCGCAATATGCGACAAGAAATTGCTCAGTTGTTGGCGCTGTTACTTAAGCAGCCTAGCGATTCAGTAGCTTAACTAGACAGTTTCTAGTTTGTCTGCGACCTTTGATAATCTAGATGATTGGTTGCGTCACCTAGAGCAGGCGCATCCTGTTGGCATTGATATGGGCTTAGACCGTATCAATCGCGTGAAAGATGCCCTGGCACTTCACTTTGATGCCCTTGTTTTCACAGTTGGCGGTACTAATGGCAAGGGCTCTACTTGTGCTTTGCTTGAAAGCATTCTTTTGGCGGCGTCTTATAAAGTAGGCTGCCATACATCCCCCCATTTTCTGAAGTTCAATGAGCGAGCTCGCGTCAATGGCGAAATGGTCAGCGACGAGCTTTTACTTGAGCATTTCAACATCGTTGAAGCAGCCAGAGCGGGCCTGCCAGATGCCCCAAGCTTGACCTATTTTGAGTTCACCACCTTGGCCATCATGCATTTGTTTTCCAAGGCAGGTTTGGATGCGGTTATCTTGGAAGTAGGTCTAGGTGGGCGCTTAGATGCTGTCAATATGATTGACGCCGATTGCGCGATTGTGACCAGCATTGATTTAGACCATATGGATTATCTGGGTGATACCCGTGAAAAGATTGCTTTTGAAAAAGCAGGTATTTTCAGGTCTGATAAACCTGCCATTTGTGGTGATCCTGTTCCGCCTCAATCCCTTATTGATCATGCTGAGGCCATTGGCGCAGATTTGTGGATCATGGGAAGAGACTTTAATTTCCAGGGCGACAAACAGCAGTGGGGTTGGGCGGGTAGAAATAAACGCTTTTCTGGTTTGGGTTATCCCGCTCTCAGGGGCGCCAATCAATTATTGAATGCCTCAGCCGTGATCGCGGCTTTGATTGCTGTGCGTGACCGTTTGCCAGTCGGGGCTCAAGAAATCAGAAATGGTATGGCTTGGGTTGAGTTGCCAGGACGCTTCCAAGTCTTGCCAGGTCAGCCAACCATCATCTTGGATGTGGCTCACAATCCCCATGCGAGCGCCGCCTTAGCTCAAAACCTGGAAAACATGGCTTACCACCCGTATACCATTGCTGTTTTTGGCGCCATGGCTGATAAAGACATCGCTGGGGTGCTGAAACCCATGCTCGATAAGGTTGATTTTTGGTATTTTTGTGACTTGCCAACTCCAAGAGCAGCCTCGGCAGAAGATCTCGCTAAGGAGTTAAAAGCTCTGGGCTTTAAGGAAGGCAAGGATTCTGGGATTGAAACCTTTAAAAGTCCAGAATTAGCCTATCAAGCAGCGCTAAAAAAGGCAGGTGAGGGTGATAGAATATCGGTATTCGGATCCTTCTTCACTGTAGCTGGTGTGTTGGCCTATCGAAATGCAAAAGCTCATTAAATATGACACAACTTTGACTTAGAAATTTAGCTGATGCGCCTACCTTTTTTTAACCGCCCAAGTACAAAAAACAACACGCCAGTTGAGGATAATCTAACGGAAGATCCTGAACGTCAAAAGGCAAGACACCGTTTAATTGGCGCTGTTTTCATGGTCACGGTCGCGGTAGCTGGTTTACCTCTCATATTTGATTCTCAACCGAAGAATCATGCCAACGACATCGCCATCCAAATTATTCAGCCGGGCGCCAAAGATGAAAAGCCTGCTGATGCTAAATCTGTTGCAGCTTCTGAAGCTGATAAAAAAGCGGCTTTAGAAAAAGAAGCCAAAGATTCAAAGGATTCCAAGGACTCCAAAGAAGCCAAAAAAGAAACCCTCAAAGAAGAAGCAAAATCTGACAAGCCTGCACCGGTTGCAAAGACTTTAGATAAAGGCGAAGAAGTCATTGCTATTTTGGAAGGGCGTCAAGATAAAAAGCCAGCACCAGCAACAGCTAGTCCTGCAGCTAACGGCTCTAAATATGTCATACAGATTGGCGCTTTCTCATCAGAGGAACGCGTTAAAAATTGGCAAGCCAAACTGAAAGAACAAAAAGTAACAACGTATGTTGATATCAGAACAAATAAAGAAGGTGGCAAGTTACATCTCTTGAGGTCAGGCCCTTACGCTGACAAAGCAAGTGCTGAAGCTGCTGAGAAAAAGATTCGTTACGTTGGCTTGAGTCCCAAGCTCATTGAGCAAAAAGCCAACTAATTAATCAAAGAGAATTAGCCTTATGAGCCTTCATTTCACGCTAATAGATATCCTGGCTTTTGCGATTTTGGTGATATCTGGTTTGATGGGTATCTGGCGTGGTTTGGTTCGTGAAGTATTAGCCCTGATTGGTTGGGTTGCTGCTTCTTGGATTGCCTATCACTATGCGACTTGGTTGGCCTATGAATGGTTAACGGGAGTGCCTGGTGGTGAGATGACTCGTTTAGCTTTGGGTTTTGTTATTTTGTTCATTGTGGTCATGATCGTTTGTGCCTTAGTCGGAAAATTCCTGGCTAAGTTAATGCAACAAGCGGGCTTGAGCCCCATGGATCGTTTTTTAGGTTTTGCATTTGGTTTGTTAAGAGGTTTATTGGTCGTTGTGGTCTTAAGTAGTTTGGCTGCATTAACCAGTATTTCTCAAACTACTGAATGGCGAAAAGCTTGGTCCTTGCCTGCAATTGAATTATTGATTGGCATGACTCAGGCATGGTTACCGGATGAATGGGCTGCTCAGGTGTCTGGGCAGTTGAAGAAGTAAGTTTTAAAAAGATAGAGGTCTCTATGTGCGGTATTGTCGGTGCGGTAGGCAATAGTCCAGTCAATCAGTTGCTGTATGACGCTTTGTTGTTATTGCAACATCGTGGTCAGGATGCTGCTGGTATTGCAACCATGAACGGCAGTTCATTTAGCATGCATAAAGCAAACGGCATGGTGCGTGATGTATTCCGCACTCGTAATATGCGCAGCTTGCCAGGTAATGCTGGTATTGGTCAGGTTCGTTACCCAACAGCCGGATCAGCCAGTAGTGAAGAAGAGGCTCAGCCTTTTTATGTGAATGCACCATTTGGCATTATCTTGGCGCACAACGGTAATTTAACAAACGCCCCAGCATTGCGCGATGAGATGTTCTACCGTGATAGACGTCACATCAATACCAATTCTGATACAGAAGTTTTATTAAACGTTTTAGCCGACGAATTGCAACGCGCCACCAACAGCATCGCTTTGGATGCAAGCGCTGCATTTGCCGCTGTGACTAAAGTTCACCAGCGTCTCAAAGGTTCATATGCGGTTGTATCTTTGATTGCTGGTTATGGTTTGTTAGCTTTCCGCGATCCATTTGGTATTCGTCCTTTGTGTATCGGTCGCTTAGACACGCCTCAAGGTCCTGAGTGGATGATTGCTTCTGAATCAGTCACTCTTGAAGGTTTGGGTTTTAAGGTGGTTAGAGATGTGGCTCCCGGCGAAGCCATCTTCATTGATAACGCTGGTCAATTCCACAGCAAGCTATGTGCTGAGGGCGCTAAATTAAATCCATGTATTTTTGAATACGTTTATTTGGCTCGCCCAGATTCATGTATTGATGGTGTGACTGTTTACGACGTGCGTTTATTGATGGGTAACTACTTGGCTCAAAAGATTGCTCGTGAAACGGATGCATCACAAATTGATGTCGTGATGCCGATTCCTGATTCAAGCCGACCAGCTGCGATGCAAGTAGCCAAGTTATTAGGCGTGCCGTACCGCGAAGGATTCTTTAAGAATCGTTATGTGGGCCGTACATTCATCATGCCTGGTCAAGCTATGCGTAAAAAATCAGTGCGCCAAAAACTCAACGCTATGCGTTTGGAGTTCAAAGATAAAAACGTTCTGATTGTCGATGACTCCATTGTGCGTGGCACTACCTCTTATGAGATTGTGCAAATGGCCCGTGATGCAGGCGCTAAGAAAGTGATCTTCGCTTCAGCTGCACCGCCGGTTCGTTTCCCGAACGTCTATGGCATTGATATGCCAACGCGCAGTGAGTTAGTGGCTTATGGCCGTACTCATGAAGAAATTACCAAGCTGATTGGTGCTGATGAACTGATT
>JACCDL010133146.1_pt1 | contig 10913 bp, 9 predicted proteins | sample 7441931 | NCBI WGS metagenome assembly JACCDL01 (sample SAMN15323437, study PRJNA562643) | freshwater metagenome | isolation source: river surface water | place: USA:Blue River Watershed | collected 2017-08-16 | reverse complement strand
GGGCGTCACCGCCTGCTCGATCGCCCCAAACAGGCTCTGGCCATCCAGGCCTTTCATCTCGATGCGCACGGTGTCGCCGTAACGCATGAAGCCCGTAGAGGGTGCACCGTCGAGCAAGGTTTCCATGGTGCGTTTCTCAGCAATACAGCTGTAGCCCTTGGGCCATTCTTGGCGGCCCTTGCTTTCGATGCCTCGGTTGCTGACCGTGCCGCTTCCGATGATGCTGCCCGCACGTACGTTACGCGTTTTGCACAGGTGGGAGATCAATTGACCGAAATGAAACGTCATGTCGGCACCGGCATCACACATGCCCACCTTGCGTCCGTTCCAGGTGGTTTGCAGGGTGAGATGTACCCGGCCATGGTCCCAGGCTGAGCCCAGTTCATCCAGCGTGACCGCCACCGGACTGAACGCCGTGGCCGGTTTGCTCTGCAAAAAACCAAAGTATTTGGCCAACTCATCCGATACCAGGTTACGCAAGGACACGTCGTTGGCGAGCATCACCAGGCGAATGCCCTCCAGCGCCTGCTCGGGCGACGCGGCCATGGGCACATCGCCCGTGATCACGGCCATCTCGGCCTCGAAGTCGATGCCCCAGTCTTCGCTGCGGCACACAATGGGGTCATTGGGACCGATGAGATCGTCGCTGCCCCCCTGGTACATCAGGGGTTCGGTGTAGTAGCTATCGGGCACCTGGGTGGCGCTGGCCGCGCGCACCAGTTCGACATGGTTGATGTAGGCCGAGCCGTCCACCCACTGGTAGGCGCGCGGCAGGGGGGCCATGCAGCGCTGCGGCTCGAAGGGGAACGCATGACGGGCCTTGCCATGGTTGAGGTTTTCGGAGAGATCCTGCAACTGGGGCGAGAGAAAATTCCAGTCATCCAGCACCTGCTGCAGGCGATGGGCAATCCCACTGGCGTAGTGCGCCTGGGTGAGGTCGCGGGAGACGACAACCAGCTGGCCGTCACGGGAACCATCCTTGTAGGTGGCAAGTTTCATCGCGCAGTCTTTCGATTGGGTTCGCCCTCCATGGGCGGTGCCGCGTCAGTGTCGGCCAGCACGGGCGGGAAGATGCGAGCCATTCTACAAAGCGGCTTCGTGGGACACTTGCGTCAACCGCTGGCTCCGCGCCCCGTTGAGCACTCATCACCCCATGCCCATGCCGCGACTGACCCGAACCTCACCCCCCCGCCGTCACCTGCTGTTCACCACCGGGTGCGTGCTAGGTCTGCACCTGGCGTTACTGGGGTCTCCGCTGTCCGCCATGAACCGCTCGGTCAGTTCCATGCCATGGACTCCAACCTCTTTACCCCCCATATCAAGTGGCGACTCGACCCAGTCGCTCCCCCCTGCATCGGTCTCGCAAGAAGGTGTCTCGTCACCGCCCGAGCGTCTGAGGGTGCGCATCGCGCACCTGGCACCCGTTGCACCGCCCCTCGCCACAGAAACCTCATCAGCGTCCGCCGAGGCTTCGCTGCCGACACCCCTCGAGCCTGCACTTGAGCTTGCTTCAACCACCTGGACATTGGCCCAAGCCTCCGGTGTGAGCGAGTCTTCACTACGACCCAACCCATCAGAAATCAAGGCTCAGCCAGCGGTAAAACTGCCGAACTCTGCACGGCTGCAGTTTGACATTCTGGGCAAGATCAAGGGCTTTGGCTACACGGTCAGCGGTGAGATGACCTGGCAGCAAGACGGTCGACAGTACCAGTGCCGCTACGACATCGGCATGCCGTTGCTGGGCTCCCGGGTGCAGACCAGCCAGGGTCAGATCGGCGCAAGCGGCCTGCTGCCGACCCGGTTTGGCGACAAGGTCAAAAGCGAGCAGGCGGCGCATTTTGAACGCGACAAGGGGCTCATCAGCTTCAGCGCCAACACGCCCTCAACCCCCCTGGAGCCCGGTGCTCAAGACCGACTGAGCCTCTTCATGCAACTGGCCTCCCTGTTGGCGGGCGCCCCGCAACGCTACCCCACCGGCACGCAAATCACCCTGCAGATCGTGTCGGCCCGTGAGGCTGAGCCCTGGACTTTTCGGGTGGACGCGGCTGAAACACTGCAACTGCCCTTGGGCCCCACCCAGGCCGTGCGGCTCACGCGCCTGCCCCGTCAACCCTACGACCAGCAGGTCGACCTCTGGTTTGCTCCTTCCATGGGGTATCTTCCTGTTAGGCTGCGTGTGACGCACCCCAACGGCGATGTGGCCGACCAGGTCTTGCGCCGACTGGAACCGCCGGGTTGATGAAACCCCAGCCCTGACTTGAAGAGCCGATGGACCGCCCCACCTGCGTACCTATGAACACACTTTACGATTCCGAATCCTTTGTGGTCGTCCACCTGCAAGCACCGGGGCACGAGGTATCCCACACCAGGGGGGTTGAGGCGCAGAAACAGGCACCTGTCATGCCTCGGCACGGGTTCGAAATTGTCGACAAACGCTCCGGCAAGGAGGTCTACCTGGATGGCTCCTGGGCCGAACTGTTCCAGCAGCACCTGCAGGCCTGGCAGCGCAACAGCCCCACCCAGGAAGAAGTGGAAGCGACGTTGGAGCAATACAGCGGCCTGGCCCAGCAACCCGTGCTGGTTCACTGAGCACTAGGCGGCGGCGTTATTCCGGTTCGATCTTTGCATCGCGCACCACCTTGGCCCAGCGCGGCGCCTCGGCCTTGATGAGCGCGGCAAATTGTTCGGGTGTACCGGCGGCCACTTCGTTGCCCTGGCTGATGATCTTCTCGCGCAAATCGGCGTCCTGCAGTGCCTTGTTGCACGCAGCGTTCAGTTGACGAACGATTTCGGTGGGCAAGCCCTTGGGTCCCACGAGTCCCTGCCAGTTCAACACCTCCACAGCGGGATAGCCCTGCTCAGCCATGGTAGGCAGATCCGGCAACAGCGGGGAGCGAGTCTTGCTGGTGATGGCCAACGCACGCAGTCGCCCGCCTTTGATCGCTGGCATGGCGCTGTACATCTGCTCGAACATCAGGTGAACCTGTCCGCTCATCAGGTCGGTGGCGCCGGCTGCACCGCTCTTGTAGGGTGCATGAATCATGTCGATGCCCGCCGAATGTTCGAACAAAGCACCACTCAGGTGGTGGGTTCCGCCAATACCCCCCGAGGCATAGCTCAGCTTGCCCGGCGCCGCCTTGGCGGCAGCCACGATGTCCTTCACGGACCTGTAGGGCGAATCGTCCCGAACCATCAAGACCAGCGGTCCGCGCTCGATCAAGGCAATGGGAACGATGTCGGTGAAGGGGTCGAAGTTCAACTTCTTGAACAACGCGTGGTTAACTGCCAAGGGCGCGAAGTTGCCCATGCCGATGGTGTACCCGTCAGGCCTCGCCCGTGCAATGACCTCGGTACCGATATTCCCACCCGCCCCCGCCTTGTTGTCCACGATGATGGGTTGTCCCAGCAGCGTGGACATGACCTTGGCCACCTGCCGTGAGCGGCTGTCGGCGTTGCCACCGGCCGCATAGGGGCACACCCAGGTGATGGGCTTGCTGGGGTATTTTTCCTGCGCCAGCGCGGCCAAGGGACTGGCGGCCAGCCAGGCAGCCTGTACCGCCGATTGCTTCAGCAGAACGCGACGATTGAATGCAGTCATGGGAGGGCTCGACGCAGTGACAGTATCTCAAGCGTGGCGACGAATCGAATCGGCCACGGTGCTCACCATCTGCTCAATGTGCGAGGACTCGACAATGAACGGTGGAGCCAGCACCAGGCTTTCGCCCGACGGCCGCACCAGCACCCCGCGCTGGAAGCAATCCAAGAAGATGTCATAGGTGCGCCGCCCAGGGGCGCCTGCGCGCGGGCTCATCTCCACCGCCCCGGCCAGGCCATGGCTGCGGATGCTGATGACGTTGGGCAAACCTTTGAAGGCCGAATGCATGGCGTCACCCAGGACACGCCCCATGGCGCCAGCACGGGCGAACAGGTCTTCCTGCTTGAAGAGTTCCAGCGTGGCCAAGGCCGCCGCGCACGCCACCGGGTGGCCCGAGTAGGTGTAGCCGTGAAAGAACTCGATGCCGTGCTCGGGCGCGTCCACCCCCATCATCGCGTCATAGATCATGTCGCGACAGACGACACCGCCCAGCGGAATGATGCCGTTGGTCACGCACTTGGCAAAGTTGAGCATGTCGGGCACCACACCGTAGAAGTCGGCTCCAAACGGCACACCCAGGCGCCCAAAGCCGGTGATGACCTCGTCAAAAATCAGCAGAATGCCGTGACGCGTGCAGATGTCACGCAAGCGCTTGAGGTAGCCCTGCGGCGGCATGAACCACCCGGCGCTACCCGCCACCGGTTCGACGATGATGGCCGCCACATTGCTCGGGTCATGCAACGGCAGGATACGCTGCTCCAGCTCATTGAGGTAAGACTCGTCGGCCGTTGGCTCCACCCCGTTGTAATACGCGTTGCGCTCGGGGTTATGGAAGAAGGGCATGTGGTCGACGCGCGGCAAGAGGGCCGTGCCAAACGCCTTGCGGTTGGCTGGAATGCCGCCCACGCTCATGCCACCAAACCCCACGCCGTGGTAGCCACGCTCACGCCCAATGAAGACGGTGCGATGGCCTTCGCCACGGGCCCGGTGATAGGCCAGCGCCACTTTCAGGGAGGTGTCTGCTGCTTCAGAGCCGGAGTTACAAAACAACACCTTGTTGAGGTCGCCAGGCGCCAGCGCCGCAATGGCCTCGGCGGCCTGGAAGGCCTTGTCGTTGCCCATCTGGAAGGCGGTGGCGTAGTCCAGCGTGTCGAGTTGCTGCTTGATCGCCTCGTTGAGTTCGCGCCGGTTGTGCCCGGCGCCCACACACCACAGGCTGGAAATGCCGTCGATAACCTGGCGCCCATCGTGCGTGGTGAAGTGCATGCCCTGCGCTGCGACAAACACGCGTGGCTGCTGCCGGAAATGGCGGTTGGGGGTGAAGGGTAACCAGTGGTTGTCGAGGTGAAAGTCTTGGAAAGCCATGTCGTCTCCATGCCCCTAACAGGGGGTAAAAGCTGATTGTGCATCGAAAATTACAATCGCTGCATGTCCTCTTACATTCTGAACCTCTCCTGCCCTGACCGCACAGGTATCGTGCATGCCGTTTCCGGCTTCCTGCTCGAGCGCGGCGGCAATATCGAAGAGGCGGCTCAATACAACGACCGCGACACGGGGTTGTTCTTCATGCGGGTTGCATTTGCCTGCGAACTCGACATCGAGGCGCTGCAACAGCAGATTGGGCTGCTGGCCCAGGGCTTTGGCATGCGCTGGTCCCTGCACAATGCCACCGCCCCCATGCGCTGCGTCATCATGGTCAGCCGCGAGGGTCATTGCCTCAACGACTTGCTGTTTCGCTGCAAGAGCGGACTGCTGCCACTGGACGTGCGCGCCATCGTTAGCAACCACCGGGACTTCTACCAACTGGCCGCCAGTTACAACATCCCGTTCCACCACATCCCGGTCACGGCCGCCACCAAGGACCAAGCCGAGGCACGGCAGTTGGAAATCATCCGAGCCGAACAGGCCGAACTCGTGGTGCTGGCGCGCTACATGCAGATCCTCTCGGACAACCTGTGCCGTGAATTGCAAGGCCGTGCCATCAACATCCACCACAGCTTTTTACCCAGCTTCAAAGGCGCCAAGCCTTACTACCAGGCCCACGAGCGCGGTGTGAAGCTGATCGGCGCCACGGCGCATTACGTGACAGCCGACCTCGATGAAGGCCCGATCATCGAGCAGGATGTGGCCCGGGTGGACCACAGCAAAACGGTGGAGGACCTGACCGCGATCGGGCGGGACACCGAAAGCCAGGTGCTGGCCCGCGCCGTCAAATGGCACAGCGAACACCGCGTGCTGCTGGACGGGCACAAGACCGTCATCTTCAAATAAACCGGGCAACGGGGCGGGTAGCCCAGCCTCAGCCTGAAAACGCCGAAGCTACCGAGCCCCAGCGGGCCCCATGGACAAACTGTTTGGCGTACAGTGTTGGTCATGAACGCACCCGCCTCCCACTCCCAGCAGCAAGCCCTGGACCGCGCCGAGCGCCAGTCACGCGTGGTGGTTGCCCTGCGCCGCCACCTGCCCGCGCACGCCGTGTTGTTCACGCCTGAAGACACCACCCCCTACGAATGTGACGGCCTGACGGCCTACCGCCAGCGTCCCCTTTGCGTGGCCTTGCCGGAAACCTACGAGCAGGTGCAACAGGTCTTGCGCGCCTGTCATGCACTGGCCGTACCCGTGGTCGCTCGGGGCGCGGGCACAGGGCTCTCGGGCGGGGCCATGCCCCATGGCGATGGTGTGACGCTGTCGCTGGCCAAATTCAACCGCATCCTCTCGGTCGACGCCTACAGTCGCACGGCCGTGGTGCAAAGTGGCGTCCGCAACCTGGCCATCAGCGAGGCGGCCGCGCCCCTGGGCCTTTACTATGCGCCCGACCCCTCCAGCCAAATTGCTTGCACCATCGGGGGCAACGTGGCGGAAAACTCGGGCGGCGTGCATTGCCTCAAGTACGGACTCACCTTGCACAACGTGATCAAGGTCAAGGGTTTCACTGTCGAAGGCGATCCGGTCGAGTTTGGTGGCGACGCCCTGGACACCCCTGGCCTGGACCTGTTGCCCCTGGTGGTGGGTTCGGAGGGCATGCTGGCCGTGACCACCGAGGTCACCGTCAAGCTGGTCCCCAAGCCACAACTGGCTCGGTGCATCATGGCCAGCTTTGCCGACGTGCGCCAGGCTGGCGAAGCCGTGGCCGCCATCATTGCGGCGGGCATCATCCCGGCCGGGCTCGAAATGATGGACAAGCTCATGACTGCGGCCGTCGAGGACTATGTCCACGCAGGATATGACCTGGAGGCTGCCGCCATCTTGCTGTGCGAGAGCGACGGCACCCCCGAGGAAGTGGCGGAGGAGATCGAGCGCATGAGCGAGGTCTTGCGCGGCTGCGGTGCCACGGCCATTGCCGTGAGCCAGAGTGAGGCCGAGCGGTTGCGGTTCTGGAGCGGACGCAAAAACGCCTTCCCGGCGTCAGGGCGCATCAGCCCCGACTACATGTGCATGGACTCCACCATTCCTCGCAACCGCTTGGCCGATATTTTGTTGGCCATTGCCGAGATGGAAAAGAAATACCAATTGCGCTGCGCCAATGTATTTCACGCAGGCGATGGCAACTTGCATCCACTCATTTTGTTTGATGCCAATGACCCTGATCAACTGCACCGCTGTGAGTTGTTTGGTGCCGACATTTTAGAAACCAGCGTGGCCATGGGCGGCACCGTCACGGGCGAACACGGCGTGGGCATTGAAAAGCTCAACAGCATGTGCGTGCAGTTCACCCCTGAGGAGCGCGAGCAGATGTTTGCCATCAAGCGTGCCTTTGATCCGCTGGAACTGCTCAACCCCGGCAAGGTGATCCCCACGCTGCATCGCTGCGCTGAGTACGGTCGTGTGGTGGTGCGCGGCGGGCAACTGCCCCATCCCACGCTGGAGCGCTTCTGAGCGCTCAACGCCGTCCAAAGATCGCCGTCCCGACGCGCACCATCGTGCTGCCGGCTTGAATGGCGGTCTCCAGATCAGCCGTCATCCCCATCGACAGCACGTCCAGCGTCTGATCTGGCAGGCTGGACTGCAGTTGACGCCACACATGCGCTGTGCGCTGATGCACCGCCAGCAGGGCCGACTCGTCCGCCACGGGGTCGGGAATGGTCATGAGCCCGCGCAATTGCATGCGTGGTAGTGCCACCACAGCCTGGGCCAACGCCAACACATCATTGGGCGTCACGCCCGATTTGGTCTCGCCACCGTCGATATTGACTTGCAAGCAGACCTGCAGGGGGGGCAGATGCGCGGGGCGCTGCTCGCTCAGGCGTTGTGCGATTTTCAGGCGGTCAATGCTGTGGACCCAATCGAAGTGCTCGGCCACCAGACGGGTCTTGTTGCTCTGGATCGGACCGATGCAATGCCACACCAGTCCCGCCGTGGCGGGCTCGGCGCGCAGTTGCTGAATCTTGTCGACGCCTTCCTGGATGTAGTTTTCGCCGAAATCGACTTGCCCGCACGCCGCCACGGTTCGGATGGCGTCAACCCCAAAGGTTTTGGAGACGGCCAGCAAACGCACCGATGAGGGCTCGCGCCCGCAGGCCTGCGCTGCCCGCGTGATGCGTTGACAAACGTCTTGATAGTGCTGCGCCAGGGTTTCCATAATGCCTCGACTGTAACCCCCACTGCGCAGCTTGCACGTGCCCTGCCCATCACCCTCCCTTCAGTATTGGCTCGGGTTGGCCCGCGCCGCCAAGGCCAGCGACTTGCACGTGTCGGCCGGACAACCCCCGCGGGTGCGTGCCGAGGGCCAGATGCGCGCGCTCGCAGACCACCTCTTGTCGGCCGAGGAGGCTTACGCCCTGCGCCGTGAGGCCCTGCTGGGCGCTGACATCGCACACCCCGGCACCGACGCGGACTTTGCCCTGAACCTGCCACCCCATGGTCGTTGCCGGGTCAATGCCTTCGAGCATTTGCTTGGCGCTGGCCTGGTCCTGCGTCTGCTGCCGGACCACGTGCCGAATCTGGCACAACTGGAGGTGCCGCCGGCGGTGATGCCGTGGCTGGACGCGCCGGGCGGTCTGGTCCTGGTGACAGGCGCGACCGGCAGCGGCAAAAGCACCACCCTGGCCGCACTGGTGCAGCATCTCAACCTGACCCGCCATGGCCACATCCTGACGCTGGAAGACCCGATCGAGTTTGTCCACACGTCTGCACATTGCCAGATCCACCAGCGTGAAATCGGGCGCCACACCCCGGATTTCGCCACCGGTTTGCGCGCCGCCCTGCGCGAGGACCCAGATGTCATCCTGGTGGGGGAATTGCGTGACCTCGACAGCATCCGGCTGGCCCTCACCGCAGCCGAAACCGGTCATCTGGTGCTGGCCACCTTGCACACCCGCAGCGCGGCCCACACCATCAGCCGACTGGTCGATGTGTTTCCCCCCGCCGACAAACCCTCTGTGCGCAACCAGCTCAGCCTGTCGCTGCTGGGTGTGGTGTCTCAGCAGTTGCTCCCCTCCTTGCAAGGGACCCGCATGGCGGTGCACGAGGTGCTGTGCTGCACACCGGCCATCCGGCACCTGATCCGGGAGGACAAGCTGTCGCACATCGACAATGCCATGCAAACCGGTGCCGCCCACGGCATGCAAACCATGCAGCAAGCCGTGCAACGCGGCGTGTTGGCCGGTCGGTTGGCGGCCTCATCAGGAGCGGCCTCAACAGGAGCGCCTTGAACCGACGCGTCCCGCGGCAGTTGCACCAAGTCGCCTTGACACCTGCTTGCAAGGCCAGGCTAGCAGAGCAAAGACCTGTCCGTGGCGCATCCGAACCGAGCCCTCTATGATGGCGCCTGTGGCGTCGATATTTCCCTGGCGCCCCATTCTTCACCCCCTGTCATTGCTCCAGATTGTTCGCCATGTCCAGCATCAACCCCCGCACCTACGACTCGACTCCCCCCACCGCCGTGGCCTTCATTGGCCTGGGCGTCATGGGCTACCCCATGGCCGGCCACTTGGCACAGGCCGGCCATGCCGTGACGGTATACAACCGCAACGCCGCCAAGGCCCAAGCCTGGTGTCAGGAGTTCGCTGCCAGCAAGGCCCCGCGCAGTGCCGCCACCCCGCGCGAAGCCGCGCAGGGCGCTGACATCGTGTTTTGCTGCGTGGGCAACGACGACGATCTGCGCTCGGTCATCCTGGGGCCGGACGGCGCCCTGGCCGGCATGAAGGCCGGCGCCATCCTGGTCGATCACACCACGGCCTCAGCCAACGTGGCGCGCGAGCTCTACCAAGCGGCCAAGGCACAAAGTGCCGCCTTCCTGGATGCGCCGGTTTCGGGCGGTCAAGGGGGGGCGCAAAACGGTCTGCTGACCGTGATGTGTGGCGGCGACTCTGCCGTGTTTGACAAGGTCAAGCCCGTGGCCATGGCCTTCTCGCGCGCCTTCACCTTGATGGGCGAGAGTGGCGCGGGCCAACTCACCAAGATGGTCAACCAGATCTGTATCGCCGGCCTGGTGCAGGGCTTAAGCGAGGGCATTGCCTTTGGCACCCGAGCCGGTCTGGATGTGAACCTGGTGCTGGACGTGATCGGCAAAGGAGCCGCCCAGAGCTGGCAAATGGACAACCGCGGCAAGACCATGGTGGCCGATAAGTTTGACTTTGGTTTTGCGGTGGACTGGATGCGCAAGGACCTGGGCCTGGCCATGGACGAGGCCAAGCGCAACGGCGCCCGACTGCCCGTCACCGCCCTGGTCGATCAGTTCTACGCTGACGTGCAGCAACTCGGCGGCAGCCGCTGGGACACCTCCAGCCTGGTCAAACGGCTGAAGTAATCAGGGGCGGCCTGGGCCCTATTTGGCGCTGCCAGCTGGGGCGGGAGCCGCCGACTTGGGCGGGGCTGGCAAGAGGGCCTGCAACTCTTCTTCGGTCAGGATGTCGAAGATGCGAACCACCTTCTTCACGCCCGAGACCTGACGCGCCAGGTCGGACGCGCGTTGCGCCTCGCGTTGCGTGACGCGTCCCATCAGGTACACCGTGCCGCGCTCGGTGACCACCTTGAATGCATTGGCAAAAATGTCCTTGCTGTCCACCATGCTGGCTTTGACCTTGCCGGAGATCAGCGTGTCCATCGATCGGTCGGCCAGCGAGCTGGTTGGTGCCACCACCAGTTCGTTGACCACCGACCGCACGTTGTCGACCTGAGACACCAGCTGGTTGGCGTAGTCCTTGTCCTTCTGCGCCGGCACCTCACCGGTCAAGAGCACCTGGCGGTTGTAGCTGGTGACATTGATGTGCACACGGCTGCCCAGCATGTCACGGATGCGGTTGGCGCTTCGCAGTTCGATGCCCTCATCTTCCAGTTGAATCCCTGAGGTGCGGCGATCGCTGGCCACCAAGGCTCC
>JACCDL010470512.1_pt1 | contig 10914 bp, 10 predicted proteins | sample 7441931 | NCBI WGS metagenome assembly JACCDL01 (sample SAMN15323437, study PRJNA562643) | freshwater metagenome | isolation source: river surface water | place: USA:Blue River Watershed | collected 2017-08-16 | reverse complement strand
TATCCTTGGCTCTGGCGAATCATGCCAAATGGTGTGCCTGGGCTGGCATTTACGCTAGTGGTTGCTTCGGTTACCACTCAGGTTGTGGCCGCCTGGTTTGGCGCTACACCAGACCTAGTGCTTTGGTCATTTGCGTTGCTACCCATCCCAATGCTGCTGCTGAGTGTGCTTCACATACTTGGACGCGAAGGTTTGCCAGACGAGGTTCGCTGGATAAAGCGCCCTGGCTTAGTCTGGTTGTATCGAATTGGTGGTGTCTTGATGTTGCTACTAACTATGAAACTTGCTGGAGTAATTTAGTGCCAAAAAAGAAGTCACAACGAAAAGCGGTTGTGCCAGTTGAGCAATCTAAAACATCTGTTAAGCCTTGGATTCGTTGGTCCGCAATCATAGTTATTTTCGCCCTGGTCTTTTCAATCATGCTCGCTGCATTTTCTTCTGCGCCAGCAAGTGCGGCGAGCAGCTCACCTTCCGTATGTGCTCCGATTGACAGCGACAACGATGGCATCAAGAACAATGCAGATCCAGACATCGATGGAGACGATACAGTCAACGGACTTGATGATGACATTGATGGTGATGGGGTTGAAAACTCAAAAGATTCTGATCCGGCAGCCACAAATTGTGAAGAGTCGACCACTCCGCCTGTTCTCAACGAAAATCTAAATCCTGACGGGACTTCAAAGAATGTTGATTTCGCTTGGCAGTGGGTAGTCGGCGCCCTCGCTATCGGGTTTGGTTACCTCACATTACGTCAGGCGCGCAGACGTAAATAATTTTTTGAGATTATTAATTCATGGCAAGGCTTCTTATTAATCATGGAATGGGAAACTGGCGTTGGCCAGATCACTGGCAGCGGCACCTTGCTACTGCCGCTCGCAACAAAGGCCATTTGGTTTCCTATGTACAGTTTCCAAACCCGGATCGACCAGAGATACAGGATTGGCAGAACCTACTGGTTGCCGAAACACAACTCCTGCAAGAGTCGGGTTCGGGGGAACTCCTATTTGTCGGGCATTCACTGGGGTCTTTGAACTTTCTTTATGCCGCCCAAACTGGCGTTTTACCGGCGAGATTCGACCGCGTCTTGCTTGTGGCTCCAGCGGATCCGGCTTTGCTGCCAGACCTCGAAATTGAGCGAATCGAACTGTCCAAGATTGATCTAACGAAGGTTGCCAAGTCAGTTCAAATAGTAGCCAGCGACAACGATCAGTGGCTTCCAGAGGGGATAGAGGCCACATTTGGAGAGCCCCTCGGAATTGAGCCGGTAGTGATTCCAGGTGGAAAACACCTGTCGCTAGCTGATGGCTGGGGTCGCTGGCAAGGAGTTATCGATTGGGTGGATAACCCAAGTGCCGACCTAACCAAACGTTAGCCCCTGATTAGGCTGGCAAGATGAGGATTCTACTTATCGGTGCCGGTGGTGTTGGTGCAGCTATTGTCAAGCTTGCAGCAACTCGAAAATTTTTCGAACAGATGGTTGTTTCCGACTATGACTTGAGTCGTGCTGAGGCGGCGGTTGCAGCGGTGAGTGACGCTCGCTTTTCAGGTATAAAAATCGATGCCGGTAGTGCCTCTAACATCGTGGATGTTTGTCGAACACATAACATCACTCACATTGTGAATGCCGTTGAACCAAAATTCGTACCAACCATTTTTTCGGCCGCGTTTACTGCGGGAACACATTACGTGGACATGGCAATGAGTTTGTCGGAATCACACGAAACCGATCCGTTTCATTTGCCCGGCATCAAACTTGGCGATGCACAATATGCGGTGCATGAGCAATGGGAACGCGCGGGTAAGTTGGCACTTGTTGGTATGGGCGTTGAGCCTGGACTTTCAAACGTGTTTGCGCGATATGCACAAGATTATCTGTTTAGCGAAATAGACGAAGTTTCTGTAAAAGATGGCAGCAACCTGGTGGTACGCAACCAAGAAGGGGAAGAAATATTCGCGCCTTCATTCTCAATTTGGACCACCATTGAAGAATGCCTAAACCCTCCACTTATGTGGACTGAAGCAAAGGGTTATTACACTACTCAACCTTTCAGCGAGCCAGAGATTTTTGACTTCCCAGAAGGAATCGGCTCTGTCGAATGTGTGAATGTAGAGCACGAAGAGGTGGCAATGCTTCCTCGAACGATTAGGGCTAAGAAATTCAGTTTCAAGTATGGACTCGGGCGTGAGTTCATTGAGGTGCTGCAGACCCTGCACAAGCTAGGGCTTGATCGCACCAAGCCAACTCGAGTCCGCTCTGCTCAAGGCCCGGTCGATGTTTCACCGCGAGACTTGGTGGCTGCCGTGCTTCCGAATCCTGCGTCTATTGGCCCACTCATGACCGGCAAGACCTGCGCCGGTGTGTTGGTTACCGGCAAAGACAAAGACGGGCGCGAACGTGCCACCTACCTATACAACGTGGTCGCTAACGAATGGTCGATGGCCAATTACCAGTCTCAGTGTGTGGTTTGGCAAACTGCATTCAATCCGCTAGTTGCGCTTGAACTCATGGCCGAGGGAATTTGGCGCGGGGCCGGAGTGCTTGGCCCGGAGTGTTTTGATCCGAAACCATTCCTCGATTTGATGTCTTCATCAACCGGTTACCAGGTGGAATGGAAAACGCAGGAGCGCCTAAGTGCTGCGCCCCTGCGTAATCCATAAATACGAAACTAGTGAGTAGAAGGATCCTGCTCAACTTCACTGCGGTCGCCTGACCACAAAGTGTGGAAGGTTCCAGGCAGGTCCACGCGCTTGTAGGTGTGTGCACCAAAGAAGTCACGCTGACCTTGAACTAGAGCAGCCGGTAGTCGTGGTGAACGAAGACCGTCGTAGTAGCTTAGCGAAGAAGCGAACGCAGGCACTGGAATTCCAGCGAGCGATGAGTGTGCAACTACCTGACGCCATGATGCAACAGACTTAGCAACTGCTTCCTTGAAGTAAGGATCAAAGATCAATGACTCAAGGTTTGCATTCTTGTCGTAAGCATCTGCGATGCGGTTCAAGAACTGCGCACGAATGATGCAACCACCGCGCCAGATTTTTGAAACTGCACCTAGGTTGATGTTCCAACCGTATTCCTTAGCACCGGCGCGAATTGCGTCGAAGCCCTGTGCGTAGGCAACTAACTTTGATGCGTAGAGTGCTCGACGAACGTCTTCAACGAACGCAGCTTTGTCACTGATGTTCCACGCGGTGGCGTCTGCTGGCAAACCAGAAACTGCCTTACGCTGAGCGTCTTGCGATGACAAAGAACGAGCGAACACGGCCTCGGCAATACCCGAAACCGGAGTGCCTAGGTTTAGTGCAGTCTGAACGGTCCAAACACCGGTGCCCTTTGAGCCAGCCTGGTCGAGAATTACATCTACCAGTGGCTTGCCGGTCTTGGCGTCTACCTGCTTGAGCACCTCTGCGGTGATCTCGATTAGGAAGCTCTCGAGCTCGCCCTTGTTCCAATCCTCGAGGATGCCGGCGATCTCTGCGGGAGAGTAGCCGCCAGCCTGGCGAAGGATGTCGTATGCCTCAGCGATTAACTGCATGTCGGCGTACTCGATGCCGTTGTGGATCATCTTCACGAAGTGGCCAGCGCCGTCGGTGCCAACGTGGGTAACACACGGCTCACCCTCGGCAACGGCTGCGATTGAAGCAAGAATTGGGCCGAGGGTCTTGTATGCCTCAGCGGTTCCACCAGGCATGATCGAAGGACCCTTAAGTGCGCCTTCCTCACCACCAGAGATACCGGCACCTACAAAGTTGATTCCCTTTGCTGAAACATCTTTTTCGCGACGAATGGTATCGGTGAACAACGCGTTACCACCATCAACGATGATGTCGCCTGGCTCAAAGCGCTCGGCTAGCTGAGAGATAACCGCGTCGGTTCCCTTGCCGGCCTGCACCATGATGATTGCAGTGCGTGGCTTCGCTAGTGATGCTACAAAGTCATCAATGTTTTCGCTGGCGATGAATCCCGCTTCTGGGTGTTCGCTCATCAGCAAGTTGGTGCGTTCTACCGAACGGTTGTAAATTGCAACGGTGTTGCCTTCGCGGCTTGCAAGATTACGTGCAAGGTTTGAACCCATTACTGCGAGTCCGACTACTCCGATGTTTGCTTTTGTCATTGCTTATCCTTTACGCCTGTAGCCAAGCGGTTGCGTTGGCTGGGAGTTTTCCATCGACTAGCGGAATCGAAGATGAAAGTAGTTTTCCATTTGGAAGTTTCACTGGCTTCTTGCCGAAGTTGGTAATGCTCTGCCATCCGTTTGGACGAGCAAAGTGAATCACCTTAGAAAATAGTCCGTGGCTAATCCATTTAACTTCTTCTTTGGTCTGTAGCTGCTTGCGGAGTGCAACGATGTGACGGTAGAACTCGAGCATTGAGCCCGACTTACCATCCTCGGCTTCTACCGAATACTTTCCAAACCAATTAGGCATTGGCAAGTGAGACCCATTACTGCCGAAACCAAATGAACTACCGTGAGTTGCCCAAGGTAGTGGCACGCGGCAACCGTCTCGGCTAAGTCCTAGCTCAGGGTTGCGGAAGAACTGCGGGTCCTGCATGTCTTCGGCCGGGATTTCGAGAGCCTCAGGAAGTCCGAGCTCCTCGCCCTGGTAGAAGTAGGTGCTGCCAGGTAGGGCTAGAAGCAGCATGGTCATTGCTTTGGCGCGGTTGGTACCGAGTTCGAGGTCTAGCTTCGGGTCGAAGCGGTTGTCCTTGTACCAGCTTCCCCAGTCCTTGACGCTCGGATTTGCGAAGCGGGTTACGTGGCGAATAACGTCGTGGTTTGAAAGCACCCAGGTGGTTGAGCTGCCGGTCTCGGCTGCTGCCTTTAGGTTCGACTTAGCGAGTTCGCGAACCTTCTTAATGTTCCAACCTGCGTAAAGCATGTCGAAGTTGAAGCTCTGGCCGAGTCCCTTTTCGCTCGCGTAGGCAGGGCGACGGTTTCCGTGCACCCAAGCTTCTGCAACGCCCATTCGTGGTGGGTCGTACTGGTTAAAGATTTCTCGCCATGAAGCGTAGATTTCGTGAACTTCATCGCGGTCAAACAAATCATCGGTGCCGTCGTCCTTCATTACCTTTACGTCGTATGAAGAACGCTCTGGCAGGTGACCGTTTTTTAGATCCTTTATTAATGCGTGTGCTACGTCAACGCGGTAACCGTCAACACCGCGGTCACACCAAAACTTGATGGTCTCGCGGAATGCTGCGCGTACTTCTTCGTTGTCCCAGTTCCAGTCTGGCTGCTCAGACGCGAAGAGATGCATGTACCACTGACCAGGAGTTCCGTCTGGCTCTGTGATGCGAGTCCAGGCGGTTGGGCCAAAGTGAGATGAAAGTTCTGACGGACGAATTTCTCCGTGCTCGCCTTTGCCGTCACGGAAAATGTAGCGGTCGCGCTCAGGAGAACCTGGCGCAGCTTTCAGAGCATCTTGGAACCACTTGTGTCCTGAACCAGAGTGGTTAGGCACGATGTCGATGATGACTCGAATGCCAACTTTATGTAATTCTTCAATCACCTGATCGAACTCTTCGAGAGTTCCAATGCGCGGGTCGATGTTTCGATAGTCGTCAACGTCGTATCCGCCGTCGGCAAGTGCTGATGGAAAGAAGGGTGAGAACCAGACTGCATCGATTCCGAGGCTCTTTAGATATGTCACACGAGACAGCACACCTTTGAGGTCACCAATACCATCGCCGTTGCCGTCGGCAAAACTGCGCGGGTAGATCTGGTAAATGACGGCTTGACGCCACCAGTCGGCTGGACCTTTTAGAAAGGTGTTTTCAGGCATAGATATCTCGCTTATAAAGATGTGCGGATTTGGGTTAGCTCTCGTCGATGAGGCTCTGGAATCAAGATTACCGCCTAGATGAATTACTCTTTTACCTATGAGCGCTAACAATCTCGCCGGAAAATCAGTATTCGTCTCGGGTTCATCCCGTGGCATCGGGGCAGCCACAGTCAAGCTTTTTGCGGATGCCGGAGCCAGGGTAGCCATAAATTACCGCGATAAAGAGGTGCGAGCCAACAAGGTAGCCGAGGAGATTCGCGCTCGCGGAGGCGAGGCCATCGTGCTCAAAGCCGACCTCACCGATTACCAGACTGTCAGCGACGCTCGAGACTCCATCAAGGACGCCTACGGCCATCTCGACTTCTTGGTTTTGAACGCTTCAGGCGGTATGGAGGTTGGCAAGGGCGAGGACTACGCCACTCGTTTGAACGTGGATGCACAGGTGAATTTGGTCGAAACCATGTTGCCTTTGCTACACGAGGGCTCACGAATTGTTTTTGTTACCAGCCACCAGGCACACTTCATTCACCAGGCTCCAACCATGCCCGAGTACTTACCGGTTGCGTTGCGCAAACGTGCCGGATAAGACGCACTTCGCGCCAAGATTCCCGCGCTCGCAGAAAAGGGAATTGAGTTCGTGGTGGTCTCGGGAGATATGATCGAGGGCACTGTTACCGCAACACTTTTGGACCGGGTAAACCCTGGTGCCATCGAATCTCGTAAAGCTGCGGTTGGCAAACTTTACAACGTTGAAGAATTTGCCGAAGAAATTTTTAAAGCGGCTAATTCTCCGGTGCCAGCAAACAACACAGTTTTGATTGGCGACACCACTTGGTTTGAAAACCAGTGATCCGCTGGATAACCACCACTGAGCAAACTCCGTGGGTAGAGCAGAATTCACCAAGTTTTACAACTGTCCCGGGAATGCCTGGTGTTTTTATTGACAGCACTAAAACAGAACAGACGGTCGAAGGCTTTGGTGGTTCATTCAATGAGTATGGGTGGCTTGCCCTAAAGCAACTTTCATCAGAAGATTTCGATGTGGTGATGCGCGATTTGTTTTTGCCTGGTGCCGGTTTGAATCTTGCACTTTGCCGAATGCCGGTGGCGGCGAATGATTTTTCTCGCGACTGGTATTCATACGACGAAGTCGATGGAGATTTTGCGTTAGAGCACTTCTCTATTGACAACGATGAAGAAACTTTGATTCCGTTTATCAAAGAGGCCAAGAAATACCAGCCGAAATTGAATATTTGGGCATCACCTTGGAGCCCACCTACCTGGATGAAGCTCAATAAGCACTACGCCGGAGCCCTCCCAAACCCAGCCTTCAATACTGGAGCGGCTACCAACGGCTTGAGAGCAGACCAGGTGCAAACCGAGGGTGTCGATAATTTCATTCTGGAAGATCGCTACCTCGATGCCTACGCGCGCTACTTCGGAAAATTCATCGATGCCTATCGAGCTCAAGGCATTGAAATTTCAATGGTCATGCCGCAAAACGAATTCAACTCGCCACAGGTTTTTCCAAGCTGTATTTGGACTCCAGCCGGTTTGGCAAAGTTCATCAAGTACCTTGGGCCAGAGATGGACAAGCGTGGAGTGGAAATTTTCTTTGGCACTCAGGAGCGCCCAGACGAAAATATGACTCTCAGTGTGGTGGCAGATCCCGAAGCCGGTAGGTATGTCAAGGGTGTTGGTGTGCAGTGGGGTGGCAAGGAAGCCACACGGTACATTCATCGCGCACTTCCTGAACTTCGCATTTACCAATCGGAGCAGCAGTGCGGCGATGGAAAGAATGATTGGCGATTTGCACGTAACGCCTGGCAGCTAATGAAGCACTACTTCGAGAACGGTGCCACCGGTTATATGTATTGGAACATGGCGCTTGAAGAAGGCGGAGTCAGCCGTTGGGGTTGGTCTCAAAATTCATTCGTCGTGGTTGATCCTGAAACCAAAAAGTATCGTTACTCTCACGAATTCCAGTTGTTCAAACATGTTTCGCACTTTGTGCAGCCTGGAGCAAAGTTTGTTCCGGCATTTAGTTGGAATGGTTACGAGCAGCAGATTGCTTTCAAGAATCCAGACGGATCACTTGTACTGGTTGTTCAAAATGACACCAGTCATGACATGGATTACAACGCGATGATTGATGGAAAATCACTCAACGTGAAATTGCCGGCAGATTCGTTTAATACTTTCTTAGTCAGCTAGCCAGTCGAGGGTTTGATCCTCGAGCTTGGCAAACTTAAGTAGGTGTCGGCCAAGCACATCCTGCGCTTTTTCCAACGCCTCGGCGTTGTCTGCATCAGCGGTTAGCAAAACGGCTTCACTCGTAGCGGAGATGGTGCCGGTGGCCCCAAAACCAAAGCTGATGATGGTTTTACCATCGACTTCTTCAATAGATTGAGCCTTGTGCCCGATGTGAGAGGCCAGCTGCTTGGCATATCGTTCGGGTCTATCGATGATTAGTTTTGCTGATGATTCGGCCATAAAACGAGCATATAGACTTTTGCTACATTTCATCGACGGAGATCACTATGTCTGAACTAACCCCTAAGCCGGAACACAAATTTACCTTTGGACTATGGACCGTTGGCTATAACGGGGCCGATCCTTTTGGTGGCCCAACCCGGGCCAACCTTGATGTGGTTGACGTAGTAGAAAACCTTTCCAAGCTTGGTGCCTACGGCCTTACCCTGCACGATGACGACCTGTTTGCCTTTGGTAGCAACGATGCAGAGCGTCGCAACCAGATAGATCGCCTAAAGAAGGCTGCCGAGGACACCGGCATCAAGGTGCCCATGATCACCACCAACCTAGTTAGCAACCCGGTATTCAAGGATGGCGGGTTCACATCTAACGACCGCGATGTTCGTCGTTTCGCCCTGCGTAAGGTGCTACGAAACCTAGATCTAGCTGCGGAACTTGGAGCGCACACATTTGTTATGTGGGGTGGCCGTGAAGGTGCTGAATACGATGCCGCTAAGGATGTTCGTGCAGCTCTAGAGCGTTACCGCGAAGCGGTCAACCTGCTTGGCGATTATGTAACCGACAAGGGTTACGGAATTAAGTTTGCGATTGAGCCAAAACCAAACGAACCTCGCGGAGACATTTTGCTTCCAACAGTTGGTCACGCACTTGCTTTCATCGAAACACTTGATCGACCTCAACTTGTTGGGTTGAACCCAGAGACAGGCCACGAGCAAATGGCGGGCCTGAACTTCACCGCTGGAATCGCACAGGCACTTGATGCCGGCAAACTATTCCACATCGATCTAAATGGTCAGCGTGGAATCAAGTATGACCAAGACCTAGTATTCGGTCACGGTGACTTGGCGAATGCATTCTCGCTCGTACACCTGCTCGAATTTGGTAACAACGGTTCAAGTGCTTACAACGGTCCACGTCACTTCGATTACAAACCTTCACGCACCGAAGACATCAATGGTGTTTGGGCATCGGCTGCTGCCAACATGCGTATGTACCTGTTGCTCAAGCAGCGGGCACAGGCTTTCCAGAATGATCCAGAGGTACAGGCAGCCCTCAAGGCCGCTCGCGTTGATGAGCTAAGCAAGAGCACGTTGAACCCGGGTGAAAGCTACGACGACCTCATTGCTTCGGACTCTTCGTTCGACCCAAACACCTACTACAACGGCAAGGGCTTCAACTTTGTGCACCTGAACCAGTTGGCCATGGAGCACTTAATGGGAGCTCGCAGCTAGTGACCGAGCTGGTAGTTGGCGTTGATTCATCGACGCAGAGCTGCAAGGTTTTAGTCTGCGATGCAGCCACTCTCGAGGTGGTGCGTGAGGCCAAGACCAGCCACCCGGACGGCACTGAGGTAGACCCTGAACTCTGGTGGGCTGCTCTCAAAGCCGCCATCCAACAGGCGGGCGGGCTATCCGGAGTCAAGGCGCTAAGTGTCGGTGGTCAGCAGCACGGCTTGGTGGCACTCAATGCTCAAGGCCGGGTGGTGCGCAAGGCTTTGCTCTGGAACGACACTCGCAGTGCAGAACAAGCCGAGCAACTGATCACAAAGTTCGGCAAGCAGTTTTTGACCGAACATACCGGATCGGTGCCGGTGGCTTCGTTTACCGCAACAAAGTTGTTCTGGGTTTCGCAAAACGAACCGGAGCTCGCAAAAACCATTGCGGCCGTTTGTTTGCCACATGATTACCTAACCTGGCGACTTGCCGGATCCGGTCCAGAAGGTGAATCTGAATATGGTCCGCAACTCGAACAATTGAAAACTGATCGTAGTGATGCATCTGGCACCGGTTATTTCAACGGAACCAAAAATGAATATGTGCAGCAAATTCTAGATTTTGTGATTGATCACAAAATTGTTTTGCCTAAAGTACTTGACGCTGCAGAAGTTGCCGGAAAAATGGCACCTAAGTTGGCAGCAGAGCTAGGAGCAACTTCCGAGGTTCTTCTCGGCGGCGGAATGGGTGACAATGCCGGTGCAGCCATGGGTCTCAACCTGCAGAGTGGGGATATAGCAATTTCAATTGGGACTAGCGGAACAATCTTTGGCGTGGTTCCCGGTCCGAGTGCTGATGAGTCTGCGGCCATCGCAGGTTTCGCTAGTGCCGATGGCCACTTCCTTCCGCTGATTTGCACTTTGAATGCAGCTCGAGTTTTGGATTGGGCCGCAAAATTGTTGAACGTCGACTTCGATGAACTCGGACGCTTGGCAATGGCTGCCACACCCGGAGCTGACGGCGTGAAACTAATTCCATACTTTGAGGGCGAGCGCACTCCGAATTTGCCTGATGCAACAGCAAGCATCGAAGGTTTGCGCATCGGCACCGGCACTCGTGAAAATATCGCCCGAGCTTCGATAGAGGGCATGCTACGTGGGCTTGGAGTTGGCAAAGAAATCCTTGAGGCTAACGGATTTGAGATCAACAAGATTTTCTTGATCGGCGGCGCGGCGGCTAACCCTGCGGTTCAGCAAATCGCTCGTGAGATGTTTGGCACTGGTGTGACCGTGCCAAAAGCCAATGAATACGTGGCACTCGGGGCTGCCCGGCAGGCAGCATCCCTTCTAAAAAGCTAGTTTCCTAGATTCGCTGACGAGCCCGAGGGATAGCAGGCGCGAGTACCGGTTCTCCCACAACGTTG
>JACCDL010355009.1_pt1 | contig 10915 bp, 12 predicted proteins | sample 7441931 | NCBI WGS metagenome assembly JACCDL01 (sample SAMN15323437, study PRJNA562643) | freshwater metagenome | isolation source: river surface water | place: USA:Blue River Watershed | collected 2017-08-16 | reverse complement strand
GGGAATATACGGATCCAAATTCGACCACCGCGCTTAATATGACGGGTCATTGCACGACGAGCAGACTCAATTTGACGCGCAGTCAATCGACCACGACCAACGGCCTTAAGACCAAAATCGCCAAATGAAACAGAGCTACCGCGTGTTGCAACCCCGGTATTGCGACCTTTTTGTTCTTTACGATATTTACGACGCTTAGGTTGCAACATAATTACTCTCCTGCCTTCTTCGTATCTGTACTAGCCGCAGCTTTACGAACCCGTTTCACAGCAGGCTTAACTGCGGGCTTTTCGTCAGCGGACTTTGTACCAGCATCTGCTGCAGCACGACGAACTGTTTTTGCTGGAGCACGACGTGGTTTTTTCTCTTCAACGGCTGGGGCCTCTGGCGCAGTATTTTGAATCATCTGAGCCTCGGTACCACGACCCAATGTATCACCTTTGTATACCCAAACCTTCACACCAATAATTCCGTAGGTTGTCTCTGCCTCAGAGGTTGCGTAATCAATATCAGCTTTTAAAGTATGTAATGGAACACGGCCCTCGCGATACCATTCGCGTCGAGCAATTTCAGCACCATTTAAACGGCCAGAAGACATGATCTTGATGCCTTGAGCACCTAGACGCATAGCGCTTTGCATCGCACGCTTCATGGCGCGACGGAACATGATGCGCTTCTCAAGTTGCTGAGTAATTGAATCAGCGATTAACTGAGCATCAACTTCTGGTTTACGAATCTCTTCGATATTGACGTGTACGGGAACGCCCATACGTTTTTGTAATTCCTTACGGAGAACCTCAATATCCTCACCTTTTTTACCAATAACAACCCCAGGGCGAGAACTAAAAATAGTAATGCGCGCATTTTTTGCAGGGCGCTCAATCAAAACTTTGCTTACAGATGCATTCTTTAATTTTTTCTTGAGGTAATTACGAACTTCAACATCCTCTTTGAGCATATTGGCAAAGTCATTGCTATTGGCATACCAGCGGGAAGTCCAATTACGGCTTACCGATAGACGAAATCCATTTGGATTAATTTTTTGGCCCATGTCTTTCCTTAATTACTCAAAGTCACGCAAATGTGACAACTTTGTTTTTCAATTCGGTTTCCACGACCTTTTGCACGGGCCGTAAAGCGCTTTAATGAAGTCGCTTTATCAACGATCACCGAAGACACTTTGAGCTCATCAATATCAGCTCCTTTATTGTGTTCAGCGTTTGCAATCGCAGACTCAACAACTTTTTTCATAATGAAGGCAGCTTTTTTGGGGCTGAAATTCAAAATGTTCATAGCGCGTGAAATTGGTAAGCCACGAATTTGGTCAGCGACCAAACGGGTCTTTTGTGCCGAAATTCGAGCGCCGCGGTGAATAGCTTTTACTTCCATCATCATCCCCTTACTTCTTCACTACCTTCTTGTCGGACGAGTGTCCCTTGAAAGTACGTGTCAAGGCAAACTCACCAAGCTTGTGCCCAACCATGTTTTCAGAAACATAGACTGGGACGTGTTGTTTTCCATTGTGAACAGCGATCGTCAAGCCAATGAAATCCGGAAGAATGGTTGAACGACGCGACCAAGTCTTAATTGGCTTCTTATCTTTATTAGCTTGAGCAGTCTCGACCTTTTTGACGAGACTTGCATCACAAAACGGACCTTTTTTAGCAGAACGGGTCATTTATTTATCCTTATCCGAATTAACGTTTCTGACGACGTTGAACAATCATGGTCGTCGTACGCTTATTGCGACGAGTACGATAGCCTTTGGTAGGTGTGCCCCATGGAGATACCGGAACACGACCTTCGCCAGTTCTTCCCTCACCACCACCATGTGGGTGATCAATTGGGTTCATTGCAACACCGCGAACTGTTGGGCGTATACCGCGCCAACGAGTCGCACCTGCTTTTCCGATTTGACGCAAGCTATGCTCTTCATTGCCTACTTCACCAATCGTGGCGCGGCAATCAATCAAAATACGGCGAACTTCGCCAGAGCGCAAACGCACCTGACCATAAACACCCTCACGCGCTAATAAAACTGCTGAGCTACCAGCGGAACGGGCAATTTGAGCGCCCTTGCCAGGCAACATTTCAACGCAATGAATTGTGCTACCGATTGGAATGTTACGAATCGGTAAATTATTACCCGCTTTAATTGGAGCCTCAGCACCATTCATCACCTGTTGACCAACGGTCATGCCTTTCGAGGCAATGATGTAGCGGCGCTCGCCATCAGCAAACAACAACAAAGCAATGTTAGCGCTGCGATTAGGATCATACTCGAGGCGCTCAACTTTGGCGGCAACGCCATCCTTATCGTTACGCTTGAAATCTACAACACGATAGTGGTGTTTATGACCGCCACCTTTATGACGAGTTGTAATATGACGATTGTTGTTACGTCCAGCTTTTTGAAACTGGGGTTCAACCAATGCAGCAAATGGTTTGCCTTTGTGTAAGTCAGGGTTCACCACCTTAACCATCGAACGACGGCCTGGTGATGTTGGTTTAGTTTTCATGAGCGGCATAATTAATTTGCCTCCGCTTCAAAGTTAATTTCTTGGCCGGGTTTCAAATTGACATAGGCTTTCTTCACATGATCGCGACGACCCTCAAAGCGTCCAAAACGTTTTGGCTTACCTTTTTGGTTTACGATCTGCACAGAATCAACTTCAACTTTGAAAAGTAATTCAACGGCTTTTTTGACATCTAATTTATTAGCATCGCGCGCAACCTGAAAAATGACTTGCTCATTCTTTTCAGCAACCATTGTTGCCTTTTCAGAGACAACCGGTCCGAGCAAGATTTGCATCAAGCGATGATCGTTTTTACGTGTTTGGCTCATTTCAGCAACTCCTCCATTTTGGCGATCGCTGCTTTGCTCACCAATACTTTTTGAAACTGAACTAATGACAGTGGATCTGCATGTTGAGGCTCAACAACTGCAACTTTGTGTAAGTTACGCGCTGCCAAATAAAGGTTCTCACTAACCTCGTCCAAAATAATCAATACGGAGTCGAGGCCCATGCCCTTCACTTTCTCGGCGAGAAGCTTAGTCTTTGGAGCATCCAAATTAAATTGATCAACCACATTAAGGCGACCCTCACGAACAAGCTGGGACAAGATCGAGCGCATACCAGCGCGATACATTTTCTTGTTAACTTTGTGTGAAAAATTTTCTTCTGGCGAGTTGGGGAATATACGACCACCTCCACGCCACAATGGTGAAGAAGTCATACCAGCACGCGCACGACCAGTGCCCTTTTGGCGCCATGGCTTTTTAGTACTGTGCTTAACTTGTTCACGATCTTTTTGCGCGCGGTTACCGCTTCGCGCATTTGCTTGATAAGCAACCACGACCTGATGAACTAATGCCTCGTTGTACTCGCGTTCAAAAACTTCGGGGGAAGCTTTTACACCAGCGCCGAGTTGACCGTTGTCTTGGAGAAGTTTAAGTTCCATCGTTCTTCCCCTTATTTCTTCGCCGCAGCTTTAACAGCTGGAGTTACAATTACTTTTCCACCTGGGGCGCCCGGAATAGCACCTTTCACCATAATCAAACTACGCTCTGCATCAACACGAGCAATAACTAGATTTTGAACAGTGCGGGTAACATCACCCAAGTGGCCAGTCATGCGCTTGCCTGGAAATACGCGGCCCGGATCTTGAGCCATACCAATCGAACCAGGGACGTTATGTGAACGGGAGTTACCATGACTTGCTCGTCCAGATGCAAAGTGGTAGCGCTTAATAGTACCGGCATAACCCTTACCAATTGTTAAGCCCTGCACATCCACTTTTTGACCGGCAGCAAAAACATCAACGCCGATAACTTGGCCGGGTTTCATCTCGGCAAGTTTTTCAGCTTCAACATGAAATTCATTCAAAGCGTTACCGGCCATTACGCCAGCTTTGGCAAAGTGTCCTGCCATTGCTTTATTAACGCGACTCGTACGACGAGTGCCGTGAGCCAACTGAACAGCGTCATAGCCATCCGTTGCCTGGGTCTTTACTTGAGCAACCCGGTTATCGCTCACATCAATTACGGTTACAGGGATTGCTTCCCCTTCATCCGTAAAAAGACGGGTCATGCCGACCTTACGGCCGATCAAGCCTAAGCTCATATTCTTACTCCAATGCTGACTTCGATTGGCCAGCGGAAATTTAATTTAATCTTGATTTATTCTATATAAATCAAGCACTTACAAATAAAAACCATGTTACCTAACTACTTAAACTGCGAAAAGCCTTCAATTCTAGCCTAAAAAAGGCAAACTAACAAGCCTTTGGCCTTACTGCAACTTAATCTCAACATCGACGCCTGCTGGTAAATCAAGTTTCATCAGGGCATCTACCGTTTTTTCGGTTGGATCAACGATATCCATCAAACGCAGGTGCGTACGAATTTCCATCTGATCACGAGAGGTCTTATTAACGTGAGGTGAGCGCAAAAGATCAAAGCGCTCAATCCGGGTTGGCAAAGGAATTGGGCCTTTAACTACAGCGCCAGTACGTTTTGCCGTATCAACAATCTCAGCAGCAGACTGATCAATCAAACGATAGTCAAATGCTTTTAAACGAATTCTAATTTTTTGGTTTTGCATATTTATTCCAAAGAGCAGTGCGGTGCTGCCGCGTTAAACATTACTTCTAAAGAGCAAGGGAATGTCTGCAGCACAAACATTCCCATTCAAGCAAAACTATTAAGCCAAAATCTTCGCAACCACACCGGCACCGACAGTGCGTCCGCCTTCGCGGATTGCAAAGCGCAAGCCCTCTTCCATCGCAATCGGAGCGATGAGCTTTACGGTAATCGTGACGTTATCGCCTGGCATCACCATTTCCTTGTCTTTTGGCAACTCAATTGAGCCGGTGACATCGGTGGTGCGGAAGTAAAACTGTGGACGGTAGTTGTTAAAGAAGGGGGTGTGACGACCACCCTCGTCTTTCGATAACACATAGACCTCGGCCGTAAAGTGGGTGTGAGGTGTGATGGAGCCGGGTTTGGCCAACACTTGGCCGCGCTCAACTTCTTCACGCTTGGTACCGCGCAAGAGGATACCCACGTTATCTCCTGCTTGACCTTGATCGAGGAGTTTACGGAACATCTCAACACCGGTACAGGTGGTCTTCAAGGTGGGCTTAATCCCCACGATCTCAATCTCTTCACCGACATTAATCACGCCACGCTCAACACGACCGGTGACTACGGTACCGCGACCAGAGATCGAGAACACGTCTTCGACTGGCATCAAGAAGGCGCCATCAATCGCGCGCTCAGGATTGGGGATGTAAGTGTCTAGGGCTTCAGCGAGTTTGAGGATCGCGCCTTCGCCCAGCTCCCCCTTGTCACCTTCGAGGGCTAATTTGGCAGAGCCTTTCACGATTGGTGTGTCATCGCCTGGGAACTCATACTTGGAGAGGAGTTCACGCACTTCCATCTCGACGAGTTCTAAGAGTTCGGCATCATCGACCATGTCGCATTTGTTCATAAACACGATGATGTAAGGCACGCCGACTTGGCGGGCCAAGAGGATGTGCTCACGGGTTTGGGGCATTGGGCCGTCTGCGGCTGAGACCACGAGGATCGCGCCGTCCATCTGCGCAGCACCGGTAATCATGTTCTTGACATAGTCCGCGTGCCCTGGGCAATCGACGTGGGCGTAGTGGCGGTTCTTGGTCTCGTACTCAACGTGCGCGGTATTAATCGTAATACCGCGGGCCTTCTCTTCCGGAGCGGCATCGATCTGATCATACGCTTTGGCTTCGCCACCAAAGAGCTTGGAGAGCACGGTGGTAATTGCTGCAGTCAGCGTGGTCTTGCCGTGATCGACGTGACCAATGGTGCCAACGTTCACATGGGGTTTAGTCCGTTCAAATTTTTCTTTTGCCATTTTGGGTGCCTTCTCTTAGCTAATCAATGTTCAAAAATTATTTTGCTTTTGCTGCAATCACAGCATCAGCGACGTTCTTGGGTGCTTCCGAATAATGCTTAAATTCCATGGTGTAAGTTGCACGGCCCTGTGTCAATGAACGCAGACCGGTGGAGTAACCAAACATCTCGGCCAACGGAACTTCGGCACGAACAATCTTGCCGCCCCCAGGAATGTCATCCATACCCTGCATAATTCCGCGACGTGATGAGAGGTCTCCCATTACGTTACCCATGAAATCTTCTGGTGTTTCAACTTCAACAGCCATCATTGGCTCAAGCAAGACTGGTGATGCCTTACGCATACCATCCTTAAATGCCATTGAGGCGGCCATCTTAAATGCGTTCTCGTTAGAGTCAACATCATGGTAGGAGCCAAAGAATAAAGTTGCCTTAACGTCAACAACCGGATAACCGGCCAACACACCTGCATTTAGGGTTTCAACAATTCCCTTCTCAACAGCAGGAATATATTCGCGGGGAACAACACCGCCCTTGATCGCATCAACAAATTGAAAACCCTTGCCTGGATCTTGTGGTTCAAGTTTTAAAACAACGTGACCGTACTGTCCGCGACCACCAGATTGCTTAACAAACTTTCCTTCCACTTCGTCGCATACCTTACGAATGGTCTCGCGATAAGCAACTTGTGGTTTACCAACCGTTGCTTCAACACCAAACTCACGCTTCATTCGGTCAACAATAATTTCTAGATGGAGCTCTCCCATTCCAGAAATAATGGTTTGCCCAGACTCTTCATCCGTTTTAACGCGGAACGAAGGATCTTCCTGAGCCAAACGATTGAGTGCCAAGCCCATCTTCTCCTGGTCAGCTTTCGTCTTTGGCTCAACCGCTTGAGAAATAACAGGCTCTGGAAATACCATGCGCTCCAAAATCAATATGTTGTCGGGATCACATAAGGTTTCGCCAGTAGTTGCTTCTTTTAAGCCTACGGCTGCAGCAATGTCTCCCGCGCGGACTTCTTTGATTTCTTCGCGCTGATTGGCGTGCATCTGAAGCAAGCGTCCGATACGCTCTTTCTTACCCTTGATTGGGTTGTAGATCGTGTCGCCGGAATTAACAACGCCAGAATAAACACGGAAGAAGATCAACTGGCCGACGAATGGATCGGTCATGATCTTAAAAGCTAGCGCAGAAAATTTTTCGTCATCACTTGCTTTGCGGCTCGTTTCGCTGCCATCCTCTTTCTCACCCTTAACTGGGGGAATATCAACCGGAGATGGCAAGAAATCAACAACAGCGTCAAGCATCGCTTGAACGCCCTTGTTTTTAAATGCGCTTCCACAGAGCATTGGAACAATCTCACCAGAGATGGTGCGCTGGCGCAATGCCTTTTTGATGTCATCTTCGGTTAGAGTCTCGCCGCCAAGATATTTATCCATCATTTCTTCGGAGCTCTCGGCTGCGGCTTCCAACATCTTTTCGCGCCATTCTTCAGCGACCTCTTTGAGTTCAGCCGGAATATCGCCATAAGTAAATTTGGTGCCCTGAGAAGCTTCATCCCAAACGATTGCCTTCATCTTGATGAGGTCAATGACGCCTTGAAAATTTTCTTCTGCGCCAATCGGAACCTGAATAGGCACTGGATTAGCTTTCAAACGCGATTTCATTTGGTCATAGACCTTAAAAAAGTTCGCGCCGGTTCGATCCATCTTGTTGACGAATGCTAAGCGAGGTACGCGATACTTATTTGCCTGACGCCAGACAGTTTCTGACTGAGGCTGCACTCCACCGACCGCACAATAAACCATGCAAGCTCCATCAAGAACTCGCATTGAACGTTCTACCTCAATCGTGAAATCAACGTGACCTGGTGTATCAATAATATTGATACGATGCTCAGGATAATTACCTGCCATGCCTTTCCAAAAGGCGGTCGTGGCTGCTGATGTAATGGTGATGCCGCGCTCTTGCTCTTGCTCCATCCAGTCCATGGTTGCTGCGCCATCATGAACTTCACCGATTTTGTGATTTACACCGGTATAGAACAAAACACGCTCAGTCGTGGTTGTTTTACCTGCATCAATATGTGCTGAGATACCAATATTTCGATAGCGCTCAATGGGGGTTTTACGTGGCACTTTTTCCTCTTTCGTTTAGAGCGTTAGAAACGGAAGTGCGAGAAGGCCTTATTGGCCTCGGCCATACGATGGACTTCTTCACGCTTCTTCATTGCACCGCCTCGACCCTCAGCGGCTTCTAATAATTCATTTGCCAAGCGTTGAGCCATGGATTTTTCTCCACGCTTTTTGGCAGCCTCTCTTAACCAGCGCATTGCGAGCGCAGAACGGCGTGAGGGGCGAACTTCAACAGGAACTTGATAGTTAGCACCACCAACACGGCGGCTTTTCACCTCAACCATAGGCTTTACATTGCCCATTGCAGTAGAAAAAATCTCAAGCGGCTCTTTATTGGCTTTTTTTTCAATGTGCTCAAAAGCACCATAAACAATTCGTTCAGCGACTGACTTTTTACCGTCAAGCATTAGAACGTTCATGAATTTAGCAACTTCCACATTCCCAAATTTTGGGTCAGGAAGGATTTCCCGTTTCGGGACCTCGCGACGACGCGGCATATCAACTACTCCTATCTATTCAGTTAGGGAACATTCCCCTCAGTTACTTAACTACTTATTTAAAAGCGAAGTAACCACTTACTTGCCATAATGGCCTTTACTACTGATACTACGAATTACGCTTTCTTAGCGCGCTTTGCGCCGTACTTCGAACGAGCCTGTTTACGATCTTTAACACCTTGCAAATCCAGGGATCCGCGAACAATGTGGTAACGCACTCCAGGTAAATCCTTAACACGACCACCACGAATCAAGACCACTGAGTGCTCCTGAAGGTTATGGCCCTCACCACCAATGTAAGAAATAACTTCAAAACCATTCGTCAAGCGAACTTTGGCCACTTTTCTCAAAGCCGAGTTTGGCTTTTTGGGGGTTGTGGTGTAAACACGGGTGCAAACACCCCTACGTTGAGGGCTGTTTTGCAATGCAGGGCTCTTGCTCTTAGATACCAAGCGGGAGCGTGGCTTGCGCAGGAGCTGGTTAATTGTTGGCATAAATCGACTCGCTTATTACTTTTATCAATGAAATCAGTTACTTAGAGTTAATCTTCTCAAATACGCTAAACCACTGATTTACTTAAAATTTGTAGAACTCAGCATTCTAGCCTGACAGGCCTTTTCCGTCAACAAGGACAGAAAAGGCCCCCAAAATAGAGCGCTATGACTGCTCAGCCTCACCCTCTGAAGTGGTAGCCTCAGTTTGCTCGGCTACTGTGCTTGCCTCCAAGGCCAAAGCCTCCTCGGCAGCGATCATTTGGGCACGATCACGCTCAAACTGCTCACGCACTTTGCGAGCACGTCGGTAAGCTAATCCGGTTCCAGCAGGAATCAATCGTCCAATGATGACGTTTTCCTTGAGGCCTCTGAGGGTATCGACCTTGCCCATAATTGCTGCTTCGGTCAATACACGCGTGGTCTCTTGGAAAGATGCCGCAGAGATAAAGCTATCGGTTGATAAAGAGGCCTTGGTAATTCCCAAAAGAATGTTTTCAAATTGGGCGGGCTGCTTACCTTCCGCAATAACGCGATCATTTTCGTCATACAACTTCGAACGCTCAACCTGCTCTCCAGTAATGAAGCTGGTATCACCAGGATTTGTGATCTGAACACGACGCAACATTTGACGCACAATGACTTCAATATGTTTGTCGTTAATCTTCACACCCTGAAGTCGATATACGTCCTGAACTTCATCAACAATGTAGATTGCTAACTCTTCGATACCTTTGAGGTGCAAGATGTCATGTGGATCTGCGGGGCCTTCAACAATCATCTCGCCCTTATTAACTACCTGGCCATCATGAACAAGAACTTGCTTCTCTTTCGGAATCAAGAACTCGCTACTTTCACCATCCATATCGGTAATAACAAGTCGTTGCTTACCCTTGGTTTCCTTACCAAACGAGACGGTTCCAGTGACTTTAGCCAAAATGGCTGCATCTTTTGGTGAACGTGCTTCAAAAAGCTCGGCAACGCGCGGCAAACCACCAGTGATATCACGGGTTTTCTGTGACTCAATTGGAATACGCGCTAAAACTTCGCCAACCTCAATCTTCTGTCCGTCTTTTACAGTAATCAAAGCGCCAACCTGAAGACCGATTGTTACTGGATGATCAGTACCAGCAATCTTAAGTTGATTACCTTGTCCATCAAGAAGTTGAATTACTGGGCGCAAACCCTTGCTCGCAGCAGATCGACGCTTGCCGTCAATGACTACAAGGGTCGATAAACCAGTAACTTCATCGACTTGCTTGGCAACAGTGACGCCCTCCTCCACATTCTCAAAGCGAGCGGTACCAGCGTACTCAGAGATAATTGGGCGAGTAAGCGGATCCCACGTTGCAATACTGGTGCCTGCTTTGACACTTGCACCTTCTTTTACTAGCAGGGTTGCGCCGTAAGGAATCTTATGGCGCTCACGCTCACGACCATTCTCGTCGAGAACAAGTGCCTCACCTGAACGAGAAATTACAACTTGCTCAGATTTTGCATTTGTAACAAAGCGCATGGTTGATGAGAACTTCAAGCTTCCGTTGGACTTCACTTCAACATTACTTGCTACCAAAGCACGTGATGCGGCACCGCCAATGTGGAAGGTACGCATAGTCAACTGGGTGCCTGGCTCACCAATGGATTGAGCAGCAATCACTCCAACTGCCTCACCAACGTTAACCAAGCCACCACGACCTAAATCACGCCCGTAGCACTTCGCGCAAAGACCATAGCGAGTTTCGCAAGTTAAAACAGTGCGAACCTTAACCTCATCAATTCCCAAATCAACGATTTGATCGACATGATCCTCTTCTAATAAAGTATCGTGTGGAACAATAACTTCTTGGGTGTCTGGGTGCAAAATGTCGCCGATGCATACGCGACCCAAAATACGAT
>JACCDL011260857.1_pt1 | contig 10917 bp, 12 predicted proteins | sample 7441931 | NCBI WGS metagenome assembly JACCDL01 (sample SAMN15323437, study PRJNA562643) | freshwater metagenome | isolation source: river surface water | place: USA:Blue River Watershed | collected 2017-08-16 | reverse complement strand
GGTCCGAGATTTGTTTAATCTCGAATAACCAACCTCTATGACTGTTCTTCGCATCGCAACTCGTTCCAGCCTGCAGGCTCGGACTCAAGCTGAATATGTGGGCGGCCTGATTGAGGCGAGTTCTCCAGGCACCACAGTCGAATATGTGTATGTCGACACGCAAGGTGATCTCAACGCCACAACACCACTTCATCAAATGGGCGGACAAGGCATCTTTGTGAAGGAAGTACAGCGCGCAGTTCTGGATAATCGCGCTGACATTGCGGTGCACTCTGCAAAGGATCTTCCATCACAACAGGCAGATGGTCTCCTCATTGCTGCTATCGGTGAACGTCGTACGGCGAATGATGCGCTAGTTGGTTGTTCATTAAATGATCTTGCGCACGGTGCAACAGTTGCCACCGGTTCTGTGCGTCGTCGTGCACAACTCACACGTCTTCGTCCAGATCTGCAGTTCATTGACTTACGCGGAAACATCCAGACACGTTTGTCAAAGATTCCTGATGGTGGCGCGATTGTGATGGCAATTGCCGCAATGGAAATTCTTGGAATCACTGATCGCATCGCGGAAGTTCTTCCGCTTGATGTCGCTGTGCCCATGGTGGGGCAAGGCTCTGTTGCTGTGGAGTGCCGTCGTGACGATGCAGCGACAGCTGAGATTCTCGCCGGCATTGACCACGCACCGAGTCGTCGCGCAGTTGAAGCAGAGCGTGCGTTTCTTGCCGAACTCGGCGCAGGGTGTTCGTTACCTGTTGCAGCGCATCTTTCTGCTGACGGTGTTTTCAGAGCGTTCATGGCTGCTGATGACATCAGTAATACGGTGCAATTAGAAGGCGAAATTGGCGATTCTGACGATCACATCGTTGTTGGTGTTGCAATGGCCGTTGAATGTCGAAGTCGATTGCAGGACAAGGCGTAGTCATGTCCTCGTCGCTTGATGGTAGATCCGTCGTCATTACGCGTTCCATCACGCAGAACGAATCATTACGTCGGTTACTTGAAGCACGCGGTGCAGAAGTCGTTGAAGTTCCGCTGATCGCAATTGCAGAACCTGATGACGAAGGCCGTGAGCGCGATGAAGTACTGCATCGCTTTCATGAATTTGATTGGATCGTTGTTACTTCACCGAATGGCGCCGAACGGGTCGCACCGTTTATCTCGGCTGCCGAAGCAGCGGGTGATACTCCACGTTTCCCTCACATCGCTGCGGTCGGTGATGCGACTGCACGAACGCTCGATACAGCCGTGACGTTGATTGCGAATCCTGCGCGAGCCGAAGTGCTTGCAGAACAATTTCCTGAAGGTTCGGGAAACGTGCTTCTTGTTCAAGGAAACCTCGCAGACGAATCTTTGGCGGATTCGATTGAGGCAAAAGGCTGGTCCATCACCAAAGTGGTTGCGTATCGCACTGTGCAGTTACGTCCGACTCCCGAATTGATGGAGCCAGCACTAGAGGCCGATGTTCTCCTTCTTGCATCAGGCAGCGCAGTGACCGCATGGTTCGAAGCGTTTGGCACGAGCACTCCTGCGGTGGTTGTCGCCATTGGCCCGTCGACAGCCAAGGTGGCTGATGCCTTGGGTATTGACCTTGCAGCTGTGGCCGAAGAGCAGTCCTTGGAGTCGCTCATCGAGACCACGGAGCGAATTCTCGACGCCGAATAGGCCTGGCATGCCCTTCCGCAGGTCGGGCGGGGCGCCAATGCCAATAGCATCGGGGCGTGACCTTCCCCGTTTCACGCCCTCGTCGTCTCCGCACCTCTCAGGCCATGCGCGAGCTGGTTGCCGAGACCCGGCTCCATGTCTCCGACCTTGTGGCGCCGTTGTTCGTCCGAGAAGGCATCACGGAACCTCAGCCAATTCTGTCGCTGCCTGGCGTTGTCCAGCACACGGTGGCATCGCTGGTGGAAGAAGTGAAAGGTCTGCGCGACTTGGGTGTCAAGGCCGTCATCTTGTTCGGCGTTCCCGCCACAAAAGATGAGATTGGTTCGGGCGCATTCGATCCAAACGGTATTGCTCAAGTGGCTCTCCGTGCGCTTCGTGAAGCAGTCGGTGACGACATGGTGATCATGGCTGACTTGTGTGTGGATGAATACACCTCCCACGGTCATTGCGGAATCGTGGGCGCAGATGGTGATGTCGACAATGACGCAACGATTGAGATTTATTGCAAGGCAGCGATTGCTCAGGCAACTGCGGGAGCACATGTTGTTGCGCCCAGCGGAATGATGGATGGTCAAGTCGGTGCGATTCGCGCAGCACTTGATGATGCAGGATTCCAGAACGTTGCAATCATGGCGTACTCAGCAAAGTATGCATCTGCTTTGTATGGTCCATTCCGCGATGCGGTTGATGTGCAAATTGCGGGTGGTGGACATCGCAAGGGCTATCAACAAGATTGGCGTAATGCACGAGAGTCTATGCGTGAAGTGTTCGAGGACATTGAACAAGGTGCCGACATCGTGATGGTGAAGCCGGCATTGTCGTACCTCGATGTCATCGGTCAAGTTCGTGCATCAGTGGATACACCAGTTGCTGCGTATCACGTCAGTGGTGAATACAGCATGATCAAAGCTGCAGCAGAGCGTGGCTGGATTGATCACGATGCAGTGGCACTTGAACATCTCACGTCAATCAAGCGCGCTGGCGCTGACATCATTCTCACGTATCTCACGCGTTGGTTCGCTGAATACGCATCTAAGTAGGAGTTCCAATGTCGGACACCATTCCTTTCTGTGATCCCACTCGTTGTGCTGCTGCTGGTTGTGTTGCAACTGTGTGCAAAGGCGCAGGTCTTGCATCAAATGAAGAGGTGTTCAATCGTTCGGCACAAGCAATCCCTGGCGGTGTGAACTCTTCAATTCGTGCTTTCAAATCTGTTGGTGGCAATCCATACATCGTGTCGCGCGCCGAAGGTGCACGTGTGTGGGACGTTGAAGGCAACGATCTCATTGATCTCGTGCAGAGTTATGGCGCCATCATTCTTGGTCATGCTCACCCAAACGTGACCGAAGCAATTCGTTCTGCTGCAGGTGACGGCACTTCGTATGGCGCGCCAACACCTCGTGAAATGAAGTTGGCGGAAGCAATCGGCGAACGAGTTCCATCATGTGAGCGAGTGCGCTTCATGAACAGTGGCACCGAAGCAACGAGCACGGCGGTACGTCTTGCCCGTGGTGCGACAGGCCGCAAGCGCATCGTGACTGTCAATGCCAACTTCCATGGCGCAACCGATGCACTGTTGGCAGCCGGTGGTAGTGGACTTGCAACGCTCGGACTTCCAGGTACAGCAGGTGTTCCAGAAGAAGCAGTCGCAAACACATGGGTTGTTCCCTACAACATCGTTCCGAAGTTGGATGACGACGTTGCGGCTGTTTTCGTTGAGCCAGTGGCCGCAAACATGGGTGTTGTCGCGCCAGCAAAAGGATTCCTTGAAGGCTTGCGTGCCGAATGTGACCGCGTAGGTGCGCTCTTGGTGTTTGACGAAGTCATCACTGGTTTCCGTCTTGGCACTGGTGGTGCACAAGCGAAGTTCGATGTTCGCCCCGATCTCACGTGCTTCGGCAAAGTGATTGGTGGTGGTCTCCCCATTGGTGCCGTTGGCGGCCGTCGCGACATCATGGAAAACCTCACGCCGCTCGGCAGTGTCTTCCATGCAGGAACTCTCGCTGGCAATCCATTGGCAACGGCTGCAGGTCTTGCGGCATTGAACGAACTCAACGCCGATGTCTACATGGAACTTCTTGCACGTGCACGTTCACTCTCTGCAATGTTGCGTGATGCATGTTCCTCTGTTGGTATCAGTGCACAGTTCCCTGTTGTCGGAACATTGGTGGGCATGCACTTCGGTGATGCATTGACTGATGTGCCAACAAACTTTGACGAAGCAAAGACAACAGATGAAAAGTTGTATGCAAAGTTCTTCCACGCTCTGTTAAGCGGAGGTGTTGCGCTCGCACCAGGTGCGTATGAAGCTCTGTTTGTGGGACTTGCACATACCGACGACATCATGACGGAACTCGCAGAGCGTGTTGCTACTGCACTCAAGGGATTCACGCGTTGAATCGTCGCGTTCCACTTGCTGTCGGTGCAGCAATTGCCGCATTGTTCCTCGGTAACGGAATCTATGCATCGTTGAACAACAACACCGGAACTGTTGCAACCGATATTCGCCACAAGGTTGATCTCGTTGCAAGCGTGAACAGTGTTAGTGCAGATCCGAATTGGAAACAAGATGGTGTAACGAGCAATGGTTCGCTGCGTCTCTCGCTCGATGATTTGCGTTTGCTCACAGTTCCGGAAGGAACACTTGTTGACGACTACGACGCTTTACCGCAGTGCACAGACTTCACAACACCAAACGCATGCGTACTGTTGGCCGACATGTTGGGTGATGCTGTTGTGTGGTTTGCTCTTGTGCCCGCTGACAAAGTGTCGGGTATGCAATCCCTCACATTGCCTGGACTCGTTGACATGCAAGCGAATGGCAACGAAGGAATCTTGCGCAATGGTTGGGTCGTGAAGTTGGCAACACCTGTGAAGCGCAACTGTGAAAACACAGACACAACTTCTTTGCGTGATTTCATTACGCGTTTTCCAAATGATGCAAGTACAGCAACAATGAATCTCACAACAGACAACATTGTGTCTGTGACGTGTTTGCAGAACTGAAAACTATTCGTCAGTAAATATTGTTCGCGCGATTGCGCGATGAATTACTTAGAGGTGCCGAGGCGAGGCTCTGTACCAACGGCGATGGGCTTGACGGGCAACATGGAGAAGTCCTTGTCGATGGTGTCAAAGCTTGTGCTGCCAGATTCAAGAGCCTTGTAGATCTCTGATTCAGGTGAGCACCATGCTTCGTACTCTGCAGCCCACTCTTCGCTCTTTGGATCAGCGCCTGCAAGGTCATAACGAATGTGGCACACAGCAGCGAGAATCTGAGCTTCGCTCAAACCGCCGCCAGCTTTTTCACCCTGCTGAGGCATGGGGTTGCCGTTGTAACCAAGTGGCTTGTGAGCGCCACCTTCGCGATTTGGGTCGCCATATGTTGCAAGTCCAGCAGCGACGTACTTCTGACTACCGTTATAAACGAAGTTCAACATGTCCTCGATGTGAGGGAATGTCTTGAGTGCATTGCCCTGGTACAAAACCTGACCAGCACCGCCCGCACCGTCGGCACCATGACAACCGGCGCAACCGGAATACACCGCAGTACCTGCGGTCGTTGGACCTTCTTCCACCTTGTTCGAAGGAGAAAGGCCCCACATGTAGACGAATGCCCACAGAGGCAAAAGAGCAAGACCAGACATCGCCCAGAACGGAATCTTTCGACGATTCTTTGCAGCCGCAACGTATGCGGGGTCAGGAAGAGCAGCCTTTGGCTGTGGCGCTTCTTTCTTTGCAGGCGCTGCCGCCGCGGGTGTTGCCGATGCGGCAACGGCTGGGCTGGCATCGCCAGTCGACTCGCCAGAGGCAGCCGCACGGCGTGCCTTGGAACGATTCAGAAGGTGCTCGGGGATCTCGGTCACTGCACTTACCTCTCGGGAGACCTGCTCAGGTGCCTTGGATGGGCGGATTACCCACCTTTTACGGCGCCTGACCTCTCCACGATAGACAAAATTGGACCCTCCACCGCAATTATCCGTGCATCTCCTCCGAAGAAGTCAAGAAGGGGGTCGGGAGGGAGAAGGCCCCACCCAAGGCCGAACCGTGGGGGCAAAAAATGCACAAAAGCACAATGTTTTCGCACAAAAGCACAACCGTCCTCCGGGCTGAGGGCTCGGGTGGGGGCCGTATGAGGTGACCAAAGTTGTACGCAACGAAATAGGTCTCAGCCCCTAGTCCATGGCTAGTGTTCTTATTGCTTAGGCACCTGCCCCAGGACCAAACCGTCACCCAGGACCGGAGAAGAAGAAGAGTCCATGCTCGCGATCGACATCCTCAAATGGCCCGGAGTTAACCAGGCTTTCTTGTTTTCATTGCTGCTCACCACAGCGATGTCTCTTGCTGTAATCCCTTTTGGCAAGCGCCGTCCTGCCGATAAGGAATCCACGTGGGGCGAAGCCATGGTGGGCAGTGTTTATGTGTTCTTCACCATGTTCCTTGCGTTTGGTGTTGTTCCTCACCAGTTCATCGTTCACGCCGACAACGAGCTCGGCTGGCGTAAAGACAAACTTCTTAATGGACCTTTCGACATCTTGAAGGCGAAGGCCAATGGCGGCAATTTCCCTTTCACGTTGAGCTATGAGGCCCTTCGCGACGTCATTGCAATCGTGATTCACGTGTATTTCATTGCACTCATGATCTACCTCTTCGTGTGGTGGCAGAAGCGCGGCGAGAAGACTTCAAAAGAAGTCGCAACGTCTTCCTACGGCCGTCCTTTGGTTCGGAAGGCCTAATTTCTCATGGCACGCACCGACGCCAACCCACCCATGCCGGAGTGGTCGACTGAGTATCAACTCGTCGAGGTCGATGCCGACTATTTGGGCAGGGCTGTTAAGCCAAAGCAATTCATTCATATCGACCAGAGTGAATGCATCATGTGCGAAGGATGCGTTGACATCTGCCCATGGAAGTGCATCCACATGGTGTCGCCAGAAGCAGTTGTTGAAGCAGAAGCAGTTGACATGCCTGGCGCGGATCCGTCCGACAATGTGATCTTCATCATCGATGACGACGTGTGCACTCGTTGCGCACTGTGCGTCGATCGTTGTCCTACCGGCGTCATCATTTTGGGTAAGGCCGGCGCGCCAGACCCAGAAGGTGACAGCCATACCCGAACAAACAACCATGGCTACGGCTACGGAATGCGCCTCTGAGGTGAATGAATATGGCAAGAGTATTAGATAACCCCCGTCCCACTTTGAAAGAGCGAGCAGCGAAAGCTGGTCAGCAAGTTCAGGGCAGCCAGGTATGGAACTCGATCTTCCGCCCAGGCTCAATCTTCCGTAAGGGATACACGGACAGCCCACGTAACCGCTCGTACGTAATTATGAACTCGGTGCTGTACCACTTGCACCCAGTGAAGGTGAAGCGACATGCAGTCAAGGTCAGTTACACACTGTGCCTTGGTGGACTTAGTTTCTTCTTGTTCATTTTGCTCACGGTCACCGGCATCTTCTTGATGTTCTTCTATCGACCAACTGGTGCGAACGCATGGCAAGACATTTATACGTTGCAGACATCAGTGACGTTTGGTTTGCTCATTCGAAACATGCATCGTTGGGCTGCTCACCTCATGGTGCTCAGTGTGTTCCTCCACATGGCGCGCGTGTTCTACCACGGTGCATACAAGCCACCACGTGAGTTCAACTGGGTGATCGGTGTTGTGTTGCTCACACTCACACTTCTTCTTTCGTTCACTGGCTACTTGCTTCCTTGGGACCAGTTGGCACTCTGGGCTGTAACGGTGGGTACCAACATGATGGGTTACACCCCAGTCATGGGTTCACAAGTTCGTTTCGTTCTTCTTGGCGGAACCGAAATCGGTTCGGAAACGTTGTTGCGTTGGTACGTGTTGCACGTGATCATGCTTCCGTTCGTCATCATCATCTTTATGGCTATTCACTTCTGGCGCGTCCGCAAGGACGGCGGAATTTCCGGACCGCTCTGATCTGAGGGAGAACAAAAATGACTGAAATCCCCGAACACCTCCTGAAGCGAGCACAAGCTGCTCGCGAAAAGGCCGCTGGTGCAGGCGCTGCAGATGCAGCTCCCGCAGGCGATCGCATTCCTGATGCGTTACTTGATCGCACAAAAGCTGCTGGCGCTGGCGCTGCAGTTGTTGCAGCTGCTCCTGCTGGCGGCGTACCTGTTGGCGCAGGCCCTGGTGGACACACGCAGCGTTTGCTCACAGTTGTTAAGTCAGGTTCGATTCAAGAAGCAAAGGCTGCACCTGTTGACAAGGTGCACACATGGCCACACCTTCTTGCAGTGGAATTTGTTGCATGTTTGGCATTGCTTGCATCGCTCTTCATTTTCTCTTGGGTGGTGAACGCACCACTCTTGAAGGCAGCTGACTTCAACAAGACGCCAAACCCATCGAAGGCACCTTGGTACTTCCTTGGTTTGCAGGAACTTCTCACCATGTTCCACCCAATGATCGCTGGTGTGACACTTCCTGGTGTCGGCATCCTCGCGCTCATCCTCGCTCCGTATCTCGACCGCAATGCATCGAACAAGCCAGAAGATCGCAAGTTCATGACTTCGATGATGACGATGTTCCTTGTGTTCTGGGCAGTGCTCACCATTATTGGTTCGTTCTTCCGCGGTCCTGGATTCAACTTCACCTTCCCATGGCGGGACGGGATCTTCTTCGAGTTGTGATCTCGACTTCGATCACACAATGACATTCGACGTACAGACAAAGGAATAAGGAACGCAAAGTTATGAGTACCGGATTGGTAATTGCCATCGTGGTTATCGCGGCGGTCGTGTTCGGCGCGATCGTTGTGTTGACAACTGCACGCTCCACGGAAGTTCGTGGTGCGGGTTCGTTGTCGCGCGAAACACGTTCACGTGACCGCAAGGCCACCATTGGTGAAGACACATCAACTGGTCGTGAAGTAGAAGCTGCTGCACGTTCCACTGAAATTGTCAAAGCAGCACCTGTTGAAGTTGCGCCGTTCGTTGCTCCCGATGAAGAAGCAATCGGCGTGTCGCGTCGTCAGTTCTTCAATCGCACAGCAGTGACATTGATGGCAGCAAGCATTGGTGCGTTTGGCGCATCTGTTGTTGGTTTCTTGTGGAAGGGCGCTGAAGGCGGCTTTGGTTCCAAGATTTCTGCTGGCAAGGTGGATGACATCATCGCCGGCATTCGTGCAAACAAGGGTTTCTTGTATCTCGCAGAAGCACGTGCATGGGTGACGGAATATCCAAAGGGTTCACTCAGCAAGGCACAAGCTGTTTATGGCGCACAAGCTCCTGTGTTTGCAGGAATGCAAGCTGGCATCGTCGCGTTGTACCAGAAGTGCCCACACCTTGGTTGCCGCGTTCCTGAATGCGCAAGCTCACAGTGGTTTGAATGTCAGTGCCACGGTTCGCAGTACAACCGTGTTGGTGAAAAGAAGGGCGGCCCCGCTCCTCGCGGAATGGATCGCTTCGCAGTCTCGGTCTCAAACGGAAATCTCACTATCGATACTGGTTCAGTGTTTGCTGGTCCAGCAGTTGGTGTGAATACAACCGGTCAAGAAGCTGAAGGGCCGCACTGTGTTGGTGCTGCAGGAGGTGGCCACTAATCATGTTTGCTGCAACGAGCAAGTCCATTGGAATGCTGATTCTTCTGGCATCAATCGGTGGATGGATTCTCTACGGAATCTTCAACATTCGTAAAGGTCGCGCAGAGATCGGCGCCGAACAGAAACTTGCTGCTAACCGCAAGGAGTATTACGACGACGAAACTCTTGAAGGCTCACGTCTTGAACGAGTTCAGGTTTTAGGTCTTGTCTTCCTTGCAATCGTCACGATTGCATTGCCTTTGTATTGGGTTCTTGAACCAAATCGTCAGGCTGAAGCTCAGTTTGGTTTTGAAAAGCGCTTTGTGAATTGGGGTTCACAGTTGTTCGCTCCGACAGCTGATGGTGGTTACAACTGCGCAGGCTGTCACGGCGGCATGAAGGGCACAGGTGGCGTTGCTCCTTACGCAGTCACAGATCCAAAGACTGGCGAAGTGAAGTCTGTTAACTGGAAGGCTCCCGCGCTGAACACCGTGCTGTATCGCTTCAGTGAAGAAGAGATCACCTTCATCTTGAACTACGGCCGTCCGTTCTCGCCGATGTCGGCGTGGGGCACCATCGGTGGTGGACCTTTGAACGAGCAGTCGATTCACACATTGGTGGACTACATGAAGTCCATCCAGATTCCACAAGCCGGTTGTATCGAAACTCGTAGCTACTACAACCCAACGTGTGATGAGGGAACTCTTCCTGAAGAGAACAATAAGGAAATCATGGCTGAGGCCGAGCGCCTTGTGAAGGCCGGTACCTATGGTTCTCTCGGCGAAGCATTGTTCAATCTTGATCTTGGTTCGGGCGCTTACTCATGCGCACGTTGCCATACCAAGGGATGGTCGTACGGTGATCCACAAGCCACAGGCGGTGGAGCATTCGGTCCAAACCTCACTGGTGGATCTTCTGTCCGTCAGTTCCCGAACCAGTCCGACATGATCAACTTCATCAAGAACGGCTCTGAACTTGGCAAGCGTTACGGCGAGCAAGGTCAGGGCAGCGGTCGAATGCCAGCATTCGGCCAGTTGTACACCGATGAACAAATCAAGTTGATCGTCCAATACGTGCGAGGTCTCTGATGTTGTCTGCTCTTCTCTCTATCGATTTCAACCCAGGCATTCGCGGCATCCTTGTGGTGCTCGTGATGTTCGTGTTCCTCATTGGCGGCACGTACCTGATCGTTGGTAGCAACTTGGGAGCACGTCTTGGTTTCCTTGTTGTTGCAGCAGCTCTTGCAGGCTGGATGATGTGCATGTCTCTCGTATGGGTCATTTACGGCATTGGTCTGAAGGGGCCGGAGCCAAAATGGAAACCCAACGAACCGATCACTATTGTCCGAGACGGTGCATTGTTGGATCGTGCGGAGGTGCTGGAGACTCCAGTGAACATCGACGGTCTTGACCCCGTCGCTGCGGCTGCGAAAGTCTCAGAGACTCTTATTGAAGACGGCTGGACTCTGCTCGATGATGCAGACCCTGCACGCGGTAAGGCCGTTGCTGCGTCCGACGAAATTCTTCAGATCGAAGCAGAAGAATTTGCTGCTGGTGAATATGTTTCGGTTGCTGAGTACGACAAGGGTGGCGAGCGTTATCCAAAGATTGGTGAATCGCTCGACTTCTTCGCGTTCAAGCACAAGCCTCGCTACTCAATCGTGGAAGTAGCTCCTGTTGTTCCACAGCGCGTAGAGCCAGGT
>JACCDL010335221.1_pt1 | contig 10925 bp, 8 predicted proteins | sample 7441931 | NCBI WGS metagenome assembly JACCDL01 (sample SAMN15323437, study PRJNA562643) | freshwater metagenome | isolation source: river surface water | place: USA:Blue River Watershed | collected 2017-08-16 | reverse complement strand
TCGGGTGCGGCCGTCACCGGATCTCACAATCCGCCTGAATATAACGGGTTAAAAATGATGGTGGGTGGCGCTACCTTATACGGGGACGATATCCAGGACTTATATCGATCGGTTTGTGCAGCGCAAAGTGGTGCGGCAGCTGCGGTTGCTGTGGATGCCAAGGCGACGGATATTGCGGCGGCAGATACCGGTGCTCGCGGCCCGCAGCCAGCGCGTAGGGGAAAAATCAGCTCAGTCGATATCAACGAACGCTATATCGCCCGTGTGGTTTCGGATATCAAACTCGCACGCGGTATGAAAATTGCCGTTGATTGCGGCAACGGGGTGGCGGGTCCCTTCGCGCAAGCATTATTCACGCAACTCGGTTGTGAGGTCGTCCCCTTATTTTGTGAGGTCGACGGGAACTTTCCCAATCATCATCCCGACCCCGCGGATCCGCATAATCTTGAAGACTTGATCCGGGTGTTGGCTGAAACCGACTGCGAAATTGGGCTTGCGTTTGACGGTGATGGCGACAGACTTGGGCTTGTGACCAAAACCGGGTCAATTATCTGGCCCGATCGTCAACTAATGCTGTTTGCACGCGATGTGTTGGCACGAAATCCCGGGGGCGAAATTATTTATGACGTGAAGTGCTCACGCCACGTCGGCAAAGTCATCGAAGAAGCAGGTGGCAAAGCCACGATGTATAAAACCGGTCATTCATTAATCAAAGTTAAATTGAAAGAAACAGGGGCGCCTTTAGCTGGCGAAATGAGCGGGCATGTGTTTTTTAAAGATCGCTTGTATGGTATTGATGACGGACTTTACGCTGCTGCGCGCATGCTCGAAATTCTTTCGCGCGAGCCCGCTTGGCTCGACGAAGGGCAGCGCTTAAACGGTCCTTCGATCCTCCTTGAAGCCTTGCCAAATTCGCCATCAACGCCTGAACTCAAGCTTGAATGCGCTGAAGGTGAAAACCTAAGGATTGTGAATGCCTTGCAAGCGGGAGCCTACTTCAAGCATGCAAGCCAGGTCATCACGATTGATGGCGTTCGTGCTGAATATGAAGACGGTTTCGGACTGGCAAGGCCCTCAAATACGACCCCTGTCGTCGTTATTCGTTTTGAAGCTGATAACGATGCAGCTTTAAAGCGAATCCAGGCTGAGTTTCGTGAGGCCTTTGAAGCTGTGAAGCCAGGACTTGTGCTGCCCTTTTAACGGCTCAACGCCATGAGATTCGTAAGCCGATAAGACGCCATGCATCAAGATGTGCGATGCGGATCTTAATCGTTAAGCTTTCCTCGCTCGGCGATGTTGTGCAGGCATTGCCAGTAATAAGCGATATCAGGCGTCATGTTGCGCTTGATCTTCACATCGATTGGGTTGTTGAAGAGGACTATGCATCGCTTTTGGCGCTTCATCCGGGTATTAATCGGGTGATTCCTGTTGGCTTACGCCGATGGCGTAAGCAGGGGTTGCTTAACTTATGGCGTGACAGCAAGGTGCGAGCCGAGCGCTTTGCACTTCGCCAGGCGCTAGCACTGACCCCCTACGATGCGATTATTGATCTACAGGGTTTGATGAAAAGCGCCTGGATTGCACAAATGGCTCAAGGGCCTCGGCACGGATGGGCAAGCAAAGCCGCACGTGAAGGCCTTGCAAGTTTGAGCTATCAGCACCGTTATCAAGCCTTAGCTTACGATGCCATGCCTGCGGTACATCGTTATCGAGAACTTGTGGCCGATGTACTTGGTTATCGAAGCAAACTCGGCGATGTAGCGCTCGACTATGGTCTAAAAACTAATGATTTAGACGATCTAAGTGCTTGGAATCATCGCTATGTGGAAGGAGAGGCATGTCAATCCATCTTGCTTTTGCACGGCACAGCTCGCGAGGAAAAGCTCTGGCCTGAGCCTAATTGGATCGCGTTAGCTCAAAAGCTCATCGGGTATGGCTATGCCATTGAGCTCAGTTGGGGTAACGCTAAGGAGCAGGCAAGAGCGATGCGACTTGCTGAGGCTATCGATGCACCTGTAAATAGGCTCAAGGTCGATCAGCAAGTTCTTAGTCTTGATCAATGGCCGCAACGCCTCTCAAGGCTTAAGGCCGTTGTTGGCGTTGACAGTGGCTTGTTGTTTTTAGCGCTTGCCTGCGCTGTTCCTGCGCTGGGGATTTATCTTGCAACCGATCCAGGCCATGTGGGCCTGATCGGCGCAAGCGCTCATCGTAATCTGGGCGGAAAGTCAGCAACGGTTTCAGTCGAGGAAGTGCTTGAGGGTTTGGAAGCGATGGGGGTTATGGCCGCTGCTGCATGACATGAAGCTATGTTGATGTCTCACTAAGCTATCGCGGGGTTTATCTGTTTGTGACACGACTTGCTGAGCTTAAAGCGCTTGCCTGAGTATTTGAAGTGCTTGCCTGAGTATTTGATGCGCTTGCAGCGCGTGGTCTACTCCACCTTCTCAAATCACTTGCTTCAAGGGGAAGGCCGGCTCGGGTAAGCTTTGACTGCAAACGTCCAAGTGCGCCGGGGCAATAGTGATGGTTCCCATAGCGTGCTTGATGCTCTTTAAGAATGGATTCAATGCCTGCGAGGTTGGTCATGAAGCTAAGTCCCTTTGAAAGTCGCCCGCTCGTCGCGCGGGCAGCGATTGCGGGTGAGGGGTCGCTCAAGTGACCAAGGGACTTTCGTAAGCAATGAAACGATCAGCTACCGAGGCTCGATTGACCAGCAGGGAGCGGTTTGCGCTTGTCGCTTACAGCATGCTTTGGTATGCGCTGAGCCCTCTGATCCTTGCCTACTTGTTGTATCGAAGCATTCGCCAGCCTGATTACCGAAAACATTGGGGCGAGCGCTTTGCGTACTCACTGCCATCGTTTGAGCAAATCCCAGCTGATGATTTCAAGGGCGTGATTTGGGTCCACACGGTTTCGCTTGGCGAAACCAGAGCGGCAACCAGCCTATTGCAAGCCATCAGGCGCGCTTATCCTGATCATCGATTACTGCTAAGTCATGGCACCCCGACAGGTAGAGAGGCTGGTGCTGCCATCCTTGCTACGCTTGGTTATCAAAAAGGGCAAACACTTCAGCTTTACCTGCCCTATGACAGCCCTTGAGCGATTGATCGATTTTTTGATCGGTATCGACCGAAGATCGGTCTTATCATTGAAACTGAAGTCTGGCCCAACCTCATGAATCGAGCAAAGAGCTATAACATCACGATGATCTTGCTTAGTGCGCGTCTTTCTGAAAAAAGCCTCAAAAAGGCAATGCGTTATAAGCATTTAATAGAGTCTGCCTTACTTGCATTCAAGCAAATTCTTTGTCAAACCGAGCAGGACTTAAAGCGCATTAAAATCGTAGCTCCTGATGTTTATGGTGTGGTCTGCGGTAATTTGAAATTTGACCTTGAGCTTTCGCAAGACTTAATCTGTCAAGGCAAAAAGTGGCGGGCGGCGAGGCCTAATGCTTATCAGGCGCACGATGCGAGGCCCGCGACGTTTCGAAGTTCGCCTGCGTGGGTGCTTGCTGCGAGCACCCGCGAGGGTGAAGAAGAGTTGCTGATTGATCAATGGTTGAGCTTATCAACAGAGACTAGAGCGTATGTAGTCTTGGCAATTGTCCCTAGGCATCCTCAGCGGTTCGAGCAGGTTGCTCAACTTTTAGAGCGGCGATGCAGGGGCCAGTGGATCAGGCGAACTGATCCAGCTTTTCCCCAATTTCAGTTACCAACGATGATTGTTTTGGGCGATTCGCTCGGTGAGATGGCAGCCTGGTATGCGCTGTCTGATGTCGTCGTGATGGGTGGATCGCTGATCAACACGGGTTCGCAAAATCTGATCGAAGCTTGTGCGGCTGGAAGGCCCGTTATCCTTGGGCCATCGATCTATAATTTCGAAGAAGCCGCTGACCAGGCCATTAGCGCTGGGGCGGCGATTCAAACACAAACATCTGAAGTTTTAAGGCTTGCACTTGAGCTATTAGAAAACCCAAAACGGCTCGATGTGATGGGCCAAGCGGCGAAAACATTCGTCGCCGCACATCAGGGGGCTACGGCGAGGGTGCTGACGGCAATTGAGCCATACTTAACCAGTTAGCTTGCCAGCTAACGGAGTGGGTGCCAAAGCCAGCAAGTCTTCCGCACAGTAATCGATCCCCTAGCGACCCCTCAATGGCTGCCCCACTTTGACGGGCACATCAAACACCGTACCACTTAAGTCCTGAGGAATATCCACCGGACGTTCGGCTTTGAGCATAGCGTTGACGCTGCGCAAGTCGTCGGCTGTGAGGCTTCCTGCGGCAGCTTTCAGTCGAAGTCCTGTCAGTAGGGCATCGTAGCGGGCTTTTGAAAGATCACGTCGGGTCGAGGTGAGTTGTTGCAAAGCATTTAATACATCGATATTAATTCGCACACCAACTTGATAGCCGAGCTCGTTGGACTCGAGCGCAAGCGCACTTGACTTTTCAGCCTCTTCGAGTGCCTTAGCCTGTGCCATCAATGAATTCACGCTCAAAAACGCGCTTCGAGCACCTTGCTCGGCGGCACGCCTTGCGGTTTCGGCATCTTGGCGTGACTTGTCATACAAAGCATTTGCCTCGGCGATCCGCGCAGCAATCGCTCCGCCCGTGTAAAGCGGTACGCTGACCTGCAAGCCAATCGAATTATTCTGAATTTTAGAGCTTGGCTGAAAGGGCGAGGAACCTTTGGATGCGCTGCTCGATGCCACTGCGTCGACGTTGGGATAATTCGCAGCGCGCTGTTTATCGATCTCACGCTTGGCAATTTCTTCGCCAATTTGCGCTTGAACCACCGAAAAATTGCTTTTGCGTGCGGCGCTGACCCAATCAGCCTCATTGGCAGGTGTTGGCGCCGGTAAAACGAGCTTGGGCTCGAGTGCAAAAACTCTTGAAGGCCGCTCACCGACCAATAAGGTCAAATTAGCGACCTTGGTTTGCAAATCATTTTGAGCGCCTGCCACCGATGCGCGGGTGAGATCGAGACGGGCTTGCGCTTCTTGCTGGTCGGTGATGGTTGCCGTACCGACTTCGAAGTTTCGCTTGGCCGATTCAAATTGCAAATTAATGGCTCTTTCCTGGGAGCGCAAGGTGATCAGCGCGTCTTGGGAGATCAGCACCTCGAAGTAGGCCTGAGCCACGCGCAACGCTAAGTCTTGTTGGCTCGCAGCAAGCACGGCCTCAACTTGGGTGATGGCTAATTTGCTTTGTTCGAGGGTTGAAAAATTAGCAAGGCGAAATACAGGCTGGTTTAGGCTCAAGCTTAAGCCTTGGCTTGTGTAGTTCACCGAGGGATTGGTATTGACCTCGGTCCACTGCTGCGCGTAATTCGCTGAGGCGTTGACCGTGGGCAAAAACAAGGACTGGGCTTGCGGCAAGCGCTGCGGCACGGCACGCAATTGGGCCTGCGCTGAGGCAAGCTGAGAGTCTTGCCTGGAAGCATCACGCAAGGCAAGCATTAAGTCCATTGCCCACGCTTGAGAAAGGCTACCGACGAAACAGCTTGCGCTAAGCAGCAGTGCGGCTGGTTTTGGAAGTAGTGCCACTGGCCTCGCAAGCACCGCTACTGGTTTTGGAAGCAGCGCAGCTCGCTTTGGCGTTTTGAACAGCTTCGCTTCGGACGAATCTGCCTTAGGCGAAGCGTTTGGATTTTGTGTAACGAACGAGGATTTAGATTTCATCATGGATAGCTTGTGCTGACCATCTTTGCGATCAAAGACGGAAATGACTTGGCCTGCTAAAGCCAATAAGTGAAGGGGCGATAGTCTCAAACAGATTCTCAACAAGCGGCGCACCACTCGCAGCCTTGGTGATGCATTGCGCTTGCATCACCGGGCGACGACCGACGATGGCGGCAAGTCTGCCACCGGGCTTAAGCCGGCCAAGAAGCTCATTGGGCACTGTTTCAACGCTACCTGACAAAACAACAACGTCCCATTCGGCGAGTGTTGTTGCGGAGGGCTTCGAACCATCGGCGTGAATCACCTCAACCTGATAAAGACCAGCGCGCTTAAGATTCTCGCGCGCAAAGTTGGCGAGACCTTCGTGGATTTCAAGGCTCACCACCCGCATGGCCCTGCTTGCGAGCAGGGCGGCCATCCAGCCCGAGCCTGTTCCTATTTCAAGAACACTCTCGCCCCGCTTGATCTCGAGCGCTTGTACGAGCCGCGCATCGACTTTGGGCGCTAACATGCATTGGCCGCTGTCAACGCTGTCGATATGCAAAGGTATTTCAACATCACTGAATGCGAGCTGTCGCATGGCTGGTGGCACAAAGTCCTCGCGACGAAGTTGAAGGTGGCTCTCTAGAACCGCCTGGTCGAGCACTCGCCAAGGGCGAATCTGTTGTTCGACCATATTGAATCGTGCACGTTCAAAATCCATTGTTATTCGACGCTCCCTTGTTAAACAGGCCTTCTTATTGTAGGCCTTTGTGCTTTGTTTGCGGGCCTTTTGGCCCAGATACCGAGGCTTCCGAACCCTCTGTCAACGATAGCGAGGCTCCCGAGCCCGGTTCTCTGACACCAGAACCTGAAAGCTTTTGCTTAAGATCATCCAAGAGGGCATAAAGCACGGGCACAACCAGCAAGGTGAGGATGGTTGAAGCGATTAAGCCGCCAATAACTGCTTGACCCATTGGAGCGCGTTGCTCTGAGCCAGCGCCAAGTCCGAAAGCGAGCGGGGCCATACCAAAAATCATCGCAAGCGTGGTCATCAAGATAGGCCGCAAACGGATCTCGGCGGCCTGCAAAAGGGCTTGCGAACGTTCAAGACCTTGAGCGCGTGCTTGATTGGCAAAGTCAATTAACAAAATCGCGTTTTTCGTGACCAAACCCATCAACATGATGAATCCAATCATCGAGAACATATTCAACGTGGATCCGAAATAAAGTAATGCCAACACCACGCCTATCAAGGATAAGGGTAGCGACATCATGATTGCTACAGGCTGAATGAAGCTGCCAAATTGCGAGGCGAGGATCATGTAAATGAAGATGACGGCCAACATGAGCGCTTGTGCGGCGTAACCGGCACTTTCAACCATGTCCTTGGTTGATCCTCCGGTGACAAAGCGATAACCCGGCGGGAGCGGTACTTTGCTCAATGCTTCTTGCACGGCAAGACCGACCGTACCTGGAGGAACACCATCTGCGCCTGCAGTGATGGCGACTTCACGGACCAGATCTTTGCGATTGATTTGTGTGGGTGCACTTGATTCGCTCAAGCTTGCAATGCTGCGAAGGCTAAGCGTTCGAGGGCTTCCGTCAGACTCGAACAAACCTGTTGTAATCGGTATACGCCCAAGATCGTTCAAACTATTACGAAATCCTTGGGCAAGTCTCACGCGAACCTCATAGTTTTCGTCATCAGGTGCTCGCCACGTGGTCGCCACATCACCGGCAAGTAACGTACGCAAATTTGAAGCAATTTGTGCTAGGCCCACACCTTGATCTGCTGCCTCGATACGTTGTAAAACAACGTCGATGGCTGGTTTGCCCGGTTTCGATGAGGTATCGACATCAACAATACCGGGGATCTTTTGGATAGCTGGTAGCACTTCGGCAACGATCCGGTTGAGTTCGCGGCTATCAGGGCCTTGCAAACTAACTTGAATCGGCTTACCTGCGCCCACCGCATCCCCGCCACCCACATCGGTGACTGTAACCCCAGGAACCCTGCCCATGATGGCGCGCACCGGAGCACGCATTTGGTCGACCGACATGGGTCGTTGTGCACGCGGAACCAAACGCAAAACAATGGTGGCGTAATTTTTTCCTTGCGCCAATCCGCTATTAATCGTCGTGTACGAATCAGTGACGCCCGGCAGTTGCCTTAGGGCCGACTCAACGAGGTTCGACTTTTGCTGGGTGAGTGCAAGCGATGAACCTTCTGGCGTATAAAATCGAATATAGATTTCATTATTATCTGCAACAGGTACAAATTCGGTACCAACGAAACGAAGCATCGGGAAGGCGCCAAAAAACGCAACCAGTGCGATGAGCATGGTCTTGGCTCGATGCCGCAAACCCCATCGTAGTAAGTCAACATAAAGCGATTCAAGTGAGGCCATCGCCGCTTGGAATTTGCGAAGCAGCCAAGCAATCGGCCCTTTGCCGCGCGGCCCATGAGCATCAGGGTCGCGCCACACCGACGAAAGCATGGGATCAAGTGTGAAGGACACAAGCATGGATAACAGCACAGCAAAGGCAACCGTAAGTCCGAATTGCTTGAAAAATCGTCCGATAATGCCTTCCATAAAACCAATTGGAAAAAAGACTGCAACAATTGAGAAAGTGGTTGCTGCGACTGCAAGGCCAATTTCCTGGGTGCCCTCGAAGGCCGCCGTACGGTGTGCTTTACCCATGGCCTGATGGCGCACGATGTTTTCTCGTACAACAATGGCATCGTCGATTAATAAACCGACGCAAATGGCCAGAGCGAGCAGCGTGACCAAATTGATTGAAAAGCCAAGCAAATACATGACTGAAAACGTGCCTATCAACGAAATCGGCAAGGTCAGTCCAGTGATCACTGTCGATCGCCAAGAGGATAAAAACAAGAACACAATTAAGACGGTGAGTGCTGCGCCCTCGATAATATTGCGCTGAACACTTGCCACTGAGTTTCGAATCGCACGCGAGGCATCGCGTACCACCACGATGTCAACGCCCGGTGGCAGTTGCTCCTTTAATGCTTGTGCGCTGCGAATAACGGCATCGACCACGGCAATGGTATTTTCCCCTTGCGCTTTAACCACATCGAGTGCGATTGCGCGTTCGCCATTAACCAAGGCCATACTCTCAACTTCTTGTTCACCGTCAACCACACGAGCAACTTGCGACAAAAATACAGGTTGCCCCTGACGACGAGCGACAATCAATCGCGCAAAATCCTCGGGCGCGATGATGCGTCCGGTAACCTGAACAACCCGGTCCCGATCGCCTGATTGAATGGGCCCGGCAGGTAAATCCTGGTTTTCCAGCCTTAGCGTATTCATCACCTGATCGACCGATACCCTCAGAGCCTCCATGCGAATAGGATCAAGTTCAATCGCAATTTCACGCCGTACCCCACCCACTACCGTAACCCGACCGACGCCACGAACGTTTTGTAAACGCCTTTTGATCAATTGATCAGCAAGTGTGGTGAGCTCGCGCGCAGGCACTTTTTCGCTCTTTAGCGCAAGCGAAACCACCGGGTTTTCGTCGGGATCAAATCGGGTTATCAAGGGTTCTTTGACGCCTGCTCGAAAGGCAGGTTTTACGAGCGCTATTTTTTCTCGAACTTCTTGGGCGGCTTGGACGGGATCGATATTTAAATCAAAGCGGATAATCACCAACGAAAGCCCTTCGTAGGACCGCGATGCGATCTCCTTAATGCCGCTGATGGTGTTGACTGCCTCTTCAACTTTTCGAGTGATTTCGGCTTCGATGACTTCTGGTGCTGCGCCCCCAAACTCGGTTTGAACCAAAACAACGGGAAAATTAATATCGGGAAATTGCTCTACCGCGAGGCGTTGATAGGAAAATAGCCCAACCACCACAAAGGCAAGCATGACCATGGTCGCAAAGACCGGATGTTGAATCGAAACGCGGGTAAACCACATAAGCGGCTCTTGTGCTTAAGGTTGGGTCAACTGCACAGGCACGCCGCTCTTCATCGCGGCACTTCCGCTTGAACTGGTTCCTAGTGCGGTCGCAACAACCGTGTCGCCCTCATTTAGGCCTTCTAAAATTTGTATCATACCAAGGGCACCGTTAGGAGCCTTGGCGCGATCGTCTCGAATACCTGTGCGGACTAACTGCTCTTCTAACTTACCCTGTCGCACAACCCATACGGCCTGGCGTCCGCCTTGGTCTCGGACTGCATTCAAAGGCACCGCAAGCACTTCGCCTTTACTTTGCAAGGGGAGTAAGCCTTGGACGAAGGCACCAATTCGAAGCTTTGATGTGGGGCCTTCTAGCTGGAGATAAACCATGACGTTTCGTGAACTGCCGCTTGTGGCAGGGTTAATCCGTAAAACTTTTGCGGCCTGCGCCGTATCGACCCCCTCGACGTGCAGGTCAAGGCGTTGTCCAATCTGGATCCCTACAAGGTCTTGCGCGGGCACAGCAAGCTCAGCCTCGAGCTTTTCGGTACTCACAATTGATAACACTTTGTTATCGGGCGATAGCTTTTCACCGGGTAAGGCATGGCGTTCCGCCACCATCCCTGATATCGGTGCGATCAAGCGGGTATCGCCTAGCGCTTTCAAGGCCTGATCAAGTTGAAACCGGACGGTATCGCGCGCAGCCTTCGCTGCATCGAGTGCAGAAACCGTGTTTGCGCTGCTGTTTTCTGAAATGAAACCCCGGGCGACTAACTGTTGGTTCGCATCAGCGTTTCGTTGCGCGGTAAGCAACTGCGCCTCTGCCTGGCGCAGTTGCGCCTGCCTTTCTTGAATTCTCAGCTCATAATCGGTGGTATCGATTTGCCCAATGATGTCGCCCTTGTTGACAGCCATCCCTTCGCGTACGCTCAGGCTACGCAGTTCGCCGGCAACTTTTGCTTTCACGGTCGCGCTATCCACTGCGCGAACACTACCCGTCAGCGGTACATAGGAGGCTAACAAGGTGGGCTTGACCGTTACCCAATCCATTGGGCCAAAGCGCAAGGCTTGCTGCGCTTGCTGTGCGACCAGTTCGCTTGCTACCGGGTTGGGCGGCTTTTTGCCGTCTTTGCGTTTCCATATCGCTGCTGCCGTGGCAAGCATCAGCGCGATAATGATCAGTACACCAAGAATGAGGAATTTTCGTTGTCGAGTCATAACTTCTCATGCTACGCGATTCAAGTGACGGAATAAGAACGATTGCAAGCGATGCACATGCAAGTTCCCCAACAAGTCACCTCAAAGCTTTGGATTTTGCTCTTGCTTACCGGGCTGGGT
>JACCDL010603712.1_pt1 | contig 10929 bp, 11 predicted proteins | sample 7441931 | NCBI WGS metagenome assembly JACCDL01 (sample SAMN15323437, study PRJNA562643) | freshwater metagenome | isolation source: river surface water | place: USA:Blue River Watershed | collected 2017-08-16 | reverse complement strand
GTGCGCATTCGACGTCGCTAGCATCTATGCCAGGCGCATGGTCGTGACGGTGATGGGTAAGGGTTCCAAGGAACGCACGGTGCCGGTCGGCGAACCGGCGATGGAGGCCGTGAAGACGTGGATGACGCTGCGTCACGAGGTGGCGAGTGAGTCGACTGACGGTGCGCTGTTCTTGAGTGCGCGCGGCAAGCGCATCGGGCCTCGCGACGTGCGCCGACTGCTGGATGCGCGCAGTACTTCACCGACGCATCCACACGCGCTTCGCCACACCTTTGCGACCCACCTGCTCGACAACGGAGCCGACCTGCGCGCCGTGCAGGAACTGCTCGGCCACAGCGACGTCGCCACCACTCAGCGATACACCCACGTGAGCAAAGAGCGCCTCAAGGCGGCTTATGAGGTTTCCCACCCGCGGGCATAAATTGATGGCATGAACGCCCTGCCGGTTCGGCTCACCGTCGAACAGGCGTGGACGAAGTGGCACGACGACAAGGATGCAACCGCACGCGAGTGGCTGGTGGTGCACTACGCCTCGCTCATCAAGTTCGTCGCGGGTCGTCTCGCCGCCGGTCTGCCCAAGCGCGTCGACACCGGTGATCTCATCTCGGCGGGAGTGTTCGGGTTGATGAACGCGATCGATCGCTTTGACCCGGCGCAGGGAGTGAAGTTCGAGACGTATGCCATCCCGCGCATTCGCGGTTCGATCCTCGACAGCCTGCGCGCGCTCGACTGGGTGCCGCGCAGCGTGCGCTCGCGGTCGCGTTCGATCGAGACCGCGATCAGCGACCTCGAGCACGAACTCGGGCGCTCGCCGAGCGACGCAGAGATCGCCACGAAGCTCGGAATCGACGAAGAGGAACTGCAGAAGTGGCTGAGCGACGTGGCCGCGGGGTCCGTCGGCCCACTCGATCACGTGGTGGCAGACAACACCGCCACGGACACACATTCATCTATGCACAGGGACACGAGTCCCGATGCGGTGATCGAGGCAGACGAATTGCGCAAGGTGATGCGCCAGGAGATGAAGAAGCTTCCCGAGAGGGAACGAACGGTGTTGGTGCTGTATTACGAAGAAAACCTCACGCTCGGCGAAATCGGTGACGTTCTCGGCGTCACGGAGAGTCGCGTCTCGCAGATCCACACGAAGGCGGTTCTGCAGATGCGTGCTCGTCTGCGTGCTGCTGACGTGGGCTGACCCACGCGTCGTTCGTGCCTCGTGCGGGCTGAATCTCCCGCCACGCTCGACGATCCTCAACGAGTTTCGCCGGCCGCCGTGTCCGCGATGCGCGGGTCAGCGCGGCATCGACTACGCGACAAGCGCGGGGAGTGAACTCGTCTCCGTTGCGCGAGGCCGAGTGAGCTTCGCGGGCCAGGTGGCGGGAACGTTGTATGTGGTCATCGACACGGGCTCCGTGCGCGTGACGCACGGGGGGTTGCAGTCGATCGCCGTCGAGACCGGTGAGATGGTGGCCGTCGGTCAGGCAGTCGGGACGGCGGGTCCCGTCACCTATATCGGGGTGAGACGGGGCGACTGGTACGTGGATCCCCTCGCGTGTGGGGTGCGCCGGACGCGCCTCGTGGCCGAGGGGGATCGCGACCCCCACCGATAGGCTGTCCAACGGCCACACACCGTGGTCAGACCAATCCACACGACTCCCGTCCTGTGGTCGCTTCGGCGCAAGGGAGTCGTGACACACAAACCACAGGGAGGAGAGAGACATGGCAATCGTCAGCATGCGCCAAATGCTGGAGGCAGGCGTCCACTTCGGACACCAGACCCACCGCTGGAACCCGCGAATGAAGCGGTTCATCTTCGGAGAGCGCAACGGCATCTACATCATCGATCTCGAGCAGACGCTCGATCGCGCAGAAGCCGCCTACAAGTTCACCCGTGACCTCGTCGCCAACGGCGGCAGCGTGCTCTTCATCGGCACGAAGAAGCAGGCCCAGGATCCGATCAAGTTCTTCGCCGACAAGTGCGGCATGCCGTACGTGAACGAGCGTTGGCTGGGCGGCATGCTCACCAACTTCGACACGATCGCCAAGCGCGTCGCCAAGATGCAGGAATACGAGCGCATGCGCGACACCGGCGAGTTCGAGTTGATGCCGAAGAAGGAAGCACTGCTCATCTCGCGCGAGATGGAGAAGTTGCAGAAGAACCTCTCGGGCATCCGTGGACTCACCAAGCGTCCGAGCGCAGTGTTCATCCTCGACACCGTCAAGGAACACATCGCCGTGACCGAGGCCAACAAGCTCGGCATCCCGGTGATCGCGGTCGTCGACACGAACGTGAACCCGGACCTCGTGCAGTTCCCGATCCCGGGCAACGACGATGCGATCCGTGCGAACGAGTTGATGTCGCGCGTGATCTGCGAGGCCGTCATCGAGGGTCGCTACATCGCCGAGAAGAGTGGCAATCGCGCAGTGACGACGCCGAGCGCGCCAGTCACCCGCACGCCGCAGGAGCAGGCAGAGTTCGACGCCCAGCAGGAAGCCGCACGCAAGTCGGCAGCCGCTGCGCAGGCCGAGCGTGACGCACGCGTCGCACAGGCCGGCGAGAAGGCGGAGGGCTGATCTCGATGTCGTTCACCGCAAAGGACGTGCAGGCGCTGCGCCAGTCGAGTGGCGCAGGAATGATGGACTGCAAGAAGGCACTCGAGTCGACGAATGGCGACATGGATGCCGCCAAGCAGTGGCTGCGTGAGAAGGGTCTCGCGGCAAGCGCCAAGCGTGACGACCGCGAGAGCACGCAGGGCGTCGTCGCACTGGCGATCGACTGCCCGACGGCAGCCATCGTCAAGCTGAAGTGCGAGACGGACTTCGTCGCATCGAGCGACGGATTCATCGGCGAGGCACACGCACTCGCCGAGCTCGTGCGCACCAAGGGTGAATCGGCAGTGGGTGACCGCGCCAAGGAACTCGAAGACCTGCGCATCTTGCTCAAGGAAAAGATCGAACTCGGTGACGTGATTCGTCTCGAGGCCGCCTCTGGCAACATCATGGACTCCTACGTGCACGTGCAAGGTGGTCGTGGCGTGAACGTCGTCGTCGTCGAAATGAGCGGCGCGACCGAAGAGCTCGCACACGATGTCGCGGTGCACATCGCGTTCGCGCGTCCGAAGTACCTGAAGAAGGAAGACGTCCCCGCCGATGTCGTGGCCGCCGAGCGTGCGACGCTCGAGACCGTCACGCGCAACGAGGGCAAGCCGGAAGCCGCGATCGCCAAGATCGTGGACGGCCGCATCCAGGGCTTCTTCAAGGACGTCGTGCTCCTCGAGCAGCCGTACGCCAAGGACGACAAGAAGTCGGTGGCCCAGGTCATCGGCAACGCCTCGATCGTTCGCTTCGTGCAGGTGGAAATCGGCTAGTAATACAGATACCGATGAGCCCGTCTCCGACGACCACACCACGATGGAATCGCATCGTGCTCAAGTTGTCGGGCGAGGCGTTGGCGGAAAAGTCGGGCTTCGGTCTCGACACTGACACCTTGCACCAAGTGGCCACCGAGATCTTGGAGGCCAAGCAATCACTCGGCGTCGACATCGCCGTCGTCGTCGGTGGTGGCAACTTCTGGCGCGGACTGAAGGGTGCCGGCCAAGGCATGGACCAAGCGCAGGCCGACTACATGGGAATGATCGCCACCGTGATGAACGGACTCGCGCTGCAGGACGCACTCGAGCGCGTCGGTCAGCAGTCGCGCGTGATGAGCGCAGTCGAGATGCCCAAGGTCGCCGAGCCCTACATCCGTCGTCGCGCGGAGCGTCACCTCGAGAAGGGTCGCGTCGTCATCCTCGCGGGTGGAACGGGCAACCCGTTCTTCACCACCGACACCGCAGCTGCACTTCGCGCCGCAGAGATTTCTGCGCAAGCAATCTTGAAGGGCACGCACTCCGGAGTCGACGGTGTGTACACCGCCGATCCGAAGAAGGATCCGACGGCGACGAAGTATTCGCACATCAGTTATCTCGACGTCATCAACAAGGGACTCAAGGTGATGGACTCGACGGCGATCACGTTCTGTCGCGACAACAACCTGCCGATCGTGGTGTTCAACCTGCTCCAGCGAGGAAACGTCAAGTCCATCCTCGAGGGCGCGCAGATAGGTACGCTGGTCGAGTGATCGACGAGACACTGCTGGACGCCATGGACAAGATGGCGAAGGCCTTCGATCACGTCCAGGCCCAGTTCTCTTCGGTGCGCACGGGACGGGCGAATGCCTCGTTCGTCGACAAGTTGATGGTCGACTACTACGGGGCGATGGTGCCGCTCCAGCAGCTCGCCACCTTCCAGGTTCCCGAGGCCCGCCAGCTCGTCATCAAGCCCCACGACCGTGGAGCGATCCCCGCGATCGAAAAGTCGATCCAGACCGCCGATCTCGGCGTCGCCCCCTCCAATGACGGCGTGATCATCCGCCTGACCTTCCCGATGCTCACCGAAGAGCGCCGCAAGGAATACGTCAAGCTGGTGAAGAACATGGCCGAGGACGGACGCGTCTCGCTGCGTAACGTGCGTCGCGACGCGCGGAAGGCACTCGAGACCGCCGAAAAGGACGGAGACATCTCCAAGGACGAACTCGAGCGTGCCGAGAAGGAACTCGACAAGATGACCCAAGAGCACGTCGAGCAGGTCGACAAGGCGTTCACCCGCAAGGAACAAGAATTGCTGGAAGTGTGAGGAGCACGACATGAGTGACGACGACACCAAGCGCAACCGACGAGACGAGACTGGCGGAGCCGATCCGACGATCGACTTCGGCGATGAATTCGGCGTCGTGCGTTTCGCCGACGAAGACGACTCTGGCCCGGCGCTCTCGTTCGGCAATGAGACCGAGCAACTTCCGCATTGGACCGAGCCGCCGACCGGTGACCTGCCGCGCTTCATGAAGGGCGAGGACGACGACGCGACGGATGCTCCAATTCGCATCGGCGATGACTCGACCGACGTGTGGGGTGCCTACAACGACACCTCGGCCTCGCGTCCACGCGTCGACCTGACCGGTAAGTCACCGCGGTTCGAGACGTCGCCCCCGCCACCAGTGCAGCGTCCTCGCCGCGAAGGCCCGATCCGCATCGGCACCGATCCGACGGGCGAGAACAGCCGACCAATTCCACGCGACCCGTCCGCATCTGCAGGTCGCGTGCGACCGGCGCAGGTCACCCGCTCGCGTCGTCCAGGGGATCCGCGCCAAGCGCGCCCTGCGACCGGAGGCATGCAGCGTCCGGCATCCGGTCCAACCGCCGGTCGTGACTTGCCGATGGCGACCGCCGTCGGTGCGCTGCTTGGCGCCGCGTTCATCGGTGCGGTCGTGTGGCGACCAGCCGCCGTCGTCATCTTGGTGACCGCGATCATCGGCATCGCTTCCTATGAGTTCTTCACCCAGATTCGCACCGCGCACTATTCGCCGGTGATGCCCGTCGGCGTCGCCGCGTGTGTGGTTGCGCCACTCGCTGCGTATTGGATGGGGGATGCGGTCCTGCCACTGATCATCGTGTTCGCGCTGATTGGATGCGGAATCGTGTTCGTCGCAGGTGACTCGATCGACATCTCACCGACGCCGCAGATGGCCGTCACGCTGTTCGGCATCATGTGGATCGGTCTGTTCGGATCGTTCGCCTCGTTGATTCTCCGCCTGTCCACGACGGGCTCGTTCGCGGGGTCCAACATCGGTACCGACACGTTGTTCATCGTCGTCATCGGCGTGATCGCCAACGACATCGCCGCGTACTTCGTCGGTTCTGCTGTCGGCCGCACCCCGTTGCGCGACTGGATCAGCCCGAACAAGTCGACCGAGGGTCTCATCGGTGGAACGCTCGGCACGCTCGGCGCGGTCATCATCGTCGGTCTGCAGAGCACGACCTGGAACGGTCTCGGCGAGTGGCTCGCACTCGCCATCGTGATCGCACTCGTCGCACCGCTCGGCGATCTCGTCGAGTCGATGATCAAGCGCAATCTCGGCGTCAAGGATTTCGGCACGATCCTCACCGGTCACGGCGGCGTGCTCGATCGCTTCGACAGCATGCTGTTCACGCTGCCCGTCGTGTACTACCTCGCCTTAGTCCTGCAGCCCTGGGGATAGGCGCCGATGCGCGTCGCCATCGCCGGATCCACCGGCTCGATCGGGACGCAGACGCTCGACGTCATCTCCTCACTCGGTGAGGGCGTCGAAGTCGTTGCACTCAGCGTCGGGTCGTCGGTGGATGGCGTCGTTGCGCAGGCCAAGCAATGGAAGCCGAAGGTCGTCGTCGTATCCGATGACGTAGCGCGCGCCAAGGTTGCCGCGCAGTTGCCGGGTGTCTCCGTCGTCGCCGAAGCCGTCGCGCTCGTCGAGGGCGCCGACGTCGTCGTCAATGGTGTCGTTGGTTTCGCCGGTCTTCCCGTCACCATCGCGACGTTGCGTGCGGGCAAGCGACTCGCGCTCGCCAACAAGGAGAGCTTGATCGCAGCCGGACCCGTCGTCCAACCGTTGCGTGCAGTGCCGGGCGCCGACATCGTTCCCGTCGACAGCGAGCACTGTGCGATTCATCAGTGTCTGCGCGCCTCGGTTGCGCCGAACAGGGAAGTGGCGCGGTTGCTCCTGACGGCGAGCGGTGGACCGTTCCGCGGCAAGGGCGCGGACGAGTTGCGGCGCGTCACGGTCGAAGAGGCGCTCAAGCATCCGACGTGGTCGATGGGGCCGAAGATCACCGTCGATTCCTCCACGCTCATGAACAAGGGTCTCGAGGTCATCGAGGCACACGAATTGTTCGGGTTCTCCTATGACGCAATCGACGTCGTCGTGCATCCCCAGTCGATCGTGCACTCGATGGTCGAGTTCACCGATGCAGCGGTGATCGCGCAGCTGTCCATGCCGGACATGCGACTGCCGATCGCCTATGCACTCGGGTATCCAGAGCGCGGAGGAGTGCCCTACGGGCGCATCGATTGGACGAGTTTGTCCCGACTGGATTTCCAGGCCCCGGACAGGGAGACTTTCCGTTGCCTCGACTTGGCCTATCAGGCGGGGCGCATCGGTGGCACCGCCCCCGCGTGGCTGAGCGCAGCCAACGAGGTCGCCGTCGAGGCGTTCCTGGCTGGAGCCACGTCGTGGTGGTCGATCGCCGACATCATCGAGGAAACCTTGCAACACCATGACGCTCAGATACCCACCACGGTGGATGACATCTTGCAGGCAGACGAAACGGCCCGACGCGTGGCGCGCGAGGTGCTCCGAGCGTGAGTGACACCTATCGGCGCCTGCGCGACAACATCGTCGCAGGCGGCGACACCGCTGAAGCTCCCAAGGACGAGCCGAATCGCTTCACGTCGATTTCCCTCGGCCTCGTCATCGTCGGGCTCTTGATGTGGCTCGCCGTGTCGAGCCCGTGGAGTTTCGTCTTCGTCATCGGGCTGATCGTGTCGGTGTTCCTGCATGAGGTCGGCCACTTCGTCACCGCACGTCGCACGGGCATGAAGGTGACGCAGTTCTTCATGGGGATGGGCCCACGAATCTGGAGCACGCATCGCAACGGCGTCGAATACGGAGTGCGGGCACTGCCGATCGGTGCATACGTGCGCATCGTCGGCATGAACAACATGGACGAGTGTGACCCGGCGGACGAACCCGTCGCGTATCGCTCCAAGTCCTACCCGCGCAAACTCCTCGTCATCAGCGCCGGCTCGCTCATGCACATGGTCATCGCCTTCGTCCTCTTCTTCGGGGTGTTCGCAACCGCTGGTCGTTACGACGAGACGGGTCGAGTGCGGGTCGTCTACGACGCGGCAGAAGACTCGCCGGCCGAGCGCGCGGGCATCCAGCGTGGCGACGTGATCGTCTCCGTCGCCGGCCAACCGGTGACGACTCGCTATGAGTTCATCGTGCAGATCGTCGATCGCGATGGAGGTGACGTCGTCGACGTGGTGTATGAGCGCGACGGCGTGCAGCGCACGGTGACCGTCGAGTTGATCGCCAATCCGAGCAATCCCGACATCGGCTACATCGGTCTCGGCACGGAGAGCGCGGGCTACGTCCGCCAGTCACCGATCGCAGCGATCGGCCATGGGTTCGCAGACCTCGGTCAGACGATCGTGGACTCGGTCTCGGGCGTGTTCGTCGTGCTCAATCCGCGCAACATCGTGGAAAGCGTCGTCTCGGAGAATCCCGATCCCACGACTCGGCCCACCACGGTGATCGGTGCGACGCAATTCGGTGGCGACGTAGGGGAGAGCGAAGGCTTGAAGGGCATCTTGATGATGCTCGCGTACGTCAACGTCTTCTTCGGTGTGTTCAACATGTTCCCGCTGCTGCCGTTCGACGGAGGTCACGTCGCGATCGCGACGTACGAGCGCATTCGTTCGCGCCGTGGGAAGCCGTATCACGCGGACGCATCGAAGATGGTTCCCGTGGCAATCGCCGTCACCGTGCTCATGGCGATGCTCTTCCTCACGGGCTCGTATCTGGACATCGTGAAGCCCCTCTAGGGGTGGCACACTTGAAGGCGATGGCAACGTACCCACGTCGCGCGACGCGCCAAATTCACGTCGGCAAGGTCGCCGTCGGTGGTGGCGCGCCAGTGTCGGTGCAGTCGATGACGATCACCAAGACGGCCGACGTCGAGGGCACGTTGCAGCAGATCTACGCACTCGCCGCTGCCGGCTGCGACATCGTGCGCTGCACCTGCAACGAGGCTGAGGCCGCCGAAGGTCTCGCCCAGATCGTTCCGCGTTCACCGGTGCCGATCGTCGCCGACATCCATCACCAGTACAAGATGGCTCTCGCCGCACTCGAGGCAGGCGTGCACGGTCTGCGTCTGAATCCCGGCAACATTCGTCGACCAGAGCACATCAAGGCCGTGGCGAGTGAGGCCCGCGATCGCAAGGTGCCGATCCGCATCGGAGTCAACGGCGGTTCGCTCGATCCCGCGCTGTACGAGAAGCACAACGGTCGCACCGCAGAGGCAATGGTGGAGTCCGCGTTGCAGGAGATCGCCTATTTCCAGGAAGTCGACTTCGATCTCATCAAGATCTCCGTCAAGGCATCCAACGTGCCGCTCATGATCGAGGCCTATCGCCAGCTGAGCGAGGTCACCGACTATCCGCTCCACCTCGGCGTGACCGAGGCAGGTCCGTTGCCCGGCGGTCTCATCAAGGCAACGGCAGGCATCGCGACATTGCTGATGGAGGGCATCGGCGACACGATTCGCTACAGCCTCACCGCCGATCCCGTCGAGGAAGCGCGCGCTGGTCGCCAGCTCCTCGAGTCACTCGGACTGCGTGAGCGCAAGAACGTCGACCTGATCGCGTGTCCGAGTTGCGGGCGTGCGGAGATCGACGTGATCGAGGTTGCCAATCGAGCACAGCAAGCCTTCGCCGACAAGAAGATTCCGTTGCAGATTGCGGTCATGGGTTGCGTCGTGAACGGACCGGGGGAGGCCCGCGAGGCCGATCTCGGCATCGCGGCGGGTAACAAGCGAGGTCACCTCTTCGTGAAGGGGCGCAACGTCGCCGTCGTGCCGGAGTCGGAGATGGTCGAAGCGCTCGTCGATTGGGCGACGTACATCAACGAACACGGCGTCGAAGCCGCAATTGCGCGCGTAGATACTGCGCTCGCCGAACGTGAGGCCGCGAAGGACCGTAACGCACTGCTCGAGGAAAAGGGCGAAGACGCCAATCACTCAGGCGACAAGATCGTCGAGATTCGCAAGAAGGTCTCGGGCAACTAACCCTGCGCGACGCTCGTCGATGGTGCGATCGTCGTTGTCGTCGTCTCTGGCGCCACTGTCGTCGTGGTAGTCGTCGTCGTGGTCGGCGGTGGGTTCAACGTGGCGATCAGCATCTGTGCCGCCTCCACATACATCTGTGCGCGCAGGCGATAGCCGACGGGCTGCAAGTGGAGTCCGTCGAAGGCCATCAGTTTTGGATTCGCCACCACGATCGAGGCCCAGTCGGCCACGACGACGTTGGGGTAGTCGGCGACCACCTCGATCAACGTGGCGTTGAAGGTCGCAGAGCGCTTCGGATAGAACACCGCATCCGTTCTCCACACGTTGAACCACACGATGGGAATGTCGCCGACGAGGTCGAGCATCTCGCGGATTCGTTTGGCGTAGAACTCCTTGCTGGCGGAGTGCTGCAGGTCGTTGCTCCCGAGCGCGATGATCGCGGCGTTCGGACGCAGTCCGGTCGTTGCCAGCTTCTTCACCGTCTTCACCGCATTGCGTGAGGTGCCAGCGGGGCCGGAGATGTTGCGCGCAAAGACGCCGTCGACGACCACCGTGTTGAAGTACCCGACCTCTTTCAACTTGGGTGTCACGTTCCCGAAGCCGCGGTAGTTGGTGCCCCACGTGAGGCTGTCACCAATGACGAGGAGTGCAGGCTGTGGGGGTGGTGTCGTCTTGGCGTTCGCCACGCCCACACCGAGGACACTCGAGCACAGCGCGAGTGCGACGATGAGCCGCCTCACTCCTAGCCCCAGCATCGAAACACGCTCGCGGGTGCATCGATCGTGAGCGACTCGCCGTGGCGCAACAGGCATGCCTGACCTTTGCGCAGGGTGTCGTCGCCGCCCGAGACGCAGAGCACGATCTCATGCGCGTGAGTGGCTCGTACGGTGACGCGCTTGTCTCCGTCGACTCGCTGCACGCCGAATGCCCGTGTCGGTGCGAAGTATTCGATGCGATCGTCGTTGCGGGCATGGGAAACGATCGGCGGTGGCATCGGAGCAAAGCTGCTCACGCGCATGAACTCCTCGAAGTCGACGTGCTTGCGGGTGAACGCCGCACGTACGACGTTGTCGCTCGCCGACATCACCTCGACGCCGACGGCCGAGAGGTAGGAGTGCGCGTGGCCGGCGTCCAGGAACAGCGCTTCACCGGCCTCGAGCACGACGTGGTGCATGAGGAGTGCAACCAGCACGCCACCGGATCCCGGATGGTGCTCGGCGAGTCGAGCTGC
>JACCDL011320251.1_pt1 | contig 10932 bp, 11 predicted proteins | sample 7441931 | NCBI WGS metagenome assembly JACCDL01 (sample SAMN15323437, study PRJNA562643) | freshwater metagenome | isolation source: river surface water | place: USA:Blue River Watershed | collected 2017-08-16 | reverse complement strand
CCAAAAAGGGCAAAGTCATATTTTACGGGATCTTTTGGATCCAGTGTTTTGAGGTACTGGGTAAGTTCAAGTCCTGCTTGCCAATCTATGTTGGTGCGGTCTAGTAACTGAAATCTTTTGGCAACCCTGGCTACATGTAGGTCTATGGGACATATCAGTTCGCTAGGTTTAATCTGGTTCCAAATGCCAAAATCAACACCTTTATTGTCTTTACGAACCATCCATCTGAGGTACATGTAGGTTCGGGTAATTAAGGTATTTAATATTATTTTATAACTTATTGATTACCAATTTACAAAAAATGCGATTAGGAATCTATACCAGAAAAGAAGATTTGAGACTACCCACCATTAAATGGTTAGCTGAAAATGGGTTCGACAGTTTTGAAATTTACGCAGAACATGTTGAAGATGAATATGAGGATATATTCCAACGGGAACAACTTAATATGTTGATCTATGCTTGTGAGATGATGCACCTCCAAGGTGTGTATGTAGACGTTTTCAAAATAATATCACCATTATCGGTCAAAGTATTTCAGGTGCTGATTCAAATCCAGAAACAGAACGTTCCTATATACTTCAGTTCCGGAAAAATAGATCCTTCAGACGAATCTATCGCTCATTTTCATAATCTATTCGTAACCCAATGGCAAAAGTTTAGAAAGGATGCAGCAACCGTGAATTTCAATAACCTTTTTGAAGATTTAAATGATGCCGATAAGCAATTATAGACGCGTTCAGAATTATTAAATCTGAACATAATATTTTAATTAATTGATTTTCAATTGATTGTAAACAAACTCAAAAATAGGACATTCAAAAACATCAGATTTCCTCGTTAATGAACCAAAAATGAAAAAGAAAAAATACACTACCTCAGATTATTTGTCGACCGAAGAATTGAGTCGAGGCATAAAATATTTCCATAAAAGGATGCAACCTAAAATGGCATTACTGCTTGAATTTGGTACGAAAACACTTTTAAGATATGGTGACTTATCTCGAATTACTTGGGGGGACGTATTAAAACAAGATGTACTAATTGTAATTGAGAAAAAAACAGGTAAAAGGCGAGAAATCACCATTGGTAAATCATTATCACATTCAATTGAGCAAGTCTATTTACTCCTAAAACCAAAAGATTTGAATGAACCCATATTCAATCTGAGTATTCAACAGGTGAATAGAATTTTGAAAAAGCTGGCAATAGCACTAAAAATTAGCAGAAAAAATATTAGTACACACTCTCTAAGAAAATCCGGTAGTCGTTTTGTTTGGGAATCAAATGATTATTCATCTGAGGTTTTAATAAAGCTATCTCAGCTATTAAATCATTCATCTGAAAATATAACTAGAAGATACCTCGGCATTTCTAGGGAAGAAATAAAAGACTTATACATTGGCTTTGATGAAATGTTTTAACTGAATCTAGGGTTTGGATCTGAATTGATAATAAGCTATAAATTCAAGCATTGCGGCTATCAAAGCGTCACCAGATGTTTGGATCTCAAGTATTACATCATCTTCATAGCTGATATTAAAACTATTCAGGAAGCTGTAAACGATTTTGAATTCATCTCCGCTAATTTGGAAGTCTGTTGAATAGTATTCATCAAGAAGCACCCTGTTTATTGTTATTTTTTGGGAAAATCCATTATCTATTCGCATAAGGGTCAATTCTTGAGTTTATTTTTTTATTACCATAATTTAGCTTACCTATTTCGCTAGCCCAGAAATCCAAGCAAAAAACCATGGTGTTGGTTGTGATCATACTACGATATAGTTGGTTCTGATTTTCCATATTTTTCAATAAGATTTCTAATAATTTTACTCTTATCCGCTGGGTTCATTTTTGTTTTAACCCCTTTTTTATTTTCAGTGATTACAGCCTCTAGTAGCTTCAAGTACTGACTTTCTGTTATTCTTACAACTAGGGTTCTATTGTATTTGATATCATTTGAATTCATATTAGATAAATATTGTATTACGGAGATAAATCTTAGCTAAGACCATTTTCATTAATATTTTTCAATATTTCATCTAAATCTATCATTTCTTTATCCCAATGTTTACCAACTGTTTTTGGATGGATTTTTGTATAATCAGAAACTAGTTTTCTTGTCAACTTAAAACCTTTATCTATTAATTCATTTTTAGCTTTTATAATTTTTTCTATTGATTTTGCTTCTTTTTTCTTACCATTTATAAAATTAGCTAACCTCATTTTTATATCTGGTGATAACACCTTATTTAAAGGATTAAAATGAATTGATTTTTCCTTGTAAGCTAATTTGAGTTTTCCTGACTTGTAACCATCAACCAATCCTAGCATAAACCTTCTAAATCGTTCAGGTAACATTTTAGATTCATCAGTTCTATTATCATTAATGTAACTAATAAACGAAATTGCATAAGTTATATCCAAATGAGTATTAACTTCAATAAATGTTAGAAATAATTTGGTATATATTTTCTTTTTTTGTCCTTTGGTAATCTTATTGGCCTTAATAAATAATTTATAAAATTCAATTTCTTTTAAATCAACAATTGGATTTTCTACTTTTACTTGAGTAGACCAGTACATTTTATTAAACACATCTTTATAGGAAGGTAGATTAGAGAAGTTCAGTATATTAATGTTATTTTTTTCCCGATTACACTGTACTTCTCTTTTTTCTTTTACTCGACTCTCAGGTTTCACATTAATCAAGTTTTGTACCTTTTTATCCTCATTTACACTGAATCTGGTTACATTCTCTGGTATTTCAATTGTATTTTCATAGCTAATAAAAGCATCTGGATCATAAGAAATAAACCAAATTTGACCCACTCCGTTGGTGCTGGAATCTATTAAGTTTTTATGCTCAAAAAAGTAATTGTCAATTATATATTCTCTTATCTTTTCATATTCTGAAATAGATTTAAACTGACTATTATATCGAATAAACACAGATATTCCTCCGTTACTTGAAGATTTACATACTAGGGCTACCTGTTTTGAATACTTTTCAATGAAGTCATTTTTAAATTGATCGACTTTTTCTAGGTTATCTTTAAAATCAAAATCAAGAAAAATGTAACCACTTGAGCAAATAAAGTTATTTTGGAATTCTATTTCACTGGCTATTTTTCGTCTTCGTGAGATAAGATTAACATGTATAAACCTAAGTTCCTTCTTTAATTTTTTAAATTCTTCTTCACCATCAGCACAGATGGTTCCTAATGATCTTGATTGTCTAATCTTTTCAAATAATTCTTTGTATGGGTTATTCAATACTGCAATTGCTAAAGCAGTAAAATCAATATTGGCGATTTGTTTGTATTTTAAGACACCGCCCTCAAAATGAGAAAACATTTATTATAAAGTCCATCAACGACCATTGCAAGAGATCATTGAGTGGTTTTATAGCAGTATTATCAGCTCATAGTGGTTCTGCGTATCACTAATCAATGCTTCTAGAAAAATATAACTAAAAAAAGTCAGAAAAAAAAATCAGGTAGTTTTTTCAACTGGTTCTGTATTTGAAAAATTAGGGTTTTGTGAAATATAAGATTTAGCTTAACTTTATGCAGTGATACGGTTGAAACAGGTTTTGAAAGAAAAGCAAATGACCCAACGAGAATTGTCCTTGCGGATAAAGAAGTCAGCTATAACTATTAGTTCTTGGGCAAATGGGAAAAGCACCCCAAGTATTGAAGTTCTTATTAAAATCTGTAGGATCTTAAATTGTGAAATTGGTGAACTAATAGAAATTGAAGACAAAAAGAATGTCCGAAAGAAAAAATAAAAACCGATAAAACCTTTGTCTATCTAGCCTAAAAAAGGCCAAAAGCGAAGGTCTGGTTCGTGTATAATCATGTTAGCAGTAATTTATAAATTTTGATTCTGTAATGAAAGATAAAGTTCGGATTTTGTATTCAATTCTTCACTATTCAATGCTAATGATATTATTTGGGTTGATTTATGAACAAATTGTATTTATTCCCAATTATTTAATTCCGTTTAAAGAAAATAAAAGCCAGCTTTTTAATGATTTTCATTCTACCACAAATCCAATTCATTATCATGCCTTACCATCGATTATTGCAATTTTTTGTTTAGTGATTTTTTGGTTTAATAAAAGTATTTCTAAAAAAATCAAGTTTACACTTTCATTTTGCGTTTTTACTTTATTGGCTTCAACTTTTTATGTCATTAATTTTGTGAATGGTTATCTATTCTTTAATAAAACATTACCTGAAAACGTATCTTTTTTTGGCTTGGCATTAGAATGGTCAATAGTAAATTTTGTTAGAATAATTGTACTGATAATTGGATTAAAAAATATGAATAGAATTGTAAAAACAACTGCTAACAGCGTGTAAGCAATATTGCCTTACCGCAGGCGCAACACAAGGCAACATCGCCTACACGCAAAACGTTATGCGTAATAGCATTAAAACTGCCCAGTAAAAGAAATGAGAGTAACATTAGAACATATACTACAAACAATATATTTTTTGCCCAATGATGTTTTGGAAGAGGTTTTAGAATACTTTCAATATTTGGAATATCCAAAAAATTATTTTTTACTAAAATCGGGTAAACCTTGTAAACATCTTTGGTTTATGACAAAGGGTGCGGCTAGACACTTTTACACAAATGAACAAGGAAAAGAAATGAATACATGGTTTAGCTTAGACACACAGATAATAACGAACACTACCAGTTTTGTAAAACAAGAACCGGCTGATGAAAGCATCCAACTGATAGAAGATAGTGAAATGTACTCCATAGAATATTCTGCATTACAAGCATTACTCATAAAGCATCATTCATTTGCACTTTGGTATATTAAGTTGATTGAGGTGCATTATGTATCACAAATTGAAGACAGAACTGCAGATTTACAATTTCTTGATGCTAAGCAACGTTACCAGAAATTAATATTAAATACAGATATTATCAACCGTGTTAGCTTAGGGAATATAGCCTCTTACCTAAACGTCACTCAAGAAACACTCAGTAGAATAAGGGCAGGCAAGCTCTAATCTTTTTTGATCTACATCAAATCACTTTTTGTTCAACATCAAAAGCTTTCATTATAATGCTTACAATTTTTGCAGTGTAAAAAAATTAACACTTTAAAATTGGAGCAAATGGAATTTGTATATTTTTTTGAAAACGTAATCTCCATGTATGGCGAAAATCTACTTTGGTATGCAGGATTCGCATTTCCGTTTTTCATTATCTTTTGGATAGTAGGAAAAAAGTACTTCAAAAAAATAAGAATTCAGGAAAAAGAGAGAGCTAACGTTAATCATTTTAAACACGATCTTGGTTTTTCAGCAAGTACATTTTTAGTTTTTGCTATCATGGATGTTTTACTTTTATATTCAGAAAGCAAGGGCTATACTAAACTCTATTTCGATATTTCCGACTATGGGTACGTGTGGTTAGGGGTCAGTTTTTTTCTTGTGCTTTTTATTGACGATATGTTTTTTTACTGGAGCCATAGGGCTATGCACTTACCTCGTTTTTATAAATTCTTTCATAAGGTACATCACGAAAGTACTGACCCTTCGCCACTAACAGCATTTGCTTTTCATCCTTCAGAGGCAGTTATAGAAAATATGATGCATTTTGTTTTGCCGTTTTTGTTACCTCTACATTTTGGAATTATAATTGCCTGGCAAATCTTCTCTATGCTAAATAATGTTTTAGGACATTTGGGTTATGAAATCTATCCTAAAATATGGGTAAAACTTCCAATACTGCAGTTCAAAACGGCCTCTACCCATCACAATATGCACCACCAATTATTCAATGGTAATTATGCTTTGTATTTTACTTGGTGGGATAAATGGATGGGGACTGAATTTAAGGACTATGAAAGCCGCCACGAACAAATTTTTGAACGTAAACACATCAAAAAATCAAGCGATGGTTTGTATTTGCTTACTGTATCTGACATCAGGAAAGAAGCAAATGAAGCCTTTACCATTGAGTTTGTTGATGTACCTTCTGTTTTCAGAGATTATTCGGCAGGGCAACACGTCACTATTAAAGTCAATAGACATGGAGAAATACTGTATCGTACTTTTTCCATTTCATCAGTTCCCAATGCTGGTAATTCATTGACTTTGACTATCAAAAAAATAAAAGACGGAAAAGTAACGAATTATTTAGCTGATAGCTTGAGGGTTGGCGATACTTTGGAAGTTACTGAACCCTCTGGTCAGTTTTACCTGAATCCAGAACCTTCCCATCAAAAACACTATGTAATGATAGCAGGTGGAAGTGGGATTACGCCGATTTATAGTATGATAGGTACAATTTTGAAATTTGAACCCAAAAGTAAAATCACTTTGCTGTATGCCAACAGAACAGCTGATACTATCATTTTCAACGATCAATTAAATAATTGGGCAAATGAACATCAAAATAAATTAGAGATTAAACATTACCTGAGTGAGGAAGAAAATCCTCTAAATGCTGTAAAGGGATATATCACAAGAAATTCTTTAGAAGAATTGATCAATTGTAATGGTAGAGATAAAATAGATTTTTATCTATGTGGACCTGAAATAATGACTAATAAACTAATTGAGGATTTGGCTTACTTGGGCATACCTAAAGAAAGTATACATAGAGAGTTATTCTTAATCACTGCAAAAAATCAAGTCACTTCATGTCAAAAATCAAAAGTAACTGCAAAAATATTTGGCAAAACTTATCATTTTGAAACCAAGGAAGGAAAAACCATTTTGCAAAGTGGCTTAGCGCAAGATGTCCCACTACCTTTTTCTTGCCAATACGGGCTTTGCGGAACGTGCAAAATGAAATGTACTGAGGGGAAAATTAAAATGCTAAATAACCAAATACTTACTGAACAAGAAATAAAGGCCGGATACATACTAACTTGTCAGTCGCTTCCACAAACCAAAGAAATCCATATTAAGCAATCATAGCCTATCATGAAAATGTTATTTTTTACGACCATTTTTCTAATGGTCAATGTAACCGTTCGTGCCCAATTTGCTATTGATGCACTTGCAGGGTATAAAAATATCCACTACATAAACTACTTCGATAATGTCTTGGATAGTTCTCGGAAATTTAAATTTTTCAATCTTAATCGAATTACTGTAAACTACAAAGACAAAGCTCTAAACACTGTGTCTATTGAGGGGCAATTTACCTATCAGTTTAAACCATGGATAGGAATCTCGGTAGGAGGTGGTTATTATGGAGAATTCTTAGTTCCAGGTATTGGATTAAGTCTTTCATACATGAACAAAAAGGAAGACTTTTTTATTCAAATGTACCCGACAATTGGTTATGTTGAAAAGCAGGTTGCTCCAAGTATTTTAGGTCTAATTGGATACACACCGAAATTTAGCAAACGTTGGGGACTTTCTTCACAAATAATATTTTCTGTAGACCCAATTGAAGCAGCTCAAATTGTTAGAATTGGTGGCGATTACAAAGACAAGATTCAGTTTGGAATAGGGATAGACAATTTACAAAACTTTCAGACAAAGATTTCAAAATTTAACTTAGGGCCTTTTATAAGATATATATTCTAATAAAAAGATAATTCTCATACCACGTGTTCTGCAAATTTGGTAGATCAATGATCCGCAGACAAATTTGTTTTAGCCGAAAGTTCAGAATTCAAATTATTTGATGATAAGACTGAAGAAATATTATCAGTATCAACCTAAATTCTAAAAAAAGAAATCCGGAATTATGGTAACTTCTTATCCTTAAGACGGAAATTGATGGCTGAAAAATAAGTGATTACTATTTCAGTCTTAAAATTTAAAAAAGTGTATTTTTTACTTTTTTAGCCGGAAATTTTTTTTCTAAAAAGGGCATTAGTTTTGGATTTTTGACATTTTCTGCCAAAAATTTTTTCCTAGGTATTGACAGGACTCTGGATAGCAAGTTTTTCATAAATAAGCGCAAATACGCCGGTCTCTCCTGCAGGACTTTCCTGAAGGCAGGGGTGGCAATATCTTAGAAATTTTCATTTACACCTAAACCAAAAAGGGCAAAATCATATTTAGCAGGATCATTTGGATCAAATTTTCTACAAATTGAATCTATTTCAACCACCGCCTTTAAATCATTTTGTTTCCTAGATAATAGCCCTAATTTCCTAGCAGTATTGCCAGAGTGAAGATCAAGGGGTATTGATAAGGTCGATGGTGATATTCCCTTCCAAATTCCGAAATCAACCCCATTAGAATCTTTTCTTACTAACCACCTCAACATCATATGTAATTTCTTAGCTGCTGACCCTTTACTAGGGTTAGAAATATGTTTTTCAGTTCTTTCTTCATGAGGTAACTCAAAAAATAAAGATCTAAAGTTGGTGATGGAATCGTGAAGGTTGTTATTTGTATTTTGTGAAAATATTGTTTCCAACCCACCATGGTTCAAATAAATGTTTCGCAATGATTGGATAAAATAAGTTAGATCTGAACCATTAAAGGTTCTATAATAGAAATTTGATGCTCTATTCAGTTGATTTGAGGTAGAATTCATGACAAAATCAAATGGGCTTTCACCCATAATTCCCATTAAATCATTTGCTGCTTTTAAAATAGCCTTTCTGTTTCCCCAACTTATGGTTGCAGTCAGAAAAGTGGATATTTCGATATCTTCTTTGGTCGAGAATTGATGGGGAATACTAATAGGGTCTTGTTCAATAAACGATGGTTTGTTGTACTGCTGGACTTTGAAATCCAAAAATTCTTTAAGTTCATCAGTTGATATCATCAAATACTTCTTGTTTTAAAATTACTCAATAACATTAATTATCCGTATTAAACATTCTAAAATTTTATTAATTTGAAGTCATGTTAGCAATCTATTGTAGAACTTCAAAACTTAGAGAAGAAAAATACACACTTGAAACCCAAAAAGCTGGTGGGCTAAAGTGCGCAAAAGAACTTGGCCTAGATTATCAATTTTATATTGATGATGGAATTACGGGCACAAAAGATGAATATGTTCGAGATGGTTTAGCACTACTTTTTTCAGATATGAAAAAGGGTAAGATTACAGCAGTTTATTGTTTTGATCAATCAAGAATAGAAAGAAATACTGACATCTGGGATGTATTTTCAATACATTGTTTAAGCCATGATATCAAATTCTATCCAGCAGGAAATTTTTATGATTTAGAAGATCCCGGACTTAGAATGGCGGCTCAAATGATGTCTATAACAAATAACTTTTATACTTATCAAACCTCCATTAAGGTCAAAGATGCAAATGCAAGAAAGGCAGCTGAAGGTAAAACCCATGGACTCAAGGCTTATGGGTTTAAAAAAGGGGAAGGTAACATGTATGAAATCAATGAAAATGAAGCAAAATATGTTAGGCAAATGTTCCAAATGTCATTAGACGGAATAGGTTCATATAGGATAGCTAATCACTTCAATAGCCTAAATATTCCTACTAAATTTAGTGGCAATTTTAAAGATAAAGGTGAAATTAATAGACGTGATAAATACACAAAAGAGGTAGTAAAATTCAAAAAGAAAGATGTCAAATGGCGAGGAAATGTAATTGCTGATATCTTAAAAAATCCGATCTATAAAGGCGAAAGAATTTGGAATGTATATAAGGATAAGACTAGTATTGTTGAAGGTAAAAAGGTAAAAAGTAAAATATTAGTTGAAACTATAATTGGAAAGGTTCCTGCAATTGTTAGCCAGGAATTATGGGAAAGCGTTCAACAGAACTTTGTAAAAAATAAAAAAGAATCAGTTGGGAAAAAAGCTCAATACCATTACTTATTAAATGGGTTGGTTTTTTGCGAAAGGTGCGGAAATAAATACTGGGGTAAAAAAAGATTGAAGGGTAATGATAATGCATATAAATGCCTGTCAAAGAAATACCCAAATCCAAAATGTGACAATCGAGGCTTAAGTTTACCAAAGTTAGAGACATTTGTACTTCAATATCTTCAAAGAAAGCCCCTCAGTTCTTCAGTAATTAAAAGTTTACCAACTCCCATAACATCACTAGATAAAAATAAAGAGCTATTGGAAAAAAAACAGGATGAATACATACAAATATCAAATTCAATAAAGAATTTGACCAACCAGCTTGATAAATCAAATAGAATTAAAGAAGTCTTAGATAAGTTGACTTCAATGAATAATAAACGTCAATTCATCGCTGAAGATATCTCGACATTAAAGAAAAAAATTACTGATGAAGAATTACTTAACCCAAATGCGGAAATAATAAAAGAAGGCAGAAGGAAAATCTCGTTGTTACCCAAATTGAATGCCGAGTTTATCGAGATACAAAAAACAGTGTTCGAGCTAGTTGATTGGATTTCAATAGAGTATGTGAATAAAGTAAAACCAGCATTTTATAATGTCAAGATAAAGCTTAAAGGGCTTCAGTACATTGATGAGTACATGGTTGATTTTCATTTAAATGAATGGAAACAAGTTGGATATTATATCTCTAAGGTTAATTCAAAAGGTATTCCAGCTGTTAATATTTCCAGATCATCTGTTTTTGACTTAAAAGAAATTTTAAGAAATCTTAGGCCATTGTCACCTTCAGAGGCTAAACGTCCAAGGTTCAATAATTATTTCTCATTAAAGGACTCAGATATCTATAAATTTGATTAATTTTATTCTACCTTAATTATCCGCATCAACATGTTTTTACGCTGGATGATCAGGAAGGATCAGCAAGGCGTTGACTTTGGAATTTGGAAGGCGATTCAACCAGCAGATTTAATTATTCCCATTGACGTTCATGTGGCCAGGGTATCCAGAAGTTTAGGTATTATAAAAAGGCCGCAAACCGATTGGCAGACTGCATTGGAGTTAACCGAATATTGCCGAACTTTAGATGCAAAGGACCCTGTTAAATATGACTTTGCCTTGTTTAGTTTAGGGGTCATTGAAAAAT
>JACCDL010339547.1_pt1 | contig 10934 bp, 4 predicted proteins | sample 7441931 | NCBI WGS metagenome assembly JACCDL01 (sample SAMN15323437, study PRJNA562643) | freshwater metagenome | isolation source: river surface water | place: USA:Blue River Watershed | collected 2017-08-16 | reverse complement strand
GTAGCGCGGTAGGAATGGTTGGCTTCTTGGGCGCCGCTGGGATAGAGAGGGTGGCGTTGAGCGGCTTACTCTCCCCGATGCTATTGGTCAGGTAGATAGTAAGCGGATACTTCTTTCCAGCCATAGAGCTCTTGAGGGGTATTTCGAAAATTGCCTTACTTCCCGCTATTTCTCCCGAGATAGTTTTAGGCCAAGCAATACCCAAAGACTTGCTAAATAGGAGCGCTTCACTGGGAGCACTCTTTGCATTTGTTCCAACTTGGACTGTAATCAAAACTGATGTCCCAACAATACGAGACGTGTATTTCGTGGGCGCCGATGGGATTGAAGTTGCCTTTGTTGATCCCGGAACTTGATACGTACCAATAAGTGAATCAGATTTAACGCCGTCTTTTTCACCCACAATTTCCAGTGGGATAGCAGTTCCACCTAGAAGAGAGTTGAGGTCAAGCGACCAGGTCGCCGAATTACCGCTAATCGTTCCTTGGTTGGGATTGGCGGAAGTAAAACCAAGTTTCGGTGCAACGAGGTATACCTTCTCTGGTCTATTTGATGAGGAACCTAAGTTCACGTTGATGTTGATTTTGTTGCCAGAGAAGGTCACTGCAGAGAAAGTGGGTGTGGAGGGTTTAGTCGTGGGGGAACTACTTGCATTACATGAAGCCGAGAGCATCCGGTTCGTAGCTGTCTTATTTAAAGTACCTCCTCCATTTCTCTCCGACCATGCATTCAAATAGAAAGAATATCCAGTTAGACAAGTGGCATTAATAAATTCCTCCTTGACGGTTGTTAAGGAGTTTGAAGTTGAGTTTATGATTCCTGTACGAAATGTTTCCCCGCTGTCGCTTACAACTACTATTTCATAAGAACAGGCATTTACTTGAGCTTCGACTTGGATAGTGTTATTTGTTAGTCGGAAAAGTCCAGCAGTACTGACGGCATTTCGACCCGAACATGTTGTCGTAACACTTGTTTGCGTTGCGCTAGGCGTTGGAGAGGGAGCGGTGAGTGAGTACCAAGGAAACGTTTTCCATGCTGCATCTAGAGTAAGGACATTCCCCCAAGTGTTGGACATAAGCAAAAATGGCAAGGTCCCGACTGAGTTCTTAGAAATCCAAAATTCATACCATTTGGGATTGACTCTATCGCCGTTGGCATCGAATGCGATTGTTTGGCCGGACAAGGAAGTCCCTTTAAAATTTTTAACGCAGGTCAGCATCGCAGATCTCGTTCGAACCCCTGTTGCTATGCAATACAAAAAGATGTTAGCTGCGTCAAGACTCTCTAAAGCATAAGTTCCCGACGCAACTCCAATCTTATTTTTGAAGTCAATCTCAAGTGAAGGTGAAATGTATCCGAGCGGCACTGTTGATGAAGTGAGTCTTACTCCGTCAAGAACTGAAAGTGGAGCCAAGCTAGTTATTCCCGGGCTCATAGACCCGTCTCCTGAAGCAATAATTCCGGCAAAGCCTGAATCACGTAATTGACGAACCAATGTCGCTGTTTGAGGGTAATAACCTGCGAAGATCACAACATTTGCCCCTGATGTCTTTATCTTTGAAATCGACGGAGTCCAGTCAGTTGTTCTGTCTGAAACTGAATCTGAACCTACAAATGTTGGGGTTGGCGTACCTCGCTTCATGTAGTCAACCAACCCAACACCATATGCTGACTGATCATCTATAACAAAAACTTTTGGATTGTTTACACCACTTATAGCTATCGAATATAAAGAAGGTCCCTGGCTTTTGTCTGTGAAAGCTAGACGATGAAAAATTGGAAATCCAACTAATCCTTGCTGAGGATCGGTTATTGAAACTCTTGTTGCCGAAGGGGAAATCATCGGAATATTAGCTGTCTTGTAATACGGGAACGAAGCAATGCTCGCACCTGAATAAGCAGCACCAACAATCCCAAGTATGGAGTTATCCTGTGCTGCGATTTCTGCTACTCGCGGAGCAACTGCTGGTGATCCTTGGTCATCAATGTTTTTGATTACTACCTTTACTTTTCCTGCATACTTCTCATTAAAGAGATTTACTGCGTATTTCACGCCATTTAATTCATCTATTCCGACCACCGCTTCCTCGCCCGTTAGCGGACCTTGATAGGCAATAGAAACAATTTCCTCAACAGCGAAAGTCTTCTGATCAAGTGGTAAAGCGTAGACAGAAATCCCTAGGGTAAGTGCAAAATAAAATAGCCGCGATCGCCGATTAGCTTCCAGCCTCATGCTGGAATTATAGGCAGTCATTGCTTGACTTAAAACCTCAACAGTGGAGTTTGTTCTCCCTAGACTTCAAGTAAATAGAAAGCGCCGCTCCTTACCGAAAAATCAAGTCATAGTCATATTCCCAGTGTTTTGAATACGCATTATCATTGTGTAATGAAGTTATTGGTGGAATGGCTGTCGGAATCCACAATTCTGGAACCGAATCGCTCGTACACTGTAGGTCGAGATTCAACTTGTGACATTGCCATCGACAATAGTCGCATTTCAAGAACTCACATAAGGTTAAGTTTCAATGGAAAACATTGGGAATTGCTTGATCTCGGGTCTTCCAATGGCACATTTCTAAAAAACAAACTTGTTGGGACTATCAAGCTTTCTGATGAAATAGTCGTAGACCTAGGTGGACCAGGTAACTTACAAATAAAGTTAACCCCTTTAGTTTCGTCTAGGCATTCAACTATTCGCCAAACTTTCCGTATTCAGGAAAAAGATGAAACTCGAATTGCACAAGGTTTGCTCCCCGACAATTCCGAAGAAGGTGGACCGAGAAGAATAAGGCTTCAAAAGAGAATTAGGATTGGACGTGGAGATGATAATGATTGGATTATTAACGATATCAATGTTTCTCGGAATCATGCAGAAATAGTTCAATCTGATAATGGTAACTATGAAATAGTCGACTTAAAGTCGACAAACGGGACTTATATAAATGAAATTCGAGTCCGTAGAGAAAAATTGATTTTTGGTGACATTATTTCTATCGGAGGTTTTAGACGGAAGTTCACGAGTGATGGATTAGAGCTTCTCGAGGGAATTGAGGGCATTTCAGTAACTGCAAAAGGTATTTCTTTTGAAATTGGCGGCAAGAAATTGCTTGATGATGTCTCTTTTCATCTAGGTCCTAGAACTCTAACCGCGATCATCGGACCCTCTGGAGCTGGAAAGTCAACATTATTGGGGGTGCTCACGGGTCGAACTAAACCCACTAACGGAGAGATTCAGTTTTCTGGAAACAATCTCCATGAAAACTTTCAAGTCCTAAGTAGGCAAATTGGCTCAGTGCCTCAGGCAGACATAATTCACACACGCTTAACGGTTCAGCAAGCACTTAATTATGGTGCTCAATTGCGACTTCCAAACGACACAAAAAAAAGTGAGCGCAATGCAAGAGTTACAACAGTAATGGAAAAATTGGAGTTAAGTGAGAGAGCTAATTTACGTATAGATCGCTTATCAGGAGGTCAACGAAAACGAGCGAGTATTGGTTTGGAATTGCTCACCTCCCCCAAACTCCTTGTGCTAGATGAACCAACTTCGGGTTTAGATCCTGGACTAGATGCACATGTGATGGAGACGCTTCGAGCCCTTGCTGATGATGGTCAAACAGTCGCTCTGGTGACCCATTCTGTTGATAACTTAAATTTCTGCGACAACGTAATCCTCTTGGCTTCTGGAGGTAAAGTTGCTTACGCAGGTCCCGCATCTACGGTATTCTCAAAGTTAGGAAAGAAGAATTGGGCAGAAGTATTCAAGTTTTTAGCCTCACCTGAGGCAATTCTTCTTGCGAGTGAGAAACGAGAATTTCCTGTCTCAACCGAAATTCAGGAAGAGCACGTGCTTGAGAGAAGGCAATCCTTTCTCCGACAGATTCTTACTTTGAGTGCGAGGTATTTAAGGGTAATTTCTTCTGATCGTTTTTACCTAGCATTGTTGACATTAATACCCATAATTATTGGCGCAATATCTTATGCAGCCGGTAGCAAGTATGGGTTTGGCCCGGGCACTAAAACTCGTGCAGGTTACTTTTATAATTCTTTTGCACAAGGCACAGTCTTAGTGCTTATTTTAGGTTCAATTTTTATTGGGCTATCAACAAGCATTCAAGAGGTCGTAAAAGAAAATGCAATCCGTAGACGTGAGCAGAGTGTGGGAATTCGTGCCAGTACCTATTTGCTATCAAAAATCCTAATTCTCGGCGTTATAACATCACTTCAAATAAGCTTATTCACCTCTATAGTCCTATTCGGACGTCCCGTGCCTGAGTCGGGTTTAATATTCAACTCAAGCCGATTTGAAATAAATTTAATTTGTATGATCTTGGGGCTTTGCTCAATGTTATTGGGATTAGTTGTCTCATCCTTCCTCTCCTCGGAAGAGCAAGCAATGCCCGCACTGGTAGGAATGACAATGGTGCTAGTCGTGCTCTCTGGAGCATTGCCACTTGAAAGCAAGGGATTAATCGCACAAATATCGCGGTTTGTTCCTAGCCACTGGGCAAATAATGCTATTTCGGCATCTATTGACTTAGTTCAATTAAATTTAATTTCTGATAAAAAGTTACAAAGTGATTGGGAGTCATCCGTCTCCAATTTAAGCACAAGTCTAATCGTGGTTATCTCTTTTTCACTTATCTTTGCTCTTATATCTCTTCTCCGAATAAAACGCAGTCGTTAAATACTTAGTTAGTAACTGTGATGCTGTATTCGTATTGAATTATGAAACCTGTTTTTGTGGAACCAGCAATCACGTACTCTCGGGTCTTCTTCAAATTGTCAATCACGCCAGAAACCAAGATCGTGTCAAAATCTTTACCACACTTTGGGTCTCCTGAAATTAATTTGATTGTTGGCTGTTTAGTAGCTGGTGGATTGGTTAGCTCCCTGATTTGTAGGGAGTCTTTGATAACACCTTGATCGCATATGAAAGTCGTGTACGAATCTCCTTGACCTTTTTGAAAGTTTGCATCTCCCACAACTTGTAATCTCCACTCAAGTGATTTCTCGATTGTTGGGCTAGGAGCTGCTGCCGGTTTCTTATCAGTATTAAGCATGCCGCTTTGATAACCATACAAAGCTAATCCTGCTAATGTGATCGCAGATGCGAGCAAAGCTATCTTGCCCGTTCTACTCTTCACATTAACTATTTTGCTTATTCCTTCCGAGTTACCTCCAAGTCGGTGGCCTAAGTTCTGATTTAAGTGTTCTAATCTTGCTAAAATTTCATCGGCATTCGAACGTTCTTTTGGAGACTTTTTATGAAGAAGACTGATGACTTCTTTCTGGCTTTCAGTCAGATCCGACATGTCGGCTTCTTTATTGAGAATCATATGCATGGTATTTGCAACAGATGTGTCGTCACGCCCCCATGGATTATTTCCAGTCGCTGCGAAGTAAAGGACCGAGCCAGCCGCAAAATTGTCTACAGCGCCAGTTACTTTTGATCCTTCAAATTGCTCTGGGGCGAACCATGAAGGAGTTCCCGCAACCATGCCAGTTCGAGTAAGAGCCGTTGCATCAGAAGAAAATGAAATTCCGAAATCAATAACTTTCGGACCAGAGGCTGACATTAAAATATTGGAAGGTTTGATGTCTCGATGGATTACTCCAGCAGTGTGAACCGAACTCAATGCTGACATCAGCCCAAATGCCAACTCAAACCACTTTTGTTCGGATAGAGGCCCTTCGTTTTCAATCAAAGTCTTTAAGCTCGGACCATCTACGTAATTTGTTGCAATCCAAGCAGGAGTTGCGTCAATATCGGCACCGACGATCTCTGCCACATATTTGCTCTTAACTTTCTTAAGACTTGCGACCTCTCTACCTAGTCGAGATCGTGACGCCGCATCTTCAAGAAGAAAATCTCGCACGATTTTGATGGCCGCAGCTCTCGTTCCATTCGTTCCCATGTACACAATTCCCATACCGCCAGCACCTAAGCGGTTGACTATTTGCCATGGGCCTATCTGTTCTGGATCACCCGTGCGAAGTCTCTCCACAAGGTTATTCTCACAGATGAACTAGCGCTTCACCCAACCCGGTGGGCAGGAAGTCCCTTGAAAGGCTCGGGATTGGCTCGGCCTGGTACAGATTACGGTCTTGGGTGATTTCGGTTGAGTGGAAGTTATTCTGGGAGCAGTTGGTGTTCCAATCCCCGATTGAATCGAGAGTGTTCCTTGCAAAGGTTTTGAATCACCTTTGTCATTTCTTAAGAAAATTGAAACGGGAAATTTCTTACCTAGCATGCCAGGAGTTATCGGAATTTCGAATATTGCCTTGGTGGATGTTAAGTCACCTGGCAAAGGTTTGTTTTTCATAATTCTTAGAGATTCGCTGGTAAGAAATGCACGCGAAGGCGTCTGTGAGATTTTAGTTGATATCTGTACTGTTATAAGGGCAGTACTCCCAATTACGACATACTTGAAGTTTCTCGGAGGCAAAGGCATTTCTGTTATGGACTCTCTGTTGGCCGAGCTTGGAAGAAAAAAGGACTCCTCGCTTCGATCGGATTGAATGCCATCAAGTTCTCCGAAAAATTCAAACTTCACTTCAGATCCAGGTAAAGCATTGCCAGCGCTGAGCTTCCAAGAAGCCACATCTCCCTCAATAGTTGCAGCAAGCGGCTTCGATGTTGAGATTCCTAATTTTGGAGATACTAAATACACTTTTGTAGGACGGTTCTCTTTTGAACCTAAATTCACATTAATTATTACTTGATTGTCTACAAAATTAACTCCCCTGAAAGTAGGAGTTTGTGGTTTACCCGCACTTCCAACACTTATCGGTGACGTTCGAAGAGTTCTACCGGCAACTTGCTTTGCTAAAAGAACTTTAGCCTCAGAATAATTAGGAAGGGAATTAGGTTTAGGTAATTGAAAACGGTATTCCTTTGAAGCTTTTGTTTGCGCGTCAATTCCTGTGGTTACCTTAATCCAACTTCCATCGAGTTCAATTGAGTGTCGCGATGCACTTGCGACACTTGCGTTATATGCAGAGACGAAGACATTTGTAAAGGCAATTTGATTTCCAGCATCATCTTCCAAGATTGAAGGACCAACAAGGTAGCTCCTTTTAATCTTGGGATCGTTTCCAAAGTCCTGCAAGAATGAGTAATTCCCTGGCATTCCAGTGATAAAAGGTGCAGGAACGCTAAAGGAGATTATAAATTCCCACGGTAAGTTTTGCCGCTTGATTGCCGCAGAAAGAAGATAACCACTACTAGATGGCTCAACTACGGCTAACATCGAAATCTTTTCTCCATATTTCCAATTGAAATCATTCAATAGAGAAGTAAGGCCAGTTCCTTGGTAACCAAACGGTCTGGTTTCTGTTCGCAAACCCTTTGCCACAATACTCACCTGTTTCGACACATCTGTGCTTCCGGGAGCGCAATCAGTGCAATAAGAACGTTTATCCCATGCTGAAAAGATTGCCGCGTTTGGACGTCCATCCTTAAATGTTTGTATACCTCCAAAAAACTCAGGGTAATCCCCTGCGTTCGACCCAAGAATGTTAAAAAAAGTGTTGCCCCCACCTTCAATCGGCACAATTTCTCTGTAAACATAAAGATAACGTTTGGATGCGTAGTACGTAGCAAGAGTTTGACCAGAAGCAAGTGGAAAATCAGGATCATAGAACAGACTTACAGTATCGGCACTTGTCGGAGACTCAGAAGCGATTGCGGTTAAACTAAACGAAGAAAGTATTAGAAGACATGAGAATAAAACTCGCAAACTCTTCACGGGAAAACTCTACAACTAATCGCAATTAAGGTTGCGATGAATTAGCGCTTCTCCCAACCGGGAGGACAGATATCTCCCTCGAATGCTCGTGTTTGGTTAGTCCTCGCACAAATAACCGTTCTCGGAGGCTTTGGTGCTGGAATTGCGGCTGAGACGGAGGGTTTTGTTGCCACAGAATTTATCGAGAGAGTCGTATTTAAGGGTTTACTTTCACCCTTGACATTGGTGAGAAAAATTGAAACTGGATATTTCTTTCCTGACATGGAAGGTTTAAAAGGCAACTCAATTAATGCCTCGTTACCGTAAACTGAACCGGACACGGGCTTGTTCTTTCTTATGCCCAAGGAATTTGAATAAAGGTATACATTCTTTGCTTCTGAACCTAATTTCTCTTGAATTTTTACTACTACCAAAATTGAACCTCCAGCTATGCGTGAACTGGCGCTCTTCGGAGCTAAAGGAACAGAGTTTACTTTTGTAAGCATTGGCGCTTGATACGAACCGGCAAGAGTCCCAGAAGTTTCTCCATCTTTCTCACTTACTACTTCAATTGGAATAGATTCGCCACTAAATATTGAGTCCAAAGTAATTGACCACGATGCTGTATTTCCCAAAATTTTTGCCTCGCTTGGATTGGTTGCTGTAATTCCAAGTTTTGGCGCCACCAACAAGACTTTATTTGGCCTATTGCTGGTTGATGAACCTATGTCTACATTCACATTCATTTTGTTTCCTGAAAATGTGACTGCTGAAAATTTAGGGGTTGATAATCGAGGTTTCTCTTCACTATTGGCTGACGTTGTCGCTTTAGGTGTAGGAGTTGGGGTATTAGTGTTATTAGAAAGCTTAGCTGGGTTGTTCTTGCATGCAGGGACATCAAATGTTCCATACCCAAGCTTCTGCGAGAGGATGTAGGAAATTCCGAAATTTGCACAATCCTCTTGATTAGAAAAGTCAGAACTCCAAATCAGTCCCTCAAGATTGGTATCCCACGCACTCTTGAAACTTGGTGCTCGCACTTCGAATTTAAAGGTGCCGCGAGTACCTCCATAATTTCCAAATTGAATTCGAATTGGATAAACCTTGTCTTTCTCCAAATAAATGGAGTTTGATTGTGACGAAGGTGGTCGTGGTCCGGGTAAAGAAATAAACGCATTACTCCACCCTGAAAGATAATTAGTAACTGCATTAGTGCCGATCCACAAGAAACTTGCATCATCTGAAGTAAGCTGAAAATCCCAAGTTCCACTTTCATCTGGAATGAAGTATCCGCCCCACCAAATAGAAATACCTTCAGATGTTGACAATTCGAGGGAGTCTTGCCAAATTGGAAGAGCGTTGGGGCTTGTTCGGCCCCGTGAGATTTCTGGAGCAGTCGAGAAAAACTGAGTATTATCATTGAAATATCCACGTTGGCGAACTTCAGAAAGCCCAGTTAACAGTGTTTCTGGACGACTCCAACTTGAATTTGGCCTAGCTGATCTTCTTGGATCAGATTGAGTCGATTGAGAAGTATTGGAACTATTCAAATAGCTTCTCGCAGAAGGATTCACTCCTCCAGTGAATAGAAAAAGTTCTTGTGATGATCTAGTGCTCGACTTAACTGTTGATGTAGTGCATGATCCAGAGTTTGTGCCTGAGTACTTCAACACTTCTGAATTCATTTTCATAAATCCAACTTGGTAATCTCCGACAGGAACTTCACTACATTTCGCAGTAGGCCCACCATAACCAACGTGAGTTGCCAGGAAAGCTAATTTCTTGCTGTAGTCATTACCTAGTCCCTGAATACTACCTATCTCAAAAACTTGGTTGTTGTTGAGATTGGTGAGAGAGGCCTTCCACCAATTGTCACCAAGGCTTGAATCCTGCATCATCTTAATTCGATATTTTGAATTGATATCGATGGGTATCCCAGTCCAACAAACGATGTAATTTGTTCCTTTTATATTTGATGAAGCATCGCGGCGTTGGCATGATGATGTATTACCACTTTGAATTGGGATTCGGTAGTCAACGGCATCACTGTATGCGAGATCGAAGTTACCAATAAAGGAATTACTATTAGAGCTTTTATATAAGCCAAATCCAAGATAGCCACAGCTGGAGCCACTTCCAAATGTTGGTAACTTTTGCCAGCAATACTGTATGTGGTACCAGTAACTCCAGCCCTGATGAGACTCTGAGGGCCATTGAATTTTTAACGGCGTAAATTCTTGCTCAATTGAACTATTTTTCCCTAAAACGGTTGCTTCCCAATTCAAATTAGTCCAACCGTTTTGATGATAATCGGCAGCAAGCACACTCTGTGTATTAAGAGTTGAATTCGCAAGAATGGCAATCACAGCCAGCAAAGAAATCCGAAGATTTCTCTTGCGACCGTTAATCCTCGGATGGCCCTTGAGGAAAAAACGCAATAGGGCCGACACTTTTGAGTCATAACTAGTCACTACTCCATATTAATACGGACCGCCACAATCTCATCCATGCTGAGAGGTGGCACAATTTGACCATGAAAATAAATCCCAATTCCCCCAGATTTGTTTCTTTTTTCCTTGTGGCACTTCTAGTCTTTACGCCGAGTTCACCCTCGAATGCATTCAACGTTGGGCCTTCATCTGATTATTTAGTTCAAGTGACTCCAGAAGCGAAAGCTTTGGTGGAAAAAGCTCTTACCAACTCAGGCGGCAAAATCAATTCGAGATATAAATATGCATTTGATGGATTTTTAGTTAAGTTGCCAGACGTTGCTGTCGCAGCATTAAAAAAGCTGCCCACAATTTTGATCATTGAAAAAGATGCACCTGTCGAGGGATTTGCGATTCAAAATACCCAAAGTCCTACACCGTCATGGGGACTCGACCGTATTGATCAGCGCGAGAAGGTGGGAACAACTTCAAGCTATGGATATAGAAGCGCAGGTACGGGAACGACGGTTTATGTTGTAGATACCGGTGTATCTACACATAATGACTTTGGTAATCGACTTTCAACTTCAGGTTTCTCTGCCATAAGCGATGGTGGTGGACCAGTTGATTGCAATGGACACGGCACCCACGTTGCGGGAACTATTGCGGGAACACAATACGGAATTGCTAAGAACGCGAAAATTGTTCCGGTTCGAGTTTTAGGTTGTACTGGTAGCGGCACTTTCTCTCAGGTAATTGCGGGAATGGAGTGGAT
>JACCDL010265354.1_pt1 | contig 10939 bp, 8 predicted proteins | sample 7441931 | NCBI WGS metagenome assembly JACCDL01 (sample SAMN15323437, study PRJNA562643) | freshwater metagenome | isolation source: river surface water | place: USA:Blue River Watershed | collected 2017-08-16 | reverse complement strand
GGCGCCAGCGTGGGCAAGGTGTTCGGGCATGAACGCGCGATGAAAGGCGGCATCGGAACGGCCTCGGTCACCGCAGGCGGCGTGACGGTGGGCGCGCTCATTGCCTGCAACGCGCTGGGCGACGTGGTGGACCCCGACACGGGCCGCGTGATCGCAGGCGCGCGGACGGCGGACGGCCAGCGCCTGCAGGACACGCGGCGCGCACTCCTGGCGGGGGAGCGGCCGATTCCGATCCTGGCAGGCAGCAACACCACGATCGGTGTGGTCGCCACCGATGCCGCACTGTCCAAGACGCAGGTGAACCGCCTGGCCCAGGTGGCGCACGACGGGCTTGCGCGCGCCATCAACCCCGTGCACACCGTGGCCGACGGCGACACCCTGTTCGCGCTGGCCACCGGCCACCACACCACGCACCCGGGCATGATGGTGCTGGCCACCCTGGCCGCTGAAGCCGTCGCGCGCGCCACGGTGCGGGCGGTGCTGGCGGCGCAGGGCATCACGGCGGTGGATGCCCACGGCCAACGACTTCACCTGCCTGCCGCCAGGGACCTGCCGACCCTCTGACCGACGGTCCATCCGGGGCCCATGGGCACATTGGCTACCATCGGCGCGTAACCACCGTGACACGTCAAACAGGAGTCCAAAAATGCGGGCCGCACTCACTCACTACAAAAGCAGCAACGAAGCGACCTACAACGCCTTGCTTTGCATCATTGGCGGCCTGCTCTGGGCTTTGCTGGCCGTCTCCCTCCTGTCGGACGGGAGCGCGGGGATTTTCATCATCGCGATCTATGCCATCCCGGTCGTGATCGTCCTCACCATCTCCGCGTTGCTGTTTCGCGCGACGGCGATGGGCAACATGGTCCTCGTGAACGAGCAGCAGTTCCCCCACATCCACCAGATGGTCGTCGAAGGCTCCGAGCGCCTGGGGATGACGCCTCCCGAGACGTTCATCTACAACGCCAATGGCGTCTTCAACGCCTTTGCACGCCAGGTGTTCGGGCGCAAGTACCTGCTTCTGACCTCGTCCATCGTGGAGGTCACGACCGACGAGCAAATTCGCTTCATCGTGGGCCATGAGCTGGGACACCACGCCGCGGGACACCTGAACTTCTGGCTGTTCATGCTGCGGCTGCCCGCCCGCCTGGTTCCCTTCCTGCACAAGGCCTACTCGCGCCAGTGCGAGTACACCAGCGACAAGCTGGGCCTGTACGTGACCCGCAACGTGCACGACTCCTGCACGGCGCTCTCGATGCTTGCCTGCGGTTGCCAGAAGCTCAACCCCAAACTGAACCTGACCGCCTTTGAAAAGCAGGAGACGCTGGTTCCCGAGACTTCGGGCTACTTCGCGGAGATCCTGCGGACCCACCCTCGCCTCACCCGACGCGTGCTGGCCCTGAAGGCCACCCAGATCCAGGACTGAGCCCGCCACCCGCTCGTCCTCTCCAGCAAAAAGGCCGCGGATCACCGCGGCCTTTTTGCTGGAACGATCACGCGCCGAGGATCATTTCAAGGCCTTGAAGCGCACGCGCTTGGGCTTGGCACCCTCCTCGCCCAGGCGCTTTTTCTTGTCGGCTTCGTACTCCTGGTAGTTGCCGTCGAAGAACACCCACTGGCTGTCACCCTCGGCCGCCAGGATGTGGGTGGCGATGCGGTCCAGGAACCAGCGGTCGTGGCTGATCACGAGCACGCTGCCGGCGTATTCCAGCAAGGCGTCTTCGAGCGCGCGCAGGGTTTCGACGTCCAGGTCGTTGGAGGGTTCGTCCAGCAGCAGCACGTTGCCGCCGGCGATCAGGGTCTTGGCCAGGTGCAGGCGGCCACGCTCACCGCCCGAGAGCATGCCGACCTTCTTCTGCTGGTCGCCGCCGTTGAAGTTGAAGCGGCCGCAGTAGGCGCGGCTGGCCATCTGGAACTTGCCGACGTTGATGATGTCCAGGCCGCCCGAGACGTCTTCCCAGACGGTCTTTTCATTGGAGAGGACGTCGCGGTTCTGGTCGACGAAGGCCATCTTGACCGTGGCGCCGATCACCACCTCGCCGGAATCGGGTTGCTCCTTGCCCGCGATCAGCTTGAACAGCGTGGACTTGCCCGCGCCGTTGGGGCCGATGATGCCGACGATCGCGCCGGCCGGGATGTTGAAGGACAGGTTGTCGATCAGGACGCGGTCGCCGAAGGACTTGGAGACGTTCTTGAACTCGATGACCTGGGTGCCCAGTCGCTCGGCCACAGGGATGAAAATCTCCTGCGTCTCGTTGCGTTTCTGGTATTCGTAGTCGGAGAGTTCCTCAAAGCGCGCCAGGCGGGCCTTGCTCTTGGCCTGGCGGCCCTTGGGGTTCTGGCGCGCCCACTCCAGTTCCTTCTTCATGGCCTTGGTGCGGGCATCTTCGGTGCGCTGTTCCTGCTCCAGGCGCGCCTCTTTCTGCTCCAGCCAGGTGCTGTAGTTCCCCTTGTAGGGAATGCCGTGACCGCGGTCCAGTTCGAGGATCCACTCGGCGGCGTTGTCCAGGAAATAGCGGTCGTGGGTGATGGCCACGACGGTGCCGGGGTAGCGCTGGAGGAACACCTCGAGCCAGTCGACCGATTCGGCGTCCAGGTGGTTGGTGGGCTCGTCCAGCAGCAGCATGTCGGGCTTGGACAGCAGCAGCTTGCACAGGGCGACGCGGCGCTTCTCACCGCCCGAGAGCAGGCCGATCTTGGCGTCCCAGGGCGGCAGGCGCAGGGCATCGGCGGCGATCTCGAGCTGGTGCTCGGAGTCGGTGCCGGAGGTGGCGATGATGGCCTCGAGCTTGGCCTGTTCGGCGGCCAGGGCGTCGAAGTCGGCGTTTTCCTCGGCGTAGGCGGCATACACCTCTTCGAGGCGGGCCTTGGCGGCGTTCACCTCGCCCAGGGCCTCTTCCACCTCCTGGCGCACGGTGTTGTCGGGGTTGACCTTGGGCTCCTGGGGCAGGTAGCCGATGTTCAGGCCCGGCATGGGCATGGCCTCGCCCTCGATCTCCTTGTCGATGCCGGCCATGATCTTCAGGAGCGTGGACTTGCCCGAGCCGTTGAGGCCCAGCACGCCGATCTTGGCGCCGGGGAAGAAGGACAGGGAGATGTCCTTGAGGATCTGACGCTTCGGCGGGACGATCTTGCCGACGCGGTTCATGGTGAAGACGTATTGGGCCATGGGGGTCTGTGTGCCTGTCTGGGATGCTGGGAAACGGGTGCCGGGCCCGTGGAATTCGACACAGGGGCCCGCGCGGCGCAACCCGTGATTATCGGCGGATGCGGCCGGGTCCGGGAGGCCCGGCACCGCCGAGCCCAATCCGTGCGACAATCGGCCCGCACGCGCTTCCAGTTGGCGCGGCACCAGCACTCCTGCTGGGGACCAGCGGCCTCCCGGATCTCCGGGCCGAAGCCGCCACCTCCCACCCCCGAACTGATCGACCTTTGACTGGCTCGGTGCCCGGCACCGTACAGGTCGATCCCAAGCGCCCAGGATTGGGCGCGGACTTTTCATGACTTTCGACGAACTCCATCTGGCACCCGCCATCCTCCAGGCCGTGCGCGAACAGGGCTACGACAGCCCCACCCCCATCCAGGCCCAGGCCATCCCCGCCGTACTCGCCGGGCACGACCTGCTCGCCGGCGCCCAGACCGGCACCGGCAAGACCGCCGCCTTCACCCTGCCCCTGCTGCACAAGCTGTCCAAGGGCCATGGCAAGACCAACAAGTTCGGCAAGGACGGCATCGCCGCCCTGGTGCTCACGCCCACGCGCGAGCTGGCCGCCCAGGTGGAGGAGTCCATCCGCACCTACGGCAAGCACCTGCCACTGACCTCCACCGTCATCTTCGGCGGCGTGGGCATGAACCCGCAGATCGACCGCATCAAGCGCGGCGTCGACATCCTGGTGGCCACCCCCGGCCGCCTGCTGGATCTGGCGCAGCAGGGCCACCTGGACCTGTCCACGGTGGAAATCCTGGTGCTGGACGAAGCCGACCGCATGCTGGACATGGGCTTCATCCACGACGTGAAGAAGGTACTGGCCCTGGTGCCCAAGGAGAAGCAGAGCCTGCTGTTCTCGGCCACCTTCAGCGACGAGATCCGCGACCTGGCCAATGGCCTCCTGAAGAACCCGCAAAGCATCCAGGTGACGCCGCGCAACACCACGGTGCAACGCATCACGCAGATGGCCCACCTGGTGGGACGCGGCAAGAAGAAGGCGCTGCTGGCGCACATCATCCAGAAGAACGACTGGAGCCAGGTGCTGGTGTTCACCCGCACCAAGTTCGGCGCGAACAACGTGGCCGAATTCCTGGAGAAGAACGGCATCACCGCGATGGCCCTGCATGGCAACAAGAGCCAGGGCGCGCGCACGCAGGCGCTGGCGGGCTTCAAGAGCGGCGAGATCCGCGCCCTGGTGGCCACCGACATCGCCGCGCGCGGCATCGACATCGACGAACTGCCGCACGTGGTCAATTACGAGATTCCCAATGTGCCCGAGGACTACGTGCACCGCATCGGCCGCACCGGCCGCGCCGGCAACAGCGGCGAGGCGGTGAGCCTGGTGTGCCTGGACGAAGAGGGTTTCCTGATGGAGATCGAGCGCTTCACCAAGCAGCAGATCCCGCGCGAGCCGGCCGAGGGCTTCGGCCCCGAACCCGACGAGCGGGCAGAGCCCATCGCCATGGGTCGCCAGACCATCTGGGGCGGCGCTGGCAAGCCGCCCAGCCGCGAGGTGATGGCCGCTGCGGCCAAGGCCGCGCGCTCGGAAATGATGCAACGCATTCGCGACAACAAGGCCGCTGGCGGTGGCCAGGGCCGGGGCGGACACAAGCAGTCGGCGGGGCCCAAGCAGGGCGGCGGCCGCGGCGGGAATGGCAATGGCAACGGCAATGGCGCCCGCCAGGGTCAAGGCCAGGGCCAGGGTCGCCAGGGCGGCGGCGCCCGTCCCCCGCAACACCAGCGGTTCGAGGACGGCGAGGCCCAGCCGCGCATGGGCGCTCACCAGAGCGGCGGCCCTTTTGTGCTGCGTGAAGCCACGCCGGTGCGTGGCAAGGGCGATGGGCAACCCGACCCGCTGCGCACCAGCGTGGACAGCATGGGCGGACGCGGCCGTCGCGGTGGCGGGGGTGGAGGCGGCCGTGGATTCGGCGGCGGTGGTGGCGGGGGCCGTGGCGGCTCGCGCAACTGGGGTCGTTGAGCGCGGGGCCTGCCCATGACCGGGCCGTCGACCCCTTCCCCTTCTGAAGTCCTGGAGACCTGGCTCGCGCGCGAGCGCGAGGTGCAGGCGGACTTTACAGCGGGCGCAGGGGCGGGATTCACCCGTCTTCAGGACGTCGCGCACCTGAGCGGCCTGCAGATGATGCAAGGCATGCTGCGCGGCGAACTGCCGCATGCATGGCGGACGGCAGCTGGCCACCGCCGAAGGCCGCCTGGTGGGACCCGACGGGACCCTCTACGCCCACGGCACGACGACTTGCCTGGTGTTCGACCTGAAGCGCTGAAGCTTGCGGGCCCGGTTCAGAGCACGAAGGGCCGCCCCGTCACCGGCGTCGTCGGCACCGCCATGTCCTGGCGCGCCATGATGCCGGCCTCCCAGGCCAAACGGCCGGACTCCACCGCAAGCCGGAAAGCCCGCGCCATCGTCACCGGGTCGCGCGCCTGCGCCACCGCGCTATTGAGCAGGATGGCGTCAAACCCCAGCTCCATCGCCTGCACCGCATCGCGCGGCGACCCGATGCCCGCGTCCACGACCAGCGGCACGTCCGGCAACCGTGCCCGCAGCGTGCGCAGCGCCGTCGGATTGAGCAGCCCCTGACCCGACCCGATCGGCGCGCCCCAGGGCATCAGGATCCGGCAGCCCACATCCAGCAGGCGCTGGCAACTCACGAGGTCGTCCGTGCAATACGGGAAGACCTCGAAGCCGTCACGCACCAGGGTGCGCGCCGCCTCGACCAGTTCGAAGGGGTCGGGCTGCAGCGTGTGCTCGTCGCCCACCACCTCCAGCTTGATCCAGTTCGTGTCGAACAACTCCCGGGCCATGCGCGAAAGCGTCACCGCCTCGTTGGCCGTGCGGCAGCCTGCGGTATTGGGCAGCAGGCGTGCCCCGGTGGCCCGCACCATGGCCAGGAAGTCATTGGGCTGGCCATCGCCCGCCAGCTGGCGCTTCAGACCCACGGTCACGACCTGGGTGCCGGACGCGGCAATCGCATCCTGCAGCACCTTCGGCGAGGGATAGCCGGCGGTGCCGAGGAAGAAGCGGCTGTCGAGGCGGGCGCCACCGATCTCGAGGGGCATGGGCATGGGATCAGCCTCCGGTGATGGGTTGGAAGGTGAAGACCTGGTCACCGGACTGCAGGATCCGGGCCGCGCGCGCATCGCGGGCGACGAACTCCTGGTTCACGGCGGTGGCCAGGGCCTGCGGCGAATCCGCCAGCTGGGCGACGAGGTCGGCCAGCGTGCTGCCCTCGGGCATCTCGCGCGGCTGGCCGTTGACGGTGAGGGACATCATGCGCAGGGCTCCAGTGTGTGCAGGGCCCGCTCCACCAGTGCCGGCGCGATCAGCCAGCCATGCCGGAACAGGCCATTGACCTGCGTCAGGCCAGCCTCGACGGCGAGCACCGGCAGGTTGTCCGGCAAGGCGGGGCGCAGGTTGGTCTCGGTGTGCACCACGCGCGCCTCGGCCAGCGCGGGCAGCACGCTGTGGGCGGCGGCCAGGAGTTCGACGGTGCTGCGCAGGGAGATCGGCGAGCGGTCCTCGCTCTCGATCTCGCTGGCGCCCACCAGCACCCGGTCGCCCGCGCGCGGGACGATGTAGACGCGATGGCGGGGATGCAGCAGCCGGATCGGGCGTGACAGGCGCACGCCGGGTGCATGCAGGTGCAGGATCTCGCCCCGCACGCCGCGCACCGGCAGCTGCGGGCGCGCGCCGGTGCCGCGCACATCGAACACCCAGTCGAAGGCGAGCTGCTGCCCCCCCAGCCTCACACTGCGCGCGGCCACCGCATCGACGGCCTGGCCCCAACGGAACACCGCACCCGCTGCCATGGCGCCTTGTGCCAGCGCGCCCATGGCTTGCACGGTGTCGATCTGGCCTTCATGCGGCAGCAACCAGGCATGCGGCGCACCGCGCAGGTCGGGCTCGAGTTCGGCCAGCGCCGGGGCGGACAGGCCCCGCGGCGCATGCTCCGGCGGGGCCTTGGCGCGCACGAGATCGACCACCCGGCTGGCGGCGCCCTCGTCGCCACGATGCGCCAGCAGCAGCGAGCCGCGCTGGTGGACGTCCACCGGCCCGAGCAGGCCTGCAACCAGGCCGGGCCACAAGGCCAGGGAGCGCAGACCCAGCGCAAAGACGTGGTCGTCGGCCGATTCGAGTTCGGCCACCGGGGAGAGCATGCCTGCGGCGGTCCAGCCGGCCGCGCCGCGGCCCGTGGCGTCTGGCGCCGGATCGAACACCTGCACCGCATGCCCGGCCCGGGCCAGCTGCAAGGCGAGCAGCCGACCGAGCAGCCCGGCACCGGCGATGGCGATGCGCAAGGGGCTCCGGCCCGCGGGGGGCAGGTGGATCGCCGGGGGCGACGCGGAGCCGGTGGGGGTGGACATGCCGACCTTCTTCCTCATGTGGTGGTGCGTGGCGCAGGGCGCGCACCAGGGAAAGGGCCGCAGGGTCTGGGCTCTCCTTCCGCCGGTGCGAACCGGTTCAAGTTCACGGGTTTGGTCTGGCCATCTCAGCGGCCGGCTTGACGCCGTCCGCACCCCGGAGCAGGGGCGATTCTAGGCCCAGGGCCCGCCACCGCGCAGGCCATGCGACAATTCTTCCCGCTCCGGGGTGCACGCCTAGCGTGCTGAGATGCAGACCCGCGAACTTGATCCGGTTCATGCCGGCGTAAGAAGAGCCCTCCCGCCCGTCCGCGCACGCGGCCTTCTCGCGGGTCACCCCTTCGGAGCAGTGCGTTCATGGCTTGCGAAGGAGTTGCAGTGACCTCGTTCCCCCCTGCCAGCGGCCCTGCGGCCGATGCCGGCGCCGCGCCGATCGCGCGGACCCTGCGCTATCCGCGCGTGCTGTCCATCGCCGGCTCGGACAGCGGGGGCGGTGCGGGCGTGCAGGCCGACCTCAAGACCTTCTCGGCGCTGGGCTGCTTCGGCATGACAGCCATCACCGCACTCACCGCGCAGAACACCTTGGGCGTGCGCGCCATCCACGCCGTGCCGCTGGACATGCTGCATGCGCAGATCGATGCGGTGGTCGAGGATATCGGCGTGGACGCCGTCAAGGTCGGCATGCTGCATTCGGCCGCCACCGTGCAGGCCGTGTCGGCCGCCATCGACCGCCATGGCCTGGACCGCGTGGTGCTGGACCCGGTCATGGTGGCCACCAGTGGCGCCGCACTGATCGACCGCGAGGCGGTCCAGGACTTGGTGACGCACATGTTTCCCCGGGCGGTACTGGTCACCCCCAACCTCGACGAGGCGGCGCTGCTGGTGGCGCGGCCCCTGGCCAGCGAGGCGGACATGGAAGCCGCCGCACGCGAATTGCTGGCGCGGGGCGCCCGGGCGGTCCTGCTCAAAGGCGGCCACCTGGCGGGCGGCACGGTGAGCGACCTGCTGCTGGCGCGCGACGCCGCGCCGGTCTGGCTGCGCGGCCCCCGCATCCCCAGCGCGAACACGCACGGCACGGGCTGCACGCTGTCCAGCGCGATCGCGGCGCACCTGGCACGCGGCGCCGGACTGGAGGACGCGGTGCGGTCTGCACGTGACTACGTGCGCGGCGCCCTCGAGGCCGGGGCACCGGTACGTACTGGCGCAGGCAGCGGCCCCTTGAACCATGCCTGGCAGCCGCAGGGAATGCGGGGGGTGCCCCTGCCATGAGCGGCTGGACGCCCGACGGCCTGTCTGCCGCCACCCGCGCCCTGGTGCCGGAGTTGCTCGCCTTTCTCTCGCAGGACGGCTGCGACGATGCGGCCTTCGACGCCATGGCGCGCCGTCTGTTCGCCCACCAGTACGCGCACAACGAGCCCCTGCGCCGCTTCTGCCAGCGCCGTGGCCTCACCCCGCGTCGGGTGCAGACCTGGCGCGACATCCCCGCGGTGCCGATCAACGCCTTCAAGGAGGTGACCCTCAGTTGCGAGCCTGTCCAGGCCTGTGAGCGCGTCTTCATGACCAGTGGCACCACGCGCGCCGAGGTGCGGGGCTGCCACCACCATCCCACCATCGCCGTCTGGGACGTCTCGATGCGCCGCAACTTCGCGGCACGCTTCATGCGCGGTAGCGATCGCCTGCCCATGGCCATCCTGTTCCCGCCCGAGACCGAGCTGGGGAACTCCTCGCTCGCCCGCTACCTGTCGCAGGCCCTGCGCGAATTCGGCACGCCCGACAGCGCCTGCTACCTGACCTCCCGCGGCATGGACCTGCCCGGCCTGCGTGCGCGCCTGCGAGAGGCCGAGCGCAGCGGCCAGCCCCTGGCCGTTCTCGGCGCCAGCTACGCCTTCGTGCACCTGCTGGACGCCATGGCACAGGACGGCGAGGCAGTGCGCCTGCCTATCGGCAGCCGCCTGCTGGACACCGGCGGCTACAAGCGCCAGTCACGCGAGCTCGCGCCCGAGGACTTCTACCAGGAGCTCACGCTGCGCCTGGGGGTGCCACGCGCGCAGTGCCTCAACATGTACGGCATGACGGAGTTGAGCAGCCAGTTCTATGACGATGGCAATGCGCTCACTCCCGCCGTGAAAAGCGGCCCGCACTGGATCCGCAGCCGGGTGGTCGATCCGATGACAGGACGCGACGTGCCCACGGGTGAACGCGGCGTGCTGGTGCACTGCGACCTGGCCAGCTTCAACGCCACCACCACGATCCTCACCGAGGACGTGGGCATCGCGGTGGACGGCGGCTTCCTGCTGCTCGGGCGGGCCGAGGGCGCGCAGGCGCGGGGCTGCTCGCTGGCGGTGGCTGAATTCCTGGCGGCGGCATGAACGCTGCAGCCTCCCCCTGGAAAGCGGGCCACCTGCCCGGGCTGGCCGATCACGAAGTCGGCTGGCACACGCTGCGATTTGACGCCGCGCCGGGCCAGCCCCTGGACATCGATGTGCCGGTGCTCTCGCCCGAACAGGCCCACGCCCTGGCGCGGCGGGTGCGGCATTCGGCCCGTGACGTGCTGCAGGCCCTGCCCGTCTCGGCCATCATCGAACGGATCGACCGTGCCGTGGCCCGCCTGCTCGATGACACCGACCCGCTGCGCCGGCAGGCCGATGCCCTGCTGCCCCGGGTGACCGGCTACGACGCGACGATGGTGCGCCTGGGCCTCACCCGCTACCTGCATGCCTTTCGCGCACCGCAGCTGCATCGCTTCGTGAGCGAGGATTTCGCCAACCCCAAGGTGCTCGACGAATTCCAGCCCGCCACCAAGGGCGGCATGGTGCGCGCCTTCGGGCCGGACCTGCTGGTCCACCACTGGGCGGGCAACGTGCCCGGGCTGCCGCTGTGGAGCCTGGCCTGCGCCCTGATGGTGAAGTCCGGCAGCATCGGCAAGCTGCCCAGCGCCGAGCCGGTGTTCGCGACGCTGTTCGCGCGGGCCCTCGCGCAGGTGGCCCCCGACCTGGCCGCCTGCTTCGCCATCGTGTGGTGGAAAGGCGGCGAGGCCGAACCCGCCGCCACGCTGCACGCCCAGGCCGATGCGGTGCTGGCCTATGGCGGCCAGGAAGCCATCGACCAGATCCGCGCCCAGGTGCCCACGCGCACGCGCTTCCTGGCCTATGGTCACAAGCTGGGCGTGGGCCTGGTGGGGCGCGCGGCGCTGGACATGCAGCGCGGCCCCGCCCTGGCCCGCCTGGCAGCCCAGGACGTGGCACGCTGGGAGCAGCAAGGGTGCTACTCGCCGCATGTGTTCTACATCGAGCGCGGGGCGCGCCTGACACCGCGCGAGTTCGCGCAGCATCTCGCGGGTGAACTTGCGGCGCTGGC
>JACCDL010542427.1_pt1 | contig 10947 bp, 10 predicted proteins | sample 7441931 | NCBI WGS metagenome assembly JACCDL01 (sample SAMN15323437, study PRJNA562643) | freshwater metagenome | isolation source: river surface water | place: USA:Blue River Watershed | collected 2017-08-16 | reverse complement strand
CGGTCCTAATTCAAGTCATGACTGCAACCGCCTTCTGGCTCTGCCTTCAAAGTGTGAAAGTCGACATGTCCTGGTGGCTGCTCACAGCCCTTTGCGGAGGGGTCTTTTTAGGCGGAATCCTGCCGGCAGCACTTGGTGGGTTCGGTGCCCGAGAATTAGGCGCCGTGGCCTTCATCACCCCCTTTGGATTCGCTAAGGAAGGCGTGCTGGCCGGTTCGGTGTTGTTCGGACTAACAGCGACGATCCAAGGCGTGATGGGACTGTGGTTCTGGCTCAAGGCCCGCGGAGATCGCGGATGACACAGTCCAGCTCCGGTCGCCCCCAACTCGCCGATCACATGTTCGTCCTGGGGGCTTGGGTCATTGCCTGCCTGGTGCTATTCGCCAGCCTGGGGTCCTCTCCGCTTACAGACCTAGACGAAGGCGCCTTCTCCGAAGCAACACGAGAAATGACGGCTCGCGGAGATTGGATTTCCCCATGGCTGTTGGACGCCCCTCGTTTTGACAAGCCAGTCTTGATTCACTGGCTGCAGATGATGGCCTTCTCGGTTACCGGGTTTTCGTCTCATGGGGCCCGACTACCATCAGCCTTGATGGGGCTGATCTGGATTGGCGGGATTAGCGGCTGGGCTTACCTGATTGCCCGCAGGGTTGCGCCTGCCGTCAGTGTCCAGGCCTACGGTTGGGCTGTCTTGATCAGCGCCACCTGCCTGGGCATCCCCGCCATGTCTCGGGCAGCCACGGCCGATGCAACCCTAAACGCCTTTTTGATCCTTAGCCTGCTGTTCATCTGGCGGGCCCTGTGGCCCGAGAAAGAGTCCGAGACAGGACGGCTTTGGATCCGACTGGCAGGCGTTTGCGTGGGGCTGGGACTGCTAACGAAGGGACCGATCGCTGTCTTGGTACCAGGAGCAGCCAGTCTTTTGGCCGTGTTGACCTGTGGTCGTTTCAAGCGCTGGCTCAAACTGACGTTTGATCCCTTGGCCTGGTTCATTGTGCTGATTATCGCCACGCCCTGGTACCTGCTCCAGCTCCAGGCGCAGGGCATGGCTTTTGTGGAAGGGTTCCTGGGACTACACAACCTGGGGCGCTTTACCAACACCATGCATGGCTTTTCGGCGGGACCTCTTTATTACCCAGCCTGGATGCTCATCGCCACCCTGCCCTGGACTGTGCCGGTATTGGGTGGGTTGTTGGGCGTGTTTGGTTCGGGCCCCAGCGCCCGGATACTGCGGTCATCCGAACTGCGGTTGGCCTGGGTCGTCTTTGTGTTTGTCTTGGTCTTCTTCTCCTTCTCAGCCACCAAGCTGCCACATTATGGGTTTTATGGGCTATCTGGGTTGGTGGTGATTGTTAGCCTGTGGCTCGTATTAGGGCCTGTGAATCGATCGATTACCCTTCGGGTATTCATGCTTCTGACCCTGATAGTCAGCGCGCTAGCCATCACCGCAACTCCGCTCTGGTTCTCGTCTGCAACTACGGCTGTGACCGATCCCTACTACCAGGCCGTTCTGGGGGATGCAGGAATACGAATGCAGGGTAAAAAACTGGTGTTCGCCGCTCTGGCCTGCGCTGGAACTTCAGGGTTTGTCGTCGGTTTTAGTCGGTTCAGGGGAGGCGTGGCGATTCTGGCCCTGACCACCGCGGTTGCCGCCTATGGGCTGATCGTGCCGACCATTATGCAATCCCTGCGTGAGCCAATCGCAGAAATCGGGCAATTTATTCGAGACAACACAACCAGCCAAACTATTGCGCAACCCAAACGGATCATCACCTGGCGACTAACCGCGCCAAGCCTGTCTTTTGCCGCCCAACGAGTCATTCCGAGTGGCTCCCCGCTAATGGGCGACTGGGTGACACTACCCAGTCATCTCATTGCTGAGCTACCCAATCAAGAGACGACTTCGGCTCACGTATTATTTGAAAAAATCGGTATTAGCCTCATAGAAATTCGAGCCAAGCCATGACGAATAGCACACCTACACACAAACGAATCCTGGTAACCGGCGGGGCTGGGTTTCTAGGGTCTCACCTGTGTGACCGGTTGATTGACCAAGGGCACGACGTGCTCTGCGTCGACAACTTTTTTACCGGCAGCAAGCGGAATGTAGCGCACCTATTAGACCACCCTCGGTTCGAACTGATGAGGCATGACGTCACCTTTCCTCTCTACGTGGAGGTCGATGAGATTTATAACCTGGCCTGCCCCGCCTCGCCCGTTCACTACCAGCACGATCCCGTGCAAACCACCAAGACCAGCGTGCATGGCGCCATCAACATGCTGGGTCTCGCCAAACGGGTCCGCGCCAAAATTCTTCAGGCCAGCACCAGCGAGGTTTATGGGGATCCGGAAGTTCATCCGCAGCCAGAGAGTTACTGGGGGAAGGTCAATCCAATTGGCATTCGCAGCTGCTACGACGAAGGGAAACGCTGCGCTGAAACGCTGTTCTTTGATTACTGGCGTCAACACAAACTTCGTATCAAGGTAGTTCGAATCTTCAATACATACGGCCCACGCATGCACCCAAACGACGGCCGAGTGGTGAGCAACTTCATTGTGCAAGCCCTCAAGGGTGAACCCATCACCATCTACGGAGATGGGCAACAGACACGCAGCTTTTGCTTCGCCGACGACCTAATCGAGGCCATGATGCGAACGATGAATACCGACGATGATTTCACCGGACCGGTCAACATTGGTAATCCTGGCGAGTTCACCATGCTGGAGCTGGCCCAGGTCATCCTGGACGTTACAAGCTCAAAGAGTGAGTTGAAATTCCTGCCATTGCCGTCAGATGACCCCAAGCAGCGTCGGCCAGACATTTCACTGGCGAAATCAGCCTTGGGCTGGAAGCCAAAGGTGAACCTGCGAGAGGGGATCGAAAAGACGGTCGCCTACTTTCGCGAGACGATCTAAAAGCGTCGAGGGTTGCTGGTGCCGGAGGCGGGACTCGAACCCGCACACCATCTCTGGCGCCGGATTTTGAGTCCGGTGCGTCTACCAATTCCACCACTCCGGCAGGTGCAGTGAGCTTTATTGCGAAGGGCCTTAGTATACCGGCCATGGAGTTAAAAGACATCTGGGTAAGCGTTGGCGATCGACAGGTCTTTCAGGGCCTCAATCTTCAATCCGACGCCCGACACCTTGGCTTGATCGGACCAAACGGGGCCGGCAAGAGCACTTTATTGAGGCTTTTGCAGGGACTGATCGTGCCCGAGAAGGGTTCGATCCAGATGGAGCGTCCTATTGGCCTGGTCTTTCAGAGTCCAGAACATCAGATCTTATTTCCGACCGTGCTGGAGGAACTCACGTTTGGGTTGACTGAACGAGGGTTGTCTGCTCCGGAGGCGGAAGTTAGGGCTCAAGAGTTGGCCCTTCGTTACGACGCTATGGGCCTGCTTAATCTGGCGACGCACGAACTCTCTGCCGGCCAGAAAACACTAATCTGTATTCTGGCTGTCTTGTTAGACCAGCCAAGTGCGCTCCTACTAGATGAATCTTTTTCGCACTTGGATTTTGTGTCCTCACGGCGTATGACGCGGATGGTCCGAGAGTGCCCTGCCCGCGTCATTCTCTCGACTCATCAAACTCACTTGCTTGAAGACTTTGATGAAGTTATCTGGTTGGATCGGGGTGGGGTTCAGATGCAGGGTAGGCCCGGGGATGTTCTGACGGCCTACGAGCAGTGGGGTAAGGGACCATGCTGAGCCTATACATCTCCCCGGACACTTGGCTTCATCGCGTCCCAGCAGGATGGAAGTTGGCCAATTTGGCAATAGCGTCTGCCGCATTGCTGCCGACCCAGAGTGCGACTGTGCTTGTGGTCGCGGCCGTGTTGGGTATCACAGGCTTTTTAAGCCTGGGGCGACCGGGACGTCGCCGACTTGTGAATTTACTTCGTACAGCAGGCCTGCTCGCGGCATTTATTGGTCTGTTTCAGTTTGTGGTCGCAGTGGGGGAGCTCGGGCCACGGGAGGCGCTGCTCACCGCAATGATCTCGGCCCTGCGGCTCCTGTCTCTGGTGCTCCTCGCGGATTTGATCAGCGTCACCACGCCGCTTAGCAAAATGCTGAATGTGATGACCACTCTGCTCGGACCGCTCAAACCTCTGGGCTTAAAGACCGAGCGCCTGGCCTTGGTGGTCGGGTTAGTAGTCCGATCCGCAAGCCTGCTTAGCCACCATTTCCAGACTATCGGAGATGCCTATCGGGCGAGAGTCGGAAAATCCCGAGGAATTCACGTCGTCACGCCCTTGATTCGTCAAACTGTAAATACGAACCATGCCTTGGCTGATGCTCTTGCCTCCAGGCACCTGCGATCCAATACGAAGCTACCGCTCACTAAACACGACAAATGAACTTCAAGCTCTCGGACTTCGACTACCACTTGCCAATAGAACTCATCGCCCAGAAGCCGGCTGTGAGACGGTCAGCGAGCCGCCTGCTGGTAGCGTCTCCGAGCGACGGCTTTAGGGATGGCTATTTCGCAGAGTTGCCCAAGTTACTCCGGGCAGGGGACCTTTTGATTTTTAACGACTCCAAGGTAATTCCGGCGCGGGTGCATGCCCTGAAAGAGACCGGGGGCGCCGTAGAGTTGTTGGTCGAACGAGTCACATCACCGACCCAGGCGCAGGTGATGCTTCGATCCAGTAAAAAGCCGCCTCCAGGTGCACTTCTAAAATTGTTGCCCTCCAACTTTGCCTCGCTCGGTTCAAGCTTCGTCAGCAGGGAGGCGAGTCGGCAATCAAGTAATTCCTGCAGCGAGCCTCAGCACACCGTAAGGCTGATTGGACGCGACCCAATCCACGATGACCGCTTTATTGTGGATTTTCAGGCTCCAGTATTCGAGGTTCTCAATCAGTTCGGTGAGCTGCCGCTGCCGCCCTACATCAGCCATTCACCAGATCAACAGGATGCCGATCGATACCAGACGGTCTATGCCCAGCATCCCGGATCCGTTGCGGCACCAACGGCAGGTTTGCACTTTGACCGGCCCATTCTCAACAGGCTTTCAGCCAATGGAATCGAAACAGCCCGGGTGACCCTTCATGTAGGCAGCGGTACGTTTTCACCGGTTCGATCCGAAGACCTGAGTCAGCACCGAATGCACAGCGAGTGGTGCTCCATTAGCCCCGATTCAGCCCATAAAATCACCCTAGCCAAGCAAGAGGGCCGAAAAGTGGTCGCAGTCGGCACGACAAGCCTGAGGACACTGGAATCAGCAGCCGCCAGGAGTTCGCTTGCTGGCGAATGGGAAACAGACTTGTTTATTACGCCGGGCTATCAATTTAAGCTGGTCGACGCGCTCATCACCAATTTCCACCTACCCAAGTCGACCCTACTGATGCTGGTCAGTGCTTTTGCTGGTTACGATCGAATTCGTTCCGCCTATGCCCACGCCATTGAGCAAAAGTACCGATTTTTTAGCTATGGGGATGCGATGTTTCTGGAACGGCAGCGCTAAACACCTGTCGCACGGCTCGAGGCGAATTTCATTCGCCAAGCATCAAACTGCCCCGCCTGAATCGCAGCTCTCATCTGACGCATCATGTCCAGGTAGAAATACAGGTTGTGAATCGTCGCCAGGCTGGCCCCCAGCATTTCATCGATGCGTTGTAGATGATGGAGATAGGCTCGGGTAAAAGGCGGACGGTCCTCGCCGTGAGCACCGGGGTTACAGACCGGGCAGCCACAATCGGGGTCTATGGGTAACAGGTCATCCTTGAACCGAGCATTGCGAATCTTTAAATCGCCTTCGCTGGTAAACAGCCAACCGTTTCGGCCATTTCTGCTGGGCATGACGCAGTCGAACATATCAATGCCGTTGGCTACCCCTTCTACGAGGTCCTCTGGGGTTCCTATCCCCATCAAATAGCGTGGCTGATTGGGGGGCAACTGAGGGGCGGTGTGCGCCAGCACCCGAAGCATATCCTCCTTGGGTTCACCGACCGACAGACCGCCAATCGCGTAGCCCTGAAAGCCAATCTGAGTGAGCGCCTGAAGGGACTCGGTTCTTAGGTCTTCAAACATGCCACCCTGAACAATTCCAAAAAGCGCATTTGAAGACCTGTTGTCGGACGATTCGCTACCCGCATAAATCGGGCTTTTCGACAATTCATCGAATGAGATCCGAGACCGCTTAGCCCAGCGCATGGAGAGTTGCATGCTGGCAGCCGCCTGCTCTCGGGTCGCAGGATAGGGCGTGCACTCATCGAAGGCCATGGCAATGTCGGAATTCAACACATGCTGAATCCGCATGGAGTCCTCGGGAGCCATGAACAGCTTGTCGCCATTGACCGGCGACTGAAAAGCCACTCCCTCCTCTGAAATCTTGCGCAAATCCCCCAAAGACCAGACCTGAAAGCCCCCCGAGTCGGTGAGCATGGGTTTGTGCCAATTTACAAAGCGGTGGAGTCCCTGGTGTTTCTGAATAATCTCTAGGCCTGGCCTAAGCCACAGGTGAAAGGTATTGCCCAGGATGATCTGGGCCCCGATCTGCTGACTCAAAACCTGGGGCGTTACCCCTTTGACGGCCCCATGGGTACCCACCGGCATAAAAATAGGAGTTTGGACCACACCATGGTTGAGCTCCAAAAGGCCTGCTCGGGCTTTTCCGTCGGTTGCCTGGACTGAGAATGATTTCATGGGGGCTACTTTATACTTACGGGCTGGTAGCCAACGCTTTTGGACTCTTTCCAAGGTTTCAATTGGCTTTTTAACCCCTAGCCTGGAGTGACGCTTTGCTAATTTCGAATGCCTACGCCCAAACTGCTGCCGCTGGCGGCGGTGACCCCATTATGCAGTTCTTGCCTCTAATCCTAATGTTCGTAGTGCTTTACTTCCTGATGATTCGTCCTCAGATGAAGCGCGCAAAGGAGCACAAGGCTCTGGTCGAAGGCCTTCAAAAGGGTGATGAGATCGTGACAGCGAGCGGGATCGTCGGCCGAGTCACCAAGGTGGATGCGGTCTACATTACGGTCGAGATCTCCGGCGGGGACAAGCCCGTTGAGATCGTGATGCAGCGCCAGGCAATCCAAACGCTGTTGCCCAAGGGCACCTTCAAAGACTTGCTCTAACGACCTGATTTTTCGGCTCTGCCAAGAATTCCCTCGGATTCTTGGCGCCCAAAAAGAATCCTTAAAGGACGCAGATGAACAAAGTGGCCTGGTGGCGATTGGTGCTCATGGCGCTGGCCTTGGCATTTGGCTTGCTGTATAGCCTACCCAACCTATTTGGCGAGTCCCCGGCCGTTCAGGTCTCCACAGCCAAGGCCACCCTAAAGGTCCAGCCTGAGCTCGCCAGTCAAATCGAAGGGGTACTGTCCACCAATCAGGTCGCCCACACGGGCGTCAGCTGGGAAGCCAACAATACAGGCAACACAGTTCGAGCTCGTTTCGCGTCTACCGACCTTCAACTCAAAGCGAAAGATCTGATCGAGAAATCCCTGAATGGTGGTGTAAAGCCTGAGGATGCCCGTTATGTGGTGGCCCCCAACCTGGTCTCCGCCTCTCCTGGATGGCTCACAGCGATTCGGGCTCTGCCCATGTACTTAGGCTTGGATTTGCGGGGAGGCGTGCACTTTCTTCTAGAAGTGGACCTCAGCGCCCTAGAAAATCAAAAGCTGGACGTGTTAGCGACTGATCTGCGGAATAGCCTGCGTGAAAAGCGGGTGCGCTACACCGGCGTCGACAAGGCCAAATCGTCGCTCACCGTCTGGTTCGCCAGCGCTGCAGAGCTAGATAAAGCGGCTGCGGTGCTAGTTGACAGCAGCCCGGGCGTTGTAATCAATCGGAGCGGAGGCAAGGGAGGAGCGGCTGCGGCGCCATCTAACGCCCCGACGCATGGCCCGTTCTTTGGTTTTGACTGGCACCAGGTTCAGTCTGGTGATCGATATGGTTTGACTGCCACCCTCTCGGAGATTGGTCTAAAGGCAGCTAAAGAACGTGCGGTCAAGCAAAACCTCTCGACCCTGTCCAATCGAATTAATGAGCTGGGTGTGGCAGAGCCTATTGTTCAGCAGCAAGGTGCTGCTCGTATAGTCGTACAGCTTCCGGGTGTTCAAGACACGGCAAAGGCCAAAGACATCTTGGGTCGAACTGCGACCCTAGAAATTCGAATGGTAGATGACTCGGACCTGATGGTCTCTGAGTTTGAGAGGACAGGACGCGCGCCAGCGGGGTTAGACGTATTTTTGGATCGAACCGGCCGACCGACACTGTTGAGGAAGGATGTTCTGCTGACTGGGGAGAGCCTTAATGATGCCCAGGCTGGCTTTGATTCTCAGAACCCCGGTGAACCAGCGGTTCACCTCACCTTGGATGGTAAGGGCGCCCGTATTTTCCGAGACGTGACGCGAGAAAATATAGGCAAGCGTTTAGCAATCCTTCTCATCGAGAAAGGCAGGGGCGAAATTGTTACGGCACCCGTGATTCGCTCCGAAATCCCGGGGGGCCGAGTCCAGATCTCTGGCGCCATGACCAGCTTGGAGGCGGCTGACACAGCGCTTCTGCTGCGAGCAGGCTCTCTGGCTGCCCCCATGGAGATTGTCGAGGAGCGCTTGATAGGGCCCAGCCTCGGCGCCGAGAATATCGCAAAGGGTTTCAATTCCACGCTTTACGGATTCATCGTTATAGCCATCTTTATGGTGATCTATTACAGCCTGTTTGGGGTTGTTTCAGTGTTGGCGCTGAGCCTGAACCTGCTGCTGTTATTTGCGGTTTTATCGCTGTTACAAGCCACCCTGACCTTGCCAGGAATCGCGGCCATCGCATTAACGCTAGGCATGGCGATCGACGCCAATGTTCTGATCAATGAGCGCGTGCGGGAGGAACTTCGTGACGGTGCTTCAGCTCAGGCCGCCATTACCACCGGCTACGACAAGGCCTGGGCAACCATCCTAGACTCCAATATCACCACCCTGATCGCGGGCGTTGCCCTTTTGGCCTTCGGTTCAGGGCCTGTTCGAGGGTTTGCAGTTGTGCATGTGCTGGGCATCCTGACCAGCATGTTCTCTGCGGTCTTCTTCAGCCGAGGGCTGATTAACCTCTGGTACGGCGGCAAGCGCCGAATCAAAACCCTCTCAGTCGGCTAAGGAACGCGTCATGGAATTTTTTCGCATCACGAACGACATTCCGTTCATGCGGCATGCCAAACTGCTGAACGCCATCTCGTTCATCACTTTTATTGCCGCCGTTGTTTTCATTGCTGTGCGAGGCCTGGCTTTCAGCATCGAATTTACTGGCGGCACGGTGATGGAAGTAAATTTCACCAAGGCTGCACCTGTCGAAGCTGTCCGGACACAGCTGACCACTCAAGGTTACGCGGATACGCAAGTTCAGAACTTTGGCTCGTCCCGGGATATTCTGATCCGCCTGCCACTCAAAGGTGAGGATAGCAACGCCCAGGCCCAACGAGTATTCCAGCTGATCGCAAAGGTAGAGCCCGGAAACGAGGCTCAACTTAGGCGTGTTGAGTTTGTGGGGCCTCAAATCGGCGGTGAACTGGCTAAGGATGGGGTGATTGCCCTGACCTTTGTAATCGTGGGCATCATGATTTACTTGGCCCTCCGGTTTGAGTGGAAATTCGCGGTAGCGGCGATCGTCGCGAACCTGCACGACGTAGTCATCATTCTCGGTTTTTTCGCCGCCTTTCAGTGGGAGTTCTCACTGTCTGTTCTCGCGGCGATTCTCGCAGTACTGGGCTACTCGGTGAACGAGTCGGTGGTTGTCGCCGATCGGATTCGCGAGAATTTCAGACGTATGCGCAAGGCAAGCGTTACTGAGGTGATCGATAACGCGATCACGCGAACCATGAGCCGAACCATCATTACTCACGGTACAACCGAGACGATGGTGCTGGCGATGCTGATTTTTGGTGGGCCGGTGCTATTTCACTTTGCATTGGCGCTGACCATCGGAATCGTCTTCGGTATTTACTCCTCAGTCTTCGTGATGGCACCCATCACTGTTTGGCTTGGGATCAAGCGTGAGGATCTGGTGAAACCAGTCAGAGCCAAGGATGAAGTCGTTGAACCTTAAACGCAGAGGCACAACCTAGGAGTCAATCCCTTCCTGGCTTCGCTCATGGGTAGCCCACCACACATCGGACATATCGCAAGATTTGTACTCCCGAAAACACGGGGTCCCTAAAGTGTAGTGAAGCAACTTGGCGTCGTAATTGTTTAGATACTCGGTTGTGAGCCAATTCCAGTCTTTGGGAATCTCACCGATATCGCCCTCGTCCAGCCAACTAAAGCGATGAAGAAATTTTCCATCTTTGGACATGACAAAGTCGGGGCTCAAAATCCTGTTTTTTGCATGAGAACAATTCCAGAGGATGACGCTCGACCAGTTTTTCTTGGGGTAGTTCTCATTCTTGTTGCCGAGGTACTTTTGGGAAGCCTTCGTCACGTAATCGTGTTTAGCCACCATGACCGCATATTTTTCGTCGCGTAAGTCCCAAAGGCTTTTTAGATCCTCTCGGCAAACCATGTCGCCATCGGCAAAGATAGCCCACCCCTGGAATTGCATCAAAAAAGGGGTCAAAAAACGGGAATAAATGAATGTGTTGCTACCGTCCTTGTGAGTCTCCCTATATCCGGGCAGGGAACCAAGAACAAGTGGTGTGATTGATACAGGTTCGCTTGTGTGCTCGATAATGCTCTGAGAAAAGGTGTGAAACGCTACTGCCTCACGTTGATCGAATCCAATAGTTATCCGAATCATGAATTAAGCTTTCCTTTGCCTCGCCGACATAAAGTTACCAATTGATTCTCGCACCCCATCGGACCAACTTCCTTGATGGACCTCAACCAACCGGACAGACTCGTACCATGGGCTGTCGGTCCGATTCCTGTGCCAATACCAAAACCTCGCCATTCCTTGCGGGAGCAGCACAAAAGTGGGAGTGCCAATTGCACCAGCCAAGTGAGCCGTTGTGTTACTTGTGG
>JACCDL010621887.1_pt1 | contig 10949 bp, 8 predicted proteins | sample 7441931 | NCBI WGS metagenome assembly JACCDL01 (sample SAMN15323437, study PRJNA562643) | freshwater metagenome | isolation source: river surface water | place: USA:Blue River Watershed | collected 2017-08-16 | reverse complement strand
CCCAACTCGTTGATGCGGTTGTGCAGTGTGGTGATGTTTTGTTTGATCGCCTGCTCTTGCACGCGCTTGGCCGCCACGGGGTTGATGGAGGCCACCAGTTTGAACTCCGTACCGTCTGGCGCAGAGGTGGTTTGCAAATCAGCGAACTGGTCTTGCAACACGCGTTGCGCAGCGTCTAGTGTTTCTTTGTCGCGAAAACGAATGTCAATGGTTTGCGCGTTGCGTGTGATGCCACTGTGGCGTACATTTTTTTCACGCAAGCTGGTGCGAATGTCACCGGCCAACGATTCGGCTTTTTTGGTCAAGGCCGCGGGCATGTCCACTTGCAACATGAAGTGCACGCCACCACGCAAGTCCAAGCCTAAATACATCGGTGCGGCGTTGAGGGCCGACAACCAAGCGGGTGAGCGCGACAGCAAGTTGAGCGCCACCACATACGAGGCATCGTTTACATCGGGCACCAACGCGTGTTGAATTGCGTCTTTGGCTTTGATTTGCGTGTCGGTGTCTTCAAAGCGCACTTTGAGTGAGCCGTTTTCTAGGCTCACTACATCGGGCACCAAGTTGGCGGCTTGCAGCACTTGCTCAACACGGGCTTGCACAGCAGCATCGACTTTGATGCTGGCCTTGCCCGCCGAGATTTGCACTGCCGGTGCTTCACCGAAAAAATTAGGCAAGGTGTAGACAGCGCCCACCAACAAAGCGATCACGATGATCGCGTACTTCCAAAACGGGTAACGGTTCATGATCGCTTCTTCGATGCCACGGCGTTGACGTTTACACAGTGCCTTTGGGCAACACTTGCACCACCGCGTGGCGTTGCAATTGCACTTCGACACCATTGGCGACTTCAATGCTCAAGGTGGTGTCGCTCACTTTGGTGACCTTGCCCAGCAAACCTCCGGCAGTTGCCACTTCGTCGCCTTTGGCCAACGCGTCAATCATGGCTTTGTGTTCTTTTTGACGTTTCATTTGTGGGCGAATCATCACGAAATACAACACCGCAAACATCAACAACAAAGGCAACATGCCTGTGAGCGTTGAAGTGAGGTCGCCACCAGCAGTGGGGGCAGGCGCGGTTTGCGCGAATGCAGATGAAATCAACACGGCTTAACTCCAGTTCAATGGGGGATGCGGCAGACCAAACCAAGCTGGTCGCCAGTACGACAAAGGGCAACCGCGCATTGTATGCCCATCCACCTCTTGGCCGACTCTGCTGGCCATGGTGATGCGAGGCGTGGTGTGTATAAACTTAAGGGCAGATGACATCGTTCGCAGCACCACACGCGCCCATGACCGACACCCTCAGCGGCCCACGCGACAGCCGCGCCTTGGCGCAGCGCCTCTTGCACGGCTGTGGCTGGTTTGCTTTGTGTGTGGGCGCGGCGGTGGCTGCGCTGGCCTGTTGGTTGCTTGATGGGCCTTTGATGTCCCAGCCTCAATGGGCACACCAAGTGTTGGGGTATTTTTTGTGGGGGCGTTTGCCGACCTTCTTGGTGGCCCTGTTTGTGATGTTTCGCTTGAACTTGCATGGTGTGCTTCATCCTGAATTAGGACAAGCGGTGCTGGTTCACCACATCAGCCCCTGGGGCTTAGGCGTTGCTTGCATCATCACAGCGGGCATGTGTTGGATGTGGTTGTTGCTGGTGGCCACTGGACTGACAGCCCTTGCGACGGAAGTGCTCTTGGGCGGTCACGCCAAATCGTTGTTGAGCCATTTGCTCACCGACAGCTCTGCCAAACCCCTGTGGCACGGTGGTCTGCGACTGCTGGTGCAGTCGATGGCTGTGGCATGGGTGTCGTTCATCGAACTGCGTTTTTTAGGTACGCAAGACATCGCGCCTAGCTTGGCCTTCATGCGCGCCATGTTGTTGGGCGGGTTGGCCGTGGTCGGCATTGAGCTGGCTGATTTTTTTCTCTTTTTTGCATGAGGGCATCTCACCATGACACGGCAATCTGCTCACACCCGTTTGATATGGCAAATCGCCATCACCGTGATCGTTTTTTCAGGTGCGCTGGGCTATGTGGCCAAATTGCGTGGCGCGTTTGACGACAAGTACAGCCTGCAATTGCAAACCGCATCAGGGGCTGATTTGTTTGAAGGCATGCATGTCACCTACAAAGGTTTCAAATTGGGCCGCGTGTCCTTGCTTCAGTTGACACCACAAGGCGACGTGGTGGGCCAAGTTGACATTGCCTCTGACAAAGCCCATTTTTTCACCCAAGGCTCGGCCTTGAAAATTTCGAATGAAAAAATTGTGACCGCCGAGCTGGTGTTGCAACGCAACGAACAAGACACCACCCCGTTGCCCCCACAAGCCGCCATCCCCGTCGTGCGTGATGCGTTGGCCGCCGATGTCACGCGCCGCTTGGAGCCCTTGCTGCAAAACTTTCAACAACTGCTGACGCAATTGGCGGACCCCGAACACGGCATACAAGCCACGATGAAGCAGTCGCGCAGCGTCATGTCACACACCAACAAAACGCTGGATCAAACCACCACCGCCATGAGCTTGATGAGCGACACCGAAAAAGGCCTGCCCGCTGTGCTCAATCAAACCCGCATCACGATGGGTGCGTTGCAACCCACGGCACAACAGGCCACGCAAACTTTGGTGGAGTTAGAAAAATCGATCGCGCAATCGCGCGAAACCATGGCGTCGACCAACCAATTGGTGCAGCACATCGACACCGCTGTGGGCGAGGTGCAATCGGCGCCGCTTTACCGCTGGTTGGTGCCTAGCAAGAAAAAGTCCGCTGACTGATCAACGGGCTTCCACCTCTTCCACCCGAATCAGCGCCGAAACAAAGGCACCGGAACAAACGGCCTTGACTGTCAAGTTACGCGACCGTCCGCTTTGTTGACACACCAGTTGATCGCTGTTTTCTGATTGGCCCAACAACGTGTTGAGCTGGCTCTTGCCTTCTAAACTCAACAAAGGTTTGACAAAGGGGCCTGCTTTTTGTCCGGCCAATTGCGCCACATGTCGCGGCGAATCCGTCACCATCACCAACACCGTGTTGACCCCCTTGGGGCCACCCGCGGTGACGCGCCAACCAGAACGGGGCAGCTCGATGGTTTGATGGGCTTGCACATAGTTGTCACCGTCCAGGCTGTTGGGGAACAGCAAGTACAAGCTTTTCTGATCAGAGCCCGCCAACGCTATGTACAAATAACCGCTGCGAGGCGATTGGATTTTCAAACGCAAGGGGACTTGTTGAATGCGCATCACGCTGGGTTGCGCGCTGACGCTGAGCACACGTGTTGCATCGCGCTGGGCGTGTATTTGGGCCAACAACTGAGCGGGCTGCACCGCTTGTGTGCTGGGCTGCGGTTCGCTGGGCACCAGCGAGGCAGGGCTTTGGGTGGGCGGCAAACTTGGCGTCACCGAAGGAGCGGTGGTGGATGCAGCGGCAGGTAATGTAGGCGCACTTTCAGGCAAGGACACAGGACCGGCACTGGCCACTTGAAAGGTGGGGATGAAATCTTTGTTGCCACCAATGGTCATGTGTTGACCCAAGATGTCTGGGTACTGCGCCAGCTTTTGGTTGAGACTGTCTTGCGCGCAACGGGTGATTTCAGCCACGCTCACGCTGCCACTTTGGTCCATGTCTTTGGCTTTGCCCAGCATGCAGTCGCGCCATGCCACGGTCGCCAAACCGCCAGACTTGGCATCGTCAAAAGACACTTCGTCAGGACGAGAGGCTGCAATGGACACGATGTTTTCCGGCAAGATGCCCTTGGCACCCAACTCGGTGCTCAAAGAGCGTGTTTTCATGTTGGTGGGTTTGGCGCATGCCTCCGAGCTGAGTGTGCCCACAAACTTCGGTGTGAGTTGCCCCGCGCTGGCACCCATGCTACGTGTGCGCAAGGGCTGACTGGCAATGCCGCCCGAATGGCAGGCGTCGTAAAACACCATCAGCTTGTCGGTTTTGTTGGCAATCGGTGAGAGCAATTCACCCACCTCGGTGTTGGTGATGGCTTGACCATCGGTGCTGAGCAAACCCTCCGTGCAATGGTCTGGGTTGCCCTTGGGGTCGACCCAGCGTGTGCCGTGGCCTGAGTAATACACAAACACACGGTCTCCGGGCCGCACGCGCGTGTTCAAGTCTTGTATCGCTTGTCGAATTTGGTCGGCGGTCGCTTGGTGGTCACGCAAATAGCTGATGTTGTCTTCTGGAATGGACATGGCCATGGCCATTTGTTTGGCGCTTTGCATGTCATTGGGCACGCCCTTGAGAGACGTCACGCTGCTGACTTTGTACTCACCCACACCAATGATGAGCGCATGCCGCGAGGCTTTGGGAACCGAACGGATACCGGTGGTGGACATGGCATTGTTGTTGCCCGTGCGGCCAGACTCCACGCGCGCCACAGCGGCCACTTCTGCCGCCGCTCCTTTGAGGGCCATCGCACGCACCCAGCCTTGTTGACCCGCGGCTTTGACTTGCACCCAACCCGCCTCTGAACGCACAGCATCCACCACAGCACCGCTGCTGAGTGTGGCGAGTGTGGCTGCATCTAAAAAGCGATCGGCCTTGAGCTCAGCAGGACGGATGACGGTCATGCTCTGGGCTTGCGCCCAAGCCGACACAGCGCACATGGACAGGGCGACACTGAGCTTGGCAACGGGGTGACGGCCGAGTGAGAAAAAGTGCGACAGGAACATGGGTAAGCCTCGAAAGATAGGGAGAAGATCAGCGTGTCAGTGTGATGACTTTGACGCGACGGTTTTCAGCAGCAAAGCGGTCTTGCGAATTGACCAATTCGGTGTCGCCTTTGCCCTGTGCCACCAAACGAGACGCCTCGACGCCTTGTTTTTCCAAATAAGTTTTCACCGCACTCGCACGCGCTTGCGATAGTTTGAGGTTGTAGTCAGGTGTGCCTTTGCCATCGGTATGGCCTTCCACCATGAACTTCAAACCGCTGAGCTCGTTTGACTTCAGCGCCTGAGCCAATTGGCTCAAGGTGCTGACACTTTCTTTGGTGAGGTTGGCTGAGTCAAAGTGAAAACCAATGGTCAGCGACACATTGGGCGGCACCTCCGCGGCCGCAGGTGCAGCACCGGTTTGCTCAACTTGCAGATTGCGCAAGCTGCGTGTTTTCAAGGCGGGCGATGCATCGGGCTTGAGTGCCTCGATGATGCGTTTGGCATCCATATCTGTGGCCCACACAGCATGGGGCGACAACGCACCCGACAAGAGAAGGCAAAAACTGGCACATGCCGCAAACAGGGTTTTGTGATGTGCAGGTGTTGTCATGATGTACTTCCTTTTTGTTTGGCCTGAACCACGTCGGCCCAGAGACTTTGTAAAGCATCCGCGTTTTGCGCTTGCGCGGCTCGCACGGGTGAAATATACGCAAAAGCCAAATGGCCTTGCAGGCTTTGCTGCAACGCTTTGAATTGTGCGGGCAAGGTGTTTTCATCGCCATGTCTGGCCAGCACATACACCAAACCCTGCGGATTCTTTTTCGGCCGCCCCAGAGCTTCCATTTGCAACACACAGGCCGTGGACATGTCAGGAGGCAACGCATCAAACACCTGCGACAAGTCCATGGCCTTGCCTTTGAACTCAAACACCGCAAAGGCTTCGTGGCTCTCGCGCCCACGCATGCGCGCGTTGGCTTTGTCTTGTTGTTGTGGATCAGCGAAAAACTTCACACGCCAGCCCAAGTAAAACGTCCACGCGGTGAAAAAAATCACCGCATGGGAAGCAGATGACACCAAGTCAATGTAGATGTTCAAGCCACTGTTGAGGCTGAGGTAGCCCACCCCCACCAGCAACGACGGTGTGGCCAGCACCGCCGCGGTCATTTGGTCGCGATGCAAATAAAACGTGGACCACCCCATGAGCAACAAAATCAACCAAGTGATGACCAACTGCCACGCCATGGGCACCTCGATCAAGAAACGCTGGTTTTTGAGGTTGTCGATCACATTGGCCAACACCATCACGCCGGGATGGGTGATGTGCAAAGGCGTGACCTTGATGTCAAACAAACTGGTGGCGGTGGCACCGATGATGACGATGGCATTGTCAAACCGAGGGTCGCGTTGTTGCCCTGCGCGGGTTTGGCCGAGTTGCCAAATTTCTTCAAACGACACACGGGTGTACGCATCTTTGGTGTGTGCATATTGAATCAATTGCTGCGCGCGCTCAGGCATTGGCCACTGCTGGGCTTGCGCAAGCCTTGCGGGCAAGGACCACAAACGCCAGTTGTCCTTGTCTTGCCACAGTTGGTAATGGCGGTTGACGCCATCTTCATCGGCATAAATATTGTGATAGCCCATGCGGCCCGATGCGACGATGGTTTCAAACATCGGTGGCACCACCGCAAGGGTCGGCCCCTGCGTTGATGCGCCAGGCAGGGGCGTGGCAAAGCCGGGCAACTGGTGGGTGCGCACTTGGCTGATGGCATCGTTGTCGGGGTTCAAACGCAAGATGGGAAAGAAAGTGTTGTCGCTGGCTTGGACCGACTGCACAAAAGCAGCGTCTGAGCTGGGGTTGATGGTGTCGGGGTCGGCAAACAAAATATCAAACACCACCGCGCGCGCTTGCTGCGCTCTCAACCAATCGAGCACCGAGGCCAAGGTTTCGCGTGGCCAAGGCCAGCGGCCAAACTCGTCCTTCATTTTTTCGAGCGATCGCTCATCGATGTCAACAATGATGATGCTGGGGTCTGCCGGCGGGGTGACCAAACGGCGTTTGACCATTTGGTCGTAGCTGTTGCGATCGAGTTGACTGGCCTCTGGAAACCAACCAATGTGCACTGTGGCCCACAGACCAATGAGGCCAATCAAAACCCAACGCAAACGACTCGAGCGCACCCGCGCCAAGGCGAGCAGCCACTGCGAGAAACGTTGTTTCAATGCGTTCACAAAATCAGCTGCGTTGCAGATTTGCCCCTTGCCTCATTGAGAAGCGGGCGGATTTTTCTTAAAGATGATTTTGCCCACCACCACTTGCCCCTGCGCATTGCGCTCCAAGCTGATGACCGCATCGCGCCCTTTGACGGCTTTGGTCACCTGCGCGTCGTGGATGGCGGTGGTGGCTTTGATGACGTTCCACAAACCGCCCACCAAACTGATGAGGGCCAATGGGTTGCGTGGCACCAGTTCATTGGGCGGGGGTTCAATTTCCACTTTACCGCCGTGGCGCTCGACCGCATTGAGCCATTTTTGCAAGCGCTCTGGCGTGTTGTTGGGGCTGACTTTGTCAAACATGGCCACTGTCACGTTGCTTGGCTCGCCCAACAACGCATCTTGTAAATCGCGATCAAAGCGTGCAATGTCGACAAAGCCAAGTTCATCTTGCTTGGCTTTTTTCACCTCTGACGAGGTGCCAGCCAAACTGCCTGTGCCGGTGGTGTCGCACGCGGTGAGCAAGTGCAACGCCACCCAAAGAGTGGCCCAAAGCGATAGACGTTTCATGAGAATTCCTTTTTGATAAATCAGCGCCCACCTTCACCCACGAGCGCATAAGGCGCCCAGTAGGTGGGGTGTGCAAACTGCGGGTTTTGCATGACATGCAACATGGCTTGCTGCAAGGCTTGAGAGCGGCCCACTTTGGCATTGTTGATGTACGACTCAAAAGTGCGTGTGGTCAGCAGCATGGCGCTTTGGCTCTCCACCGCCCAATGGGTGACCAACAAGCTGCGGCTGCCTGCATAAAAGAAGCCACGTGCCAAGCCACTCAAGGCCTCTTCCGCGCGACCATCTGCACCGGCGGTGTTACAGGCCGACAGCACGACCCAATCCGCATTGAGTTTGAGGCCCAACACATCTTCCAATGTGAGCAACGGTGACTGCGCGGGGTCGGGCGTGGCTGCCATGGCGAGGGCCGGCTGATTGAGGTAGGGCAAGTCGCCTGCTAACAAACCATGCGTGGCAAACACCACCACGCGACGCTGCGCCAAGCTGCCGGCTTTGCTGCTGTCAAGCACCGACTGGCGCGTGGCTTGTGCGCCGAGTTTCAAATCACGCGCAGGGTCCGCTTTCAAGATGGTCGCCAGTTGCAACACCTCGTCACGGGTCTCGGGCAAAGGCGGAATCTTGCTGTAGGTGAGCATTTGGTTGGCTTCGATCACGCTGCGTGACATCGCATCTAAGGATCGCGTTGGCAAAATCGGTCTGGCTTGTCGTGTTTGCGTGGCGGCAGCGACCTGCTGAGAGGCCGAGGGGTCAAAGACGGGGTCGCCCCAAGCCATCAAAGTTTGCTTGGCATGCTGCGTGGCTGAGAGCTTTTTCAATGCCAACCAACCATTGGCTGAAGGCACATGGCTGAGGGCCACATCTTTGATCAACCAAGGCGCTTGCGCAGGTGCTCCTTTGTAAGCCTGTCGCGTCAACACGGCCAATGGCATGCGTGCCAAATGGCCTGAAGTCGACAACACCAAATGTTGTTTGTCTTTGAGGGACGCCTCTAGCGGCCCCAACAACTCGCGGTACAAGGTGTGAGAACTGGCGTAATCAAACGCAGGGGCTTTGGGCCCAAGTTCGGCCACATCAAGCGTTTTGCGGATGTTGTCGACCAACGCCTTGATTTGCTCTTCGTTGAGCGTTGATTTGTGAAAGTTGACCTTGCCTTGCGCATCGATCAGCCACACATAGGTGGCGTCGGCCAATGGTGTGACAGCCACAAACACTTCCTCAGGCTGCAAAAATTTGGCCAACTCTTGCGGCTTGGGTGAGCTCGGTTGCAGCAGTTGGAAATATTCAGGAAAGTCTTTTTGAATTTTTTGTTTGTAGCCTTTGCGCTCTGCCGCCAGCTCTGCCATGCGTTGACGCATCATCGTCACCACTTGCGGGTTGCGTCGCTTTTCCTCTTCACCGGCTTGGCCGGTGATGTAGCCGGTCAAGGTCGCGATTTCATTTTTGGCGTCTTGCTCTTTGCGAATCAAATCGGACAAGCCCGGCGCGGTGGCACCTGCACGCACCGCGGCTTCGTTGAGGGCTTGTTGTACGGTGGAGGTGTTGAGTTGATCGGAGATGACAAAAATCGTTTCGGCATCTTGCGCATCGGTGGCAGCTGTTTGTGAGAGCAAAGTCATGTAGCTTTGCAAAACAAAGCGGTTGATCTGCTTGTCGATGGCTTTTTCAGTGAAGTCCCCGCTCAGGCTTTCGGGGTTGGTCATGCCCTTGAACGCGCGTGCAAAGTTTTCTTTGGCTTGCGTGAATTCTCCGTTTTTCCAGAGTGCGACTGACCACAGGCCTCGGCTGCGGGCGGTGTAGTAATGGTCCTCGCCAAAGTTGTCGATCGACCATTTCATTTGTGAATTCATCAAGCGCAATGCATCGGCATGACGATCGGCATTCAAAAACACATAGGCACGCAGCACGGTTTGTCGGGTGGGGCCTGAACTTCTTGCGCCAGCACGCTGCACCGCATCGTCTACCCTTTGAAAGTTTTGCAAGGTATCAAGCCACTGCTTGCTGCCCGCATAAGCCGCGTTTTGGCGGGTTTGCGTCCACACCCAACTGCGCGAGCCCTTCACATAGCCTTGGTCCAACAAAATCTTTTCGCTGCGTGCGGCATATTGCATGGCGAGTTGAAATTGCCCCGTGGCCAAATACAAATCGGCGATGCGGTTGTAAACACCAATCAAATTGTTTTGGTTCAAACCAATTTCTTTGCCCATTTTCAAGGTGTCACGCAAGGTCCATTCCGCATCGGCAAACAAGCCCGCATTGGTTTGTTGACTGGCCAATTCGGCGGCGGCCATCAAAGCATTGAACATGCCCCATTGCTTGGCATTTTCGGTCGGGGCGAACTGCACATACTTCATCAAGTCGCGGCCTTTTTGCATGGCCAACTTGGCGCCTTCAATGCCTTCTTGCCATTTGCCGGTACGCACCGCGTAGCGTGCTTTGAGGGTTAAAAATTCCAACTCTGTGCGTGCAATCCAATACTGGGTTTCTGGGCGATTGGGCATGCGTGGCAATTCGTAGCGCACGATGTTTTCGACCTCGGCCAACAAACGCGCGGTCTCTTTGATGTTGCTGTCGTCCAAATAATCTGCCGCCACATGCAAGCGAATGCGCGCCGCGCTCGGCGGCCACTTGACGGCTTGGATCAGGTTTTTACCAATCACATAGGCTTCTTCACGCTTTTCTGTGCCGGATAAAAAGCCGCGCAAGCTCCAACGCCCTTCTTCATCAAACTGAGACCATTCACGCAAAATGGCCTCGCGCGCCACCGCGTCGCCTAGCTTGAAGGCAGCCAAATCTTTTTGACGGTACAGATTGGTGCGCGTGGTGTTGAGTGCATTGGCATCGATCGGTTGCGCCAGGATGGCTTGCCATTTTTGCCGCTCAGCTTCAGAAATGCCACTGGGGCCATCGGCATCAATTTGCGCGTAAGCCAAACCCGCACCGATGCTCAACAGCAATAGACAACGCTTGGCAATGTTTAAAACACCCTTGGCCATTTTGATTCCCTTATAAAAATGGGGAATTTTTATGATAACCAAATTGGTGCGCCCATCACAGGCTTGTTCTAGACGTGCGCTTGGTTTTTACGCCACCAGCGGCGAAAAACGAATGCTTTGTGGTTCATTTTCACGTGAGGTGTTTGGGTGTTGGTCCTAGCAAAGCCACTTGGCTTCTAAATCCGCCCACTTGCGCCGCGCCGCATCGACATTGCGGGCCTTCACATGGCCAAAGCCTTTCATGCTCTCAGGCAAGCGCGCCAACTCAAGTGCCAGTGCATAACGCTCAGCGCTCACATGCCCTGCTTGCAATTGCGCCAACACTTTGTCGATGGTGGCTTGGTACTCTTGAATCAACGCGCGCTCCATGCGGCGTTCTTCGGTGTAGCCAAACACATCGAGTGCGGTGCCACGCAAAGCTTTGAGGTGTTTCAACAGCTTGAACACCATCATCATGTGTGGCCCAAATTTTTGCTTTTGCAACTCACCCTTGGCATTGGTTTTGGCAATGAGGGGGGGT
>JACCDL010130172.1_pt1 | contig 10950 bp, 8 predicted proteins | sample 7441931 | NCBI WGS metagenome assembly JACCDL01 (sample SAMN15323437, study PRJNA562643) | freshwater metagenome | isolation source: river surface water | place: USA:Blue River Watershed | collected 2017-08-16 | reverse complement strand
CAGCTACTGCTGATGCAACGATATCCTCTGACTTAGATACTTCTTCCTTTACAGCATCTTCATCTTCCTTCATGTCATCGGCCTTTAGAGTTTCCTCATCGTCCTCATCCATGTCGTCAGACTTCTTCTCTTCCTCGTCCATGGCGTGTCCAGACTTTTCAGTCTTAGACTCCTCTTCCATGGTCTTGTCCTCAGAATAAGACTTTTCTACTGTATCTTCGGTTGCAGTATCTGCCTCTGGAGCGACCTTTGCTTCTTCAACTACATCATCGTTCTTAACGACATCTTCAGTTGTTTCGTTCATAGGATCTTCCTCCTTCGTCATCTTAGAAAGATTAATGCCTTTAGCACTATCAACTAAGAACTTTATCATTTCTGTTTTCTCGTTGTCATTCTTTTCAACGAAACCAATATTCTTCATCGGAGTGCCATCAATAGGGCTTACCTCTACGTCTGAATCTGATACCTTTACGATACCGTTTGAACTATCCCAGAACACGTTTTCAAATTCAGTGTCTAGGGTTTCGCCCTTAATCACATCTACGCCATCAACCTTTTGTACAGAAAGAATATTAGCAAACTGATTTGCTGGATTATCTACAAGGGATAGCTCAATAAGGTCGTATTCCTTAATAATGCGGACAGTCTTATCCATCTTTTCATCATAAGCATCTTCGTACTTGTTCATACGGCCACCAATAGAAAAGCCAGAAAGGGTGCCATCCAGGACCTTTTCCCAAGTATCCTGAGCACCCTTTGAAACATATGCAGAAACATAAACGCCTGTGTAAAACTTCTTAGTTTCTGAATCGAAATACTTATCTTCCTTAAAAGACACCATCTTGCCAACAGATATTGGCTGGTGCATTTCACGGATATTACCACGGAACTTAGCGAATGCCTTTAGAGATGCATCGGTAGTAACAATGTCAGCTTGCTTATCTACATTGTCAAGTGTGGCAAAGCCAGAAACGATACGTCGTTCCTGATCTACCTTACTAAAGGGCATTGAGAGACGAACGTTGTCCCCCTCTGTATCCCACTGAGCCTTTGATATAGTCATACTACCTTAATTATAATGTACGTTTTTATTAAATTGTTATATTTGTATAAGAAACTATTATATCAGATTATTCTGAAGAATTTCCCTCACCTTGAGGATTTCTTCCAGAAGTTGTTGCTGGACCATCTGATTGATTGTTCATACGCTCTGTATCTCTTTGGCGATTGTCTGCTAGATTAGCTCTAGCGTCTGTAGCCTGTCGTGGAGACATCTCAAATGGCTCATCGCCATCTGGACGCTGTGGCAGACCAAGAGCTTCACGTGCCTCATTAGGAACCATAATTTGAGTCTTAACATAACGTTCAAGAATTTGAGACTGCGTAACCTCATCTGTAAGAGTTAGCTCATTAAAACGTAGCTCAAGAATATCTGTTTTTTCTCTAATGATTCTTCCAATAAACTTTTCAATGTTTCTCTGCATTGGCCTCGCAACCTGCTCTTTGAAGGTACGGTCTTGAGCAAGTGCAGCTGCAATGTTAGAAGCATCAGATCCACCAATCTTAGATAGCGGAACCTGGTGTGCAATTAGAATGTCATCACGGTTGCGAAGTCTATACTCATTAAAGGATGCCTCCTGGACACCATTCTCAATAGGCTTCATCTCAAATTCCACCTTATTCTGGTCTGTATCTCCAGGAAGAGGGATGTATAGAGTTCTGTGCGACTGCCCCTTTAGATTTGTCTGAAGGAATCTGAATAGCTTGTCTTCTGCCTCAGATGATAGCTTTGCACCCTTAAGGGTTACAACATAACGTGGCACAGCCTTGTTGCTAAAGTAGTCAATATTGTATTGTGACGCTAGCTGGTCTCCATGTAGCGAGGATACGGCAGACATAATATCTGGAATTCCGTAATAAGTGTTTAGTGGCGAGTATTGCTTAAAGTGAATAATCTCATTTGGACGTGGATCACCAGTAATTGGATTTACATTCTTTGCCCCGAAGTTTCGGAAGTAAACAACCTTGTTACCAATAATCTGAACATATCCATCCTTTAGTCTGCGGACACGCATTGTGGTTGCAGGGATGTGACCAATGTAACCAATCTCTCCACGGATGGTTCTACCTATTTCAAGATATCCATTTCCAGTGGACTCATAATCTGTCAAGACTTTCATCATAACATTGGTAAACGACTCTTCGTCATTAAGATTCTCTAGCCAGTCACGCATCTCAATCTTCATACGCTCAATACGACGACGGGCTTTCTCACGTGCTGAATCATTATCGTTAGCCTCAATGGCCATCATTGTGCGATCAGAAACGTGGAAGTCATATCCAAGACCAACAATGTTTTCTACCTTTGCATCAATAGCTGCGTGGTTAGCAAATGATGTGTCGTAGAAATTAGCCAATTCATATAGATTCCAGGGTGGTGTAATAACGTCAAACATGCCATAGCCATTACGGTATACACTTCCTGGATTGATTTCTTTAGACCTTGCACCATCAATACCACGGCTAACTGAGTAAGCACTATCAAGATATAGTGGGTTATTTACATCCAAGTCTTTAGGAATCTGAGTCTCATAAGCCTTAGCCATTCTTTCTGAACGACGCTTAAAGTTCTTCTCTAGACCATTAAGGTTTTTTAGTTCGTCCCAGTTCTTATTGAATGGGTCTTGTGCTTTGAAAACGTCCTCTTGGCTTCCAAACTCTGGTAGGCCAATATCCCTAATATATAATTCGTCTGACATTAGCCTTCATCTCCATATAGCTTTAGTGTATCCTGTGCTGCCTTAACTGCACCAAGGTCATTGAGGTTTGGAATTAGACCTTGCTTCATTCTGTCTACTTGTTCTGAATATTCTTCATCTGTTACCCTTCCCATTCCTGGAAAGAAGATCGGCTTGCCGTTAGGCTCACCATGATATGCTGCAGCTTGGCGAAGTCTCTGCAGCTGTATTTCGTCACCCCTATGAGACGGAATGTTTAAGATGTTTCCCTGACCATCCGTAAACCATTTACCGTTTTCTCTCTGCCAAACATAGATACCCCAATCATAATTTTTGTCTAGAACTGTAACCTTAGAGTTACCAATTTGATTGAGATTTTCCTTATTCATAACCAATAGTATACCATATTATACGGCTTGGTAGGTATTAGTCTTCCATGAAACATTTTGATAGAATTTATAAGCATAGTCACCAAATGTTGTCTCTACTGAGTCATCTACGATAATTTTATTGGTTCCTGTGTAAGCCTTGTAGATGTCTGAAGGGTCAACTCCGTAATAGCTAGTGGTTGATATAACCAACACCTCTTCCCAAAGATATGGAATTGCATTCCAATAGTTCCAATCTAGCGTTAGCGAGCCAGCCTTTTCTACCTTAAACCATGGTCTTTGAACAACGTTCTGTACTTCTTGTAGGTTTGTAGACTTATAATAAGACAAACTATTAAAGGTTAGTGGACCATTTATACGCAAAGCACCCTCATAGTTATTAAAATCTTGAGTATTTGCAAACCTAATTCCAAGAGTTGCCCATTCTTTAATCGTAATAGTTGGATCCTTTACTAGCTTTCCATTTAAGTAGAAGGCTAAACCATTTTCTACTTGTCCCCTGGAATTAATGGCATAGATTTTTGCACGTTTTCCAGATGGATGGGTGGCAACCATATAAAACTTAATATACGAGTTTTTGCTTTGCAACTCAAAGATTTGTGTTGGGGCGTATGGGAAAAAGTCTTGATCAAATCTAAGAAACATTTGCATAGCAATTACCTTGTGATTGTCAGATCTTGACTGGTTGATTGGAACAGCTATTCCACGGTTTACTATTGGATCGTACTGTCCCTTTATGGTTATTCCGCTGTTTCTTGTCATGTAAAGGTATGGTGTGCTACCCTTGTAAATTGTAAAAGGATTATCCTGATTGTATGTAAAGTAGAATCCATCTTTTCTATATGGATAGATGTCATTCCCAAACCTAGTTCCAATAGCAGTTGGCGAAGTTTCAGACAAAGATAGGGAGCAGTACTCTAGCCTTCTAATTGATATTGGGCTGTCAGCGATGCTTAATGTCTTTGCTTCTATGTGAGTTACTATTGCTAGATCTTCAAAGGGTATGGAGTTTGGTGGGTAGATAATCATGTTATCTACTACCTCATACTTTGTATTTAGCCAGTTATCTCCTGGCTTTAGAATTCCGTCCTTTGATGGTCTCTCTTCATTAATAAATGAGTTTAGGTTTTTATTTGGGTTATCCTCTATCAGCTGGAATGTGACGTATGTTTTTACGATTGAAGAAGATGTGTCATATTTATAGGTATTTTCAGCTCTGTTTTTTAAATCTTCATAGCTATCAAATCCTGTAAATAAATGGTTGTCGAGAGATTCGTATGATCTTTGAATTGGCGTAGCATATTCAGAAGCCAGCTCTTCGTAACTCCACGATCCCGTTGTTTGCTCTTGAATAAAAATCGATGGTGCTGGGTAGTCAATATTAAACTGCAAAAAGTCTAAATCCAGTCTGTTGTCTCCCCTGGCATCAGGAACTAGCTTGGCAAATGTAGATAATGGAACATAGTCTTGCCAGTAAGAGTTTGATCCTACAGCTAAACCAAATCCAGAAATTTGAGAGTCTACTAAAGATAGGTGATAACTTGCTATATGAGAAAATATTATACTGTTAGCATATTGTCCAAGAGATCCGCCATCATAAAGAAACTCATACACAGCAGTATTATAAAATTCTGCATCTGCGGTTGAAGAAAGAATATTTCCATCTACAAATTCATCAGTAAACATTAGTCCAGACTCACCAAAGATAGACTGTATTTCAGCTAGGTTCTTTTCTGAACATACACCAATAGAATAAATGTTTCCAGTAAATGTTTGAGTAAAGTCTTTTCTTCCACCTATATACAAAGACATATTTGAAAGTCTTCCAAAAAACTGTGCAACCTTTTCACCATAGTAATCGGAGAATCTTTGTATGTCTATACCAATAGCAAAGTCTTCGCCCAAGAAGTATCTCTCTTTTGAATCTACTATAGTAATTCCATCTCCATCTTTTAGAATATACTCTATCTTATCCTGAGATATGGCTATTTCAAAGTATGACCCAAATACATTATCTTCTATCAGAAGTACCGTTTGCTTTGTTTGTAATGGGACTGATGATACTTCTTTGCAAGTAACATAAAAAGCTTTTGCCTGGCTGGAAGATAGGGAAAAATTGTTTACATAAATATATCCGTTTGTATTATTCCACCCAGAGTTTGGCCTAAGAGAAATTATGCTATCATCTCCGTTTTGAATTAGTTTAACATCATTAAGCCACTGATCCTGAGTTTTGTTATCAAAGACTGCTAAGGCATTGCTATACCCTGGGAATGCTAAAGTATTTCCGTTTATTCTGAAATTATCATAAGCACCCTGTGACCATTTGCCAATATTTGGATAGGTATAGTTTTTGGAATACTTAGAGAATGGATAGTCTATAAATACAGAGCTTCCGCTATAAGAGTTGTTTATGTTTTCTGGAAACTCAACACCTTGACCATAAATAAACCTTCTCTTGGCAACTTGAAGTGGTACCTTATATCCATATATTGCAACTGCATCTATCTCTACTGGAGACACATCTTGGTATGACCAAAATGCCATCCAGTCATTATCTACCGTAATGTTATTGATAATGGAAGTTATTTCTGTCATCTCAATTTCAGTAGCGTCTATAAAGACCTCTCCAACCTGCTCACCATTAATGATCATTGATATTGATGATGGAGAGTACCTGAGCTGAACAAGCATTGGTCTGTACCACTCACCAACAAAGTGCTTAATAAAGTTATCTCCTACCTTGAAAGAAATGAATGGTCCACCAACATAAACACCATCAGTACCCCTAATGCTACCAAAAATCTTTTTGTCAATAATGCTGTCTGAGTTAGCCCTGATCCAGAACTCAACAGTGTAGTCTTTATATTTTCCAGACTCATTCAAAAAGCCTAGGGAAGGCAATATAAGAGATGGCTTGCTGCTTCCCACACCCTGCATAGTAGTTACATTGTTAGTTCCATAAACCATAGGGAAACCACTATTTTTAGCTTTAAGTGCATAGTTTTCTACAATGTAATACCCGTCAAAATTTTGAAGACCGTATGACTGTACTGGAATTCCATAAAGCCCAGACTCTCCAAAAATATTTGATGGTATTGATTCAAGGGTTTGTCCTAAAGAGGATGAATTAAATTCTTCAGACCACTGGCCGAGAGAAATACCATTCACTAAAAAGCTATAGTTTTCTGCATCATCACCCTCATAGAACCTAGCACGAATAACAAGTCTCATCATTGATGACTGGATTACTGGCGTAAAGGTTTCTGATATAAAGATCCAGCTTTCATATATTTCAGTAGAGAAAAACTTTAGGTCTTGTACAATAGCTCCACTAACGCTATCATAATATTCATACCCAATATCAAATCCAGAAACATATGGTGTATTAGAATATAAGAAAACGCCAACATTTATTGTTGATAGCTCCTGGCTCAAGTTGTTAAAAGAAACAATGTCTGGGCTAACAGATGTTACATAGAACTCTCTTCCAGAAGTATCGTCTACAGTTATTTTAGATACATGACTTGTGGGAAATGGCTCGTCAATAATTCCAGTTACAAGCTCTGCTAAACCGTTATCAATCTGCCAAGATTCCATATTTCTTTGAGCCTCAGAAATTAGAGAAATATAGTCAGCAGAATCATCTAGTGGCCAAAGGGCAATGGGGTGTTCAGAAAAGACTTTTTCTGCATAAAGATTAGATGGATTAGACATTGTTCACCACCTATAGTTTACCATAGACTAAGCCAACAAATGCCAAAAGGCTGGCGACATGTACTTTGTTCCACTCAAAATCTCTCTAGACTCATGAAAGAATGGCGGTATTGATGGAAAGATTACCAGACTGCCAGCAGTTGGCTTAATGACTACTTCCTGATCTGGAAAGGCAATTTCTCCACCAGAATAGTCATCATTGAGATATAGGACAGCAGAAATATGCTCTGTTGTAGGATTTGGTGAAGAATCTGTATGCGGTCCCATGGATGCCCCCGTAAAATACTTACTTATGCTTATTGGCATCTGTGTTCCTAATTTTATTCCAAGAGTATTTGCGTAATCTTGACCATATTCTGAAAGGGTATCCTTCAATAGTGAAAAGATGAGCCTTACATTTTCAGCTGCTGAAATATAGGCATCTGGATTTGTAGTTTTTCTTTCACCAAATACATAAGAGCCATTACTAGATGACCAGGAATGCCAGCTAGATATTAACGAGGCTTCGGACAGGTCATTGTTTGATAACTCAATTGCCTCTATTAGGCCTTTTGGATCTTCAATAACAGATTCGTAGTAAAATATTTTTTCTGAAAACACTATAGGCTTAGATGACATTTAAGACTTCCATTGCTTCTTTTGCTCATCTTGCTTTGGCTGCTCAGCCATCTTTAATCTTGCAAGCTCTTCTAGGAATCCTTCTGGATAGTCTATATCTGCATAGTCCCAAGATAGAAGCATCGTATAACGCTCTCCAGATGTAACCTCAGTTACTGAATGAACATTATCAATGCCAACATCAAATACAATTACCGTTCCTGCCTTTGGTGCAATAGAAATATCATGATCTCTAAATGCGAGATTTCCGCCCTCATAGTTATCATTAAGATAAATAATTGTAACAAGCTTATTATCTTGCCAGGCATTTGGGGTTCCATCTAGCTCTGCATTGTCTGCATGGTCTCCTGCGTAAGCTCCTGGAAGCCACTTGTGAGCACTCAGTGTAAGATTTCTTACTGGTCTACCCATAACATCTTCAGCCATATTTTTTAGAGACTGTCTCAACTCTTCAAAAAAGTTTGGATTAAATAACTCTATGCCAAGCTGGCTCTTTGGTCCGTTTGGATCCATTACACGGGCATTAAAGAAACAAGTTTCTTGCCACAAAGAGTCTCCAGCATCATAATAGCTTATAAGCTTTTGACATTCCTCGCCTGATAAAAAGTTTGGAAACTCTACAATATCGTGTTTATGAACAATCTTTTCCATAATTATTAGGCAAGCTTATTGCCCTTAGCCCACTCCTCTTTTTGCTTAGCTTGTTGCTCTCTAACTTTTCTTGTCTCTTCTTCCCACCAAGCCTTCTTTTCTTCAGAATACTCTGCGTCAGCAAAGTCCCAGAAAGAAACCATAGTATATCTAGTGCCAGCAGTAATTTCTGTAACTCCGTGAATATTCTCTACCCCACCAGGAAAAGTAATTAGTGCATATGGGGTTGGCTTGAACGAAATGTCGTGATCTGGGAAATAGAGGTCTCCGCCTTCATAATCTCCATTTAGGTACAGGATTGCCACATACTTGTTAATCTCAAAGGCATTGGGTTCTCCGTGGTTATCAGAGTTGTCTGAGTGTGGATTGGCAAATCCTCCAACATCCCACTTTTGTGCATGCGAAGTGTTTGCCTTTACTTCTCTACCAAAAACAGCCTCTACATTTGCCTTAAACTGCTCACGCAAGTTATCGAAAAAGTCTCCAGGCAAGTGATAGTCTGCAAGCATTGGGTCATTTGGTTGCAACCCCATGCCAGAAGAACCGTAAAAAGCAATATCTCCCCACATTTCAGCCTTTGCCTCAAAGTAGTTAATCATATTTTTTGCATCTTCTGGACTTACAAAGTTTGGAATCTCTACGATTCTATTATCTTTGATTCCAAGAATGCTATTCTCTATTGGTTCATCCTTATAATATATAAAACTATCTTTATTGATAATATTAGACATTGCCTACCTCCGAATTATTGTGAGCAGTGATAGTCCAGAAGAATGGGCAGGTATACCTAATTCCAGACTCTATTGTAGTTATGCCATGAATATAGTTCATGTCTCCAGGGAAGAAGTAAGCAGCTCCACGCTTTGGCTTAAATTGGATTCCCTGGTTTGGAAAATATAGCTCTCCACCTTCATAGTCATCATTTAGATAGATAATTGTAGCAATATCGTACCAAGGAAAGTCATTAGGCTTTCCTGCATTTTCTCCCTCATGCAATTCTTTATCTGCGTGTGGCATCTGCAAATTACCTGGAAGCCAGCGGACAAGTGCTGGCGATGTTGGGGAAGCACTTACATTAAAGAACTTATCAATCTCAACCTTCAATCTTTTAACGATTGATCTAATCATTTGTACCGTTTCAGGGCTTGTCTGATTAATTGTTGGATAGGTTGCTACACGACCGTCCCAATATCCAGAATCATAGATTACAGTTCCGTCTTCGTTATAGTGTGTTTGAGTAACATCCCAAGTTTCATTGTTGCGAATAAATCCATTTAATGCCTCAAGCTCTTCTTCAGTTAAAAAGTTTTCAAGAGTTCCTATCATCTCTGGACCATTTCCAAAGAATCCAGATGGAGTTATTGATATGGGGTTGTCGTTGTAATTATTAGTATATTGATTTTCCATAAATCAATTATAGCACGTTACTCGTACTTACGTCTTTCCCAAACGTCACGCTGATATATGCCACCGCTTGGCTTTCTATACTTAAAAGCATTTGCCATATTCTTTGTATAAAGCTCTTTGGGATCCTCTATTACTATTTCTGACTTCCAGTCTTCACGCTTAAATGGAACTATTTGTGCATATGGAGTTCCTGCTGGAATAATACCAGTAAAACCCTTGGCTATAAAAAATGGCATTGTTCCAGGCAGATGAACCTTATCATTATCAATGATTCCACTAGTAGTTAAAAATGGCAGGTCAAATCTATTAAATGGCTGTGAGTATAGAGCACTATATCCAGATGGCAGTTCGACTGCCCAGTCTGCCCACCAAGCAAAGTGATTTTCATAATATCCCCAAGGAACCTCAAACTGTGGCATTGGATCTCTGGCCTGAATAAAATCCTTGTACTGATCATCTAAAATTTTTACTGAGATTACTCCAGAATCATTAAGATAAAATTCAATATCGCATGGAGTTCTATATACATATCCAGTTGTCATTATGTCATAAAGTGCAGGACAAGCTTTCCATGTAACAACTCTGCCACCATCTTGTCCGATCCAGGGCTCACCATCTGGTCTCATAGCATATCTATCAGCGTCTTTATACCATACTGGAATAGACTTACTAGTAGGAGTTGGTTTTGATTGACTATCTGGTGTTAGCCAAGATCTATTTGAAATAAACTTAATAGACTTAGCCATTTGTAACTTTCATTATAATCTTTTTAGCTTCGTGCTCACCAACGATATCTCCATTATGATCAACTGCATCACGATAATAATGTGTCCAATCTCCCACTGAATTTTTTGCTTCAGAGGCTTTTGCCCTATCGCTCATTCTTTTTGACCATTCAGGTGATTTCCACAATTCTGGAATTCCGTTTATAACATTAAGACTATAAGACTGAACATCATTTAGAGATATTGGCAGAATTGCAGCAATTGGTGTGTTTGCTGGAATAGTGATAACTTCATTTGGCTTGTTTACTATCCAGGCTATTGGAAAATCATTTTCTAGAACTGATGTACTCAGCAAAGTGGTAAAACACTGTGTGCCTTCTATAAATTGGTTTGGCACTGGCATTGTTAAAAGTGACACATTTTTCTTAGATGAAAAGTATATTCCAGTATTAAAGCTTATAGTTCTATTACCTCTATTTGGATGAACATATTTTTCTCCAGACAGTATTGATACATGTCCAGAAGTTGAGTCATTTATACCGTCCCAAATAAAAGATATATCTTCTGGAAACGATACGTACCATCCTAAACGATTTGCTAAAGAAACTGGAAAGCACTGATATGCGTGTCTATCAAAGGTTAGATCCATCCAATCCCTTTTGAGTGGTAGCTGATCTATATTTGCAGAGCTGCTACCTAGTCTAT
>JACCDL010580880.1_pt1 | contig 10955 bp, 7 predicted proteins | sample 7441931 | NCBI WGS metagenome assembly JACCDL01 (sample SAMN15323437, study PRJNA562643) | freshwater metagenome | isolation source: river surface water | place: USA:Blue River Watershed | collected 2017-08-16 | reverse complement strand
GATGAGGTCATCAAGTTAACTGGTACCTCAACCAAGTTGATTGTATTTACTGGTTTAGGGAAAGCATCCAAGGAATATTCATCCGAAACAATTCGACGTGCAGCTGGAATTGCGGCGCAGAGTTTGCATGGGCATAAGAGCGCAATTTTTGCGATTGATAACGATGCTAGAGCCATGGCAGAAGGCGCCGCGTTAGGTTCATATTCTTTTGTTGATTTTCGCGGTCATACCAAGAAAGATCAGAAGACGCCGCTTTCAGAGATTTACATTGACGCTGATGGAGATAGCAAATTACTTAAAGAAGTTGAAATTGTTATTAGATGGACTTTCTTTGCACGCGATTTGGTAAATATGCCACCTAGTTATTTAAATCCAAAGAAATTTGCAGAGTTAATCAATGAAAAGGCAAAGAAGATTTCTGGAGTAAAGATAAAGGTTTGGGATGAGAAGCAATTAAAGTCTCAAGGCTTTGGCGGATTAATAGGAGTAGGACAAGGATCAGCCAATCCTCCACGTTTAGTTCATCTTTCGTACAAACCAGCTAAAGCAAAACGAACCTACGCATATGTCGGCAAAGGAATTACATTTGATTCCGGAGGTTTAGCGCTAAAACCTGCTCTAAATATGGATGAGATGAAAGGCGATATGACCGGAGCTGCATCTGTAGTAAGCGCATTAATGGCAATCGCTGAATTGAAATTACCTATTGCAGTTGATGCATGGGCAGCCCTTGCTGAAAATATGGTTTCAGACACTGCTACTCGCCCATCCGATGTGATTACAATTTATGGTGGCAAAACCGTCGAGGTATTAAATCCAGATGCAGAGGGTCGATTGGTTCTTGCTGATGCAATTGTGAAAGCGCAAGAGAATAAAAAGTTAGATGCGATTATTGATGTCGCGACTTTAACTGGTGCAAAAGTGGTTGCACTCGGAACTCGTTATTCAGCAGTGATGACAAATAATGATGATCTTTGCGCAGAGTTCTTAGATGTAACAGATTCCACCGGAGAACAATTTTGGCAGCTGCCACTTCCGGAAGAGCTACGACCATCACTTGATACACCAATCGCTGATATCGCCAATATTGGCGAGCGAATGGGAGGCGCTTTAGTCGCCGGTCTCTTCTTAAAGGAATTCATCAACGACGAGTTACCTTGGTTACATCTAGATATTGCCGGAGTCGAATTAAATACTGGAGAAGCCCACGGACATACCCCGGTGGGCGCAACAGGTGTTTCCGTTCGCTCATTAATTGAGATGGCTAAATAGCACCCGATTACCCATTAAGAAGCGCAAGTGGCAGGATAGCCCCGTACGAATTCAATATATTTTCATATCTTGGAATCGTAGAAGGTTTCCTATGTACTTGGAGAAATAGATGTCATATGACGTTGTAATTCTGGGTGGCGGTTCTGGTGGCTTTGCATGTGCGCTACGCGCTACAAGCCTCGGGCTATCAGTTGCATTAATCGAAGCAGACAAAGTTGGCGGTACCTGTCTACACCGTGGATGCATCCCAACTAAGGCGCTACTTCACGCCGGTGAGGTCGCAGATAGCGCACGTCATGCTGGTGATTTCGGTGTATCTGCCACATTCAACTCAATAGATATGAATGGCGTTAATGCATATAAAGATGGTGTGATCTCAAGACTTTACAAAGGTCTCTCAGGTTTAATTAAAGCTCACGGCGTAACCTATGTTGAAGGTTGGGGAAAGTTGGTCTCCCCTAATACCGTTGAAGTAAATGGTGTGCAATACACCGGCAAGAATGTAGTTCTTGCAACTGGCTCTTATGCAAAAACTCTACCTGGCTTAGATATTGATGGTCAGCGCGTAATCACATCTGATCAAGCACTCAAAATGGATTATGTTCCAAAGAGCGCAATCGTTCTTGGCGGTGGAGTTATAGGTTGCGAATTCGCTTCCGTCTGGAAATCTTTCGGTGCAGATGTCACCATCATTGAAGGTTTACCAAGATTAATTGCACTTGAAGATGAAACTTCTTCTAAGCAATTAGAGCGCGCTTTCCGTAAGCGCAAAATCGAATTCGAAGTTGGCAGCAAATATCAATCTCATACTGTTAATGCAGATTCAGTTACCGTTAATTTAGAGAACGGCAAATCATTTACTGCAGAGATCCTTTTGGTCGCAGTTGGACGTGGTCCAGTTTCGGCAGGAATTGGATATGAAGAGCAGGGCATCACCATGGACCGAGGCTATGTCTTAGTTGATAATAAGTGCCGCACAAATGTGCCAGGTGTATGGGCAGTTGGCGATTTAATTCCAACTCTGCAGCTTGCGCATGTTGGCTTCCAGGAAGGAATTTTGGTTGCCGAAGAGATCGCTGGTCTAAATCCACGTCCAATTAATTACGATGGCGTTCCACGTGTTACTTACTCTGAACCAGAAGTAGCTTCAGTTGGTCTTTCAACAGCAACTGCAAAAGAACGTGGTTATGATGTTGAAGAAATTTCTTATGACTTGGCTGGAAATGGAAAGTCGCAGATTCTAAAAACTGCAGGTTCAATCAAACTAGTTCAACAAAAAGGTGGCCCAGTTTTGGGCATTCACATGGTTGGTGCTCGAGTTGGAGAATTAATTGGTGAGGCTCAAGTTATTTATAACTGGGAGGCAAATGCGCAAGATGTGGCGCCATTTGTACACGCTCACCCAACAATGAATGAGGCTATGGGAGAGGCTTTCTTAGCTTTAGCTGGCAAGCCGCTTCACGCACACGGTTAATTTTTGGATAATAAGCAACTGACGAACAAAGGAAACGGTTAGATGACATTTTCAGTAACAATGCCAGCACTTGGCGAATCAGTTACCGAAGGCACTGTTACACGTTGGCTCAAGAGTGAAGGCGACGTGGTTGCAGTCGACGAACCACTTCTAGAAGTTTCCACCGACAAAGTTGATACAGAAATTCCATCTCCTGCAGCTGGTGTATTACAAAAAATTGTAGTTGGTCCAGATCAAACAGTTGCTGTTGGAACAGAGTTAGCAATCATTAGCGCAGATGGCGCTGCTGCTACTCCAGTTGCGCCTCCAGTTGCTGCAACACCAGAACCAGTTGCTCCGCCAGTTACACCTGTTCCACCAGTTGCACCAGTGGCCGCCGCACCTGCTGCAAATGCAAATGTAAATGGCGCCGTTGTAACCATGCCTGCTTTGGGTGAATCTGTCACCGAAGGAACTGTCACTCGTTGGCTAAAGAACGTTGGAGATTCAATTGCAATCGATGAACCACTTCTAGAAGTTTCAACAGATAAAGTCGACACCGAAATTCCATCACCAGTTGCTGGTGTGATCACCGCAATTGAAGTTCCAGCGGATACCACGGTTGCAGTTGGTGCGCGCCTTGCAGTAATTGGAGTTTCCGGATCTGCACCTGCACCGGCTGCGCCAGCACCTGCGGCTCCAGTTGCTCCAGTTGCACCTGTTATGCCTGTTGCTCCGCCCGTTACAGCTGTTGCTCCAGTTGTTTCAGCGCCACCATCAGTTACACAACCAGCAGATGCATATGTAACTCCGATTGTTAGAAAATTGGCATCAGAACTTGGCGTAAACCTCGCAAATATTAAAGGCACCGGTGTTGGTGGTCGTATCCGCAAAGAAGATATTGAAGCGGCAGCTAGACCTGCGGCTCCAGCTGCAGTTACCACCTCTGCTCCGGCAGCTTCTTCGACATCAACTGCACCAAAAACTCCAGTTGCTGCATCTCCACTTCGTGGCACAACTGTTCCGATGTCTCGTTTACGTAAAGTTATTGCAGCGCGAATGGTTGAATCTCTACAAGTTTCAGCACAATTAACCACTGTTGTTGAAGTAGATGTTACAAAGATTGCTCGACTTCGCGATAAGGCAAAAGCGAATTTCGAAGCCCGCGAAGGTGTGAAGCTTTCGTTCCTTCCATTCTTTGCAGTAGCAGTCTGCGAAGCTTTAAAGCAGCATCCGGTGGTTAATGCATCTATTGATGGCGAAAATATTGTTTACCACGGTGCAGAGCATCTTGGTGTTGCAGTTGATACCGAACGAGGTTTATTAGTTCCGGTAATTCATAACGCTGGTGACTTAAATATGGGTGGCATCGCGAGAAAGATTTCAGATTTGGCCGCACGCACCCGTGATAACAAAGTAACGCCAGATGAATTAGGTGGCGGCACATTTACATTAACAAATACCGGTTCCCGTGGCGCGCTATTTGATACTCCAATTATTAATCAACCACAGGTCGCAATTCTTGGACTAGGTTCAGTTGTAAAACGTCCTATGGTTGTTAAAGGTGCTGACGGTGGCGAAACCATCGCAATTAGATCAATGGTTTATCTTGCTCTTTCATACGATCATCGAATCGTAGATGGCGCAGATGCTGCGCGATTCTTGGTTACTCTTAAAGATCGTCTTGAATCTGGCAACTTTGAAGCAGAGTTAGGACTTTAAATCTTGCAACGTATAGCCATCACCGGCGCTTCTGGACTGATCGGAACTGCGCTAGTCGGAAAGTTAAAGAGCGATGGCTACACCGTGCAAAGACTTGTCCGCCGCCCTACGGTCTCTCCTGAGGAAATCTTCTGGAATCCAGCGCAATCTGAAATTGATTTAGATTCTCTCGCTGGCGTTGATGCAGTTATTCATTTAGCTGGAGCTGGAGTGGGTGACAAGCGATGGACCAAGAAATATAAATCAGAAATTCTAAATTCACGTCTACTTGGCACCACCACTATTGCAAATGCAGTTGCACAAGTAAAACCAAAGGTATTTATCTCTTCTTCCGCCATCGGTTGGTATGGCGAAACCGGAAATCGTGCTGTTGTCGAAAGCGATCGTGGCGGCGATGATTTTCTAGCTGCTGTTTGCCGCGAATGGGAAGCTGCAGCAGATTTAGCTAGCGATGTACGCACCGTGAAGATTCGCACCGGTTTGGTTTTGGATCCAACTGGCGGCGCACTTGGCAGAATGCTTCCGTTATTTCGTTTCGGATTGGGCGGAAAGCTTGGCAATGGCAAGCAATGGTGGTCTTGGATTACTCTGCATGATCATCTTCGCGCAATTGAATTCTTAATGGAGAATGACCAAATCTCCGGAGCAGTTAATTTAACTTCACCAAATCCTGTTACTAATCAAGAATTTACCTCAGCTTTAGCTCGTGCATTACGTCGTCCTGCGCTTTTTCCCGCACCAGCCTTTGCACTAAAAGCTGCTTTGGGCGGATTTAGTACTGAAATTCTTGGGTCGAAGAAAGTTCTACCTGGTGTATTGCAGGATGCAGGATTTAATTTTGATTTCCCACATATCGGACCAGCGCTAGATGCGCTGACTGATTAAAGTTTCAGCTGCTCTTCTACCAGATTTAAGCGCTCCATTTTGTGAAGGCGATTCGCGCCAATCACCAGCAACGAAAATATTCTTATCAATGCGAACATTATTTGCCAAACGCTTGCCAACTCTTGCAAGTGGTAGCGCAGCCGGGATCTCATATTTAGCCAGCAACTCCCAATGTTGAGTACTTGTTCCCCACATTGCAGCTAGATGGCGACGCACTTCTGATTCCGAAGCGCGTTGAATAGTCGTGGTTGAGACTAATTGACGACCTACTGGAGCATAATTTTCAACCATATTGCTAATTACAATCGAATTAACCACTGGACCAGCCTGCATTCCATCTAATAATAAATATGGCTTATCAGAAGGTGAGGCATCAGGTACGTGGTACCAAGTTGTGCAGCCAACCATAGGTGGCACTTCTTCAATATCCAAAAGTTGTGCGGCTATATTTGCATCTGTAGCAACAATCAAAGAATCGAACTCTACTTTTCCATCGCTTGTTTTTAGGTATCTATCCTTGATGGCATCTACTCGTACATCGAATCTAATATCTGAAACGCCGGCGGCAAGTGCTGCCGCTAATGCACCTGCACCATTAGCTGGTAAACCTGGTCGTCCGGTCACAAAAGAATTGATTAACTCTTTACCCACTGAAGCCTCTACCTCTGATGGATCACATAGAAAGACTCCAGTTAAAAAAGGTCTGAGTACTCGATCGTAGGTTTTGCCGAGAGACTGAAGTTGTGCCGCAACCGAAATTCCAGACTTTGGAGATTTAGTCAGGTAACTAATTAATCCAATTTTCTCTTTTAGCGAACCGGTACTTGTATTTAAGGCGCTGCTTAAATGATGACGTGGATCGCCTAAGAAATTCTCTTTTCCTTCGATAGTTATAGCTACAGCTCTTGGTGCTTCAACAAAATCAATTTTCTCAATAACTTCTAATTGCTTTAATTCAGGATAATTGGCATTAATTAATTGAAATCCTCTATCAAGTAGAAACCCATCAACCACATCGGTTGCAACTCTGCCTCCTGCGCGATCTGATGCTTCAAGCAATATAACTTCTCTACCCGCTTTTTCTAGGGTCAACGCCGCATTTAAACCGGCTAAGCCAGCGCCAATAACCACCGTGCTCATTTAAAATTCCTTGCCTGATCAATAATTTCGGCTACTTGCAATGCTAATGTCTTCGAAACCGGAATTGGACCATTTCCTTTTAAGAAATCAAACATAAGTTCATAGAATGCTTGATAATTACCGGGCACTGCTGAAACTTCTGTAATTTCAGAGCCTTTATGTAGCTCAACTTTTGCACGTTTATCTCCATCAACATAATTGCCAGAGCGGAGCAAAGCTTCTTGTGGATCTAATTCCTTAACCACTAATGCGCCTTTATCGCCCAACAACCTAACTCTTGGTCCAGGCGCACCAGAAATCGCACTTGCCGCAAGCGAGGAGATGCATCCACTTTCGTGTTCTAAGACCAAAAGCACATCATCATCGGAAGCGCCGCGAACTGATTGGATTTTGGCATATTGCAATTTTGCTGGTCCGAAACAATCAATTGCAGTTGATACTAAATGTGACTGCAGATCAAGAAGTAATCCCCCGCCTTGAGCCGAAGATGTCTGCTCTCTCCATGATTGCGTTGCTAAATCTGGACGCCATCTTTCAAATCTGCCATCAAAGCGGTGCGGAGTGCCAATTAACTCTAGATTACTCTTGATAGTTAACGAGTCACTATCCCAAAGTCGATTGAAGAAAACAGTAATTGGCACGTTCTTGCTCTCGGCATAATTATAAAGTTCGCGAGTGCCTGCCAATGTTGTTGCCATTGGTTTATCAACAACAACCGCTACTCCGGCATCAATCGCAGCCTTGGCATTTGCTTCATGGGCAGTATTTACTGAAGCCACAACTGCTAAATCCAAATTCTGTGCTAACAATTCTTTTGAATCTGCACAGATTACTGCATCTGGAAAATCAGCTTTAGCTTGTGCTGCACGTTCAGAATTTGTAGTTTGGATTGCCACAATTTGCATACCCGCAAATTTGATTAGGGGTGCATGAAATACTCTTCCTGCAAGCCCATAACCAAAGATGCCGACGCGCATGATTAATCAGCTAATTTAGCTGGCCACCAAATTCGTTTTCCGAGTATGTGAACTAGCGCCGGTACTAATAGTGAACGAACCACCAAGGTATCTAGCAAAACACCAAACGCTACTGCGAAAGCAATTTGTGCCAGTGCTACTAGTGGCAAAACGCCAAGCACGGTGAAAGTTGCAGCTAAGACCACACCGGCCGAGGTAATTACCCCACCCGTGACGGTCACACCTTTAATGGTTCCGGCTTTAGTGCCAAGCTTTAGCGCTTCTTCGCGAACACGTGTCATCAAGAAAATGTTGTAGTCAATACCTAACGCCACCAAGAATACGAATGTAAATAGTGGGAATGAGGTATCTGCACCTGGGAAATTGAAGATATTGTTAAATACGAAAGCCGAAACGCCTAAGGTTGCAGCGAATGAGAGCACTACTGTTACTAACAGGATTAGCGCTGCAACGATGCTACGAAGTAGCAATGCGAGAATCACGGCAATAATCAACAACACGATTGGAATAATCAGATTGCGATCGCGTTCTGATGCCACATCTACATCGTAGAAAGTTGCACTGATACCGCCAACTAAAGCCGCATCATCAATTGCATGCGCCGCTTCGCGAATCTGCGGCACTAACGCTCTACCAGCATTTGAATCGGCAGGAACTTCTAAAGTGGCATCCAAAACGATACGACCGCCATTTTCAATGACGGTTGGGTTGGCCGGATCTAAGATTTCTGGCGCAACTGATGCTACTCCGTCAATCTTGCTTACTGCCGCGATTATCTCTTCAGATTTATCTTTAGCAACAATTAATTGAGTTGGCTGATTTTGTCCACCTGGGAAGTGCTCAAGTAATAGCTCTTGTCCAATTAAAGATTTCGGTTTCTTGGTAAAGCCTTCTAAAGTGGAAATACCGGAAGCCTTTAGGGTGGTGATAAAGCCAGCCATAACCAAAAGAATTATCGAAGTAACAATTGCGTACTTGCGAGGATTACGAGCAGTTGCGTGAGCAACTTTTGCCCAAGTTCCGGTCAACTTCTCATCAACATCATCGTGACGAGGAATTCGTGGCCAGAAAATCCAGCGACCAAACAAAATTAATAACGCTGGCAACAAGGTCAAAATGGTAATCATTGAAGCAACAATTCCAATTGCGCCTACCGGACCCAATGATCGATTGTTCTTTAATTCGCTAAGAATCAAAACTAAAAGTCCAATAGTCACGGTCATGCCCGATGCGATGATTGGTTCCACTACTCCGCGAAGCGCAATGCGCATGGCGTCATATTTAGACTCATGGTGATGTAGCTCTTCTCGATATCTTGCGATTAAGAGCAACGCGTAATCAGTGGCCGCGCCAATTACCAATACCGAGAGAATTCCTTGTGATTGCCCATCCAAAGTTAGAACATCATTTTTTGCAAGGGTGTAGATAACTGCACCAGCCAAAGATTCGGCCATTAATGCGCTAAATAGCGGCAGAATCCAAAGAATTGGTGAGCGATAAACCACAATCAGAATTAGCGCCACAATTCCTAAGGTCCAATAAAGCAGAGTCGAATCGATGCCACCAAAGGCTTTGAATAAATCTGCAAAGATTGCAGCAAATCCAGTCACATGTGATTCGAATCCACCTTGACTTGAAAATTCTTCGGTGTAATTTCTAATTGATTCGATTACCAGCGGAAGAGCTGGCTCGTTGCCAATTTGATCGGCAATTTTGGCTGAATCAAATGAGAGCGATCCGAGTAAGGCTTGATTGTCTTGTGAAGGGAAGGCGAAAATCGGAGATCCTGGAACTAAGTAATCACCAATCTTTTTATCGGTTCCTTCTACGCTCTTAGCTGGCAAGGTCTGCATGAAACCATTTGCTGCTGCAATCTTTGATTCATCTATTTCGCCAAGGAAGAGCACTAATGCTGGGATAGCACGGTCGGAAGTTGGTGCGAATTTTTCATACTCTTTTGTGAATTTATATGACTCCGCATTTGTCGGCAAGAAGTCAGAGTTGTCGTTCTTCTGTACCGTCGATAATTTTCCGAACATTGGTCCGGCGACGCCAGATATTCCAAGCCAAGCTACAACTGTAATAATTGCAATCCAAAGTGCTTTACGACCACGTACGCGCATATATCTCTCCCTATATTTAACTCCCGAAGTCTACCCAATTAGATGGAATACAATGGTGATGTGCCAGTAGCGCTCTCAGATATCAAGGTAATTCATAGCGGACTGCTTGATTACGAAAAATCCTGGCAAAAACAGCGAGAAATCCATGAACAAGTTGCAAATGGGCAATTACAGAACACTCTGATTTTTATTGAACACCCTTCGGTTTATACCGCTGGTCGTCGTACTGACATTTTAGAGCGACCACAAGATGGCACCCCCGTAATTGATGTAGATCGTGGTGGGAGGATTACTTGGCATGGTCCTGGACAAATTGTCGGCTACCCAATTGTTCGACTAGAAAAACGAAATGAAGTAGTTGGATTTGTTAGAACTTTAGAGAGCGCCTTGATTAAAACTCTGGATCAGTTTGGCATTAAGGGCATCTCCATCTCGGGAAAAACTGGAGTTTGGATCAAAGATGAAAAGGGTGAAAGAAAAATTTCAGCAATTGGCGTAAGGGTTGCCAAGGGCGTGACGATGCATGGTTTCGCCTTAAACGTCTCTCCTGACTTAAGTAAATTTGATGCCATAGTTCCATGCGGAATGCCTGAGGCAGAGACCACCAGCATGGAGCGAGAGTTAAATCGCAAAATCTCAATCGAAGAAGTTACGCCTACGCTTGAAAAAGAGATGGTTCTGGCCCTCGCACAAGTAAGTAAACTAGAACCATGAGTAGCGATTCCAAGGTAGCGCCTGATGGCCGCAAACTGCTTCGCATTGAAGCTCGTAACGCGGAAACTCCCATCGAACGTAAACCTGAATGGATTAAAACTCGGGCGAAGATGGGTCCCGAATACACCCAACTGAGATCACTAGTTGTTAATGAAGGTTTACATACTGTCTGCCAAGAGGCAGCTTGTCCAAATATTTTTGAATGCTGGGAAGATCGCGAAGCCACATTTCTAATCGGTGGAGACCGTTGTACACGTCGTTGCGATTTCTGCAATATCGATACCGGAAAACCACTTCCATTAGATCGCGATGAACCGCGTAGAGTTGCTGAATCCGTAAAGCAGATGCAGCTTCGATACGCGACCATCACTGGCGTAACCAGAGATGATCTAGAAGATGAAGGTGCTTGGCTTTACGCCGAAACTATTCGGAAAGTTCATGAATTAAATCCTGAAACAGGCGTAGAGATGTTGGCTCCTGATTTCAGCGGTAAGCCAGAATTACTAAACCAAGTTTTCGAATCACGACCTGAGGTTTTTGCTCACAATCTAGAAACCGTTCCACGTATTTTCAAGCGAATCCGTCCGGCTTTTCGATATGACCTTTCATTAGATGTGATCACCCAGGCTCGTAATTTTGGATTAATCACTAAATCAAACTTAATTCTTG
>JACCDL010618159.1_pt1 | contig 10956 bp, 3 predicted proteins | sample 7441931 | NCBI WGS metagenome assembly JACCDL01 (sample SAMN15323437, study PRJNA562643) | freshwater metagenome | isolation source: river surface water | place: USA:Blue River Watershed | collected 2017-08-16 | reverse complement strand
CTTCAGCCTAATCCTGTCACTGACCGTGATGGCCGGCGTCGTCCTGCTTCTGGTCACGCTATCCGCGTTCATCACGATCGAGTCCCGCGCCGCGATGAACCAGCAGCTCGCGACGCGCGCTCGCCTGCAAAGCCTCGTCTCGATGCGCCTGGCTCTCGCGCATCTCCACCAGGAAGCCGGCGCCGATCGTCGTTCCACCGCCCGGGCGGACATCACTCAGCCCGGAGTCAGCGCCGGCAGCGTCCGCAATCCGATGTGGACCGGCGTCTGGCGGACCGACAAACCCGACCTCCCGCCGGCCTGGCTCGTCTCCGGACGCGGCGACCAGCCCGCCGGCACGCAAAGCGTTTCGCTTTTCCAGGCGGGGAACTCTGCAGACTACCACGCCGGCTATTGGGCGCCGTGGCAGACCCCTCCCTCGGCGGCCACGGAGAACATGGTCGACCTCGTCGGCATCGGCAGCGCCCTGCCCGCTTCGAGCAATCGCCCCAGCGGCATCGTCTCGCTCCCCAAGGTCACGCTCCCGGACGACGACGTCCTCGGCCGCTACGCTTATTGGATCGGCGACGAAGGCGTCAAAGCCCGTATCAACCTGGCCGACGGACGCTCCGCGGCCGCGAGCGCGGCGGACCGCATCATCGCCCTGCGCAGTCCGGTCGTGGCGGGCCTCACCGGCCTCAAGGGACTGGACACGCTGACCCGCCCTGAACAGCTCGGCCATATCGACACCTCCCGGCAGCTCACGCTCCTTTCAGGCTTCAACGCAGGAGCTGCGTCTGACCCGGACCCGATCACCAACCCGGAGAAGGCCTACTTCCACGACCTCAGTTTCGTCTCCGCCGGCGTCATCGCCGACTCCTTCCACGGCGGACTGCGCCGCGACCTCTCGCGCGCCTTCGAACTTTCGGACGACGCTTTCGCCAACACCGAGTTCGGCGAAGGCCGCAATACGACCGGCGGCAACACGCCCGACGGTTCAGCCGCGACGCACACGGAGAACGGCTTCGGAGGACGCACGCGCGCCAAGGGAACCGATGATCCGCTGATGATGGCCATCGTGACGGGCCCCAACGGCAACAGCAGCTCCGGCGGCGGGAACAGCGCCGCCGCCGTGGCCGCCCCGGTCTTCAGCCGCACGACGCCGGCCGGACAGGTCCGAGGCCCGTCCTGGTGGGCCTTGCGCGACTACCATCGACTCTACCAGCAGCTCGGCTGGAGCGCCGGCGCGACCGGCGCCCGCGGCACGAGCATCCCTGAACTGCGCGCCCGCACCTTCTGGCCGAACGCCGCCGTGGCCCGCCCCTCCGGCAACCCGGAAGACAGCGGCCTCCCGAACAACGGCATCCGCAACCGCGCCTACAGCTATTCCGACATCTACGACGCCAACATCCCATCTACCCTCAATCCGAACGCGTCGGACTTCCTGAACGGAGACAAGGGCCGGCTGGTCACGCGCCCGCTCCACGTCGCGGCCACCCCATACGTCCAAAGAGTCTCCCTGGCGTTCAGCTTCAGCAAATCGTCCGAGGACACCTTGGTGATGCCGCCGAGGCCTTACCGCGGCCCGCCGGTCGTCTGGAGCAAATACTACATCTACCTGAACATCACCCCCGTCGTGGTGGTCCACAACCCTTTCAACGTCAGGATGCGCTGGCAGCCCACCAGTTCCTCTACCGGCACGTCGACCGCCTACCCCTCGGTGGTCTCGCTTTCCGACCTGGAAGGCTGGTCCTTCCGGATGCGTCAGGGCGGACTGCTTCACTCCGTGCCGCTCACCACGCTGCTGAGGACCAACGGACACATCGCCGAAACCGACGACGTCCTGCGGCTCTATCTCGGCGGCGACAGCGCCAATACGGCCATCACCCTGGAACCCGGCGAGATGCGCGTCTTCTCCTGCCAGCCTATCGACGGCAACCTCGCTGGCATCACCCCTTGGACCCAGACCACCGCGACGGTCAACCAGTTCACCCCCGGCCGGGCCATGGAGATCTCCGAAATCGTCCAGCGCACGGGCGGCAGCTACGACTCCAGCATCAACGAAGAAGAACTCTTCACCGCCGAAATCTTCGCCGGCCCTTCGCTGCGGATGCGACATGCCCTGGATTGCTGGCCCGGCGACCGCCTGCTGCTGGAACGCAACGGATCCAATTCGGCCAACGACAAACTGAACTTCTTCCGCAACAGCAGCGAGCATACCGAACTCGTCGTCAACAATCTTGATCTCGCAGCGGGACGCACCTTCGCGCTCGGCGTGACCGATATCCCGTTCAAATACGTCGACGGACAATTCACCAGCACGGGCCCCACCCAGGGGCCCACGCCTTTCGCCGTCATCGACATCGCCGCCAAGACGGCCAGCACCGCACGCGCCCCCTTCCCGCTCTTCACGCACTCCAACCCCTTGGCAGGCAGCCTCCGGGCCAGCGGAGCAGGACGCACCGCGGCGGGCACGGCAAAGGGCGCCGCCGGTTCGCCGTCGAGCTATGGAGTCGACGTACGCGCGGTGAGCAGCTGGGGGTCGGTCATCCAGCAGCCTGACCTGCAAAGGGCTTTCGGAGGCTACGCATACGAGCCGGTCAACGGAAACCACAACCAGCGCGTCATCTTCACCGAAATCCCGCTCGTCCAACCCACCTCGCTAGCCCAATACGCTCACGCCAACTTCGGTGTCCGCGACCAGCAGCCCTTGCTTTCGGTCGGCAACAGTTTCGCGAGCCCGTTGGTGGACGCCACCAAGGTCCTGCAGGACAACGGTCCCAACTGGACCGAGTTCGATCAGACCTACCTCCTCAACGCCGCCCTCTGGGATGGCTTCTTCCTTTCGAGCCTGGCGCCGTGGATGAAGACCGAAAACACCGTCGCTGTCATACCGAACCACCCGCTCTACAGACCTGACGGACGCGACGACGATGACGACGACGATGATGATGATCACGACGGCGATGAAGAAGATGCCGCGCGCTCCCGAGGAACACCCGGCCCCGAATCAGCGGTCGCTGCTAATCCCAACATCCTCAAACCGCTGAGCGCGGTGATCGACGACTTCGTGTTCAACGGCACCCCCTTGGACAATCCGCGCTTCTCGCTCGAGAGATCGGGCGCCTCCGATGAAGCGATCCGCAGCGCCCTGAACGATTATCGTCGTACGTCTTCCGTGCTGCTCAACCAGGGCGCCTTCAACGTCAACTCCTCCTCGCTGGACGCATGGAAGGCCTTCCTCGGCAACGCCAAGCAGCAAGCCCTGCAAGGACTGGCGGCCGACGCTCCCGGAGCCAAGGACAACGCCCGCTTCCTCCGTGCCGTGACCCGGCAGGCTTCTTCCCCGGCCAGCGGCAACGCCGAAACACCAGGCAACTGGGATGGCTTCGCGAACCTGAGCGACGTCCAGATCGAGAAGCTGGCCAAGGCGATCGTCGCCGAGAACAAGGAACGATTCGCCATCAGCATCCGCGGAGAGCGAGATCGCACCACCCCTCCCGGCGCCCGCCGCTTCGGAGGCCACGATAAGACGACGACCCCGTACCTAGGCCTCTCGGAGTTCATCAACCGCTTCCTCTGCTCCGACACCTGGGCCAACCGCTGCGGAGCCCTGCAGGCCGCCATCTTCCGTGCCGACGCCGACGAATCAGCCGGCCTTAGCGACCGTCTCTACAACGGCCTGAGCGCGATCCGCCTCAACGCCGGCAGCCTTAACACGCCCGAGACCTCCTGGTTCCGCAACTCCGAGAACATCGAAGCCGGCAGCGGCGGACGCGTCCACACCGCGCTGGGAGCGCCCGGCAACCTCCTCCAGTCCGACCTGTTGCAGTCCCTCGGCTCAGCCCTGGCCACGCGTTCGGATACGTTCACCCTTCGCTGCTTCGGCGAGGCGGTCCTCCCCAGCGGCGAGACGGGCGTGGCTTGGATGGAAGTCGTGGTGCAACGCACGCCTGAATTCATCGATCGCACCAATCCGGCCGAGACCGGCAGCAGCGCGGCCAAGCCTCTGGGCTTCGGCGCACCGACCTCGACGGACCCGACGACGAACCGCAACCTTTCGCTCATCAACCACATCCTTGGTCGACGCTTCAAGGTCACCTCGATGCGCTGGCTCAAGACCGATGAGATCTAAAGCGATCCTTGCATCCCTGTTGATCGGGCTGACAGGCATCGGTGCCAAGGGAGCCGAACCAGCCAAGGGACTGGTTAAGCTTCGTTTCATATCTTTGACCCAGGCCATCGAAGGGGCCGGCATCGCCGGCGCCGACGGCAAGGCCACGCCGATCTTCGTCGCGCCGGACTCTCTCAGCCGCCCGATAAGCCATCCGGCCGGCAGGCTGAGGCTGGTCTCAACCCAGACAAGCGCGGCACCTAAGAAGAACACAAACGAACCGATCAGACCGGAGGACATCCCTCCCGAGACCCCAGGCTTCCGGAAAAAGAAGACGGAGGCTGCCTCCGCCAAAATCAAAGCCGGCAACCGCGAGATCGGCGCGATCGACCTGCCCTCCGGAGACCATCAACGCTTCATCATCATCGTCCATCCCGGCAAGGGCAGCGGACTCACCGCCATCCCGGACCGTCTGGGCTTCTTCCCTCCCGGAAGCGACCGCTTCGTGAACCTCACCGCCGCATCGGTGATCATCGATGTCCCTTCGGGCCGTCAGACCCTTCCGGCCAACGGAAGCATCGTGCTACGCCCCGGCGCGGCGCACCTGCGCCAATACCAACTGAGACTCCTCATGAAAGAAGACGGCGTGGAGAAGCTCTTGTTCTCTGCGTTCAACGCCCAGGATGACGGACGGCGCAACCTGCGCATCCTTATCCCGGGCGGGACCGACGTAGGCAGCGTCGAGATGAAGACCATCTCGGACGGGCTGGCGGCCGAAGATAATTACCGCTGAGCAGAATCCCGGCCCTCTGGCCGGATAAAGACGTCGTACCGCCGCCGGACAGCCCATGGGGGCTTGCCGTGATACTTGTGATTCATATGCTGACGAGAAGTGCAAGGCACCCCGGCCAGTCCAACCCCACGCTCCGCCAGAACAGGCTTCAGCCTGATCCTGTCGCTGGTGGTGATGTGCTTCGTCATCCTGATGATGTTCTCGCTGGCGTCCTTCATCACCATCGAGTCGAGGGTCGCCACGCACCAGCAGAACCAGCTGCGCGCCCGACTCAACGCGGTGGTGTCCCTCCGCCTGGCCCTGGGACACCTCCAACAAGAAGCCGGCCCTGACCGGCGCATCACCGCCCGCGCCGACATCATCGCGAACACGACGCAGCCCGGCTGGACATGGTTGACGCTGCGCAACCCCTTGTGGACCGGCGTCTGGCGGAGCGACCTCCAGCTCCAGCCTCCGGCCTGGCTGATCAGCGGACGCCACGACCAGATTCCAGGCTGCCAATCGGTCAACCTCCAAGGGCAGAGCGACTTCTACCTATCGCAGTGGGTGCCTTGGCAGACGGACTACGCCTACCCGGACACCCAAGGCATCACGCTCGTGGGCGACACCAGCGCCAGCCCGGCCGAGCTGCCCAGCGGAAACTACGCCGGCAAACCCGATGGTCGGATCGTGCTCCCCCGGATCAATCTTCCCGACGACGACGTCTTCGGCTCTTACTGCTATTGGATCGGCGACGAGGGCGTCAAAGCACGCCTCAACCTGAGCGACCCGCGACTCTCGCCTCCGGATGGATCCCCCAGCACCCCCCAGCTCAAGCAGGAAGCCCTGCGTGGCGCGATGCGTTCGGGCAACGAGATCCTACCGGGACTCGCCACCATGCCCTTGAGCGGCATCGACCCTCGCGTATCGCATGTGCAGCAGCTCTCCCTGCTGACCAACGGCGGAGGCGTCGTCGAAACCGACCCTCCGACCATCGTCCGTGGCCTCACCTCCGAAACGACCCTCTGGTCCCGCGGCGTGAACTCGGACCCGCTCTGGGGCGGACTCAAGGTAGACCTCTCGCTGGCGTTCGAGATGAACGACGCCGACTGGGCTGCGTCCGAATTCGGCGCAGGCACGACGCCCGTGGACTCGGTCGGCAACCCGCTCTCCGGCGTCACCTACGTCTATCACCCGGACGGCATGACCGTACGTCGGGCTTTCGACACCCCGAAGGTCAGCCTTCGTTTCGACGGCATCACGCGTGACCATGCGCCCCTCTATTCGTTCGAAACCCGGACGAGCGCGGGCACCATCACGACCAACGGGCCGCTCTGGGACGCTCTTCGGAACTACCATCGTCTCTACAAGGAGGTGACCTGGGTCACGGCGAGCGAACCCGAGATCAACGCGCGCACGCACTACCCGAGCAACGTCGCCCTGCGCGACGCCGGCTACGGCGCAAGGAGCCACTACGGCCGCTTCTATAACCGCACGGACACGCCGAGCGGAGATTTCCTGAACGCCGAGACCCTGCACAACCTACCGGCGCCCCGCCCTACCAAGGTGGCGGTGTCTCCTTACGTAGCACGGGAACTCCTGGTGCTCGGACTGCAGAACGGGGGCGGCACGGCGCGTCTCACCGTCGCCCCGATCATCGTCCTGCACAATCCCTACGGCATCAACATCAGGCTGGGGCGTAAGAACGTCCCGCTGGAGCCGGCCGGCATGCGCTTCTCCTTCCGCAAATGGGAGACCCTCAACATCAGCATCCAACAAGGAACCGGCACTTGGAACAGGAACCTCTTGCAGCTGGCCACGACGGCCAGCGGGGCGACCTCCGATGAAAGTTTCCGCACCTACATTCCCGCTGAAATGCTGCTGAGGCCAGGAGAGTTCCGGGTCTTCTCCCTGCCGGGCGCCGGCTCCACGCCGAGCACCATCGGCCCGGTGGCGTTCACGAGAATCGGCGGGGCGATGACGGCAGGCCTTAATACCCGCGGAGGCGTCTGGATGAGCCTCACCAACGCTTCGGGTGCGCCGCTGTCCGCCACGGCGACGTCCACCATCGTACGGCTGACGCAAAGCGGCGTCTTCGAGACCCGGGTGATGCTTCCTGCCTGGCCCGGTGACGACATCATCGCCGACCCCCTCGATTCCTCCAGCGAACTCAACACCCTCATCACCACGAACCTGACCCGCAGCTCGCCTTCGCCTCTTCCGGCGAATTTCCTGAGCCTGACTTTCGGCGGGACCAGCGGAAGCACGCTCCCCGCGGTGGGCGCCGAACCGAGAATCCTCGGCGTCATCGACCAAGGCATGCGCTGGCCGCGTGACTCCGGCCCATGGCCTCTCTTCTCCCATTCGAATCCGATGGCGGCCGTGACGCGGGCCGACGCCAGCGGCATCGCCACGACATCCAACCCGGCAGGCAGGTCCCACAGCCCCCCCAGTTATCGCACCACCTTCGTCCAGCCCAGTATCTGGGGCAACGTGATCGAGACCATAGGCGCCGACGGCTCCCGGGCCTTCGGCGGGTTAAGCCAGACCAGCGCCCTGTCAGGAGGCCTGAGCGGCGTCTGCTCCGCCGTCTACACCGAGGTGCCCCTGGCACCCCCGCTCTCGCTCGCGCAATACACGCATGCGAACTTCGTCGTAAGGGATCAGGAAGGACTCTTCCAGATCGGCCAGAGCTTCGCTCCGCTCGATTGCTACAACAACACCGCCAGGACGATCAATCCTACGGCGGGAGTCATGAATCATGAAGAAAGCTGGATGGCGAACGCCGCCTTGTTCGACCGCTTCTTCCTTTCAGGAGCGGCGCCGGTCATTCGGCGCGGCGCCGACGTGACCGAAGTGAAATCCCTCGAGAACGTCCTGGATGACTTCGCCGCCGGCCAGGGCAAGCTGGCCAACCCACGCACCTGGCTCTTCGCCCAGCGCGACGAGGAGACCGTACGTCGCATGCTGCGCAACCACCGTCAGATAGCCGGCACGATCCTCTCGGAGGGCACCTTCAACGTGAACAGCACGTCGGTGCCCGCGTGGGCGGCCTTGCTGGCCAGCGCGAAGCGTAACGCCCTCGGCGCGGCCAACGAGCTCGAGCCGGCCGCCACCACGAACGCCCGCTTCCCGAGGGCGGTCCGCGCCGACGCCGCGGACGTGAGCAGCGGCAACAACATCACCGAGCCCAGGTCTTGGACCGGTCTGGCCACGCTCAGCGACGACCAGATCTGGACGCTGGCACGCTTCATCGTCGAGGAGATGCGCAACCGGATGAGGTTCAACCACCGCTACGAATACGGGCTGCGCGCTTCGCCTCCGCTCGACATCCATTACGTCATCCGCAACCGCGGAGCCGAGGTCCCGCTGCCTTTCATCGGCCTCTCACAATTCCTGAACCGCTTCAACTGCGCGCCTTACGCCAACGATGTCGCCTGGCAAGGGTGCCTGCAGAACGCGATCCTGAGGGCGGACACCGCCGGCGCGAACCTCTCCAACCGCAGTTCCCCGTTGCTCGCCGCGCCCGCGTTCGGCCCCACGCAGGCGGGAGCCAGCACCATCGCCGGAGCCATCTCCTACGCCATGGTGCCGTCCAACGCGATGGCGACCGACCCGCGCGTGAATCCGACGGTGAACCGCAACCATGCGCTCCGAGCCGCGCCGACCTCGCTCACCCAGGCCGATATCCTCGCCGCGGTCGGATCGTCGCTATCGACCCGATCGGACACCTTCGTCATCCGGTGCTTCGGCGATGCGGCCGATCCGCTGGACCCTTCGAAGACGCTCGCTTCCTGCTGGATCGAAGCCGTCGTGCAGCGCATCCCGGAATTCTGCGATCCGAGCCAGCCCCCGGAAACCGAAGTCTCCAGCCCTAATGACGGCCAGAGACACAACCCGCTCCTCAGCACGGTCAATCAGACGCTCGGCCGGCGCTTCATCATCCTTTCCTCGCGCATGCTGGGGCCGAACGACCTATGAGAAGGCTTGCTGCCATTCTTTGTCTCATCGGAGCGACAAGCCTGATGGCCCAGTCAGCCGTTCCTGAACGCGAGGCCGTAAGGGTGCGTTTCCGCGCGCTCTCCTTCGACGAGCCCATCCCCGCCGCGAGCTACCTGATGGGAGACAAGCTGAACCGCATCGATATCCCGACGGACGGATTCACGCCCGTATTCTCCTATGCAGGACCGAACAACCTGCGTTTCGTGACCGTCGACCCGCGGACGAAGAAGACCGAGACCCTCTCGCCCGAACTGCAGGCCGCCTTGCAAAGGTTGCGCCGGGCCCAGGCCGCGACGCTGCAGATTTCGCAGGAACATGAACAGACGACGGAGTTCCTCCAGAAAATCCAGCTACGCAAATCCGAAGAAAACCGAACCGCTTCGGCCGGTGATATCGCCCAGATCGAAGCCCTTAATCAGCGGCTGCAGGAACTCGGCGCGGCCTTGTCGGCGAACTCCAAGGAAACTGAAGAGGCTAACCTGGCCGTGCTCCGCCTCGAAGCCATGCCGGAGCCGGCCCAGAAGACGCCGAGCAAGGCCGAAGCGAAGCCCACCCTGGTCTCCTCCGCGCCCACGACCGAATGCACGTTCCGCAAGGACGGCGACTACCTGCTCATCTTCTACGCCGCAGGCAACGGATACCAGATCATGGTCCTGGAGGATGACGCCGGGCTTTTCCCTTTCGGCTCCCAGCAGTTCATCAACCTCACCGGCAAGAGCGTGGAGATCCGGTCCGACGGCCGTAAGTTTCCGCTGAAGACCAACACGCGAGGCATGATTCTGAACCAAGGCGCCGACTACGGCTATTCCCTCCGAGAAATCCTCTCCGAGGGCTCCGACGGACTCGCCCCTGGCTTCGCCCTGCGCACGCTGCGCAACCCCGAGGTGCGCACGCTCACGTTCCTGCTCGCGGACCCGGACGACCCGCAGGCCATCCGCTGCCGCAGCATCGAGGATGCGCGGCAGACGGAGGACACCACGAAGCGCTGACTCAGGCGCCGTAGCGCCAGTCCAGGATTTCGGCCTGCGGAGTGCGACGTCCCTGCCAGCGGTTCCACTGCAGCTTGACCGCCAGTTCCACCGGCTTGCCGAGCTCGGGGATCCGGTCGGCCATGCGCCAGGCGACGAAGTTCAGACGACGGCCTCCGCTGAGCGGCACCTGATGTCGGAAATTACCGTCGCCGAAAGGCGACGGCGGACGATCGAAGACGAACCCCTTGAAGCCGAAGACCGGCTCAGGATTCCCTTCGCCGTAAGGCTGCAGCAGGTCGAGGTCGTCGAGCAGCTGGTCCGTCACGTCGGACGGACGGATCCAGTGCGCGATGTCGAGGTCACGTCCGTCCGCCTGGACGGCGCCGGCGAGACGCTGGGCCTGGATGGCTTCGGCGAAACGGGCACGGAAGGCCTCGACCGCGGTGATGTCGAGCGAGACGCCCACGGCCATCGGGTGGCCGCCGTAGGTCTTGAGCAGGTCGGCGCAGGCGCCGAGGGCTTCGACGAGGTTGGTGCCCGGCACGCTGCGGCCCGAGCCCTTGGCGCTCTCCCCTTCCTTGCCGAGGACGATCACCGGTCGGTCCAACGCGCGGCAGATCTTGCCCGCCGCGATACCCACCACTCCGGGATGCCAGTCGCCGTGGACGACATAACCGGCGAGGTCGCCCATCGCCTTGGCCTGGGCCATGGCTTCTTCGGTGACCTTCTTGTCGATCTCCTGGCGCTCGCGGTTGATGGCGTCGAGCTGTGCGGCGTCGCGCAGGCAGTCGGCCGGATCATCGGAGAGCAGGAGACGCAGCGGGAGCGAAGCATCGGCGAGGCGGCCGCTCGCGTTGATGCGAGGACCGATGCGATACGAGACGTCGACCGAAGACAGCACTCCGCCCGGCTCCATGCCGCTGACGGCGATGAGGGCGCGCAGGCCCTGACGGCGGGCTTCGCCGAGGGCCTTGAGGCCGTGGGCGGCGAGGATGCGGTTCTCCGTGCGCAGCGGGACCAGGTCGGCGATGGTGCCCAAGGCAGCCAGATCGAGATAGTCCTTCACCGCGATGGAAGTACCGCGTTCGTCGCCGGCGAGGCGGAGGACCTTCAGCACG
>JACCDL010031590.1_pt1 | contig 10960 bp, 13 predicted proteins | sample 7441931 | NCBI WGS metagenome assembly JACCDL01 (sample SAMN15323437, study PRJNA562643) | freshwater metagenome | isolation source: river surface water | place: USA:Blue River Watershed | collected 2017-08-16 | reverse complement strand
CCTTGAATACAATTTCTTGCTTTTAAAGAACCTGGCTTGTAGTACAGGCCAGAGTGAATCACCCCAGAATTATTTCCAGTTTGGTGATCTGCCAATACTTTTTCCTTTTCGAAAAGGACGATACTGAGATTAGGGAATTTCTTTTGAAGCTTGTAAAAGGTAGCAGCACCCACAATTCCTCCGCCAATTATCGCAATATCGTATTTCATAGCCATTGATTTTTGATGCAAATTTAAGGATTTTGTACTTTTGCGCTGATGAATCAATACCAGCGCGTTGCTTTTTATACTTTAGGTTGTAAACTTAATTTCTCAGAAACATCTACAATTAGTAGATTGTTCGAGGATGGCGGCTTTGCAAAAGTTGATTTTGAGGAGAACCCTGATGTATTTGTCATTAATACCTGCTCGGTAACTGAAAACGCCGACAAAAAATGCAAACAATTGGTCAAACGCGCCAAGAAAATCTCTCCTGAATCCATGGTGATTATTTTGGGGTGTTATGCGCAGCTCAAACCGGAAGAAATTGCCCAAATGCCTGGTGTCGACCTCGTTTTAGGAGCCAATGAGAAATTCAACGTCCTCGAGCACCTTGAGCAAAAGCGTTCGGAAATCGAGCAAAATAACGCAACCGCAGATGCGCTTGAAAAAGCAACGATTGTTCACGATAACATCAAGCATACACATGAGTTTATTCCTTCGCATTCTTATGGTGATCGCACCCGCTCGTTCTTAAAAGTTCAAGATGGCTGTGACTACTTCTGTACCTTTTGCACCATACCATTAGCACGCGGAAAAAGCAGGAATGCAAGCATCGCCCAAACCATTATTGAGGCTAAAAAAATTGCCGCTACAGAAGTCAAAGAAGTCGTTCTAACAGGTGTCAATATCGGTGACTTCGGGCAAGGCAGCGAAGAAAACTTCTTTGAACTCACAAAGGCACTCGACAAAATTGAGGGTATTGATCGCTTCAGAATTTCTTCAATAGAACCCAACCTGCTTTCCAATGAAATCATTGATTTCTGCCTCACAAGCGCCACCCGTTTTGCACCACACTTTCATATTCCGTTGCAGAGCGGCTCTGATGAAATCTTAGAAAAAATGCGCCGCAAATACCGCAGCGAACTTTTTGCTAACCGTATTGCGCAAATCAAAGCAATCAATCCGGACGCTTGTATTGGGGTTGATGTCATTGTTGGTTTCCCAGGTGAAACCGATGACAACTTCCTTGAAACCATGCATTTCTTAAAAGACCTCGATATTTCTTACTTACACGTCTTTACTTATTCCGAACGCGCTAACACCGGTGCTCCAAAACTCGGCACCAAAGTCCCGATGGAAGTCAGAAGAGAGCGCAGTAAGCAATTGCATTTGTTATCGGACCGCAAGAAGCAAGCCTTTTACCAAACGCAAATTGGCAAAACAAAAAAGGTGCTTTTTGAGCAAGAAGAAAACGAAGGTTTTCTCTACGGATTTACAGAAAATTATGTCAAAGTCAAGACGCCATACGCAGCGGATCTTGTCAATCAAATTGTCGATATTCAAATTACAGAAATTGACCGCGATGGCCTCGCAAAATGCCTGATTTTAGCTAACTTTGCAGAGATTTAACAGCATGAAGACAACTTACATTACCCGACGCGAAACCTTTAATGCAGCCCACAAACTTTGGCGTGAAGAATGGTCCGAAGAAAAAAACTGGGAGGTTTTTGGCAAATGTTCCAATCATAACTGGCACGGCCATAACTTTGAACTCTGGGTAACTGTCAAAGGCACCCCTGACCCTGAAACTGGTTTCATCATGAACCTAAAGTTGCTCAGCCAACTTGTTAAAATTCATGTCATTGAAGCCCTCGATCACAAAAATCTCAATCTTGATGTTCCGTTTTTAAAGGGCATTATGGCCTCCACTGAAAACATGGCCATTGCCATTTGGGACATTCTTGCACCACTCGTTTTGGAAAACGGCGGAGAACTCGCTAAAATCAAACTGCTCGAAACAGAAAATAACTATGTAGAATACTACGGCGGAAAGGAACCTTTCTAAGTAATTCTCGTTTGTTAGTTTTAAAACACCTCAATTGGAAAATTCTAAACTCCAGGATCTCTACAAAAGCGTCATTGAACAACTTGGTGAAAATCCAGCACGTGAAGGGCTCTTAAAAACCCCAGAACGCGTGGCCAAAGCCATGAAATTCTTGACCAACGGCTACGATCAAGACCCAGATGCCATCATTGAATCAGCGATATTTCACGAAGAATATTCAGAAATGGTATTGGTGAAGGATATCGAGGTTTATTCGATGTGCGAACACCACATGTTGCCATTTTTTGGAAAAGCGCATATTGCCTACATCCCGGACGGTAAAATTGTCGGTCTCAGTAAAATCCCACGAGTGGTCGATGCCTATTCTAGAAGACTACAAGTGCAAGAAAGGCTCACAATTGAAATCAGAGACTGCATTCAAAGAACACTATCCCCAAAAGGTGTTGCAGTTGTCATTGAGTGTGCACATATGTGCATGCAAATGCGTGGCGTTCAAAAACAAAATTCTGTGACCACAACTAGTGCCTTCACCGGACTTTTTATGAACAACGACGCAACAAGAAGAGAATTTATTAATTTAGTACAAGCTAAAATTCATTAACCATGGAAGAATTCAACTATCAACAAGAAGGCTCTCTAAGCCAAGATTACGCTAGAAGTTTCATCAAAAGCGTATACACTTATATGTTTGCTGCACTGAGCATTTCAGGTGTCGTATCTTACTTTATCGGAAGCAACGCACCTTTAATGGCTTCATTGTTTTTGACCGCAACTGGCGGCTTATCTATTTTCTTTTATGTTGTCTTGTTTTCACCATTGCTCATTTCATTTGCAATGGCAGGTGGCATCAATAAGTTTTCGATGCAGACGCTGCTCATTTTATTTGTGGCCTATGCTGTTTTACTGGGTATGAGTTTGTCCGTATTATTCATGGCCTACTCTACAGCAACCCTTGGCACTACTTTCTTGCTCACAGCAGGCTCGTTTGGCTTTATGGCTTTCTTGGGTTATACCACCAAAACTGATCTCACCAAATTTGGAAGCTTACTTTATATGTTACTTTTTGGTGTTATCATCGCGAGTTTAATCAATATGTTCGTGAGCAGCGAAGGTTTTGACTATGTCATTTCTTTAGTTTGTGTATTCATCTTTACTGGCCTAGTTGCCTATGAAATGCAAATGATCAAAAACATGGCTTACCAAGCACAAATGGACGGAACCATGCGTCAAAAATTAGCCTTATTTGCTGGTTTTCAACTCTATCTGACCTTTGTCAATTTATTCTTGTCTTTGCTCAGATTACTTGGTAACAGAAATTAAACAAACCCTACTTCATGAAAAAGACCCAACATTGGGTCTTTTTTTTTGGACAAGCGGGCGTCTGAATCAAAACAATCGTTATTTTTGACCCATAAATTTTAAGTTATGTCAGACAATTTCTTTGAAGGATCTACTGCAGCTGTTGGTACCCTTGTTACCATTGCCCTACTTGGCATCATCGTTTCGATCCTTATCTGGGGTTAATACTTAAAAAATGATCCATGCCGTTTAACACCTTATTTTCATGGTGGATCGGTCGGCGTATGGATCGCATCAACGACTTTCGGGACCACCCTATAGTCAATCAAGAGCGCACCCTTTCCTTTCTTCTGCTTGAAGGTGCACAAACCGCTTACGGAAAAAAATACAATTTTCAACAACTCGATCACTACGCTCAATTCAGTACTAGCGTACCACTTTCCGACTACGGTCTGCTCAAGCCATATATAGACCGCGCTATCGAAGGAGAATGTGATTTATTATGGCCCGGACAAACCAAATGGTTCGCGAAATCATCAGGTACAACTGCTGATCGGATCAAAATTTTACCCATAACAGAGAGCTCCCTATTAGAAAACCACTATGCAGGTGGCAAAGATCTCCTTGCCCAATACTATCATAATTTTGAAGGTCGAAAACTCTACAATGCCAAACATTTAATTGTCGGAGGAACCGGAAAAATTGAGCAGCATAGCGATGGAGTATTTATCGGTGATTTATCTGCTATAATCATCAATAACCTCCCGATCTGGACCGAACTCAGACGCACCCCAAAAAAAGAAATTGCATTACTCGAGAACTGGGAAGAAAAATTGGAGCGCATGGCTGCATCCGTGTGCAAAGAAAACATTTGCATCATTGCGGGTGTACCTAGCTGGACCTTGCTCTTGTTACAAAAAGTACTCGTGCATGCCAAAGCCAATACTATTCATGAAGTTTGGCCAAATCTTGAGCTTTATATTCATGGAGGCATGTCTTTTGCCCCTTACAAAAGTGCATTTGAAAAAATTATTGGAAAGCCTGACATGAATTATGTCGAGAACTACAATGCTTCTGAAGGGTATTTTGGCTTACAAGATCAAAAAGACAATAAAGACCTCTTGCTTTTGACCAACTCTGAGGTTTTCTATGAATTTATTCCCATGGAAAACTTCGATGGTCTTGAATCAAAAAAGGTGCTTCCATTAGAAGAGGTGCAAATCAATACCGACTACGCATTGGTTATTTCAACCTCTGCTGGCCTATGGCGTTACATCATTGGTGATACCGTTCGTTTTACGCAGACCGAACCCTATCGTTTTGTGGTCAGTGGCCGAACGGCACATTATATCAATGCTTTTGGAGAAAAATTAATCATTGAGCACGCAGATAAGGCCCTCAGTGCAACTTGCAAAGCGCATCAGGTACAAATCAGAGAATATACAGTGGCGCCAGATTTTAGCGGCGCTGCAGAAGTTGGTGCACATCATTGGCTGATCGAATTTGAAAATAACCCAACAGATTCAGCTGCTTTTATGCAGACGCTCGATGAGCAACTCAAAAAAGAAAATGCCGATTACGATGCTAAGCGCAAAGGCAATATCAATATCGGATTCCCGTTACTTAGCCTTGCTGCACCTGGAACTTTTCATCAGTGGTTAAAAAATAAAGGTAAATTAGGGGGGCAACACAAAGTCCCACGTTTGCAAAACGATGACACTTTACTCAAAGAAATAATGCGACACGCATGAAATGGAGCAAGCTCTTCTTAATCCTCTTTTCACTCAGCATGTATACCCATGCACAGGTGTGGCAGCTTGAAAAGGAACTCAACTTGATCAATCCAAGCCAGGAGTGGGTCTTGGATGAATGGGGACAGCTCTATCAGTGGAAGGAAAACAGCTTGAGTGTGCGCAACGAGCAAACGGGCCAACTCTTTCAAGAATCGTTCAAATATTTTGGTCAAATCAGTGGTGTATACCCACTCAATGGACTTCGGAGTTTGATTTTCTCTGAAGAGCAGCAAATGATAGGTATCTTGGACAACACGCTTCAGTTAAAAGGCTCGAGTATCAATCTTTCCGAGCAAGGTTTTGAATTTGTTACAGCTATTGCCTCGAGCGCAAGACCTGATTTCATTTGGCTTTTTGATCAGTATCGCGAACGCCTTATTTTATTTAATATCAATACGGCAAAGGCTGTTCAGATTATTGATAATTGTTTTGGTGGCATCAAAGACCTACAACTTGTTGGTTTTTTTGAATACCAACAAAACCTCATTTGCCATTTGAGCGATGGACGCTTTTTTGAGTTTGATCGCAACCTTACCTTAGTTAAAAAATTGACACTAGCACCAAACCTTCATCTTTTTGGGTATCAAAATGAACTTTGGCAACAAGAACAAAATCGAATCGAAAAATTAGGTCCGAGCATCCATTCAAGTCCAATTGAACTGCCCACAACAAACTATCAAGAGCTTCAAGTTTTACAAGACCGCTTTTATTTTCAACAAGGGCAAAAAATCAGTGTTTATCGGCTGAAATTGTAGGCTTGACTTTTTGACGTTTCAATTGAATTGTCGTACTTTAGTCCTTTAAAAAAATTGACTATGCACGTTGCAATTGCAGGAAACATTGGCTCGGGTAAAACCACACTAACCAACTTACTTTCAAAACATTATGGCTGGGACACCCATTTTGAAGACGTGGATCAAAATCCATATCTCAATGACTTTTACCACGATATGCAACGCTGGTCTTTTAACCTCCAGATTTATTACTTGAATAGTCGTTTTACACAAATTCAAGAAATCAAAGAATCGACCAATACAGTCATCCAAGACCGCACCATTTACGAAGACGCTTTCATCTTTGCACCCAACCTGCATTCGATGGGCCTCATGACTACCCGTGATTTCGAAAATTACTTTTCGCTTTTTAACCTCATGGATTCTTTCGTGTCTGCCCCTGACCTCCTGATTTACCTCAGAGCAAGCGTTCCTACACTTGTCAATCAGATTCAGCAACGCGGCCGCGACTACGAAGAAAGCATCCGCCTTGACTACCTCAAGCGCCTCAATGAGCGCTATGAAGCCTGGATTTCAACCTACGACAAAGGGCAATTGCTCATCATCGACGTCGACAACAACCGTTTTCCAGAAAACCAAGAAGACCTCGGTAAGATCATTAATGCCATTGACGCTGAAATCAATGGCCTCTTCTAAAAAAATTGTTGTCACTGGCGCAGCCGGTTTTATTGCCAGCTATTTAGCCCAAGAACTCAACGCAGCTGGTTTTGACCAACTCATCCTTGTCGATGACTTTTCTATTGAAAGTAAAAAAGCTAATTGGCAAACATTGCAATATGCAGCATGTATTGACCGCGAAGATTTTCTTTCTTGGTTTGAAGCACATAGTTCAGAAATTGAATTAGTTTATCACTTAGGTGCCCGCACCGATACCACCGAAAAAAGTCAAGAAATATTAACACACCTGAACCTAGCGTATAGCCAGCAAATCTGGAAAATTTGCAGCGCAGCGCAAATTCCCTTGGTTTATGCGAGCAGTGCCGCCACTTACGGCCTCGGTGAATTTGGATACAACGATGAGCACAGCATTTGTAGCCAATTAAAACCCTTGAATCTTTACGGCATTTCTAAAAATGAATTCGATATTTGGGCTTTGGAACAAACAAGCTGCCCTCCTCATTGGTATGGGCTCAAGTTCTTTAATGTTTACGGCCCTAAAGAATACCACAAAGGCCGCATGGCCAGTGTGGTTTTTCATACCTATCAACAAATCAAGGCCGATGGCCAAATGAAACTCTTTAAATCCCATCACCCAGACTACAAAGACGGTGAGCAACTCCGAGATTTCGTTTATGTCAAAGATGTCGCAAAAGTGTGTCAGTTTTTAGCCGAAAAGTTGCCAACCAATGGTATTTACAACCTAGGCTCCGGAAAAGCCAGAACATTCTATGATCTTGCCCGCCTAACCTTCGAAGCACTTAGCCTTAAACCACAAATTAGTTTTATTGATACGCCACTTGACATTCGCGATAAATACCAATATTTTACGGAAGCCAATATGTCGAAGTTATTAAGTGCTGGTTATACAGGTGGTTTTCACACCTTAGAGGAAGGCGTTTTTGACTACGTTCAAGAACACTTAAGTAAAGAACTTAAAGATTAGCTTGAGGCTCTTACTCGTCATTAAAGAGGAGAAGAAAGAGAAAGAGAAAGAGAAAGAAAGAAAGAAAGAAAGAACAAACAACTTCACTTTAAAAAGTACTCCATAAAAAAAGCCCCGCTAATTGCGGGGCTTTTTTATATCTTAAAGATCAACGATTACTCGCTAACAACTTCAAATTTAAAGCTTTGCTTCACACCTTTGTAAAGGTTCGCTTCTGCTTCGAATGAACCAACCTCACGGATAGGCTCGTCTTTGATTTTCAAAGATTTGCGATCGATATCAAAACCAGCTTCGCGAAGCGCTTCAGCTAATTGAACCGTGTTTACAGAACCAAAGATTTTACCGTTTTCACCTGCTTTAGTAGCGATGCTAACAGATACATCAGCTAGTTTAGCAGCAACTGCTTGTGCTTCAGCCAACATTTTTGATTCTTTGTGTGATTTTTGACGCATCACTTCTTCGTGTGCTTTTTTAGCACTAGCGGTTGCCAATACAGCGTATCCTTGTGGAATAAGGAAATTACGACCGTAACCTGGCTTCACAGTTACTACCTCATTGGCGTAACCGAGTTTATCTACATTTTTCTTTAGAATAACTTCCATGATTTCTCAATTTTGTCGTTCAACAATGACTTATTTCAACATATCACCAACATAAGGCAAGATAGCAAGGTGACGTGCACGCTTGATGGCCTTGTTGACACGTTTTTGATACTTTTGGGAAGTACCAGTGATACGACGTGGTAAAATTTTACCTTGTTCGTTAACCAATTTCAATAAGAAATTAGCGTCTTTGTAATCGATGAACTTGATTCCGCTTTTTTTGAAGCGGCAGTATTTCTCCTTTTTAATATCGATGTTAATCGGAGTTAGATAACGGATATCGTTTGACATAGCTCGTTCTTTAATAGGTTTGACAATAATTAGGCAGTTGCTCCAGCTTTAGCACGACGCTTATCGGCGTAGGCAAGGTGATCAGCATCCATTTTTACAGTTAAGAATCGGAGAACGCGCTCGTCACGCTTCATCATCAATTCGTAATCTGCAACAACGTTGCCTTCAGCTTGAAATTCAACTAGATAGTAAAATCCGGTTGATTTTTTCTGGATTGGGTAGGCCATTTTGCGCAAACCCCAGCTCTCCGAATGCTTGATTTTTCCGCCTTTTGCGGTAATCTCGCCTTCGAATTTCTGCACTGCTTCCTTTGCCTGCTCATCAGACAAAACGGGAGTTAAAATGAAAACAGTTTCGTAAGAATTCATAAGGTTAAACTTTAATTTATACTATAATTGGGGTGCAAAGATACACAGAAACTATTGAAATGCAAGGATTTCTTGAAGAATCCTACTTGAGTTGCTGTTGTTTCAACAATGCGTTGTAGTCTTTAAGGAGAGAATTCTCAGACTTGACCTTTTCTAACTCAGCCTCCAGTTCTTGAAAAGTTGGACTCAGCTGCTTGAAAAAATCATACGCTAGCACTTCTGAAATGATTTGAAGCAAACTCGTATCAATTGTTTTTCGATTGAAAATAGAGTACGCATTTTCACGCGATTTATTGATCCTACTCGCAAATTCAGTAACCGTCATTCCTCGTTTTTCAATCACTCCACGAATTTGCGCACCAATATGTTGCTCCATTTTACAAACATCCGAAGACCCTCTAAAGCAGAGTTACTAAATTCGTTGTTATATTTTCACAATTGTGTTGGTAATTGTACATTTTACAATTTCCCTCGATTCATCTCATTTAAGGGTGCTTGATGAATCAAGTCAGGCTTTTTCGTAATTTTAGCACATGCCTTTTTTCACCGAAGATTACTTATTGTTCTTTCAGGAGCTTGCCGCTAATAACCATAAAGAGTGGTTCGACGAAAACCGTAAGCGCTATGAACGCAGCGTGAAAGAACCATTTAAAGCGTTTACACAGCACCTCATCGATGAGCTTGCTAAGAAAGAACCTGCGTTTAAAGAACTCAAGGCCAGCGATTGCATTTTCAGGATCAACCGCGACATTCGTTTTTCGAAAGACAAAACACCGTATAAAACCATGTGTTCGGCAGTCATTTCTCCTCAGGGCAAAAAAAGTAGCTCCATACATGGTATCTATTTTGAATTGGGGCCCGAACATGTGAGGGCCTATGGTGGAGTCTATGAAATAGAAAAAGAAGATCTGCTTGCATTAAGAGAAGGGATCGCAGACAACCTCGCTGAATTTCGAAAACTATATGCCAATAAAGAATTTAAGGCTGTATTTGGAGAAATTCACGGTGAAAAAAACAAGAAATTAGACAAACACCTTCAAGAAGCTGCACAACAAGAAGCCTTCATTTTCAATAAACAGTTTTACTTTTACAGCATTTTTGAGCCGCAAACTATACTGAATCCAGACCTCGATCAAGTACTTTTGCACTGCTACCACGTTGGTAGACCACTCGAATTATTTTTTAATCAATTTATACAACGCACATGAGAAATTTAGCGCTCATTATTCTTTGTTTCTTACTAACGACACAGCTTCATGCTCAAAAAAAGACCTTTGACCTCAAAGAATCTGTACTCAAGCAAAGAGCCCTCTCTCCTACTCGCTTAAACAATTTCCAATGGGTTCCAGAATCCGACCAATACACGATTTGTTCTGCCGATTGGAAAAGCATTCAACTGAGTGCTGTTTCTTCGGAAAAATCTACTGAATTGCTTACAATCGATGCCCTCAACCAAGCGCTCGGAACAAAATTTGCGCATTTTGCTTATAGCTCATGGGTATCCAAAGATGGCCTTCAAGTTTCAGATGGAGGCAGTGTTTTTGCGCTTTACAACGTCGTTACCAAATCTGGAACGACACATACAGTTGCTGAAAACGGAGACAACGCGCATTTTCATGCTGCAAGTAAACGCTTGGCCTTCACCATCGATAACAATCTTTACATACAAGAATCTGCCAAGTTTTTCAGTCCAATCACCAAAAACAAAGACAAGAATATTGTCTCAGGGCAAACCTATGCGCGCAGTGAGTTTGGTATTTCTGAAGGGATTTTCTGGTCAAACTCTGGTGCTTTACTTGCCTTTTACCAAAAAGATGAAAGTGCAGTTCATGACTACCCTTTACTCGATGTAAATCAAGTACCAGGAGCCGTTCGTTTTATTAAATACCCAATGGCGGGGCAAGCTTCTGAAAAGCCGAAAGTGGGTATCTACAATGTTAAAACGAAGAAAACAGTTTTTATTAGCCCACGTTCAGGCGCCGATTCTTATTTGACGAATGTCACTTTTACACCGAGTGAAAAATACAACATGGTCGGAGAGGTCAACCGCGATCAAAACCATATGTGGCTGAACTTATATGATGTCAAGGGAACTTTTATCCGAACACTTTTGGAAGAAGCCAACGACAAATGGGTAGAGCCTGAACACCCTGCCTTCTTTCCT
>JACCDL011243508.1_pt1 | contig 10963 bp, 12 predicted proteins | sample 7441931 | NCBI WGS metagenome assembly JACCDL01 (sample SAMN15323437, study PRJNA562643) | freshwater metagenome | isolation source: river surface water | place: USA:Blue River Watershed | collected 2017-08-16 | reverse complement strand
TGTAACGGCCTTGGCGCAGGAAACAAAACACATGGTTAAGGCAAATGCAATTGGTATTCCACTCATTTCAATTGTTCAAGGGTTAGCTGCATGGTTAGGATATCTCATATTTGGTTTGAATGATGCATTGATGTGGGGATTTCTTACTGGAGTTTTTGCCTTTTTCCCAATAGTAGGAACAATGATGATTTGGGTGCCATTGGTAATCTATCTTTTCTCGCAAGGTCAAACTGGTCCGGGTACCGGATTATTGATCTATAGTTTGTTGGTCACTGGTAACGTTGATTACCTGGCAAGAGTTAGCTTAATGAAAAAAATTGGCAATGTACATCCTTTGATAACCGTCTTTGGTGTAATTGTAGGGTTACAACTTTTTGGATTCATGGGTTTTATTTTTGGTCCACTTGTGTTCAGTTATGTTATTATTCTGGTCAAGATATATGCCCATGAATTTGTAGATCCCAATAAAAAACCAATCTAATTTTTTTTATGGGTATTGAAAAAGATATCAACCAACAGCATTTTCAAAGTGAAGGTCAGAAGGCCATGATCAACTTGATTTATACGTATAATTGGGTGACCGAACGCCTTAAGGCCTTTTTAGCTGAAGAAGATATTACCATGCAGCAGTTCAATATACTGAGGATTCTTCGTGGTAGCGACCCTAAACCTTTATCAACATTGACTATTCGTGAACGGATGTTGGATAAAATGAGCGATACCAGTCGCATCGTTGACAGATTAGTCTTAAAGGGATGGGTGGATAAAAAAATGTGTACCGCTGACAAAAGATTGGTGGATGTCTTTATTACTAAAGAAGGCAAAAAGCTGTTAGAGCGAATCGATAAAAATTCAGAAGAAATGAATGCTACAACTGCTGCTTTATCTGATCCTGAGTTAGAACAGTTGAACCAATTGCTTGATAAACTAAGAACTTTGAAAGATAAAAAATAGGCTATTTACTTTCCCTCAAGTTTATTTACATAATCTAGCGAACCTAGTCTTACCCTCAAAGGCAGTCCTGTTTTCTTTTCAATTAGCCACTCTTGCTTACACATAAATCCCTGATTCATACTGATGAAGTTAGGAGCAATGGCAGCTGTTTTCTTGTTAGAAGTTAAATCGTACTGTTTGGGAATAAATATAAAAGGCTGTGCTGACGACACTTTTTCTTGTCCGTATACTATTCCTGAAAACAATATGGTGATGGTTAAAATGAAAGCTTTCACTCCTCGCTTATTTGTTTGTAAATTTACAGCATAATCTAGATTCCACTAAGAGTATTCTTAACCATGGCGCTTTATCAAGGCTTACAACAAAGGCTTCAGCAAAAACTTTCGCCACAACAGATTCAACTTATGAAGCTGTTGCAGGTGCCAACCTTGCTGTTGGAAGAAAGGATAAAAGAGGAGATGGAGGACAACCCTGCTTTGGAATTGGGGCAAGACGACTATGAAGAGAAGGATCCCTTGAGTGATGAAGACCAAGATGCAGACCCAATAGCTGACTCTGATAATCTTGATGAAGATTTGAGCTACAGTGAGTATGGAGATGATGATGACATAGCAGAATACAAACTCAAAGAAGACCAAGTTCCAGAGCTACAAGGAAGTGGCAATATACCCCATCCAACAAATAACTCATTACACGAATTACTATCCGAACAACTAAGGTTGCTTAATCTTGAAGAGGATGAAGCAAAAATTGCAGAACAAATTATTGGAAGCATTGACGATGATGGTTATTTGCGAAGGGATACCAATTCTATCTTAGATGATCTTGCCTTCAAACAAAATGTAGTAGTAGAGCAAGAACAAGTTGAAGCCTTGATTTTAAAAATCCAACATTTCGATCCTGCTGGAATTGCAGCTAGAGATGTTCAGGAATGTTTACTGCTTCAATTGAGAAGAAAAATTTTGCATAGTAGTCAGCCTGCTTTAAAGCATGCACTGCGCATTGTTGAGTTTCATTTTGATGAATTCACCAAAAGACATTTTGACAAAATCAGCAAATCACTTGACATCAACGAGGATCAACTCAAAGATGCAATTGCTGAAATAAGAAGATTGAATCCAAGGCCAGGCGGACAAGTAGGTTCCGTTAACAAAGCTGAACAATATATTGTACCAGATTTTTTGGTTTACAACAACAATGGTGAACCTGAGCTTACATTGAACCAAAAAAATGCACCCGACCTCCGTATAAGTGACGACTATCGCAGCATGTTGCGTGATTATGAAAAGGGAAGCAAAACAGATAAGCGTCAAAAAGAAGCTGTAGTGTTTATCAAACAAAAAATAGATGCTGCTAAATGGTTCATTGACGCCATCAAGCAAAGACAACATACTTTAATGGTTACCATGCAGGCCATCATCAATCACCAAAAGAATTTCTTCTTAACGGGTGATGAAACTTCAATGCGCCCGATGATCTTGAAAGACATAGCAGAAAAAACCGGCTTGGATATTTCCACTATTAGTCGCGTTGCCAACAGCAAATTTGTGCAAACTGAGTTTGGTAGTTTTAGGCTTAAATATTTTTTCAGCGAATCATTGAGTACTGAAAGTGGAGAAGAAGTTTCTACATTGGAAGTAAAAAATATATTGCAACAAATTATTGATGGGGAAGACAAGCGAAATCCGCTGAGTGATGATACGTTGACTGAACTATTAAAAAGTAAGGGATATAATATTGCCAGAAGAACAGTCGCTAAATACAGAGAACTCCTGAATGTTCCTGTGGCTAGGCTTCGCAAAGAACTTTAACAATGGAACAAACCGATAATAAGACCAGTTTTCCTAAAGGAGCCATCATCTTGGCTAAAGTCGTCTCTTACGTTTTTCATCCACTTTTTGTTGGTGTGATGATGGCCGGATACTTGATTTTCATTCATCCTTATTTTTTTGTAGGCTTCTCCGGACAACAAAAAATGTTGAAGCTGCTTGCTGTCATCAACAACAATGTCTTTTTCCCTTTGATTGTAGTAGTGCTGCTTCGCGCTTTAGGGTTTAATAAGTCGCTTTTGCTTCAAACACAAAAAGAGCGAATTGTTCCTTATTTGGCAAGTATTACTTTTTTCTTTTGGTCATACTATGTATTTAAAAATCAGCCAGAAGTGCCAAGGGTTTTGGTCAATATGTGTCGTGGTATGTTTTTCTCTGCCGCTGTGGCGCTAGTCTTGAATAACAACTACAAGATCAGCATGCATGCAATTGGCGTTGGGGGGTTAATGGGACTCATGACGGTTATTCTCTTGAATGGCAACTTAGATTCAGGATTACCGATGATGATATCAGTTGTGGTTACAGGTGGAGTAATGACTGCAAGAAAAATTGTTTCAGATCATCATTGGTTTGATATCATAACTGGGTTCTTGCTTGGTTTCGCTACGCAGTTAATTGCCTTATGGGTTTAAAAAAAGAGACCCAGCCTGGAAAGGCCGGGTCGGATTAACCATTCTAAGATCCCATTTTAACCATTTAGAAGTTTAGATGCGTTCAAATATTTTTGATCAGGATAATAGGCAAAAACACAGTTGCCTTCCTTGATGGTTTCTATAATTTTTTTGTTCAAGCCAGGTGGTAGTGATGGACAACCAAAACTCCTTCCCAGGTATCCCTTTATTTTGATCATTTGTTCAGTAGCATAATCAGCACCATGTATTACTATTGCACGTTGCTTGGCTTTATCATTAAATCCATCTTCAACTCCCTCCAACGCTAATGAATAACCATTGCTACCTTGATAAGGCTTTTCCGTAATGTAAAAACCAATACTGCTTTGGTGTGAATTATGTTTATTGGAAAATGTTTTAGCGAATTCTTCTCCTGTATTTCTCCCATGAGCAACTATACTATTGAATAATAGTTGTTTTGATTTCAAATCAATTACAAACAAGCGTTTCTCTTTCGAAGATCTAGTATAGTCGATGATGGTTAGGATACTATCCTGACTAAGTCTTTGCTGTGCATTCAATTTATTGAAGCCCATCATTGCGAGAGAAAGAATTTCTTCTGAAATACTAGCTCCAGCGCGACTTAATTTTTCGTGTAAGCCGACTATAAATCCGTTGTTGAAAACTGTTGAATTTGTTTTCGAATTGCTATAATTTGATTTAGCATTCGATGTGGAGCCAGAATGGCTCTTAAAGGAAAAAACTCCCACTACACAAATAAGCAGGATTAAACCTGCACCAAAAGTCTTCATCGGATAGGATTTGCTTTCACGCATACATGAAACGCATTTAAAGGGTGGATTATTGCATGCAAATTGCAACTTTTTAATGGGTATGATGTTAAACGAATTGTGAAACATTACACTATCGCAGAAATTCAGGGTTGGTCAAGAATTTACAGGGCAAATTTTGTGAATTCTTTAAGTGGTTTCAAGCCAGTCAGCCTCATTGCAACAGTCAATAAAGCTGGTCAGCCTAACCTAGCAATCTTCAGCAATATTGTCCATTTAGGAGCAGATCCAGCTCTAATTGGTTTTATCAACAGACCAAAAGAAGCAGCTCCTCATACTATCAAAAACATTGAGGAAAGTAGTTTTTATACGATTAATCATATTCTTCCTGCATTTGTAGAAAAGGCCCATCAGACAAGTGCAAAATATGCCGATGAGGTTAATGAATTTGATGCAGTAGGATTAACTGCGGTGCATAAGGATGGCTTTTCTGTTCCTTATGTCGCAGAAAGTCATGTACAAATGGCGCTGTCTCTATCGGAAATTATTCCATTGAGCAATGGCACCTATTTAGTTGTGGGCTCCTTAGAACATGCGTATGTAAATGAGCAGGCAGTAGCCAGCGATGGTTTCATTGAATTGTCCAAAGAGGGTTCAATAGTGAGTGCTGGTTTGGATGCATATTATACAACAACCCCTTTACAGCGGTTTAGCTATGCAAAGGCTGATCAGCCGTTGAGTCAGATTTCGCTTTAGCGTTCGGCTTTATAGTCTACTACGAATACTTTGTCCATATGCGGACCAAGAATTTTCTGAAAATCAAGATGTGCTTGGTGCTTTTGGTAAATCACATCTCTATCGTGTTTGTTGTCAAAAGTCAGTATGAAACAATGCGTGAATCCCTGATGCCAGTTTTCTGGACTATCATTCAATCCCCATTCAAATTTCTTGATAACTGAAATTTTATCTTTTAAGCCTACAAATGCACGAACAACGGAGTCGACAGAAGATTTTGAACTGGTCTCCTTGAATTTAAAAATCACCACATGCTGTAATGGTCCCTCTTGTGATTTATTTTGAGCAAAAGCAAAATGAATACTGAAAATAAAAAGTAGTGTAAATATTTTTTTCATGTTGTGCTGTTTAAATAAGCTGATTGTATATTAAAGCATGTCGATTGGATTATCAACAATTCTGAAATCCTCATTGAGGTTGTTCAGTATGTCTAGATCCATTTCACAGAGTTCAAAGTTGAAGATATCAAAGTTCTCTTTGATTCTAGCAGGATTTTCTGATTTAGGTATGGTAGATATTCCTTGTTGTACTGCCCATCGAAGAATGATTTGTGCTGGGGTCTTACCATATTTGTTGGCAACATAAACTATCCTAGGGTCATCATGCTTTTGTCCGCGCATCAATGGAGTATAGCATTGTAGGCAGATTTTATTTTCCCTACAATATTCCAATTCGGGTGTGAGGTTTAAAAACGGACTGAACTCAATTTGGTTGACCGTTGGAGTATAACTGCTGTATGATTTCAGTTCATGAAGAAATGGTAAGAGATAGTTGCCTGTTCCAATGGCGCCAACTCTTTGATCAGCGTATAATTTTTCCAATGCTTTCCAGGTTGCTTCTCTCTTTCCTTTGATGGGCCAGTGAATCAAAAGCAGATCTACCTTTTCAATACCAAGATCTTTTAAGCTTTGCTCGTAGGATCGAATTGTTTCATCATACCCCTGATTGCAATTATCGATTTTTGTGGTGATGAAAATTTCATTTCTAGGTATGCCACTTCTACGAATTCCTTCGCCTACTTCCTTTTCATTATGATACATCTGAGCACCATCAATCAAACGATAGCCAGTTTCTAATGCTACATGAACAGCATTGGTTACTACATCACCAAACATGTTGTAAGTACCCAAGCCTAACAATGGCATGGATTTGCCATTGTTAAGCAGGGTATACAATTGGTTGCTTTCTTTGATTACCATGATGTTAGTCCTAATAATTTTTCACCAAGTGGAGTCAACTTTGCAGTCTCGTACTTTGTCTTCTCCCAATTTCTAGGATCTCCAGGGAATGCATATCCTTCTGGTGCTATGCGATCTCTCCAAGAGTTGATGCGCCATTGACGTTGTGCTTCATCATTTTCTTGAACAGGCATCATGGAAACATATTGAGCAATACGCACTTTGTCGCCTGACATGTTAGGTCTAATACCATGTGGTAATAAGCTATTAAAAATGAGCAAATCACCAGCTTCTAATTTTACTTTAACGAATTTGTCTTCAAAACCTTTTGTATCCGGTTGGAAATGATTTCTGTCTTCAGGTTGTGTAAGTTTCCAAGTGTCGTAAGTGCGCATCAATTCTGGAATACACTGAAAACCACCCATGTTCTCATCTGTTTGATCGGCTAGTGCCAATACACCCTGCACATTTTGTGGTTTGGTTTCTGGATCATAATCCCAGTGAATGAACCCTTTGAATTCAAAACCTTCTCGCATTGGGAAATTCAAATTGGCTCTATCAATAGTTACCCATAATTTTTCTGTACCCCATACATCCGCAAATGCATCGTGTACTCTTGGCATTTGTCGGTTGTCCCACAACAACTGATGATTGTACACTTCCACCATACCACTATTCGTCAATTCTTTCATCTTCATTTCAGCACGTGGAGGGGCATACCATGTTGCTTTATCGTTTGGATCTTTTTCTTCGAACTCCCAAAGGAAGGCTGCAGTCTTTAATGCCTGCTCTCTTGGTACGGCCTGTTTGATGACTACATATCCATTGTGGATCCAGAATTGCCAGTCCTCTTCACTTAATACCCTTAATGGCTGACCATTAGAGCGGTCGTTAAGTTTAAGTTTACTGCTGGTGGCAGTTGATGGATTTCCAGGAATGTCTTTGTGATTTTGATTCGCCATGGTAGGCTGCATCGTGGGCTGCATGGTAGGTTGCATATTCTTGTTTTTTATTGTTAATGATTAAGCTGATGTGAAGGTAGACCTGCTTCATACTGGAAATACTGCGTAAATTGACAATTATTTGTACAATATTGATATTTTTCGTAAATTAAAGCATGTCATCGGTCAATAAAGGACATTATGTACAAGCCTTAGAAAAAATCACCCCAGATGAAAACAGTTCATTTCATCTGATGGTGAACCCTCGTTTGCATGATTTCTTTTTCTGGCATTTTCACCCTGAAATTGAATTGGTTTTTTTGGATGGCGCAGATGGTACGCGTCATGTTGGGGATCATTTATCGCCTTTTTATAAAAGTGATCTTGTATTAATTGGTCCCTATATTCCACATTTGAACTTTGACTATGGTATTAAGACTGATTATGAAAAAACAGTTCTTCATCTTCAAGAAGATTTTTTGACAGACATGTTGGAGCGAACGCCGGAATTGCAAGAGATAACAAAGCTTTTCCAAGATGCGGCTCACGGAATAGTGTATGGAGATCAGGTTAAAGAGGAAGTGGGACCACGGTTAAAGAAACTAAACCGACTATCAGGCTTTACACAATTTCTGGAGGTGTTGCACATTTTTCATTTACTGGCTACAACAAATGATAAACAGTTGTTACATGAATTGCCTTACCAGAACAGGGTGCATAAAAAAGAGCAGGAACGGTTGAGAAAAATTTATGATTTGATTGATGCGCGTTACAAAGAACGCATAACCATTGAAGAAGCAGCCGCCACTGCCAATCTTGGTAAAGAAGCTTTTTGTAGGTATTTCAGAAAAATGACTAGGTTAAGTTTCATTGAATTTCTTAATCTCTACAGGGTTAATCAATCCAAGCGGATGCTTCGTTTGGGGAAGTCGATAACAGAAGCTTGTTACAGCAGTGGATTTGAAAGCTTATCCTATTTCAACCGTGTTTTTAAAAAGCTTGCAGGCGAAACGCCATCAGCCTTTAGAAGACGCTTTGTTACAAATTGACATTGTGTAACTATTCTATTTATCTTCGCGGCACAAAACCAAACTATATGTCACTGCTCGTTGTTGGAACCATGGCTTTCGATGCTATTGAAACACCTTTTGGAAAAAGCGATCGTATCATTGGAGGTGCGGCAACGTACATCGCTATAAGCGCTTCAAATTTTGTTACACCCATCAAGCAAATTTCAGTGGTAGGTGGAGATTTCCCACAAGAAGAAATGGATTATCTCACGAGCAGAGGTGTGGTATTGGAAGGTGTGCAGATCAAGAAAGACCAGAAATCATTTTTCTGGTCGGGCCGCTACCATATGGACATGAATGAGCGTGATACATTGGATACCCAACTTAACGTATTGGCAGATTTTCAACCAGTAGTACCTGACAGTTATCAGGATTGTGAATTTGTGATGTTGGGTAATGGTGTTCCTGCCATTCAGCATAGTGTACTTAAGCAAATGAAAAATCGTCCAAAGCTCGTGGTAATGGATACCATGAATTTCTGGATGGAGACTGCTATGGAAGATCTTGAGAACTTACTCAAAGATGTAGATGTGCTGATGGTTAACGACAGTGAAGCGCGTCAGTTAAGTGCCCAATATTCTTTGGTGAAAGCAGCTAAGACCATTTTAGCAATGGGACCAAAATACTTGGTTGTTAAAAAAGGTGAACATGGTGCATTGCTTTTCCATGGTGATAAAGTTTTTGTTGCACCTGCATTGCCACTTGAAGAAGTGTTTGATCCAACTGGAGCAGGTGATACGTTTGCAGGTGGTTTTATGGGACATCTTGCGAGCACAAAGGATATATCTTTTGATAACATGAAGACTGCAATCATTATAGGTTCTGCAATGGCTTCTTTCTGTGTTGAGAAATTTGGAACAACTCGCATGAAAGAAATCACAAAAGAAGACATCAATGCAAGAATTGCCCAATTTGTTGATTTGGTCAATTTTGATATCAAGCTCGTTTAATCGCAATTACTTTCTTGTAACGTTTTCTATTGCCATTCAAATGAAAGGCGTCTGCAACCAGTATGTAAATACCTGTTGTCAGGTAATTGTTTTGGTTGTTTATCCCATTCCAATTAAACTGTCCATTTTTTCCGCATAACAGATTATTCAAGATGGTAATTAATTTTTCACCTTGTTGGTTGAACAGATATACAGTTAGTAAAGTACCTGGCTCATCAAACTGATAATTGATTTGAAGAAAATCATCTTGTCCATTGTTATCTGGATGTAAAACGTTTTGATCAATTTGTATCCAGCTCTTGCTTTCATCTTGATTTTTATATTGAGCATTAATATTGGTAGGCGTTGCATAGTTGAATGATGCTGAAGCTGAATGCCAGTTATCTTTTTGTTCTGATGAAATCTTATAATTGATCTTTTCTAAAGAAACGCCTTCTTTGTTTCGAAGCAATGGATGATGCATGTATTTATCATATTGCAGTTCATCTATAATTGAACCGCTATAGTTGAGTAACAATATATTGCCATCATCGTCTGGCATGGAAGGCATCGATTTCATCAAGATTAATCGATCCTTCATTGTATTGCTCCATTTCTTGATGATATAAGTAGAGTCTGTTGTAAATACGATTGGTTCAAATGGAAAAATGTTGAAGTTGTTTTCGAATGTATGTGTAGTTGGATTGATAGTCCCATCTGTATTGCGGTTGCTTAACTTAAGATGCTTTGCATTGATAATGGCATTTGACGTATTGATGATTTCTATAAAATCATCGCCACCAGGTTCAGGGTCAAATAACAACTCATTAAAAACCACATCACCTTTTTCGGGATATTTTGGTAGTCCCGTTTTAATGCTAAAGCTTGTCGAATTTTTTTTATCGCACCATTGAATATTATTTGCATTAATAGTATAGATAAGGCTACTATCTAGTTTGCTGTTTAAGTTGAGTGTTGTTGCATTAAAAAGCGGTGCCACAGGGCTTGAACTCATAATACTAATATCTTGATTACTGAATTGATAGTTTGAATTGTTAGCGAGCGATAGGCTATCTAAAGGATTATCAAAAACTAGTAACAGTTTATTGTTATCCAATGCTGTGCATTGCAATAAGTGAGGTGGGACTATGTTGTTCAATTTATTGGCAATACTATTTTTGAATCCAGGTGTTCCACCTTTTGCATTAATGGATGCACTCCAATTATTGGGTGCACAAGGTTGAAGAGGATCCATCATTTCTAGACTCCATCCGCCATTTGCTTTGATTGCTGAATTGTACCATGATGTTTCAAAGGCTATAGCATGAATCGTTTTACCTTCTGCATTTTTTAAGGTGATCTGGTCTCCATCATTATTTATTGAAGGGAATGAGGTTAGTCCGATTAGATTCTTGGTCTCACTGAAGGCAAGCATTTGCGTTCTTGCACAGAGTAATACTATACTATCAGGTTCCAAGATATAGGCGCTGTTAATGGTGGCGGTAGTTGTGCCATTGTCAATTTTCCATCTCAGCAAATTGATAGGTTGTTGTGAGGTGTTGCGGAGTTCGATGTATTCCGTATTGGGCAGACCAATGACAGGAGTTGGGTCGGCCATTATTTCGTGTATCACTACTCCATATCGTTCTGATTGCGCATGAAGAAGTTCGGTAATTAGTGTCAAGACTAGTATTAGCTTATGTTTCATTCAATGAAGCTAATAAGGCAGTGAAACGCCGAAAGGTTAGAAACAACAAATATTTGGTAGAAAATTCTTTCATGATTAGTTTTGCAACCACAATGAAAATGATAAAACATACAAAAAAGAACGGTAAACAGTCCCACAGGGAAGGTTAGTTCCAATT
>JACCDL010508221.1_pt1 | contig 10967 bp, 10 predicted proteins | sample 7441931 | NCBI WGS metagenome assembly JACCDL01 (sample SAMN15323437, study PRJNA562643) | freshwater metagenome | isolation source: river surface water | place: USA:Blue River Watershed | collected 2017-08-16 | reverse complement strand
GGCCACGTTGCAAGATACCGCAATGCCGCCAATGTCCTTGGCCACGCGCTCGGCGTTGTCCATGTTGAGGTCGAGCACGGCGACCTTGGCGCCCAGACGGGCCAGTTCGCGGGCGGTGGCTTCGCCCAAACCGGAGCCACCACCGGTCACCAGTGCTGCTTGTCCTTGGATGTTCATGTCAGTACCTTTGTGTTGTCGTTGAATTCGGTTTTGTCATGCCCGACTGGATCGGGAATCCATGCGCAGCGAAGGCATGGATTCCCGCGTTCGCGGAATGACAAAGGTTCGGGATGTCGAAGTCAGGCGCATCAAACGGTGCCTTCCGGGTTTTCGATCAAGAGCGCAATGCCCTGACCACCGCCCACGCAAGCACTGGAGATGCCGTAGCGCAAGCCGCTGCGTTTCAACTCACGCGCCAGCGTGATCGTCAGTCGCACGCCGGTCGCAGCCAGCGGGTGACCCAGGGCAATCGCGCCGCCGTTGACGTTGAGCTTGGACAAGTCCAGGCCCAGTTCACGGCCCACGGCCAGGGTTTGTGCGCCTTGGGCTTCGTTGATTTCGAAGCGGCCAATGTCGGACAGCTTGAGGCCCGTGCGCTCCAGCAGCAAACGGATGGCGGGCGCAGGACCAATGCCCATGATCTCGGGCGGCACGCCCACTGCGGCGGCAGCCACCACGCGGGCCAAGGGCTTTTTGTTGTTCGCTTTGGCATAAGCACTGGAGGTGACCACGCAGGCCGCAGCGGCATCGACCAGGGCCGAGCTGTTGCCGCCGGTCTGCACGCCGCCTTCGTACACGGGCTTGAGCTTGGCCAGCACTTCGGGCGGTGAGATGCGGGGGTGGGTGTCGGCGTTGACCTCGGTCACTTTGCCTTGCAGCTTGATGCCCCGGGCCTTGTAGCCTTCGAGTTCAAATTTTTCGGTGACCACCGGCACGATCTCGCCCGCGTGGAATCCAGCCTCTTGGGCCGCCACCGCTTTGGCGAAAGAGTCCGATGCGAACTGGTCCACCTCTTCACGGGTGATGTTGTACTTTTTGGCCAGGTTCTCGGCAGTCTGGATCATGTTGATGCCAGCGGCCGGGTCTTTGAGGGCTTCCCACATGTAGTCCTTGAAGCCCACGGGCGCGCCCAGTTTGAAGCCAGTGCGGTGGTCGAAGGCGGCAATCGGGTTGCGCGTCATGCTTTCGGTGCCCACCAACAGGGCCGCATCGCACACGCCCGCTTCGATCTGCTCACCCGCCTGGCGGAAGAGTTCAAAGCCGGTGCCGCAGATGCGCTGGGTCATGATCGCGGGCACTTCCTGCGGTACACCCGCGTACAGCCCGATGTGGCGTGGCAGGAAGAACTGGTCAAAGTCACCCGGGGCCATGTTGCCGGTGATGACCGAGCCGATCTCGGCGGCGGCGATGCCTGCGCGCTTGAGTGCTTCGCGTGCGGCCTTGATGCCGAGGTCGGTGGGCGAGATGTGTCCCAATGCGCCGCAGTAATCGACCATGGGCGTGCGCACGCCCTCGTGCATCCACACATCGGCAAACGCGTTGAAAAATCCTTTGGCTGTCATCATTTTTCCTTGAGGTTTGTCATGCCCGACTTGATCGGGCATCCATGTTCATCGAAGGCATGGATTACCGCGTTCGCAGGTATGACAAGTGAGTGGTTTACGTTTGGGGTTTGACGATGTAGTGCAGCGTGTCGGCATGCAACGCTGCCACGGTGTCGGCGCGGTGGGTGAGCACCGAGCGTTGGTTGATTGAGCCTTTGTCGGTGATCTCGCCCTTGTCGATGGTGGGCGGTTCGCTCAGCAGGCACAGGCGGGCAATGCGGTTGGCGCTGCCGGTGCTGGTTTTGGCCAGTTCGTTGACGATTTCCTGAAATTTGGCCAGCACTGGGGCCGAGGCCAGCACGTCCGACATGGGAGCGTCGGCACCCAGGCCGCTGAGCGCTCGCACAGCAGGTGTCGGGAAAATCATGGCGCCGACTTCCTTCATGTTCAGGCCGGTGAGCACCGCATCCTGGATGTAGGGGGCGCCTGCGGCGATGATCTTGCCGCGCAACGGACCCACGCTCACAAAGGTGCCTGTGGCCAGCTTGAAGTCTTCGGCAATGCGACCGTCGAACTTCAGGCCCAGGTGCACATCGGTCTCGTCGATCCACTTGACCGCGTCGCCGGTGCAAAAGAAGCCTTCCTCGTCAAAGGCCTCGGCAGTTTCCTTGGGGGCACGCCAGTAGCCGGGCGTGATGTTGGGGCCGCGGTAGCGCACCTCGGTCTTGCCTTGCATGTCCACCAGCTTGAGTTCCAGACCGGGGGTGGGCACGCCCAGATCGCCCGCGCGCACGTTGGGGTTGGTCACGAAGATGCCGAACGGGCCGGACTCGGTCATCCCGAGGCCCGTGGTCATGACGATGCGCTCGCCGATCTCGCGCTCCTGCGATTCGTAGAGGCTGTCCCACACGGGTTGGGCCAGGGCGGCGCCAGCGTAGAAGAACATCTGCACGCGCGACAGCAGGGTCTTGCGCAGCGCGTCATCGGTTTTCATGGCGTTGGCAATGGCTTCGAAGCCGGTGGGCACATTGAAGTAGACCGTGGGGGCGATCTCGCGCAGGTTGCGCAGGGTCTCTTGCATCAGGGCAGGCGTGGGTTTGCCGTCGTCGATGTAAAGCGTGCCGCCGTGGAACACGGTCATGCCGAAATTGTGGTTGCCACCGAAGGTGTGGTTCCAGGGCAGCCAGTCGACCAGCACCAGGTCTTGCTCGGCCAGCACGGGCATGGACTGGGCCATTTGCTGCTGGTTGGCACACCACAGGCGCTGGGTGTTGATGACGGCCTTGGGCAACTTGGTCGAGCCGCTGGTGAACAGGAACTTGACGATGGTGTCAGGCCCGGTGGCGGCCATGGCCGCATCGACCGCAGGGGTGGCTGCTGTGGCGCACAGGCTGTCGAACGAGGTCACTTGACGGTCATCCACACTGCCCTCGCACATCACCACTTCCATGTCGTCGCTCACCGTCGCCGCAATGGCTTTGGCATAGCGCGCGTCTGATGCGAACACCATGCCCGGCGTGACAGTCTTGAGCACGTGCTTGAGCTTGTCGTAGTCCACGCTCACCAGCGAGTAGGGTGGCGAGGTGGGCACAAAGGGCACACCGGCCACCATGGCGCCCAGGGCCAGCAGCGCGTGCTCCAGGCTGTTTTCACTCAGGATGACCACGGGGCGTTCGGCGTTCAGGCCCCGATCGATCAGGCCTTGTGCAATGTTGCGTGCAGTTTGCCAGGCTTGGGCGTAAGTGACGTGCTGCCAGTCACCCAAGGTGCCGTCGGCTTGCTTCATGCGGCGTGCCATGAAGCTGTGCTGGGGTTTGACGCGCGCCCAGTGTTGCAGGCGGTCGGTCAGGCGGTCCGGAAAGGCTTGCAGTTCCTGGTCGGCTTTGAGGTAATGGGTGCCGGGCACACCATCGCGCAGGCTCACGCGGGTGACACCGAACTTCAGGGGACGGAATTTGGGGGCGGTCATGGTTTGTCTCCGTTCGAACTCTGTTTTGTCGTCCCCGTGAAAACGGGGAGCCATTTGGGGCATGGATTCCCGCGTGTGCGGAAACGACATCTGGCATTCAGCTTTTTTGTACTTTGGCGGCTTTGCCCTCGAGGAAAGCACGCACCCGCGCTTTGGCCTCGGGCGCAGACTGGGCTATCGAGGAAATCAGGGCTTCGGTGAAGAAACCGTGGTCAGCGGGCTGCTCGGCGATGCGCGGCAGCGCGTGCATCAGGGCAAAGTTGGTCAGGGGCGCGTTGGTGGCGATGCGGGTGGCCAGCTCGATGGCCTTGGCTAACGCCGTACCGGTGGGCACCAGGTACTGGGCAAAGCCCACGCGCTCACCATCCACCGCGTTGTACACTCGGCCGGTCAGCATCATGTCGGTCATGCGGGCCGCACCAATCAGTTTGGGCACACGCACCGAGCCACCGCCACCCACGAAGATGCCGCGTGTGCCTTCTGGCAGGGCGTAGAAGGTGCTCTCGTCGGCCACGCGGACGTGGCTGGCACTGGCCAGCTCCAGACCACCGCCGACGACTGCGCCGTGCAATGCGGCGACCACAGGCACGCGGCCTTGTTCGATGGCGTTCAGGGCCACGTGCCAGCTGCGTGAGTGGTGGATGCCTTCACCGGCATCGCGTTCCTTGAGTTCGGACAGGTCCAGGCCTGCGCAGAAGTGCTCGCCTTCGCCATGGATCACGGCCGCACCCGCTTCGGCAGGCAGGTTCTGGAACACGTCGCGCAGCGCCTCGATCAGGCCGTCGTTCAAGGCGTTGCGCTTGGCTGGGCGGCACAGGCGGACCACGGCAACGGCGCCCTGCATGCTCAAAGCAACGCCTTGTGCTGCTGCACGGTCAAGAATGGGCTGGTTTGGATGGCTCATGGTGGCGTCCCTCAAAAGACTTGACCCAAAGGGCAAGAAGGTTATTATCAATAACGATATTGTGCGCAGCGGAATGCACTTTGATGCTTGGGGCTTACCCTAGGTTTTGGCCGAAAATGCCCCTTCCTCGCGCGCAGATGAGCGGGAGAGGGCGGCGATGGGCTATCGTGCAGCTGTGAGACTTGAGAGACTGGAAACCCATGAAACACGAAGACCTGATCGCGATTGACATCCACACCCATGCCGAAGTGAGTTGCTGGAACCCGTTTGACAACTACGGTGAGGAATACGACCGCGCGGCCGACAAGTACTTCGGCTCCAACCGTCGCCCAACGATTGCCGAGACGGTGGCTTATTACCGCGAGAAGAAGATCGGTCTGGTCATGTTCACCGTGGACAGCGAGTCACAGCTGGGCCGCCGCCGCATTCCCAACGAAGAGATCGCCAAGGCCGCACGGGACAACAGCGACATGATGATCGCCTTTGCCAGCATCGACCCGCACAAGGGCAAGATGGGCGCGCGCGAAGCCGAGCGCCTGATCAAGGAAGAGGGCATCAAGGGCTTCAAGTTCCACCCCACGGTGCAGGGCTTTTTGCCGTATGACCGGATGGCCTGGCCGATTTACGAGGTGATCAACCACTACAAACTGCCCGCCATTTTTCACACCGGGCACAGCGGCATTGGTTCGGGCATGCGCTGCGGCGGGGGTCTTCGCCTGCAAAACAGCAACCCGATGTTGCTCGAAGATGTGGCCATCGACTGGCCCGATATCCAGATCGTGATGGCCCACCCCAGCTTTCCGTGGCAGGACGAGGCGCTCAGCCTGGCCACACACAAGCCCAATGTCTGGATCGATTTGTCGGGCTGGAGCCCCAAATACTTCCCCAAGCCGCTCATTCAGTACGCCAACACCTTGCTCAAGGACAGGGTCTTGTTTGGCAGCGACTACCCCCTGATCACGCCCGAGCGCTGGATGCAGGACTTTGAAGTCGCGGGCTTCAAGCCAGAGGTGATGCCCGGCATCTTGAAGGGCAATGCGCTGCGCTTGCTGGGCTTGGACAAGGCGGCTTGAGCCCAGCTTGTGGGCTCAGACTTTGCGGCCCCAGGGTGTGAATTTGACGGCAGCCGCTGTCGCCAAGCCATACAGCACCATGGCCCAGGCCACGAGTTGGTAGAAGTGGCCGGACGTGCCTTGGTGCTGGGCCAGCCACAAGCCTGCGCCGGCCACCAAAACCAGACGCAGCGTGCCCGCCAACACCGGCCCCATGACTTGCCCTGCGCCTTGTGATGCGAAGTACAAGGTCAGGCCCAGTCCAAAAAATGGAAACGCCGGGCCTGCGGTCACGAGATAGTGACGCGCGTAGCTCAGCACCGCCTCGTCTTGCGTGAACAGCCGGGCCCACACATCGGGCGCCAGGGTCACGACGGCCCCAATCAGGGCCAGATTGAAAGCGGACACGCCGCCAGCCACCCAGGCCACGCGCCGCGCGCGTTGCACATTGCCCGAACCCATGGCCATGCCCACCATGGGCACCGAGGCCACCCCAATGCCAAAAGCGATGGGGATCAACAAGAACTCCAGTCGTTGGCCGATGCCGTAACCCGCCAAGGCCTCGGTGCCCAGTTGGGCCAACAGCCCGGTAAAAATCAAAATCGCCAGCACCGATTGCACCGGTGACAAACAGGCGACGGCACCCACCTTGAGGATGTCGGCAAACATGCCGCCTTGCATCTCAAAGCGTTGGCATGGCATTGTCAGACGGCCCTGGCCAGTGATCAAATACCAAAGGAAATAGGCCACGCCCGCCGCAGTGGCGATGATGTGCCCCAGGGCCACCCCCACCATGCCCATGGCGGGTACCGGACCGGCACCCAAGGCCAGCACCCCACCCAAAATGATCTGCAACAAGGCGGTGGCCACCAGCGCCACAGAGGGCGTGCGCATGTTCCCTGTGCCGCGCAAGACGGACGCCAGCGTGTTGATGAGCCAGACCAGCAGGGCACCTGCGAACAAAACGCCAGAGTAACGCACGGCTTCTTCGAGCACGGCGTCCCGGCCGCCGAGCAGTTCGTACAAGCGGGGACCGAAAGTCAGAAAAATCGCGCTGTAGATCACACCCGCACCCACGCCAATCACCAAGGCGTGCAGCAGCAGCGTTTGGGCGCGTGCGGTGTCCGACGCGCCCAATGCGCGGCTGATGGCTGCCGAGACACCGCCGCCCATGGCCCCGGCTGACATCATTTGCGTGAGCATGGCGAAGGGAAACACCAGGGCCATCGCCGCCAGTGGGGCGGTGCCCAGGCGGCCCACGTAGTAAGTCTCGGCCATGCCGACCAGCACCGTCATGACCATGGCCAGCACATTGGGCGCTGCCAGACGCAGCAAGGTGGGCAGGATGGGAGCGGTCAGCAGCGTTTGCAAGTCGTTGTGCGGTCGGGTCATGGCCGCATCTTGGCAGTTTGCGGTCTGGGCGCAGTGACTTAGGCGACAGGTGTCTCGGGTCCGGACCCTGACAGGAGCTCGGCCATGGGCCAGTTCAACAGTTCGGCCAGGCGGCAGACCACCCAGCGCGCTTCGACAGGCGAGACCACGGCAGGTTCGGCGAGCAGGCCCAACTCGCATTGCTGCAGCACCAGCTCCTCGGTGATGCCCAAGGTGAACTGCATGTTGGCGGCTTGCTCGGTCAGCAAATTGGCCAGGTCTTCGCACAACTCGTAACGCGCGGCCATGTCGCGCAGGCCCAGGGTGGGTTTGATTTTTCCGGGGGGAACATAAAGCGCCATGAACGATGGCGGGATGTGGATCTGGAATTCTTCGGTCATGGGTGTCAAGGCAATCAGGGGTGAATTAACGCACAGACCCGGGTTCGGGAACTTTTTTTAATGGAAACCCACGCCGCCTTGTCGGGCCCGGTCGATGACGATGGGCTCGAAGCAGGCGGGGTTGTCCAACATGAAAGGAAATCGATATGCGTATGTCCACCCCACTCTCGGCCCTGACTTTGGCCTTGCTGGCGCTCTGCATAGGGCAAGCCTCAGCACAAAACACGGGCCCCAAAACCCGTGCAGAAGTCCAGGCCGAACTTCAAGAGGCGATCCGCACGGGCAATATGCCTGCCAACGACGAAAGCGGCCGTATGCTCAATGAGGTCAACCCTTCGGCCTACCCACCCAAACCGGTCGTGCCTTGCAAGACCCGCGAACAGGTCAGGGCCGAGCTGGAGGAGGCCAAACGCACAGGCAATATGGTGGCCGCTGGTGATCAGGGTTGTCTGCTCAATGAGATCAACCCTTCCGCCTACCCCGCCAAGCCTGTGGCGTCTTCCAAGACCCGAGAGCAGGTCAAGGCCGAGCTGGAAGAAGCCAAGCGCACGGGGAACATGCCTGCCAACGACGAATCAGGCCGCTTGCTCAAGGACGTGTACCCGCACCTCTACCCCAAGAAGTAAGCCCAAGACCGTGGGGTGAAAACAGGCCGGCCCGCCAGGGGCTGGCCCTGTTTCTGGCTGCAGGCTCAGACTTTTTTGACGAAAGCGGTTTTCAGCTGCATCGGTCCGAAGCCCTCGATCTTGCAGTCGATGTCGTGGTCACCCTCGATCAAGCGGATGTTCTTGACCTTGGTGCCAACCTTGACCACAGCGGATGAGCCTTTGATCTTCAGGTCTTTGACCAAGGTCACGGTGTCTCCGTCTTGCAGCACATTCCCGTTGGCGTCTTTCCAGACTTTGGCGGTGTCGCCTGCGTCGACTTCGCTGGGGTTCCATTCATGGCCACAACTGGGGCAGATCAAAAGCGTGCCGTCTTTATAGGTGAATTCGTCGTGGCACTGGGGGCAGGGTGGCAATGTGCTCATGGTGGCGTGTGGCGCAAATGCTCGATTGTCGTCGGCAAACGCCCTGAAATGCGGGGTCCGGATTTGACGTTATGCTTGCAGCGACTGTTCTTGGACCCCTTTTTGTACATGGCTGCATCTCCCAAATCGCTCACGGGCCTCGTCCCCTTTCTGAAGCCTTACCGCGTGGCCATGGGCATGGCGGCCCTGTTTTTGCTGTTGGCAGCGGGCACCACGCTGGCTTTTCCCTGGGTCTTGCGCCAGCTGATTGACCAGGGCCTGTCGGCCGGGGCGTCGGCCGAACAGCTGTCGGGCAACTTCCTGCAGCTGTTTGGTGTGGCAGCGGCTTTGGCCGTGTTTTCTTCCGGGCGTTACTACACCGTGAGCTGGTTGGGTGAGCGCATCACGGGCGATTTGCGCAACGCGGTTTACGGCCATGTGCTCAAGCAAAGCCCTGCCTTTTTTGAAACCACGCAATCGGGCGAAGTGCTCTCGCGCCTGACCAACGACACCACGCTGGTGCAGACGGTGGTGGGTTCGTCGTTTTCGATGGGCTTGCGCAACCTGGTCATGGGGGCCGGGGCGCTGATCATGCTGGTGTGGACCAACCCGATCCTGATGCTGCAGGTGGTGGCGGTGCTGGTGGCGGTGATTTTCCCCAGTGTCTATCTGGGTCGCCGGGTGCGTCGCCTGTCGCGGGCCAGCCAGGACCGCGTGGCCGACTCCAGCGCCATCGCCTCCGAGGTGCTCAACGCCATCAGTGTGGTGCAAAGCTACACGGCCGAGGGGCGCGAAACCCGCCGCTTCATCGATTCGACCGCCCGCGCCCTGGGCACGGCGCTCGGCCGTATCCGGGCGCGCGCGGTGCTGGTGGGCTTCATCATCATGGCGTCGAGTGCGGTGTTGCTGTGGGGCCTGTACATGGGCACGCTGGCCGTGCGGGCAGGCACCAGCACGGCGGGCCAGTTGGGCGAGACGGTGTTTTATGTGATCTTGCTGGCCAGTGCCTTTGCGGTGCTGGGCGAGGTGTACGGCGATATGTTGCGCGCAGCGGGCGCGACCGAGCGCCTGATGGAGTTGCTGCACACCGAGTCGAACCTGAAGATCGCGGCCCAGCCGAAACAAGCGCCCTGGCCGCAAGGCGGCTCGTCCTTGCAACTGGAGTCGGTACGCTTTCATTACCCCTCTCGCCCCGACACCTGGGCACTGGACCAATTGACCGGCCAGATCCATCCCGGCCAGACCGTGGCCGTGGTGGGCCCCAGCGGCGCCGGCAAAACCACCTTGTTCGATTTGCTGATGCGCTTTCACGATCCGCAGTCGGGCCGCATCGTGCTGGACGGCGTGCCGATTGACCAGATGGACCTGCACGACCTGCGCGAGCGCATGGCCATCGTGCCGCAGGAGCCGGTAATTTTTTCGGGCACGGTGATCGAGAACATCCGTTATGGCCGACCCGACGCCAGTCTGGACGAGGTGCATGCCGCCGCAGAAGCTGCCTATGCCCAAGAGTTCATCCGCGAACTGCCCGAGGGCTTTGACACCTATCTGGGCGACCGGGGCGTGCGTTTGTCAGGCGGGCAGCGCCAGCGCATCGCCATCGCAAGGGCCATTTTGAAGAACCCGCCGCTCTTGCTGCTGGACGAAGCCACCAGCGCGCTGGATGCCCAAAGCGAAAAAATGGTGCAGGCTGCGCTGGACAAAGCCATGGTCGGCCGCACCACGCTGGTGATTGCCCACCGCTTGGCCACGGTGCAACGCGCCGACGTGATCTGGGTGCTGGAGCGAGGCCGCCTGATGGAGCAGGGCACACACGCCGAGCTGCAGGCCAAAGGCGGTTTGTACGCCAGCCTGGCGGCGCTGCAGTTCAATGCGGCGCAAAGCAGCTGAACACGGCTTCGCCCAAGGCTGACCCCTCACAACCTTCGCGCACGGGGGTGCGCTCCCACGCGCAAGCCGCCCTTTCTTGAGCCCATAGGCCATGCCCAGCGCAAGGGGTGTGCCTCAAGTCGGCTTGTCGTCGGCTTTTTCGGTCGCCTGATCGGCGGCTTCTTGTGCGGCTTTCTCTCGCGCCCGCTGCTCGCGCGTTTGTTCTTGCGCCTTGCGCACGTCGTGCATCTGCCAAAAGGCAAACACGAACACCAGACCAAAAATGCCCAACTCCAACCAAATTCCCATGGTTTGACCTTTCGGAGGTTGATGTGTCAATAAAGATTGACAGTAAGGATTATCAGGTTATATTGACAGTTAAGCCTGTCAGCTTGGGTTGACGGGCCTTCCCTTTCGGAGGTCCCATGAGTCTGTTGACACGCGCCGAGCAAGCCCTGAACACGCATTTTGACCAAGCCGCAGGTGTGGGTGCGCCTTCCCGGCTTGTGGCGGCCATGCGGCATGCGGTGTTCTCGGGCGGGGCCCGCATCCGGCCACAGCTGTGCATGGCCGTGGCCACTGCCTGTGGCGACGACGCCCCCCAGTTGACCAATGCCGCCGCCGTGGCGCTGGAGTTGATGCATTGCGCCTCTTTGGTGCATGACGACATGCCCGCCTTTGACAACGCCGACACCCGGCGCGGTCGCCCCACGGTGCACAAGGCCTTCAGTGAACCGCTGGCATTGCTGGCGGGTGATGGCCTGATCGTCATGGCCTACCGGGTGCTGCTGCAGGCCGCAGGTGATCAGCACCAGCGACTGGCGCTGCTCATGGACAACCTCACGCGC
>JACCDL010829052.1_pt1 | contig 10969 bp, 7 predicted proteins | sample 7441931 | NCBI WGS metagenome assembly JACCDL01 (sample SAMN15323437, study PRJNA562643) | freshwater metagenome | isolation source: river surface water | place: USA:Blue River Watershed | collected 2017-08-16 | reverse complement strand
TTCCGCCGGTCACCACCAGCAACGGGATGGATAGCTTGTCGACGCTGGTCAGCGGCGAAATTTCCAGCAGCTTGGCGCGCTGCTTGGGATCGCGTTCATCCCCATATTCCACCCGGCGCAGGTCGCGACGATAGGACTGGGTGTTTTCCAGGAAGGTAACGAAGTTGCTGATCGCCACGATGCAGTCCGCCGCCTTGAAGCGGTCACCGTACCGGATCGCGCTGGCATAGCACATATAGCCGCCATAGGACCCACCCTGAACGGCCATGCGGCCGGCATCAATCGCCGGGTCGGCCTGCAGCCGATCGAGGAAGGCGCCGATGTCCTTGACCGAGTTTTCCCGAAGGAACGGGCCATTATCCAGGCTGACGAAACGCTTGCCATAGCCAGTCGAGCCGCGGACGTTGGGATAGAACACGGCGATGCCCTGTTCGTTCAGCAGGTAGTTGGTCCGGCCGCGGAAGCCGGGGGTGGACTGACCCTCTGGCCCGCCGTGGATGTTGACGATCAACGGCCGCTTGCCCGGGAACTTCGCCGGGTCGGGACGATAGAGGAAGCCCGAGACCATTTCTCCGTCAAAGCTTTTCACTTCGACCAGTTCGGGCTCAACATTCCGCGCAGGGTCCAGTCCGCCGGTCTCGCTTTCGGTCCAGCGCTTGACCGCCAGGGTCTTGGGATCGACCGAGAAGGCATCGGTCGGCACCTTGGCGGAAGAGACGGTCAGGCCGATCTCTCCCCACGGCGCAATCTCGATCCCACCGATGCTGCCGACTGGCAGGCCAGCGACTTCACGCGACAGGCCAGTTTTCGGATCGAGCAGGCGCAGTTTCGAAATGCCGGCTTCGTTGACCACATAGGCGATGAAGTTGCCATCAGGGGCAATGTCAAAGCTTTCGACATCCCATTTCTTCTCGGGCGCGCGGGGGGTGAACTTGCCGGTCTTGGGATCAAGCGTGCCAAGCCGCTGGAAGTCCGATCCCTCGTCGCTGGTCACCCACAGCGCGCCATCCGGCGCGTACTTCGCACCGCCATAGGCAATGGTCTTCTTGTGATCGCCGATCGGGGTCAGCTTGCTGGTGGCAAGATCGAGTAGATAGAGATCGCTCTTCTGGACCGATTGGTAATTGCCAACCACGGCCGTGGCATTGCCCGGTGCGAAATCGGCGATGCCCCAGCCGCCACCCTTGACCTGCAGCACCAGCCTGTTGCTCGCCGGATCGCGCGGGTCGATCACGTAGAGGTCGGAATCCGCGCCATTGCGGCGGGTCGATGAATAGCCCAGCAGCTTGCCGTCGGCGGAAACTGCGTTGATCGCGTTGCGGCTCTTGCCGTCGGTCAGCAGCGTCAGCCGCCCGTCCTTCAGCGTGTATAGCTGCCAGAACTCGTTACCACCCACATCCTTGCGCACCACCAGGGTGCCGTCGTTGGGCATATAGACCCCGCCCAGCGGTTCGGCCTCAAAGCTGATCTGGCGGCGGGCCATGCCGGGGGCGGCAACGGTGTGCAACTGCGCCACATTGCCGAACCGGGTTGAAACCAGCATCGCCTTGGTGACGGGATCCCAATCGACGAAACTGGCGGTGCGGAATTCCATGTAGGGCCGCGTCGCCTCGACCAGCGCCATCGGCACGGGGGGCACGCCATCAGCCTCGATCGCCGCGGGCTTCGCGGCGATTGGTGCGGCGCTTTGGGCGAGGGCCGGCACGGGCAGGAGGGTAATGGCCGACAAGCCAATCAGGATCTTGCGCATGGTGGAAAACATCCCTGTTAAGTCGCGATGTGTTCAGGTTGGCGCGGCCAGCGCCAGTCTTCAACCGCCAATTCGACAAACAGCCGAGCGGGGACTGCCGAATGGGCGGGCTTGCGCAATAAATCGCGTGACGGCACGATGTTCCCATGCGTGCATTCTTCCTTGCCACGGCTCTGGTCCTGTCCGCGCCAGTGCTTGCCCAGAACGTCCCCGCGGTCAGTCCGGCCGCGATCCTTGGTACTGCGCCGGCCGGCACGCGCTTTGGCCTGTTGGTGGTTGACGATCAGGGGCGCGAAATTGTCGCAATCCGACCGGACGACCGGTTTATTCCCGCAAGCAATACCAAGCTGTTCACCACGGCGGCGGCCATGGCCTTGCTGCAAGATCAACCCGCAAAGGGTGTCTCGATCGGACTGGTGCCGGTGAAACGCAAGGCACCGAATGTTGTGCTGACTGGCAATGGCACGCTGAACCTCTCGACCGCGCCCGAATGCGTCAGCGGTTGCCTGGCACCCCTGCTTGATCAGATCGCTGCCAAGGCCCGGGTGGTGGGTGACGTGATCCCCGATGACCGCGCCATGACCGACCAGCGCTGGAGCCCGGGGATGAGCTGGAACAACATCGGCACCGATTCCGGCACGGCCACATCGGCGCTGGTGATTGACAACAACGAGCTGCCGATCGTCGTTACACCCGGACTGGCTGGGCAGCAGCCCGCCGTGGCGGTTTCGCCCTATTACACGCTGATCAACCAGGCCGTTACCGTTGCCGATGGCGAAACCCGCCTGGGGATCGATCGCCCGGTCGGGGGCCGCGAACTTCGACTATACGGTACGATCAAGGCCGGGGCGCAACCCTGGCGTGAAACGATGGGTCTGGATGATCCGGCGGGCTATGCCGCCTGGCGCGTTGCGCAAGGACTGGCTGAGCGTGGTGTCAGGGTGCAGGGAGTGACCAAGACGATCCACCGCCCCCTGGGCGCGGCCGCAAAGGATCAGGCATACAAACCGGCTTTCGCGGTTGAAGCGCCTGCGACCCCGCTGGTTGAAGAGGTCAGCCTGGTCAACAAGGTTAGCCAGAACCTTCACGCCGAATTGCTGGCCCGGCGCCTGGCCTTTGCCGCGCCGTTGCCCGATCCTGGCAAGGCCGCGCCGGTCGACAGCCTGGATCAAGGATTGGCGGCACTGCGTTCGGTGCTGGCCAGGGCGGGCTTGCCGCGCCGGGGGTATGATTTCGCCGATGGCTCCGGCATGTCGACCTATAATCGCATTTCCCCGCGCGCCACGGTGGCCTTGTTGCGCTGGACCGCAAGCCAGCCCTGGGCAGCGGCCTATCGCGCTTCACTGCCGATTGGCGGGGTGGACGGCACCTTGCGCCGCCGTTTCGCAGGCACACCACTCGCCGGCCGGATCTTCGCCAAGACCGGGACCTTGAACGCCACCAACGCCCTGTCAGGCTGGATGATTGCCGCCAGCGGGCGCGAACTGACCTTCTCGATCATCGCGAACGACGTGCCTGACGGGACGAGCGCCTTGGCGGCAATGGATGGCACTTTGCTGGCAATCGCGGCGCAGAATTGAACGCCGGTTCATGTTGCCTTGAGGCAACATGGCCCGAACTTCGCGCGCTTTGGCAATGCATCCTCTTTCAAGACCGAATTCTTGCGCTAGTGTAGCTGGGTTTCCGCCGGGAGGGCGGTGAATCAGGGGGTTAATATGATTGCAGGTAAGTTCACCCGTCTCGTTTTGACGAGCACTGTCGCGCTTGGCGCGCTGGCCGTTCCGGCCTTTGCTCAGGAAACGCCGGACATTACCAATCGCAACGCGCAGGAAGCTTCGGGTGAGGGCGGTGCAATCGTTGTCACCGGCTCGCGCATCAAGCAGGACCCGACCAAGAGCGCACTGCCGCTGCAGATCATCACCAACGCCGATATTGAGCGCGCCGGGATCTCCAGCGCCGAACAGCTCAACATGTTCCTGACGTCGAGCGGTTCCGGTGCCGATAACCTGGCCTCGAACTCTGACGTGACCACTGGCGCGCAGCGCGGCACCAATGGCCTTTCCTCTGCCAACCTGCGTGGTCAGGGCAGCGCGGCAACGCTGATCCTGCTCAACGGTCGCCGCGTCGCTGCCCACGGCCTTTCGGGCCAGTCGGTGGACGTTAACCAGATCCCCTTCGCCGCGATTGACCGGGTTGAAGTGCTGAAGGACGGCGCTTCGGCGATCTACGGTACCGATGCCGTCGGCGGGGTGATCAACTATATCACCAAGAAGAACTACACCGGCCTGGGCGTCCAAGGCTTCTCTGACATCACCGAGCAGGGTGGTGGCAACATCTATCGCCTCTCGGGCGTGGCCGGTTATGGCGACCTGGATGAGCAGGGCTTCAACATCATGGGCGCGGTTGCCTATAGCTGGAACAAGATCCTGCAGGGTTCGGACCGCGATTTCGTCAACGGCAACCAGCCCGAGCGCGGCCTGTCGATTGACACCCGCGGGACCCCGATCGCGACCGTGTTCAACATCGGCAATAACGCCCTGTTCTTCCCCACCGGCACGCTTACCAGCGGTCTGACGCTGACCGCGCCGAACGGTGGCAACGCTGCCGCGGGCGGGATCAACATCCTGGATCTGCCGGGCGGCGCTGGCTGCGGCACCATGGATGGCGGCATGGCCTATGACGAGCTGCTGTGGAATTCGCCGAACAACGTCTATGCCTGCGCCTGGGACACGGGCCGCGCCGCTGCCTTGCAGCAGCCGATCAACACCCTGACCTACTATGCCAAGGGCACGGTCAAGCTGGGGGCCAGCGAAGCCTATGTCGAAGTGACCGGTTCGGACGCGGATTCGGCCAAGAGCTTCTCGCACAACCAGCTTTCGACCAACACCTCGACCCTGCCGATCGCCTATCCGCTGAACAGCCTGACCGCAGCGACCTATAACACGGTCTTCAATGCGATCCGCGGCGCCTTTGCCGGTAACGCGGCGCAGGTGGCGGCGCTTGACGCGCGTTATGGCCGCCCGATTGGCTTCCGCTGGCGCTGCATTCCCTGCGAACGCCGTGAATATGTGACCAACACCCAGACCTTCCGGGTCGCGGGCGGGGTCGAAGGCCCGCTGCCGTTTGAGGGCTGGGACTATCGCGCCGGGGCCTCGTTGGCCCGCAGCGAAAGCTCTTCGGTGCTCGGCACGGGCTATCACTACCGCGGCGTCTTTGCTTCGGCGGCTGACGCGGCCGGCTCGGGCGTGGCAGGTGCTGTCAGCGGCGGGATCGATCCGCGCGCGCCGACTGCGCCGGGCGCTTCGGCGCCGGGTCTGGTCGGCCTGATCAATTCGGGTATCCTCAATCCGTTCAGCCTGACCCAGTCCGATGCGGCCTTGGCCGGTCTGAAGGCAATCTCGGCCGAGGGCGTTTCGCTCTATGGTGGCCGCTACAAGGTGGTCCAGGTCGACGCTTCGGCCTCGGGTCCGCTGTTTGGCTTGCCGGGCGGCGATGCCCAGCTGGCCGTGGGTGTCGACTATCGCCGCGAAACCTATGAGTTCAACGGTTCCGCTGCCGCGGCGGCGAGCTCGCCGAACATCTTCAACGCAGCCTTTGACAACGTCAACGCGCTGACCCCGAAGAACCGGACGATCAAGGCGGCCTATGCCGAAGTGCTGATGCCGGTGTTCGATGGGTTCGAAGTGACCGGCGCGCTGCGTATCGACGATTACACCGGCTTTGGCACCACGACCAATCCAAAGGTCACGGCCAAATATCAGCCGGTTGACTGGCTGATGCTGCGCGGCAGCTACAACACCAGCTTCCGCGTGCCGAGCTTCAACCAGATCTTCAACGGCGTGACCGTCTCGCCCTATTCGGGCAGCGATCTGGCCGATCCGACCAAGTGCCCTGGCGGCGTGCCGACCAGCGCCTTTGGTTCGGGCCTGCCCTGCGCCCAGATCCGCCCCGATATCGCCACAGGCGGCAATCTGACGCTGCGTCCGGAAACAGCCAAGCAGTGGAGCCTTGGTGCCGTTCTGCGTCCGGCCCCGAAGTGGAGCGCTTCGGCTGACTTCTGGGTCATCAACGTTGACGATACGATCCAGACCCTGACCCTGCGTCAGCTGATCGACAATGCCTCGACCTTCCCGGACAAGTTCATCCGCGACACGACGGGCAATGTCATCCAGATTGACCAGCGCTGGATCAATGCCGGTGCCCGCCAGACCCGCGGCATCGAATTTGCCCTGCGTGGCGGGTTCGACCTGGGCGCCAGCTCATCGGTCAACCTGGGCTTTGATGGCACCCTGCTGCTGCGCAAGCTGGAAAAGGTCGCGCCGTCGCTGGCCTTCACCAGCCAGTTGGGCGTCTTCAGCTATGCTGGCGACCTGGGCCTGAAGTGGAAGCACAACGCCTGGATCAACTGGTCGAACGACGATTGGTCGGCCACGCTGACGCAGGTCTTCCGCGGCACCTATGCCAACCAGAAGCTGCCCGGCATCGCCGCTGGCACCGTGGTGCGTACCGGCTTTAACGAGAAGGTCGATCCCTATTCGATCTACCACCTCGCGATCAGCTACCTTGGCTTTGGTCCGAACTACAAGCTGACCCTTGGGGTCAAGAACCTGTTCGACAAGGATCCGCCGTTCGCCATCACCTATGACGGCAACACCGGTGCCGGCAGCTCGTGGGAACCGCGCGTTGCCGATCCGCGGGGCCGCTCGTTCACGATCTCGGCTGAAGTGAAGTTCTGATCCAGACGATCCCGTCTTAACAGTCAGAAGAGGCGCGGCCCCACCAGGCCGCGCCTTTTTTGTATCGTGCCGTGTCGCAGCAGAAGGTCTGTATCAGTTGCCGCGGGAGGCTTTGGGGGACGGCACCGGCTGATCAACAAACCGGACGGAAACTCGCGTCGCCACGCCACCGGGTAAGGATGTTGTCGTGCACGATCGGTGAAAGCATCTGTTCAAAGGCACAACCTGCCAGACTGTTGTCCCACCAGATCACTTCCCCCTGCAAGGCTTCCAGGCTCGGCAGGGTAAGCCAGCAGACAGTGCCTGGATGAATGCGGTTAATCGCGGCGGCACAGAACCCGCTGAGCGAGAGATCATGGACCACGGTCTGAAAGGCGTGCCCGCCGGATACCCGCAGCATGGCCGGGATCGTAATGCGGGTCCGCGGGGCGCTGCGGTCTTCCTGAGCCGCCGCAAAATAGGGGTCACGCGCGTGCCGCAGATGATCACTCATGGCCGGTTCCTCGAATGACAAGGCCGGTCCGAATCCCTCCGGACGGGCTTGCCAAAAGAATGGCCTGGCGCGGTTGCCCGCAGCTTATGAAGGCTGGTTAACGCGCTCGCGGTGCGGGCTGGCGAACTGTTCACCAAGCAGGGTAACAATCCGGTCGGCCACGACCGAAGGTTCCTTGTTCCGCTTGGGGTCCTCGCCCGGATAGGCCTTGGCGCGCATGGTCGTGCGGGTCGCGCCCGGATCGACGATAGCGACCCGGATCGGGGTGATATTTCGCACTTCCTGGGCGTAGCAATCAACCAGCACTTCGGCAGCCGCCTTGCTCGCGGCATAGGCCCCCCACCAGGCCCGTGGCGAGGTGGCGACCGAGGTGGTCAGGTACACGAAGCGCGGATTGGCGCTTTTGCGCAGCAAGGGATCGAAGCGGGCGATCAGGGCTTGTGTCGCCGAGGCATTGTTGGTCAGCGCCTTGGCCAGGCTGTTGGCTTCGATATCGGTAACGCCGGTCAGTTGCGGCAGAATGGCCGCAGCGTGGACCAGCACGTCCAGCGATCCCCACCGATCGGTTACGGCCTGGGCGAGGCGGGCAATGCCGTCACCTTCGGTCAGATCGACCGGGGCGATGGTGGCAGCGCCGCCGGCCGCGAAGATCGCTTCCTCAACCGCTTCCAGCGCTTTGGTGTCGCGGCCCGTCAGGATCACGTGCGCGCCGGCAGCGGCCAGCGCCTGCGCGGTTGCCGCACCAATGCCGCGGCTGGCGCCGGTAACGAGCGCAAGCTGTCCGCTCAGGTCGGTCATGCTACTTGTCCGACCGGCAGTTCGGGCTGATCGCTCTCTGCCGCGCGATCGGCCAGATCGGTCAGTCGGGTCGGATAGTCGCCGGTGAAGCAGGCATCGCAATGCTGCGGGCAGGCGGCGTTGCGGCTCTTTTCACCCACGGCGCGATAGAGCCCGTCGATCGAAACGAAAGCCAGGCTGTCCGCGACGATGAACTTGGTCATCTCAGCCAAGTCCATCCGCGCGGCCAGCAGCTTGTGCCGCTCGGGCGTATCAACGCCATAAAAGCAGGAATTGTTGGTTGGCGGGCTCGCCACGCGGAAGTGAACTTCGGCCGCACCGGCATCGCGCATCATCTGCACGATCTTCATCGAGGTGGTGCCGCGCACGATCGAATCGTCGATCAGCACGATCCGCTTGCCTTCCACCAGCGCGCGGTTGGCATTGTGCTTGCGCTTTACATCGGCATGGCGCGCGCCGTCCGAAGGCTGGATGAATGTCCGCCCGACATAGTGCGAACGGATAATGCCCAGGCCGAACGGAATGCCGCTTTCCTGCGCATAGCCGATTGCCGCCGGCACGCCGCTGTCGGGCACCGGCACAACCAGATCGGCCTCAACCGGGGCTTCGCGCGCCAGTTCGATCCCGATCTTGCGCCGCACTTCGTAAACTGACTGCCCGCCCGAGACCGAGTCCGGCCGGCTGAAATAGACGTGCTCGAAAATGCAGGGGCGGGGCGGATGATTGCCGAAGGGGCGGTGCGATGACATGCGGCCATCCTGGCGCACCTCAACGATCTCACCCGGTTCAATCTCGCGCACGAACTGCGCGCCAACCACGTCCAGCGCCACCGTTTCGCTGGCAAAGACCGTGGCATCGCCAATCTTGCCCATCACCAGTGGGCGGATCCCCAGCGGATCGCGGCAGGCGATCATCCGCTTGGGGGTCTGGCAGATCAGCGAATAGGCCCCTTCAACCATCCGCAGCGCATCGACAAAGCGATCAAGCAGGGTGGGATAGCGGCTGGTCGCGATCAGGTGGATGATCACTTCGGTGTCAGAGGTCGACTGGAAGATCGCGCCCTTATCAACCAGTTCCTGCTTCAACCGCATGGCATTGGAAATGTTGCCATTGTGTGCAATCGAAAAGCGGCCGCGGGCCAGGTCGGCATGCAGCGGCTGGACGTTGCGCAGGCCCTGCCCACCAGTGGTGGAATAGCGCACATGGCCCGATGCCATATGCCCGGGCAACTCGTTGATGATCGTCTGATCGGCAAAGACCTGGGCAACGTGGCCCAGCCCGCGGCGGGCGAAGAATTCCTTGCCGTCCCAGCTGACGATCCCGCAGGCTTCCTGACCGCGGTGTTGCAAGGCGTGCAGGCCCAGGGCCGTGATCGCCGCGGCCTCGGGGCTGCCGATCACGCCGAAAATGCCGCATTCCTCGCGCAGCTTGTCGCCGTCGCTGTCCAGGAACGGGTGAGTAATATTCATGATGGAATCGCCTGCCTGTGCGCTCGCGTTTCGCCAGCGCCTTTGGCCGCTCTCGCGCGTCAAGGCAAGCCCAAGGCAGCCAAGGGTTCGCATCCGTCCCCAGAGGCGGTCCAAAGGCCGGGTTGCGGGTGGGGCGGGGGAGGCCCACTTCGCCACATTCGGGGCAGGAAGGATTGACCATGAACTACATGACGAGCCATCTCGACCACGACGAGGGCGAGACCAAGCTGTTCGTGCCTGACGACGTGCAGGATGCGCTGCGCACCCTGCTGCGCTGGGTGGGTGAGGATCCCGCCCGCGAAGGCCTGCTTGATACCCCCGCGCGGGTTGCCCGCGCCTGGCGCGAATACTGCCAGGGGAACGAGGAAGACCCGGCGCTGCACCTTTCGCGCACCTTTGAGGAAGTGGGCGGCTATGATGAGGTCGTGCTGCTGAAGGACATCCCGTTCCAGTCGCACTGCGAACATCACATGGCGCCGATCACCGGCAAGGCCTCGATCGCCTATTTGCCCAACAATCGCGTGGTTGGCATTTCCAAGCTGGCACGCGTGCTGCACGGCTATGCCCGCCGGTTGCAGATCCAGGAACGCCTGACCGCCGAAGTGGCCGAATGCATCTGGCATCATCTCCAGCCGCAGGGCGTGGCCGTGGTGATCGAGGCGCAGCACGGCTGCATGACCGGCCGCGGCGTGCGCACCCCCGGCGTCGGCATGGTCACCAGCCGCATGCTCGGCTGTTTCCTGGATGACGAGCGCAGCCGCAAGGAAGTGCTCAGCCTGATGGGCTATTGAGCCAGGCGGTCATCTTCGGGGCAAGCGGCGGGATCGGCGCGGCGCTGGCCGCCGCTGTGGCCGCCAGCGGTCGCTATCAGCGGGTCTGGGCCGGATCGCGTGGCGGCGCTGTTGCCCCAACTGGCGCAAGCCCCTTCGCCTTTGACCTGACCGATGAGGCCAGCATCGCCGCGGCCGCCACTGAGATTGGCGGCCAGGGCGAAGTCACGCTGGCCATCGTCGCAACTGGCATTCTGTCCGATGGCCCCGGCTTCCAGCCCGAAAAGACCTTCAAGGCGCAAGACCCGGCCGCCTATGGCCGGGCCTTTGCGATCAACACCACCGGCCCGGCGCTGATCGGCAAGCACTTCCTGCCCTTGCTGCCACGGCGCGAACGGGCGGTCTTTGCCGCACTGTCTGCGCGGGTCGGCTCAATCAGCGACAATCGCCTTGGCGGCTGGCACGCCTATCGCGCCAGCAAGGCCGCGCTCAACATGATCCTGCGCAATTTCGCGATCGAACTGGGCCGCACCCATCCGCAGGCCGTGATCGCCGCGCTCCATCCCGGCACCGTTGCTACCGACCTGTCCGCCCCCTTCACCGGCATGCGCGAAGGGCAAAGCTTGTTCACCCCCGCTGAGGCTGCTGGCTACTTGCTGAAGGTGATCGACGGGCTGAGCCCGGAAGACAGCGGACAGGCCTTTGCCTGGGATAGTCAATCCATACCGTTCTGAGAGCTTGCCCTGATCGCCCGCGCCCCCTAAGTCCGGCCCACGCGATTTCTCCCCATCCGAGGCTATCCTTGTTGCTGTCTCCGTTCGAAAATGTGCTGGTGAAGCGCTACCTCCTGCCGGGGCGGAGCGAGGCGTTTATTGCGCTGGTGGCGGGGATCAGCCTGGTTGCCGTTGCCCTGGGCGTGGCCGCGCTGGTCATCGTGATGAGCGTGATGAACG
>JACCDL010498849.1_pt1 | contig 10971 bp, 8 predicted proteins | sample 7441931 | NCBI WGS metagenome assembly JACCDL01 (sample SAMN15323437, study PRJNA562643) | freshwater metagenome | isolation source: river surface water | place: USA:Blue River Watershed | collected 2017-08-16 | reverse complement strand
GGGCTCTGATAGAATCTGCGCTTCGACAGCGACCCAGGAGAGGTGGCAGAGTGGTCGAATGTACCTGACTCGAAATCAGGCGTAGTGGCAACACTACCGAGGGTTCGAATCCCTCCCTCTCCGCCAGTACAAAGACCTCAAACCTGCTCAGCAGGCTTTGAGGCAGCCTCAGGCCCCGCACCACGCGGGGCTTTTTGCTTTGGGCTCCTGACTGCGGCCTGCGCCAGGGGACCGGAAGAAGCGTCTCAAACCCCGTTTGTCTCAAAACCTCATGACTTTTTCGGACATGGTTCAGAGCCTTGAATTTGCGGATTTCAGCAAAACAGGCTGTGAACCTAGTTGAAGGAAATTTCGTTGTTCAGAGTACTTTGATGTCACGTTGAGAGTGAGCAATTTAAAACCGTATGCCCTTCGCTTAAATCAAAACTTGAAAGCTGTCGATAGGCTGCTTGAGGCTGGGAGCGGACCATCACGGCGGATATACAGACGGCAGCAGTAGACCATCAGAAGCCATTTAAAACATGTTACTGAGAATTAAAAGTCATCGAGGAGTAGCCTCATTTTTAACTGAAAAGGCTTGAGTCAACGCACTTGTCCCTCAGGGTATGGCGCAAGATGTTTCTATGTTTGGCAAGACCTTTGACCGCAATACCTCCGATTTTTGGCTGGGGATGTTTTGTGGTCATCTGTCATTGACCCGGCATGGGAATCACCGTGGAATTTCTTTTGTCTTTACTGGCCTAGTTGACCTCGCAGAAATTGGTGACAAAACGCAGCTGTTGGCATTCATCCTAGCTGCACCCTTTAAGAGACCTCTAGCCATCAATTTTGGTATACCGGCTGCTACGGTTATCAACCATGATTGTGTTGTAGCTTTGGCTGGCGTTAAACCTCATTCACATGATCACAACTATGCAAAACTCAAATATGAGCGTACATATTTCTCGGACGTTCACCACCGCCATTCGCATCCATCACAGCTAGCGAGTCGTTTTAACTTTTGCACGGAGAGCGCTACCGCCAATGACATTAAGTCATGGCGGCGTATGAAAACTATCAGAGCAAAGTAATGTCTTTGATCAAACGTGAACGCAAAGCACGACGTTTGAGTTGATCAACAGAGTCGTCCGTCCACCGGTGTGAAGAACTGCCCCAAATCCAATCAGTGCCCGTAATTCCCATTAACCGGACTTCTCCTTTCGCTCCTGAAATTGTTTGATCAAATTTCTTGCCGCCAACATTGAAAGTGATTTGATGAGTTCCTTCTTTTAATCGCAGGCGAATCATTGAGTTTGGAACGGTCTCCATCGCTGCGCCACCATCCACAGAAATGTCCAAGGGGTGGTGTCCGTCGCCCCAATAACGCACAACGTAAACCGTCAGAGCTTCAGGCACTGGGGCGAAATACTTTGCGTCCTCATCTTTGACAAGACTGGGTGCAGCATCTTTGGTGCAGATGGCATTTCTTCCGCGATCAGTATGACAATGCGACTTCTCGGCGAGTTTATCAACCGGCGTAGCGCATCCTGCAATGCCAAGAACGCACACTGAGATGACGATTGTTTTTGCGATCCAAGTTTTCATTATTTATTTCCAAATTTATTATTCATGATGGGTAAAGGCAACTGAGTTGCCGATACCTCACTTCAGTGCAAAACGCACCGATGAAGTTTTGCCCGCTGAGATAACTTGCGCTACAACTTTCGTCCCAGCACTTATCTTGAATGAGCCTTTAGCTTCAAGTTTGTCACCTATCGGTTTCAACTCGACTTCTTGCTTTTCTGAGCCAGAAAGCAGTGTGACTTTGGCCGTCGTTTTACTGACGTCAACTGGTTTGCCATGGTCACGCACGTACAACTGCAGCACATCGGATTTGGCGACCAGTTCGTAGTCAACATCCTTGACGGTGGACAAAACACCCCCTTGCATGGGTTTGTGATCCGCATCGTGAGGTCCTGCCCATGCAAGTCCGCTGAGAAAAAGCGACGAAGTAATCAAGAGGGTATGAAATTTCATGTGATGTCCTTTTTGAGGTTGAGGTTGATAAAAAGAGTGATCCGTCAGAACGCTTCAGCGTCTTTGTCTTGCAAAAGCGCCTCAGCGGGTTTGCGACCAAAGAGCCAGAACATGACAGGGGTTAAAAAGGTGTCGAGCAGCGTTGAGCTGATCAAGCCCGAGAAAATCACCACGGCCACCGGGTGCAGCACCTCAGTGCCGGGCTGCTCGGCCTCGAACAGCAGCGGGGCCAGCGCAAAAGCCGTGACCAGCGCGGTCATCAGCACCGGGCTCAGCCGCTCCAGCGAGCCGCGCAGAATCATCTTCTGGTCGAAGGACTCGTTCTCGAAGCGCATCAGGTTGATGTAGTGGCTGACCTTCAGGATGCCGTTTCGCACCGAGATGCCAGCCAGCGTAATGAAGCCGACCAGGGCTGCCACGCTCAGCGGCTGGCCCGACAGCCACAGGCCGATCACAGCACCGACCAGCGCGAGCGGGATATTCACCATGATCAGCGCCGACAGAGCCGCCGACTTGTAGCGGCTGTACAGCACCACGAACATCAAAGTCAGCGACACGATGGACAGCAGGCCGACGAGGCGGGAGGCCTCCTCCTGAGCCTGGAACTGGCCGCCCAGGGTGATGAAGTAGCCCTCGGGCAGCTTCGTCTCGGCGACCACCTTGCGGATGTCGGCCACGATCTCCGACAGAGCGCGCCCCGACGCATTGGCCGACAGCACGATGCGTCGCTTGCCGTCGTCGCGGCTGATCTGGTTGGGCCCGTCGCCGTCCTCGATCGTCGCGATCTTCGAAAGCGGGATGCGCCCGTTCGGCGTCTCTATCAGGATCTGGCCCAGCCCTTCGACGGAGCGCGCCGATTCCGGCAGCTTCACCACCAGCGCGAACCGCCGGCTGCCCTCGACGATCTGGGTCACCTTCTCGCCCTCGACCAGCGCCTGTAGCGCCGACAGCACCTGCGGCGCCGGTACGCCGTACTGCGCAGCCGCGGCGTAGTCGATGCGCACCTTGATCTGCGGTGCCAGCACCTGCTTCTCGATCTGCAGGTCGGCAATGCCGGGGATGGCCGCCAGCTTCGCACGCAGGGTGTCTGCCTGGCCGCGCAGCGCGTCCAGGTCCTCGCCAAAAATCTTGATGGCGATCTGCGAGCGCACGCCCGAGAGCATGTGGTCGATGCGGTGCGAAATGGGCTGGCCGATCTCCAGCGCAGCCGGCAGGTTGACCAATCGCTTGCGGATATCGGCCTTGATCTCGTCCATGCCGCGCGTCAGCTCGGCGGTGGGCTTGAGGCCCACGTCAAGTTCACTGACGTGCACGCCCTCCGCGTGTTCGTCCAGCTCGGCCCGACCACTGCGGCGCCCGACGTGCGTGACCTCGGGAACCTGCTTGACCAATACCTCGGCCTGGCGGGCCAGCGCCGATGTCTCCGTCAAGGTGACACCCGGGTTCAGCCGAAGGCCGATCAGCAGCGTGCCCTCGTTGAAGGGCGGCAGGAAGGTCGTCGGGAAGAACGGCACAGCGGCCGCGGCCAACAGCACGGCAGCACCGGCCGCCACCAGGGCAGCCTTGGGCCGGTCCAGAACGCCCTGCAAGCTGCTGCGGTAACGCGCCTTTAGCCAGGCCAGGACCTTGGTGTCGCCGTGGTCAAGGTTCTTCATCCGCGGCAGCAGGTAGAAGCTGAGCACCGGCGTCACCGTCACCGACACGATCAGCGAGGCCAGCGTCGACACGATGAAGGCGATGCCCAGCGGCACGAACAGCTTTCCTTCCAGCCCCGGCAGCGCGAACAGCGGGATGAAGACGAGCACGATGATCACCGTCGCATAGAGGATGGCCGACCGAACTTCCATCGTGGCGTGCGCGACGATCTCGATCGGGTGCAGTCGATTGTGCGGATGGTTCGCGCGGTCGGCCTTCAGCCGCCGCAGCACGTTCTCGACACCCACCACCGCGTCGTCGACAAGGCCGCCGATGGCGATGGCCAACCCGCCAAGCGTCATCGTATTGATCGACAAGCCGAAGTACTTGAAGACCAGCGCGGTGATGAAGATCGAGACCGGGATGGCCGTCAACGCGATGACGGTCGGACGCAAAGTGCCGAGGAAGAAGAACAGGATTACCGCCACGAAGATCGATGCGCCGATCAGCTTGCCCTGCAGCGTGGTGATCGAGGCCTCGATGAAGCTGGCCTGGCGGAAAGTGACGCGCGGCGCCTCCATGCCGGCCGGCAGCGACGCCTTCAGCCCGACCAGGGCGTCCTCGATGGACTTCGTCAGTGCGATGGTGTCGGCGGTCGGTTGCTTCTGGATACCCAGGATCACGGCCGGCTTGCCTTCGTACCCGGCGTCGCCGCGCTTAAGTGCGGCGGCGAAAGTCACCTCGGCGATCTGGCGCATCAGGATGGGTTGTCCGCCCTTGGATGTCAGTGCCAAGTTCTTCAAGTCATCGAGGCGCGAGGTGCGACCGAGGTTGCGGATCAGGTACTCGCGGCCGTTCAGCTCCAGAAAGCCGCCCGAGGTGTTGGACGAGTAGCCCTTCAGCGCGCCCTCCAGCTGTTCATGCGTGATGCCCAGCTCGGCCATGCGCGTGGTGTTTGGCTGAACCTGGAACTGCCGCACCTCGCCGCCGATGGGGATGACCTGCGCGACGCCAGGCACCGAAAGCAGCCGCGGGCGCAACACCCAGTCGGCGTACTCGCGCACGGCCATCGGGCTGATCTTGCTCGGATCGACCGGAATTGCGATCTGCATGATCTCGCCCATGATCGAGCTGATCGGGCCCATGCGCGGCACCACGCCTTCTGCAATGCCTTCCTCCATTGACGACAGCCGCTCCGACACCAACTGCCGGGCACGGAAGATGTCCGTGCTCCAGTCGAAGGTGACGTAAAGGAAGGACAGGCCGGCTGACGAGGTTGAGCGCACGCTCTCCACGCCGGGCAGACCGTTCATGGTCGTCTCCAGCGGGAAGGTGATGAGCTGCTCCACCTCCTCGGCGGCCATGCCACCCGCTTCGGTCATGATCGTGACGGTTGGCTTGTTGAGGTCCGGGAACACGTCCACCGGGGTGCGTGAGAGCGTGAACGCGCCGTAGGCCATCAGAACGACGCTGGCGATGATCACCAGCAGCCTGTTCGTTAGGCTGTTATCGAGTAGCCACTTGAACATATCGTGACCCCTTTAACGTACTTGATTGATAAGCGTGGCACCTTGGGTCGCCACACGATCGCCAGACTTCAAGCCCGAGATCACCGTGACGCGCGCGCCATCGAGGGGCTCAAACGTCACCGTGCGGGGTTCAAACTGCTCAGGTGCCGACTTGACCCAGACCACGTTCTGGTTGGTCGCGTTTTTCATCAGCGCCGATTGGGGAACCGCAATGCCTTGCGTCTTTTGCTTGGACTGCACATAGACCTTGACCGGCTGTCCAACGGCCAAGCCCAGCTGCTCCGGGCTTTGCACCTGGAAGTTCAGCGGCAGCGCTTGTTCCCGCAAACTGCGCGCTGCACCGATAAATAACAGTGGCGTTCGCTGTTCACCGACAGCCAACGTAGCACCGCCGATGTTGTTGGCCAGAGCGCTATCAAAAGCCAAGGCTTCGATGCGCAGGCGCTTCGGATCGACGATTTCGAAAATCAATTCACGTGAGTCCACCACTTGGCCTGCCACGACATGCGCCGAGGCAATCACGCCAGAAACGGGCGCTACCAGTGCTTCCTTGCTGCTGAGGCCACCACTGACGGCCGACATGCGCTCGGTCAAGCTGAGCACCTCACTCTCAGCGGCTTCCACTTCTTTGCGTGGCACGGTGTCCGACAACTCGCGCAAACGTACCAAACGCTTTTCGGCCAGCGCTTTGGCTGCGCGAAACTCGGCCAATTGAGCGGACTGGCTGGACCGCTCCAGTGGGGCAACCGCGTTGATTACGTAGGCCAGAACCTGTCCCTTTTTCACGACCTGACCGGCGTTGGGAAGGCCATTAGGGCCAGGTTCAATGCGTCCGGCGTTGATGGGCTGGACTTTGCCCCCCGCGTTGGGATCCATCAGCACCTGACCATTGAGTTCAAAGGCGCGTGGCAGTTCGGCGGTTTCGACCACCAGCGTGCGCACATTGAGTTGGCGTTGGGCTGGCTTGGGCAAAATCACGCTGCCATCGGCCATGCGCTGTGGGCCATTGGCATTGGCCATCGCAGGCGCTGGGCCATGGTCATGACCTTCGCCCGCGTATGTAGGCATTGCAGCACCTGCAAGGGTCACAGCCGTGGCCAGTGCCATCCAGTGGCGTGTTTTTAGAGTGTTGATTTTTTTCATGCTGATGGCTCCTTAAGCCGTACGAGTTTGTTGACGAGTGCGGACGATCGCGCCCAGAGCGATCAGGGCAAATAAACCCGCGCCGGTCCACAGGGCGATGCCTTTCCAAGAAGAACCATGGCTGGGCTCCTCTTCGTCTTCGTGTAAATCGAGCTCGGCAGCAAGCAAGTCGTTCAATTCACCGGCCTGAATGGTGGCGGTGATGGCAATGACGCCAGGCTTGAGCATGTCCTTAAGGATGACTTCGTATTCACCTGCGCCATGTTTTTCGGCCTTGTATTTGCTGCCTTCAATATCAATGTCAATTTGGGCATCATTGACGGGACTGTTGTCTCTAAAACGGTCCAGGTAAATCGTCAACTGTTTGCCATCGACGATGCCGACCATTTCCAGATCCTCTGAAACTGCCACGAAACGCGGCAGTGCTGTGCCCTGCGCTTTTGGCGCAGCTTCGCCATGGTCATGACCGGGGCCAGCCATAACCAGGGTACTGAGCAGTGTGAATATCAGCGCCATAAGGGCGGCGGCGGTTGAATGAATGAGTTTCATGGTGTTCCTTGAATTTTTGAGGGGTGTCAGCATCACTCAGGCAGCAAGCCCAAGGACTGCCGCCATGCCGAAATGGCGCTTGCCAGGTCAATTTGGCTGCGAGCGGCTTGTCGAGTAGCCTCCGTGGCCTCGGCCTCGACCCGCAAGCGGGTGGGCAGATCCGTCTCGCCCAGCCTGAACGACTTGTCGAAAAAGCCCCTTGACTCGTTGGCCAGCTTGGCTCGTCGCTGCGCGGCGTCGAGTTGGGTGCGTGCGGCATCTAGGCGAGAGGCAGCGCCTCGTTGATCAGCTTGGATTCGATCCCTCTCTAGGATCAGCCTTGACTGCACTTCTATCGCTTCGGCTTGTGCTGTCGCGATACGGGCGTCATGCCTGGGGCCTGCACCAAAGGGCACGCGAATTCCAACCAAGACAGTCTGGCCGTACCGCTCTCCAAAAGCCCCACGTCCACGGGTGGTTGATACAGTGAGTTCGGGGTTAGATCGTTTCTGGGTGCTGATCAGCTGAGCCGTACGTTCGGCTATAGTGATTTGGTCTTCCAATTCAGCCAGTAATGGATGGCCAATTGACGCACCCGAGCTTGGGGTCGGCTCACCTGCTGCGTTGACTGTCAAGTCAGGCGGAGCCATCTTGCCTGTCAGCGCCATCACTTGTGCCAAAGCTGAGGCAGATACAGCTTGAGCTTGGGCGGCTTGCGCCTGGGCCGCAGCCACAGCGCCTTCGGCTTGATGCTGGTCTGACTTGGCCAGATCTCCCGCGTTGGTTCGCTTGGCAACATCAGCAGCCAGCCGTTGTGCATTGACCAGTTGTTCGCTCGCCAGTTCAGTATCGACGCGAGCTCGCAGCCAGCCCCACCAAGCATCCCTTACGGAAGAAGCAAGCCGCAGTTGTGAGGCGAGCAGCGTGCGCTCAACTGACGAGATTTCAGCTTGAGCCAGATTGGCACTGGCCGTGCGTTGCCCAGGTAGCCAAATGGGAACAGCGATACCCACCTCGGCTTCTCGAGCACCGCTGTTACCGCTCATCCGGTCTGATCGCTGACTGATCTCCAGCGATGGCGGCTCGGGTGACAGCATCGAAGCAGCTTTGGCTTGTGCCTGCGCGGCATCGCGACGGGATTGAAGCGCATGCGCCTCGGGCTGCCGTTGCCATGCAGTATGAAAAACATCTTTCAAGGACACCGGTCCACTCAACGCTCCAGCGGATGTGCCTTGAGCTTGGGCCGTCAGCACCAAGCCACTCAGGGTCATGACCGACAGCACGAAACGAATCGGTGTCGATCTTTTTTTGTTCAAACTCATAACTAATCTCCAATGGTGAAAACATCCAAGGAGATCAGCGAGCAGCGACAACACGTCGCTAGGCGATGACACACAACGCACAAAGCGTCATGATCACCCGCACACAGGGGATTCGAAAAGAGAAAGAGGTAAGGAAACCCGAGGCTCGCCGATCAGGCAAGCACGGGCCATTTAGGCCGTTCAGGACGGTCTCTTGAAAGCAGAGAAGGAAAGGCCTGAAGGTGAAGTGGGTGATTGTTAGAGGTTGCTACTGTAGTCGGGCTCATATCGCTGGTCAGAGCAGCTGTACAACCCATATGACAAGTGGCACAGTCATGGTCCATGCCTGCGGATTGAGAAGAATTTTTGTGGGTCTCTTGGTGGTCATCTGACGCATTTACATGGCTATGGTGACCCGGATGCTCAACAGTTTCAACAGTTTCGTGCTGGCAATAGCTAGCAACTGCTGCCCAGCTGAACTGCAAGGGCAACAAAACCAGCAAAAAAATAGCCAAGTACCTTCTCATATAGTCGATTGTAATGACTTAAATTCTCAAGTTCACCGAATGTGCGTTTGTCCTCGAAGAGCTTGAGGTCAATGAAGGGGAACTCTGATTCTTAGCAAGCCTTGAGCGTCAGCTATTTCAACGGCCGCGTGCCCGGGCTATCAGCTCAGCCAGTTCGGGACGCACAGGCAACCGCTCGAAGGCGCTGACCGTAGACCGCCCCGGGTTGCCTAACGGCAGACGCCCGCTTAGGTGGCCCAATGGCACCAACGCCAGGCGAAACAACTGTCCCACTGCCTCAGACCAGCCGCGTGTGCGTATGGACAAGTTAAACATTTGTGCGTGGGTCTGCAAGTGTGGCCTGATGTGCAACTGTCCCACGACATGGGCCGCTTCCAGATAAAGCCAAGCTTGATCCACGGAGACTGCGGTTTTTGCGCTCTGGATCAGTTGGGCGTGGGCAGTTCCGTCAAATCGGCGATTGCCCGATGGCTCAGTGGAGTTGGTCATGGTGGTCTTTCTTTGCCGTGTCTTCGCCCAGTTCACTGCGAGCCTGCCTTAGCACCAACCAGCCGCCATGCAATGCCAGCGCCGCCATGAGGCTGGCTACTGCAAGATCGGGCCAGGCCGAGCCGGTACCAAACACACCCAAGGCCGCGATGAACACGGCAAGGTTGCCGATGGCGTCGTTGCGAGAGCACAGCCACACGCTTCGCATGTTGGCATCGCCTTCGCGGAAGGCGTAGAGCATCCATGCCACCGCGATGTTGGCCATCAGCGCCAGGAGGGCTATCGTACCCATGGTGGTGGCCAGAGGCACGCCGCCGTTCCACACCGACCACAGTGCTGCACTTAGCACATACAGGCCAAAACCCATCATGCTCATGGCTTTGAGCATGGCTGCGCGCGCTCGCCATGCCAGCGCAGAAGCCAACACTGCAAGCGACACGGCGTAGTTCATCGCGTCGCCCGCAAAATCGACCGCGTCGGCCAGCAAAGAAAGTGACCCAGACTGAACGCCAGCAACGATTTCGACCAGGAACATCGCGGCATTGACCACGAGGGCGATCCAGAGGATCTTGCGGTAACGGGCCAGGTTGACAATGGCATCAAGTTTTGGTGTGTCGTGGCTAGAACAGTGGGCGGACATGGGTTTTCCTTTCAATACTTGCATTGGAAACCCTGTAGCCGCTACAGTGTCAAATACTTATTTAAAGCAGGATCATGTCATGCAGATCAAGGAACTTGCCCGCGCCACCGGCGTGGATGTCGAAACCATCCGTTACTACGAAAAACAGGGCTTGATGCCCGCGCCAGCTCGGCGCGACAACGGCTACCGCGACTACGCGGCGGCTCACCTTGAGCGCCTGTCGTTCATCCGCCACTGCCGGGCCCTGGACATGCCGCTGGGCGATGTGAACCGGCTACTGCGATTCGTTGACAAACCGGACACAAACTGCGGCGATGTCGATCTTCTCGTGGACGACCAGCTGGCCCGTGTGCGCGCCCGCCTCAAGAGCATGAGGGCACTGGAGAAGCAGTTGGTACGGCTGCGGGCGCGATGCTCCGGTACCCACGAGGGGGCGCACTGCGGCATTCTTGAAGAGCTAGTGTCCGCAGCTCACGGGGAGTCTTGCGCATGCCATCCAGCTTAATGTTCAGACGCCCTGAGACCGAAATACGCAGAAAGGCAGGGCGTTAAAAAGGGCCAACCTAGACCCCCGCAGTACACATCCTCTAACCTTGTGAAACAACTAACCGCATTTGTATCCAAGGCACCATTTGTTTAGTCCTAAAGTAGTGTTGCGTCCGGTGATTTAGCAGGCTCAACTCTTGGACTCGTTATCTGAGCGGATGCCCGTTTTTCTCTTTTTTGCCGATCCATCCACCTGATAGCGCCCTGTGCGAGGATGGCACCAATGATGGCCATGGGACTTGGTTCGGACTTTGAGTCGATTCGATCTTGTGGGTGAGATTGCATGCTGCGGGTTCCTCTGGGTTCATGAAGCCGCATGTTTGCTTCGATCCCGAAGAGCTATCAAGTCGATCTGACCTCTTGGGTTACATCGCCGTATCGAATAACTGTCTCAACATTTAGAATGATGAACCTGACCCCAAGAACTTGATCGGCTTGCCCTTGGGGGATTTAGGCGGTTTGCGATCTGGTATCTTCTAGCCCGCCAAATGAACCGCACTGAATCACGTTATTCAGTGCGGTTTTTCTTTATCGGATTGAATGTTATCTATCGGATCGTGGCGTGTCTTTGGGGAGAGCCTCCTCAAAGGGCCTACCGCCAGATTAAGTCGGTGTTT